>ERZ1034361.1210-NODE-1210-length-14287-cov-2.807460_pt1 | contig 14287 bp, 13 predicted proteins | sample MGYA00520617_ERZ1034361 | MGnify/ENA primary metagenome ERZ1034361 (study PRJEB33736, sample SAMEA104284507) | Azolla filiculoides | biome: Urban; feature: Water surface; material: Ditch water | place: Netherlands | collected 2015-10-28 | depth 0-0.1 m ... | reverse complement strand
CTTCTGGAACACCATCCCCACACGGGCGCGCAATTGCACCACGTCCATGCCGGATTTGTAGATGTCAGCCCCGTCCAGTTCGATCACGCCATCCACGCGGGCAGCGGCGATCGTGTCGTTCATGCGGTTCAGCGTGCGCAGGAAAGTGGATTTCCCGCAGCCCGACGGGCCGATGAAGGCCGTCACCTTGTTCTCCGGGATTTCCAGATTGATGCCCTTGAGCGCGTGGAACTTGCCGTAGTAAAAATTCAGATCCTTGACCGAAATCTTGGATTTTTCGACGGATTTTGTGAGGGATGCCATCTCTTTAAAACCTTAATCAATGCTTTTGACGGGTCAGCACGCGGGCCAGAATGTTCAGGCCGAGTACCGCCACCGTGATCAGGAACACGCCCGCCCAGGCAAGGTGCTGCCAGTTTTCGTAGGGGCTCATCGCGAAATTGAAAATGGTCACCGGCAGGCTGGCCATCGGCTCGCCCAGGTTGGACGTCCAGAACTGGTTGCTCAACGCCGTGAACAGCAGCGGTGCCGTTTCACCGGCGATCCGGGCAACCGCGAGCAGGATGCCGGTGACAACACCAGCACGGGCCGCCTTGAGGGTGATGCTGAGAATCACCTTCCATTTCGGCGCACCCAATGCATAGGCCGCCTCGCGCAGCCCTGCCGGCACCAGCTGCAGCATGTTTTCCGTGGTGCGGATCACCACCGGGATCACGATCAGCGCCAGGGCCAGAACACCAGCCCAGCCTGAAAATTTTTTTAATCTGGCCACCACCACCGCGTAGACAAACAGCCCCAGCACGATGGCGGGAGCGGACAGCAGGATGTCGTTGACAAAGCGTGTAATGGAAGCCAGCCAGCCGTGCGGGTTGTATTCCGCCAGGTAAATGCTTGACATGATGCCGATCGGCGCCCCGAGAAAAGTCGCCAGCATCACCATCAGGAAAGAACCGTAGATGGCATTCGCCAACCCGCCAACCTCGTTGGGTGGCGGCGTCATCTGCGTGAAGGTGGCCACGGCAAGACCGCCGACCCCCATCAGGATGGTTTCGAGAAGAATCCAGGCCAGCCAGAACAAACCGAAAGCCATGGCCGCCAGAGACAACCCCACGGCCACCTTGTTGACGATCTTCCGGCGTGCGTACTTGGCCTCGCGGGGATCAAGGATGACCGCGCTCATGACTTCGCTCCTTCGCTCTTGCGCAGCTGCGAGAGCAATATCTTGGAAAGGGAAAGCACCACAAAGGTGATGAAAAACAGCACCAGCCCCAGATAGATCAGGGACGCCTGGTGCAGGCCTTCACCCGCCTCGGCAAACTCGTTCGCCAGCGCCGACGTGATGCTGTTCGCGGCCTCGAACAGGCTCAGAGAATTCAGCTGGTTCATGTTGCCGATCACGAAGGTGATCGCCATGGTTTCGCCCAAGGCACGGCCGAGTCCCAGCATGATCCCGCCAACCACACCCGCTTTGGTGTAAGGCAGAACCACCTTCGAGACCACCTCCCAAGTGGTGGCCCCCAGCCCGTAGGCCGACTCCTTGAGCAGCGGCGGCGTGACCTCGAACACATCGCGCATCACCGAGGCAATGAACGGAATGATCATGATGGCCAGGATGATGCCCGCTGACAGAATGCCGATCCCCACCGGTGCACCGCTGAAAAAAGCACCCAGATAAGGCACGCCTTTGAAGAGTGCCTGCAGGGGTTGCTGGACATAGGTCGCCAGAATCGGCCCAAACACCAGCAGCCCCCACATGCCGTACACGATGGATGGGACAGCCGCCAGCAACTCGATGGCCGTCCCGAGCGGACGCTTGAGCCAGGCCGGTGACAGCTCCGTCAGAAACAGCGCAATGCCGAAACTCACCGGCACCGCAATCAACAGGGCAATGAACGACGTCGCCAGCGTGCCGTAGATCATGACCAAGCCGCCAAATTCCTCCTTCACAGGATCCCAGGTCGTGCTGGTGAAAAATCCAAGCCCGTACTTGGCGATGGCAGGCCAGGCCCCTACCACCAGCGAGCCCAGGATCGCGATCAGGAGAAACAGCGTCAGCAGGGCCGCTCCTTTGGCCACCCAGCCAAAGAGACGGTCGAACAGTGGCCCCGTTCGGGGGGAACGGGCAGGAGGTGGATTGGTCATGGCGCGTCCAATGCCTTTTCGGGAAAGGTCGAGAGAAACATGGTTCGCCGGAAGTGTAGAGGACACGTCGTTGATCCTGGAATTCGGGCTGGACAGCTTCCGTGCTTACTTGAACGCCACGGCCTTGCCGGAGGTGTCCTTGATGTCGCCCCAGGCTTTTTCAATCTGTGTCTTCACCACCGCAGGCATCGGCACATAGTCAAGGTCGTCGGCCATCTTGTCGCCATTCTTGTAAGCCCAGGCGAAGAATTTCAAGGTGGAAGCCGCTTCAGCCGGCTTGTCCTGCGCCTTGTGCATCAGGATGAAAGTCGCACCCGTCAGGGGCCAGGAGTCCTTGCCAGGCTGGTTCGTCAAGATCTGGTAGAAGCTCTTTGCCCAGTCGGCACCAGCCGCTGCAGCCTTGAACGCGGTGTCATCAGGCGACACGAACGTGCCGGCGCTGTTTTGCATTTGTGCATACGTCATTTTGTTTTGCTTGACATAGGCGTATTCCACGTAGCCGATGGAGTTCGGCAGCCGGTTCACAAAAGCGGCCACGCCCTCGTTGCCCTTGCCACCGGCACCAGCGGGCCAGTTCACCGCGGTGCCTTCACCCACCTTGCTCTTCCACTCGGCATTGACCTTGGAGAGGTAGTTCGTAAAGATGAAGGTGGTACCGGATCCGTCCGCGCGGCGCACCGGGGAAATGTCTGCATCCGGCAGGGCCAGACCAGGATTCAGCGCCTTGACGGCGGCATCATTCCACTTGGTGATCTTTCCGAGGAAGATATCGCCCAGTACCTGGCCGTTCAGCTTGAGCTGCCCCGGGCTGATGCCCTTGACGTTGATCACGGGCACCACACCGCCGATGACGGTCGGGAACTGCATTTGCCCTTTCTTGGCCAGATCTTCGTCCTTGAGCGGCATGTCAGAGGCGCCGAATGCGACCGTCTTCGCGTCAATCTGCTTGATGCCGGCACCCGAACCCACCGACTGGTAGTTGATCTTGACGCCAGTGGCCTTGTTGTACTCAGAGGCCCACTTGGCATACAGCGGCGCCGGGAACGTGGCACCGGCACCAGTGATGTCCTGCGCCAGGGCAACAGACGAGAACGCCAGAGTGGTCAGACCGATCAGGCTGCCAAGGGCGAATTTGCGGGTGGAAGTCATGCGTGAACCTTTTTGGTTGGTTAAACAATGACCTGACTTTAGAAAGTTTTTATGACATTCATGTGACAGACATTGTCAAAAACCTGTTTTGTTTCAATTCCTTGCGGCAATCAACACAGCATCTCCTGTCATAAATATGAAACAGGATCTTCGTAAGCTCCGCATTCAACCCACCCCAGGAGCTTCCCATGCTGAACCGTCGCTTTCTCTGTCTTGCCGCTGTCGTCGTCTCACTGGCCGGTTGCGCCACCAGCCCCACGCCCCTGACCCTGGCCGACCAGCTGGCGCAGACACCAAGCCTCAGCACGCTGCATGGCCTGGTCCTCAAAGCCGGCCTGAATGACACACTCAAAGGCCCAGGCCCGTTCACCGTGTTCGCGCCAAACAACGAGGCCTTCAAAGCCGTCCCGGCCAAAACGATGGACGAACTGGCCAAAGATCCTGCACGCCTGCAGGCCGTCCTGAAGTACCACCTCCTCCCTGCACAATTGACCGCAGCCAACGTGAAAAACGGCCCGGCCAAGACGCTTGAAGGCGCCAACCTGACCCTGGCCCGTACTGGTGCGTTCATCACCGTTGAAGAAGCCATGGTCGTGACAGCGGATATCCAGGCCACCAACGGCACGGTACACATCCTGGATCGCGTGCTGGTCCCACCGGTCCGCAAGTAAGCCGGCTCTCCGCACGATCTCAAGCCATACCAGGCCCTACCCATCGTCAATGGGTCATCACACGCTATCCATTCAGGAGCAAAAGAAAGGCTTTCATGTCAACATTCAGTCCGGGAAGGCGTCGCATCCTGCAAGCGGGCGTCGGGGTCGCAGCATCCAGCGTGGCCTTGACTGGTGCCCAGACGCAGCCCGGGCGTGGCACGGTCGTCGCCCAGATTGTGGATACGTCGCCGATGCACCAGGATGTGTCCAAGGATTTCCTGATCGGCTCGCGCGCGGCCTGGCAGGACATCAACAGCCGTGGCGGCCTGCGGGGACGCGCGGTTCAGCATCTTTCGATCGAAGTCGATGGCAGTCCGGCCAGCCTGCGCGCCGCACTCGCCCAGGTGCGGGACAACACGGCCAGTGTGGCGCTCTGCGGCACGGTGTCCGCCGCTGCGGCCAGTCAGCTGGCGGACCTGCTGCGCAACGAAAGTGGCGGGCTCGCCCACGTCGCGCCCTGGTTACAGGACGGCGGGGAGGTCGATGACCGCACCTTTCCCATTTTTGCCCCGCGGCCAGAGCAGATCAGCTTTGCGCTGAAATCCCTGTCCACCATGGGCGTGCGCGAACTGGGCGCAGTCTATGCAACCCAGCAGGATCAGGCCCTGCACCACGAAAGTGTTGAACGCACCGCCAAAGCGATGCAACTGCGCCTTCAGACCTACCAGGCCGGACAGGACCTGCGCGAACTCGGTCAGCGCCTGACACCGGGCACGCCAGCCCTCCTGCTGTTCCTGGGCGGCACGCCCGAACTGGCGCGGTTCACGCAGGGCCTTGAAAAGCAGTCCCGCCAGCGGTACGTGGTCGCGCTGGCCGACGTCAACCTGTCCACCCTCGCACAGATGGGCGCGGCACGGCGAACACCCGTGATCGCAACCCAGGCGGTGCCCATGGTCACAGCCAGCCTGCCTGTGGTGCGCAACTACCGCGACGTCATGGCGCGCCTGTTTGACGAGCCCCCCTCGTCCTTGAGCCTGGCCGGCTTCATTGCGGCGCGTTACACCGCCGAGGTCCTTGCCGGCATGGACGGCGCCGTCACCCGCGCCAGCGTGCTGACAGCCTTCCAGCGCCGTGCCGCAATGGATCTGGGCGGCTTTCGCATCGCCTACACCCCACAGCGTTTCGGCAGCACCTTTGTCACGCAGAGCATGCTGTCCACGGACGGGCGGGTCATCGGTTGACAGACGGCAGGAGTCCGCATGCGCCTGCCACGTGAATGCTATGCTGGCCGCCGCAACAAAAAACCATACATGCAAAACGGAATTCGCCTCGCCGCTGTGGACCTGGGCTCCAACAGCTTTCGCCTGGAAATTGGTCGCCTGGACCATGGACAGATTCACCGCACGGAATACCTCAAGGAAACGGTCCGCCAGGGCAACGGCCTGGACGAAGAGCGCAACCTCTCCGCGGACGCCATGCAGCGCGGCTGGGACTGTCTGGCCCGTTTTGGAGAACGCCTCTCGGGCTTCAGCACGGTGCAGGTTCGCGCTGTCGCCACACAGACCCTGCGCGAAGCGCGCAACCGCGACGAATTCCTGCGACGGGCCGAGCAGGTTCTGGGTTTTCCCATCGACGTGGTGTCAGGCCGCGAAGAAGCCCGCCTGATTTACCAGGGCGTGGCCCACTTGCTGCCGCAGTCCAGCGAACGGCGCCTGGTGGTGGATATCGGCGGCCGCTCCACCGAGTTGATCCTGGGCCAGGGGTTTGATGCGCGTGTCATGGAGTCTTACCGCGTCGGCAGCGTGGCCTGGTCCATGAAGTATTTCCCCGACGCCCAGTTCACTCCGATGGCGTTCACCATCGCCGAGATTGCCGCCAAGGCCGTGCTGGACGAAGCCTTGAATGCCTACCGGCCCAGCACCTGGGACGTGGCCTACGGTGCGTCAGGCACCATCGGTGCCGTCAGCGACGTGCTGCGCGCGGCCGGGTGGCCGCCGGGCATGGTGACCCGGGAAGGACTCGACTGGCTGCTGGAGCGTCTGCTCAAGGCGCAGCGCGCCGACCAACTGCGCCTGGAAGGGCTGAAGGAAGACCGGCGTGCCGTGATTGGCGGAGGACTGGCTGTGTTGCGCGCCGTGTTCGACCTGCTCAACATCCACGAGATGGCAGCCGCCGAGGGCGCCCTCCGCCACGGGGCCCTGTACGACATGCTCGACCGGGAACACATCCAGACGGACATGCGGGCCACCACCGTCCAGCGCCTGGCCACCAAGTTCGAAGTCGACGCCCCGCAGGCCACGCGCGTCAGCCGGGTGGCGGCCGATCTGTTCCGGCAGATGACCCCCGACATGCCTGCGGATCAGCGCGACCGACTGGAGCGCAAGCTGGACTGGGCGGCGACCTTGCATGAAATCGGAGCCCAGATCTCGCACAGCGACTACCACAAGCATGGCGCCTACATCCTTGGCAACGCCGACGCGCCGGGTTTTGCGCTGTCAGAGCTGCACCGGTTGAGCCAGCTGGTGCTGGGTCACCGCGGCAAGCTGCGCAAGCTCGATGCTGACTTTGAGGACGCGCAGTTCGTGCAGCAACTGCTTGCCTTGCGGCTGGCGGTGGTGTTGTGCCACGCGCGCCGCGACCCCGACCTCAAGGGACTGTCGCTGACCTGTGGGGCACCTCCAACACGGCGTTTCGCGCTGAACTGCAGGGCCGGCTGGGCGGATGCCTGGCCGCAGTCCGCCCACCTGCTGCGCGAAGAAATCATGGCCTGGCAAAAAACCCCCTGGAGCCTGCAGCTGCAGTGTGCGTGACGGGGTGCTGGACTACCTGAATTGAAACGGTATAAACTGTTTACACCGTTTATTCAAAAAAGGAAATCCCATGAACGCCACCATCAAGCCCGCTGGTACCGAGGCTGACGCCCAAAAAACCAGCCCCGAATTGATCGCTGCTGCGGTGCAGATGCCCAGTGACGCAGCCGCCACCGGGCCTGCTGCGCAGGCGCCCGCTCTGGCATCCACTGCGGCAGCAACGCCGGCCCCAGCCCGCAAGACGCCACAGGCCCGCGCGGCCAAAGCCCCGGTCAAGTCATTGGCCAAGGCGACTGCTCCGGCGACCGTGAAGCCGGAGACCGCAGTCAAGGCAACACCCGCCAAAAAATCCGTCGCCGCACCCGCCACGAAGCCCGCACGCAAGGCAGCGACCAAACCTGCAGCCAAACCGGCCACGAAAGCGCTCATGCCCCCCACCGTGAAGCCGGCCTCCAAGGCGCCGGTCAAGGTGGCAGCCAAGCCGGTAGTCAAAACTGTCAAGGCACTTGCAGCGACTCCGGCTGCGAAGCCCGCCGTCAAAGCCCTTGTGAAGCCGCTCGCCAAGCCGCTGACCAAAGCCTTTGCGCTGGCTGCGACCGAGAAGCTGGCGAAGGGCAAAAAGCCCAAGCTGGTGCGTGACAGCTTCACCATTCCCAAAGCGGAATACGCGGTCATTGACGAGTTGAAGGCACGCGCGGCAAAACTGGCGACGCCGGTGAAAAAGAGTGAATTGCTGCGCGCAGGCATCAAGGCGCTGGCTGCAATGAACGATGCGGCTTTGGCCGCCGCGCTGGGCAACGTGCCGACCATCAAGACCGGCCGCCCGAAAGGCTGAGCAGCCCCCACGCAGCAGCCTGCGCGTAAGCGCGTAGCAGACGCCTAGAGGATTTCCGGCGTCTGGACCGTCACCACGACGGTCTGCAGCACACCGTCCCGCTCACGGCTGCGCAGCCACCAGACGGCTCCTTTGCGTACCGGACATTCGCTAGCCTGCAGGCCCAGCAGTTGGGCAAGTGTCTGGCCCAGCGTCGGCTGGTGCCCGACCACCAGCACTGGCAAGCGGGCTTTTGGCCATCCCACCACGGTCAAGAGGTCTTCGGCGGATCCATCAGGCGCCAGTTCGGCCCGCAACTTGTACTTCCGGTTCAGGGCCTGCACGGTCTGCACCGTACGGGTTGCCGGGCTGCTCAGCACGCGCACCCCTTCTGGCAACTGCCGGTCCAGCCAGGCCGCCATGCGTGCGGCCTGCTTTTCACCGCGCGGCGTCAGGGTGCGCTCCAGGTCACAAGCCCCCTCTTCCGCTTCATGCGCTTCCGCGTGCCGCCAGAGAATCAGATCCATTTCATTCACCTGTGTTGTTTGCCTTCGGGCGCCGCATAACGCGCCATCAGCGCGGCCTGCACGCCATGTCCGCCAGGCAACCCTGCCGGATTCACCCGTTTGTAGACACCGTCCGGCCCCATGTCCCAGGCATCCCGTCCATCGTGCAGATAGGCCACCAGACATTCGTCGATGATGCGCTGGCGCAGGACGGGATCCGTGACGGGCCACGCCAGCTCAATCCGGCGCATCATGTTGCGGTTCATCCAGTCGGCACTCGAAAGATAGAGTTCTTCAAGGCCATCGCACCGGAAGTAAAACACCCGGGAATGCTCCAGAAACCGGCCGATCACCGAGCGCACCCGGATGTTGTCCGTCTGCCCCGGCACGCCAGCCGGCAGCATGCAGGCGCCGCGCACGATCAAATCAATCTTCACACCCTGCTGCCCGGCCGCCACCAGCGCGTGAATCAGCGCTTCGTCGGTCAGCGCGTTCATCTTGGCGACGATGCGTGTTTCCTTGCCCGCGGCAGCGGCGCTGCCCAGTGACTGGATGCGGGCAATCATCTTGCGGTGCAGGCTGAACGGTGCCAGCAGCAGCCGGTGCATGCGCGGCAGCCGGCTCTGGCTGGCGATGTGCACAAACAGGTGCTCCATGTCTGCCGTCAGTTGCGGATCGGCGGTGAGGTAGCTCAGGTCGGTGTAGAGGCGCGCGGTGCGCGGGTTGTAGTTGCCGGTTGACAAGTGGCCATACCGCTTGAGCGTCTTGCCCTCCCGCCGCGTGATCAGCAGCATCTTGGCGTGCGTCTTCAGGCCGACCACGCCATAAAGCACTTGCGCGCCAATCGACTCCAGCGCCTCGGCCCAGTTGATGTTGGCCTCCTCGTCAAAGCGCGCTTTCAGCTCCACCACGGCTGTGACTTCCTTGCCCCGGCGCACGGCCTCGCGCAGCAAATCCATCATTGCGGAGTCCGAACCCGTGCGGTAAATGGTCTGCTTGATGGCCAGCACCTGCGGGTCGTGTACCGCCTCCCGCAGGAAGGCCAGGACGCCATCGAAACTTTCGAACGGCTGATGGATCACCACGTCGCCCTGCTTCAGGCGGGCGAAGATGGAGTCCCCTGGCGTCAACTGCACAGGAAAAGCAGCCTTGTAAGGCGGGAACAGCAGCGTGGGTTCGTTGACCAGATCGATCAGTTGCGTCAGCCGTGACAGGTTGACGGGCCCGGGCACGCGGAACAGGGCCGCAGGTGGCAGACCGAATTCGCGCAGCAGGTAGTCGCTCAGATAGTCCGAACAGCCCGCAGACACTTCAAGCCGCACCGCCTGCCCGTAGTGGCGGTGCACCAGCCCCTGGCGCAGGGCGGTGCGCAGGTTTTCCACGTCGTCCTCATCCACCGACAGGTCGGAATGGCGGGTCACGCGGAACTGCGAGAACTGCCCGACCTCCCGCCCGGGAAACAAATCCACCAGATGCGAGCGGATCACGCTGGAGAGGGAGACAAACAGGGTGCGCCCGTCCGACACCTGGTCCGGCATGCGGATCAGCCGTGGCAGCACGCGCGGCACCTTGACGAGGGCCATGTCATAGGCGCGCCCGAAGGCGTCCTTGCCACCCAGGCGCACGATGAAATTCAACGACTTGTTGGCCACCTGCGGGAACGGGTGCGCCGGGTCCAGCCCGACGGGAATCAGCAACGGCCGCACTTCCCGCTGGAAATACGCCTTGACCCAGCGGCGCTGCGTCGGGTTGCGCTCCCCATGGCCCAGGAGCCTGATGCCCTGTTCGCCGAACGCCGGCAACAGCTGGTCGTTATAGACCGCGTACTGCCGCTGCATCAGGCTGGCGATCGCCGCCGCCAGCGCCGCGAAGGTCTCCACCGTGTACGGGCCCTTGCGCTCGCCACTTTGAGCGGCGCTCAGATGGGGCTCGGCCCGCACTTCAAAGAATTCGTCCAGGTTGGCCGAGACAATGCACAGATAACGCAGCCGCTCCAGCAGGGGCACCTCAGGCCGGCAAGCCCAGTCAAGCACACGTTCGTTGAACGCCAGAATGCTGTGATCGCGGTCCAGAAGACGCACCGTGCCGGCGCCGGATGGTGCCGGCGCAGCAGCGGAAGGGGACGGCAATGGGGAAGACAGGTCAGCGAGAGGCATTAAAAAAAATAAATGACTATTTCGTGAAGCATTGTTTACGTGTTTGATGACAACCGTGTGACGGAAATGTCATGAGAAGCCAAATTAGATGGCGGTGCTCCCCGGCGTGCAGGAACGAGATGGCGCGCAAACAGGTCCGCGGCATGCGCCCAGCTGAAATCGAGCGCACGGGCGCGGGCTTCGTGCCGGGGCACGGCAAGCGCGCTCAGGCAGGCCGTGCGCAGGTCTTCGTGCAGGACGCCACCGCGCACGCCGCCGCGGGCCTGACCCAGTACCTCCAGCGGGCCATCCACCGGGTAGGCGGCCACGGGTGTGCCGCTGGCCATGGCCTCCAGCATCACCAGGCCGAACGTTTCTGATCGACTCGGGAAGACGAACACATCGGCGCAGGCGTACACCTGCGCCAGCGCCTCCCGCGGCAGCAACCCGACCCAGCGCACCTGCGGGTAGCGTTCGCGCAACGAGGCTTCAAGTGGACCGACGCCGCACACCACCTTGGTCCCCGGCAAGTCAAGCCGCAGGAAAGCCTCGATGTTCTTCTCGTAAGAAAGGCGGCCCACAAAGAGCTGCACGGGTCGGGCCAGGGCGCCCAGCGGCGGATAGATGCGCGCCTCCGGCTGAAAGCCGAACAGCCGCGTGTCCACCCCGTGCGTCCAGTTGCGCAGGTTGCGGAAACCGCGCAGCTCCAGCATGCGCAGCACCCCGTGCGTCGGCAGCATGACGCCGGAGGAAGGCCGGTGGAAATGGCGGAACAGCGCATACCCCCAGGCCAGCGGCACCTTGAGTGCGGCGTTCAGGATTTCCGGAAACTTCGTGTGAAATGCCGTGGTGAATGCCAGCCCCCGCTGCCGGCAGTGGCTGCGCGCCGCCCAGCCCAGCGGCCCTTCCGTGGCAATGTGGATGGCATCCGGCTCCAGGGCATCCAGCTGGGCGCCAAGCTGACGCCCGGGACGTACCGCCAGGTCAATGCCGGCATAGCCCGGACAGGGGCGCGTGCGGAACTGGCCGGGCTGGACCACTGTCACCTGGTGGTTCAGCGCCTCCAGCTCCCGCACCAGTTCGACCAGCGTGGTCACCACGCCGTTGACCTGCGGTGCCCAGGCGTCCGTGATCAGGGCGATTTTCATGCGGCCACCCCGGCTTGCTGCGGTGCACGGCTGCGCGCGGCGGGCGCGGCGCCCCAGTGCACCAGTTCCAGCCGGCCATCCGCATGCTCGACGAGGGCGCTGCGGCTCTCTACCCAGTCCCCGTCGTTGCAATAGAGCGTGCCATCGATCTCGCGCATCTCCGCGCGGTGGATGTGCCCGCACACCACACCGTCATGGCCGCGCCGGCGCGCCTCTGCCGCCACCGCAACCTCGAAATCCATGACGTAGTTCAGCGCCTTCTTGACCTTGTGCTTGAGATAGGCCGAAAGCGACCAGTAGGGCAGACCCAATCGTGCGCGCAGGGAATTGAGATGGCGGTTCAGCCGCAGCGTGAATTCATACAGGTTGTCGCCCACATAGGCCAGCCACCGCGCACACTGGACCACGCCATCAAAGTGGTCACCGTGCGTGATCCAGAGCGTTCGCCCATCGGTGGTGGTGTGCACGGCATCGTGCAGCACCTCGATGCCGCCAAACGAGTGGCCGATGAAGCCGCGCGCGAACTCATCGTGGTTGCCCGGCACAAACACCACACGGCAGCCCTTGCGCGCACGGCGCAGGATCTTCTGCACCACGTCGTTGTGCGACTGGGGCCAGAACCACCGCCGGCGCAACTGCCAGCCGTCCACGATGTCGCCGACCAGGTACAGATGGTCGCTGGGGTAAGCCTTCAGGAAATCGAGCAGGGCGGCAGCCTGGCAACCCGGTGTGCCCAGGTGCAGGTCTGAAATGAAGATGGCCCGGTAGCGGGACGGGCCAACCTCTTCCCCCGGCAAGGGGCCGTCCAGGCCACCACGCAGAAACTCCTGCGCCAGCAGGCCGGTCGTGCCAAACCGGGTGGTGAGGAGCTCCCGGGCGAAGTCGGCCCTCATTGGCCACCCAGGAAATGCTTGCGGTAGCGCGGCGGCAGGTCGGCAATGCGCATCAGCATGGGCAGGTCGGCGGTGTTGAAATCCGGGTCCCAGGCAGGCGCCCCGAGCACGCGGGCGCCCAGGCGCAGGTAGCCCTTGATCAGGGCGGGCGGCTCGACGTTGATGCTGTCGTCCAGCTGCTCCACGGGCAGTGGCAGGCGCGGCAGCACGTGGTGCTCAATGGGCGCCAGGTGCGTCGCCCGGACCTGCCGCCAGATGCTGGCAGCGGCGTCGCCACTGACCACGCCGTTGTGCAGCATCGGGATGCTGGCGCAACCAATCATGGTGTCGAGCTGGTTGCGCACCATGAACTCGGCCAGGGCCCCCCACAGCGTCATGATCACGCCGCCATGGCGGTGGTCCGGGTGCACACAGCTGCGGCCCAGTTCCACCATGCGCGGGCGCAGCGCGCGCAGGCGGGTCAGGTCGAATTCGGTGTCGCTGTAGGTGCCGCCCACGCGCCTGGCCTGCGCCGGCGTCAACACGCGGTAGGTGCCGATCACATCGCCGCTGGCGGCATCCCGCACCAGCAGGTGCTCGCAGAAGTCATCAAACAGGTCAATGTCATGGCCGGGCACCTTGGTTGCCAGCCGTGCGCCCATTTCGCCGGCGAAAACGTCGTACCTCAGTCGCTGCGCCTGCCGGACTTCGTCCTGGTGGCGGGCCCACGCAACCAGCAGGCCGCCCCGCTCACTTTTTGCATGCTGCTGCGCGCCAGGCGTTGGGCAGCCCGGATGAAGTGACCCCCTGGGCAAGGCGACCGGTGACAGCGAAAACGTCGGATTGGGCAGTTCTTTCATGGCGTCTCTCCAGGGTAGTTTGTTGGATTCATGCTCAGGGATGATGGAAACCCTCCGTGACCCCGTCATGGCAATTCCGTGTCAATTTCATGACGTTTTGGGCCACTACCCAGCGTGGATAGGTCATAGTCAGCTATCTATTCAGGATTGATTGATGCGTGGAAAAGAGTCCGCGTCAATTCATTCAATAATTCAACTATCATTGAATCATGGAAGCAATCAACTTTGAATCGACGGCGGAAGAAGCCTTGACGGTCAAGGCGCTCGCCGCACTGGCCCAGCCGCAACGCCTGCGGGCCTTCCGGGCGCTGGTGGTGGCCGGGCCGGCCGGCCTGACGCCCGGCGTGATGGCCGGGCAACTCGGCGTGGCGCCGAGCGCGCTCTCGTTTCACCTGAAGGAGCTGGCGCATTCCGGACTGGTCTCGGCCGAAGCGCGCGGGCGCAACCTGACACAACACTGCTGTGCCGGGCAGGCCTGCGAAGTCACCGAGGCCACGCCCTGCGTGGACTGCCTATGAACCTGGCCGATGCATTGAACCTGGGCTGCATGTGCCAGACCCTGCACCCGGACCAGTTGCGCGCGCAGCTGGAGACCGACCCCAGCCTGCAAGGCCTGGCGGGGGAACTGGCCCGCAGCCACCCGCACCTGTTCTCCGACAGCGCCGTCTTCCTGAGCGAGCCCACCCGCGCCACGCTGGCGCGCACGGTGGCCGCCATCGAGCGGGTCATCGCCCTGCCCGCCTACCAGGACTTCACCCTCGCACACGCCCCCGACATTGCCCGGCACGCCTTCGGGCCCGCGAGCGTGTTCATGGGGTACGACTTCCACATGGCCACCGACGGCCCCCGGCTGATCGAGATCAACACCAACGCGGGTGGTGCCTTGCTCAACGCCGCCCTGGCCCGCGCACACCGGGCCTGCTGCGCGTCCATGGAGGGGCTGTTTGACGCAAGCTCCGACCTGCGGCATCTGGACGCGACCTTTGTCGCCATGTTCCGCGCCGAGTGGCAGGCCCAGCGCGGCACCACCCCGCTGCGCAACATCCTGATCGTGGACGACGCACCCGCCGCGCAATACCTGGCGCCGGAGTTCGCACTGGCCCGCCAGCTGTTCCTGCAGCACGGCCTCACCGCCGCCGTGGCCGACGCAGCCGCGCTGGAATGGCGGGACGGCGCGCTGTGGCACCCGGCACTTCCC
>ERZ1034361.1209-NODE-1209-length-14293-cov-3.672904_pt1 | contig 14293 bp, 13 predicted proteins | sample MGYA00520617_ERZ1034361 | MGnify/ENA primary metagenome ERZ1034361 (study PRJEB33736, sample SAMEA104284507) | Azolla filiculoides | biome: Urban; feature: Water surface; material: Ditch water | place: Netherlands | collected 2015-10-28 | depth 0-0.1 m ... | reverse complement strand
TATTGATGATGGGAATGCCATAATAAGGGGCCTCACGAATACCTGCACTGCTGTTGCCTATAATGAACTGACTATGCTGCAACAACGTCAAAAAATATTCGAAACGCAAAGAAGGAAAAACACGGAACCTCAAATTTTCTTTTAACTTTTTATAACTCTCAATGATATATTGACTTCCTAAATCATTGTTAGGATATATAACAACATAATTATGATTGTCCTCCAACAAAGCAGTCACAAAATCATCCGCATACTGTTGCATTTCTTTGGCTTCTGTCGTTACAGGATGGAACATAACAATGGCATAATCATCAAAAGGGATTTGGTAATACTCCTTTACAACATCCAAACCAGGTAACTCTTCCGAAAACATAATGTCGATATCAGGAGAACCGATGGTGAAAATAGACGATTTCATTTCGCCCATTTGCTTCAATCTTTTTGAAGCTTCTTCATTGGACACAAAGTGGATGTGACTCAACTTGCTCACGCTATGACGAATCAACTCATCGACAGTACCTGAAACTTCCCCACCTTCAATATGAGCTACCAAGATATTATTCAATGACCCTACAATAGCCCCAGCCAAAGTTTCTACTCGATCCCCGTGAACCACGATTAAATCGGGTTGGATTGTTTTTACATAAGCCGAAAGCCCCTCGATAGTTTTGGCCAAGGTCAAATCCATTGTGGTTTCGTGAGTATGATTTTCAAAAGTGTGCACGTTTTTAAACTGACATCTTTCAATTTCAATCAGCGTATAGCCATATTCCTTTTGCAAATGCATTCCTGTTACAAAAACATACACTTCAAATTCTTCTTGTTTTTCAAGAACTTGAATCAATGATTTTATTTTGCCAAAATCGGCTCGAGTTCCTGTTAAGAAAAGGATTTTTTTCATTTTCTTTTTTATTCATTAAACCCTTTCAGAGTTTCGAACTCTGAAAGGGTTGGTTCGCTTTTATTCAAAATCTCCCCATTCCAACTGTTCATCATTTTCAATAGTTCTCGTAGCAACTTTACCTAAAACTGTTTCAAAATGCGCTGCGAGTATTTCGCCAGTACCAGGGCGTTTGACCCAAATATTCTCTTTAGTAAATACTTCTCCTTTTTGGATTGGAGCAATCGTACAAACTGTGGCAAAAGCAAAATCAATGGTTACTTGTTCTTCAAGTGCAGGTTTTTTAGTTCCGCCACGCATCAAAGCTATTTCGGCCGAAGAAATAATTAATTCTTTTGTAGCCTGTTCATCCATACTACACACAATATCGGGACCTGTGCGCTGCATCGTATCGGTAAAATGTCGTTCTAAAACACTAGCTCCCAAAGCCACTGCACCCAAACAAGCATTGTTGTTTAAAGTATGATCGGATAGCCCAAAAACTTTATCTGGAAAGGCATTGTGCATTTCCATCATCGCACCCAATCTCACTAAATGAATGGGAGTGGGATATAAATTGGTCGTATGCAAAAGTGCCACCGGAATGTTGTGCTTGTCAAAAATAGTCACTGCTTTCTGAATACTTTCAATGGTATTCATACCAGTACTTAAAATTACGGGTTTGCCAAAAGAAGCGATATGCTCTAATAAAGGATAATTATTGCATTCGCCTGAACCAATTTTATAGGCTGGAATATCAAACTTTTTCAATCTTTCGGCAGCAGCTCGGGAAAAAGGAGTTGAAATAAATAGCATTCCTTTACTTTCGACATAGTTTTTGAGTTCTAATTCATCGTCTTCGTTGAGCGAACAACGTTCCATAATTTCATAAATAGAAACATCGGCATTGCCAGGAATTACTTTTTTGGCAGCACCACTCATTTCGTCTTCTACAATATGAGTTTGGTGTTTAACGACCTCAACTCCCGCTCTTTTTGCAGCGTCCACCATTTCTTTGGCCACTTGCAAAGAGCCTTCGTGATTAATTCCGATTTCGGCTATAACCAACGGCGGATAATCTAGTCCTATTTTTCTTCCTGCTATTTCTATATATGGATTCATTAAATGAGTTATGAATTATGAGTTATGATTTTTTGGTAAAGATATTCTGCCAACTCCAAATCGTCTTGGGTATCAATATCTACATTGGCAAAAATAGAATTTAGCTCGAAAGGATAAGCGTTTTCTGAAATAATACTATCATTTAAAATTAAATTGGCTTTGGTAATATACAGCAATCCGTTTTCATAAAACAAAGGCTCCAAATCTTGGCTACGTTGTCCAATGGTGTAATTAAAAGGTTCAAACTTATTTTCAACAATTTTTCCCAACTTTTGATGGTTTCTGGAAACGGTAAACAAACTGTCATAATTTCCTTTTTCATAGCTTTCAAAAGCTGCTGCCAATAAATTTTGCGGCCGCAATGGATTAGTCGCTTGCAACAAAATGACATTTTCCACATTGATTTCAATAGATTCCAAAACGTGTTTTAAAGCCGAAACGGTTGGTTCAAAATCACCAGACAAATGCTCAGGTCTGTCGATTACTTTGGCACCATATTGTAAAGCAACCTCTTTGATTTGTGCATCATCAGTCGAAACATAAATTTCGTCAATAATGTCACTGTTTTTTTGAGCATATAAAATACTATGAGCTATTAAGGGTATCCCTCCCAAAGATAGAACATTCTTGTTGGACAACCGTTTTGAACCGCCTCGAGCTGGAATGATGGCTATTGTTTTCATTTCAATTTTTATTGATGGTAAAAATACTTATTTTTATAGATATCGATGAAGTATTTAGTTGAAATTGAGTGTCAATTTTGCAAATTAACTAGTTTCAATTTTGACAAAATTTTAGACTAACTCGCTTTTTTATGATTAACACTGTGTTAAGAAGAAAATTATAAAAAAATTAAAATATGACATACATCATTGTTTTCAAAATAAAAAGTTTTCTGTTTTTTCACCTCGTCAAGACGAAATAAAAGACTAAATAATAACATTTTGAAAATCAATAATTTAAACAGACTAAGAAAGTAGCTGACAAAAAAACCTGTAATCTTACATTTGTTAAAAACTCTATCCAATTGTGAATAAGTTTGACTTTTTATTACAAAAAAACCATTGTATGTTTGTAAATGTCAGTTAGATACCAATGACAGGTATACTAAGACAAAAATTATTTTTTTTAATTTAATACCATAAAAACCATGGCTATTAAGTACAAAGTTCTTCCCAGAAAGAACCCTCGGGACATCGCTGCTCCCGAAAAATTTTATGCCGCTGCCATTGCAGACGGTGATGTCGATTTGGATAGACTCGCAGAGTTGATTTCCTACCAATGTACAGTCACTGCTACTGACTGTTATGCTGTTTTGCACTCATTAGAGCATAACATCATTGGAGAATTGGAGCAAGGTCGAATTGTTAAACTAGGCAGGCTAGGTAATTTTCAGGTGGGCATAAGCTCAGAAGGAAAAGATACTGCAACCGAAGTTACAACGACTAACATCGTAAAGAGTCGTATTCTTTTCCGACCAGGAAAAAGATTACGCTCTATGTTGAATGGTTTAACATTCAAAAAAGCAGGGTAGGACCCCGTAATCAGGAGTAACTGATTGTTGTAAGACCTCGAGTAATTACAGTTACTCGGGGTCTTTTTTTTGGTTTATCAGCAAAAACACCCTTCATTTCGTCTTGACAAAACTTTTATCTCGTCTTGACGAGGCTTTTATCCCGTCTTGACCGTATGAATATTTCGTCTTGACAGTCTATAAATGAATTAAAAACACTTAAAAAACGATGTTTTTTGAGCATCAAAAGACAATATTAGCTTAAAATAAATGGTTTCAACTGCCATTAAAGCCTTTATTTGCCCAAAAATTCTTAAATAATCAACCTTTATTTTTCCTTTAAATGCATAAAAAAAGCTCAAAAAATACTGGTAGGACCCCGTTTTCTTGAGCAAATTAATTATTGTAAGACCTCGAGCAATTACAGTTACCCGTTAACAATGGCTAAAAATAAAATTAATTTTCATAATGAACAAATTTACGAATAAAAAACTATTAAAGAAGCATTTATTTTGATTTTTAAATAAAAAAAAGGAATAAAATTAAAAAAAAATAAAAATAAAAATGATACTAAATTATTAAAAATCGATAATTTAATTCTTTAAAATCTCAAAATCGTGCAAATTGTAAATTACATTTTCAATTTGCAAAATTTTATGTTTAAAAAACTATTTTTCTGGTTTTAAGTCAAATCACTCAAACTTTTTATTCATAAATAAAGCATCCGATCTATTCGCCAATCCATCGGTAGTTATTTCAAAATCATAAATTTTTACCAACTCGAAATTCTTACTCAGCAAAAAATTATAGATATCGCCAAATGAAGCCTGACCGATAAAATTTTCTTTAAAAAAGACCTCCGTGTACACAAACTGTATTTTATTTTTGTCCATCATTTCTGAAGCCCCTTTAAGAACCTCTAATTCGTAACCTTCTGTATCGGTTTTTAAAAAATCAATTTTTGATATGTTATTTGTTTTACAAAAAGAATCAATCGAGATTAAATCTACATCATAGGTATCTATAATTTGTGCTGAACCGAAAGCTCGTTTCAAAATTGAACTCAACGCACTCCAAGAATATTCATTGAATTTTATTGTAGTGTTTTCTGAACCAACAGCATTGTTAAATACAAATACATTTTTAGAATCAAGGTTCATTTTTAATGCATTATAACAACTGCGATTAGGTTCAAAAGCATATATTTTCGAAACTGGGAATTCAAATCGCATTTTCTTTATTGTTTGCCCTAAATTGGCACCAATATCAAATAAAACAATTTCATTCTGATCTCGAATAGCCTTTTTTATCGCAACTAATGGATTTTCGTTTTGTAATTGATTTTTATTTATTTTAGAAATTCTGTACCCAAAATTATTTACTATTTTTTTTAAAAATATTTTCATTTTTTATTTTAATTTAATTCTTGTTGCCAATAGATTTTAGTTTCTGGCAATTCATAATAAGTTTTATATTCTTCTTGCGTCAATCGGTTATTGTTTTTTATAATTCTGAACATATTCCAAACTAAATCAAACAACGCCAAAACAATAGCTTTCAAAGCCTTGAAATCGCCTTTGAACACTTTCATTTTCAATTGCATCCAAAGTGAATATCCCATTTTTCGAGGAATGCTTTTTAGGGGATAGAACAAGAAAAACAAATACCAACCCGAACGCAAAGACCTTCTCAACCGAAGGGCATAATCAGCATTAGTTCTTCTGGCTTTGACATCCACTCGGTGATGGACTAAAACTTCTGGAAGATAATGGATTTCTAATTTGTTTTTAAACAATTGAAAGGAAGCAAAATTCTCTTCGCCATAAAAAACAAACCATTCAGGATAATTAGGAATTGCTCGCCAAGCGCTCATTCTCCATACGTGTGCACAACCTACAAAACCCTGAACCCGTTGACTTTTATCGGTTGAATCGGTTGTTTTGGGCTCGTCTAACCCCCAAAAAATACGCAGGGCTAACAAACTACAATTCGCATTCGCTTCAAAATGATTGCGGATGAATTCTAATGGATTTTTAGTAACAAAATGAGCGTCATCGTCTAGTGAAATGGCATAATCGGCTGTGGTTTCGTTCAGCATTTTGTTCCTGCAAAAGATATATCCTTTAGAAACAGGATTTCTTTGAAGTTGAACTTCAGGAAAATTTTCTTTCACATATTCAAAAGTGCCATCGGTGGAGCCATCATCAAAAACGACACAAGAAACCCAGGTATTTTCGAGCAAATAACTGATTTTAGTTAAGGTCAAAGCCAAATCGGTTTTGCGGTTTTTGGTGGTGATAAGGATGGCAAAAGTCGATTTCATTGCTGCATAATTTAATTGCGACATTCGTTATCCTCTCCTTTGGCAAACAAAATAGCATCCAAATGAATTTTAAAATTTTCATCCGAAAAATAATCCTCAAACGGACAAATTGCTTCGTCAGAATTCAACCTATTTTGGATTAAGTTTTCTAGTTTACTTTTGATTTCTACGGCATCCGAATAGCTAGCAATGTATTGATTGTCTTTCAGAATTGTTCGCATTTCACTTCGCTCTGGAGCCAAAACAAATACAGGCTTACCAGTAGCAGCTAAGAAAGGTGCTTTCCCAACCAAAGTGTTACTATAAATAGGACCGTTTTCTAAAATGATATTGATATCGGCTTCATGGCTTTGTTCAAAACAGGAGTTAGGAAAACTCACCATTCCTAACACTTGAATATTGGGAATGCTACTGTATTTTTGAGCCATTTTTTTCAAATCGGATCCTTTTAATCGCAAGACAAACTCTGTGTTTTCTTTATAAACAGCATTGCTTTCGACCAAATCAATATAAGTGTCTAAAAGAATTTCTATGTTCCTTCCAAACATAATAGCTCCATGATAGGAAATCAATATTTTTCTGTTTTTTTTCAAAGCAGTACTCACATCCGACAAATCAAAAACACTGGCATCGTATTGATGTGGCAAATGGTAAAACTTTTTTCTCGAGCCATACAAATACTGCATATCCTCAGCCATTAACTGAGCCGAACTCATACAAGTTTTGGACTGAGAAACAACCTCATGCATTTTTTTGAACTTAAAAAGTTCTAAATTGGTCAATTGGCTTTGAGTTCCTGCATACCAAAACAAAGGATAAGGATCGTGAAAATTGACAATCGCCTTTTTTAGAATAGGTAAATCTTTGGCAGCCAAAATCACTTCGTGGTCAATACCCGCACTTCTTATAAATATATGATCGTATTTCTGGTAATCAATCTTGGCAATAATAGCCGCATATACTTTATGAATATGCTCAACTGCTAAAGATTGATGGAATATTCTCCAATAGATTTTATTGAACCATTTAGTAAAAAAAGGTGTTTTGAGATTTACTATATGTGTTTCTATAGCATCAATAGGTAATAAATCGAGTTGATCTTCGCTGTTTTCTTGTTTGATGTAAACCACATCAATAATAGATGCTGGATAAGCGGTTTTTAATTTTGCCAAAAAAGAACGCGAAATAATCCCTTGACTAGTTCCCCAAACTCTTAAATCTTGTTCTATAATTAAAAACTTCATTGTCTTTTATATTTTTTTTTGGAAACCTTCTCTCCTATCAACTTGAAAAATAGCCTTTTTTTTCGATTATTTCCATCTCCTTTTTAATTCTTTCTTAATTCTATGAACTCGCAATCGCAAGGGCAATATAGCATAAAATAGTTGCCATTTTACTTTTTCAAAAGTAGGCAAATCCAATACATTTAAAATGTTTCTGAATAAATTATATTCTTCAAAATCGATTGAAAAAGCAATAAAATACCTTTTGAGTGAATAAGTAAGTAGTTTTTTTTCTTTTAGATTTTTAACCACCAACAAGATGGCGTCTGCATAAGAGGCTCGTCTAACGGGATTGTCTCTATAAAACTCTCCAGTATTGGATTCAGGATGTTTTCTGCCATAAAACAAACATTTGTTTATAGAAATCCCTATAAAACCAGACGATACTATTCTGGAATACAATTCCCATTCTTCAACATACATCAAAGTTTCTACAAATCGATTCTCTTTAAAGCACACTTTCTTCCACATCACGGCACAGGAATTAAACTGCAACTCGTTGTTCAACATTTTTTGAATGTCTTTTTTGTCAATATAGAAATGCGTAAAATCCTTGGAATAATCAAAAGTATAATCAAAATCACCGGTGAAAACTTCGCGAATGTAACGGCAAAAAGAAACATCCTTATTGGATAATTCAGCAACACATAATTCTAGATTTTGGGGATGGGGAATGTCATCATCGTCAAAAAAGATGATATAATCTCCTTTAGCCAAATCCAAACCCTGATTCCGACAACCTGGCAATCCTTTTAAATGTTTGTCCTCTCGCTTGTAATATTTAAATCTAATATCTTTTTCCAACAGTGGTTTTATAACCTCAGCGGTATTATCTGTTCCTCCATCATCAATAATCAAGCATTCCCAATCCAAAAAAGTTTGTTTTTGAATGGACAAAAGCGATTCTACTATAAAATGTGCCCTGTTATAGGTCGCCATAATAATGGTTATGGTAGGAGAAGTCATTTTAAAAACTTTTAATGAACACAGTCATTGTTCACATTAATACTTTTGATATCCAGTAACCACGTTTCGAGTACTTTTAGTTCCATTTCACAAACTATTCCTTCTTTCAATAATGCATTATAGGCATTGTAAATATTCGTTTCAATACTTTCTATTTTTGAAATTGAATTGGAAACTAATTCCATTACTTTCTCGCAATATTCATACATTGGAATTTCAGAAATAAAATCTTTCATATAATCGTGTGGATTTCTTTTTTGAACTACAGTTGCATTAATAAAACCCAATTGATAACCATACAACCACATTATAGGCTGAGCTACTAATCCTCTCAAAATATCAGTAAACCTAAAAGTAACATAGGTTGGCAAGTACATTAAAACAAACAACTCTTTTCTAATAATAGTGTTTTGCGTGTTAAACGGACTTATTATACCTTGACTACACACAACTGGTTCTCGTTCTTCAAAATAACAAGGGGTATCATTTGTTAAACGATAGATGGCATCTACATCTGGATCTTCATCTGCTAAACCTTGCCAGATTCCAACTTTACAATCCTTTACTTCTATTTTTTTTTCCAGTTCAAATGGAGTGTTAATCAGTTTTAACGGCAAACCTCTTGGCCAAATTTTTTGTTTGGTATAAAGTTGGTATATATTTACAAATCCTTCGCCTTTAGTAATACAATCGTATTTTCCTTCAAATTCGGGAAAACTCCAATTAGTTTTCGGAATATTATCGTCATCCGTATCAATAATATAATGGGCACCGTTTTGCATCGCTTTCAAATAGCCCAACATTTTTCTACAATAATGATTGTAGGGCAAAACTGTTGCCAATTGAAAATTCAACTTTTCTTGTTTTAAAACCGAAATATAATCTACATTGTCACAATTCCAATCTTGGGGTGTCTTTTTGTCTCCTACAACAATTAACTGGTAATCTTTCATTTTTGAAAAGGCAATAACCGCCTCTGTTGGATCAAAAATTGATGTTATTACAATATGTTTTTTCATATGTAGATATTTATTTTTAATGGTCATATGTAATTAGCATATATTTAATTGGTATTTGTATCACATTTCCGTTATGCTCATTTCATAATTCGGTGTTCCATTTGGATAGTTTAATGGGGTGAAAATAGAGATGGTTTTCAGGAAAATAATTTAAAAGCAAGTTTAATCTTTCTTCATATTTGTCTAATATTTGAAACTGCTCTTTGGTCCAAAGTGCCTTGCCTTGCAATTTCAAATCTTTTTCGGTAACAATTTCACTAGATGACAAAACCAATGAAGTAGGTACAGCTACCTCAACAAATAATTTGGTCGAAGCAAAAACACCACAATAATGACTAAATTTTTTTATTGATTCAGCGCTTATAACAAAAATATCGGAGTAGGCACTGACAAGTGGATAGGATAAATGAAATTCTCTATTTTTATTTTTATATAGTCTTCTTTTCCATAAAAAATAAGACTTAAATTTCTTAATTTTTGACAATCCTGGAAATTCTTTTTGTTTAAATATATGGAGGTATTTCAAAGGTTTAATTTCTAATCCAAATTTCTCAAACAACTGCAATGCAACATCATAATCAGGGAGCTGATTTTTTGCCTCAACACCAGGTAAATTAACATTCCATTTAAAAGCACCAACAACATGTGTCCAAAAATCTTTCCGTTGATGTAAACCAATAATTTCTGGTAGGAAAGAAGTTTCCGGGTTTAATTTGAGATGTTGAGTGTAGTTAATTTCATTTATTACTGGGTTCAAAATCAAATCATCGGCAACAAAAAAATAATGTTTATACTCTTCTTTAAAGTAGCTTTTAAATCCCTGAGAAACATACCCTTGAAAATGATAAGAGCATTCATAAACTGGAATTACATTCTTTTTTTCTCCTGTATAAAACGGAACCAAATGATAGATATTGCTAAATCTATCTTTATAAATTTGCTCTAAAATTTCAATATTTTTATTGTATTGATGATTATAAATAATAATTAGAACTACTTCTCTCATTTTATCTGTTTGTATTTTTAAAATTACATATTAAAGGCAATAGATTAAACCGTTTGTTCTTGTAGAAAAAAACAGTTATAGTTGCCCAAAATAATGTTTGTCATAGAATCATTTATCTGAAAAGTGATTTTATAATTCTAAATGGCTTAAGGATTGCTACTCCTATCCTAAAATCAATTTTTGTATAGATTTTTGCTCTTTCCTTTTTTTCAAAATCAATTTCATACATAAAATTTTCTATCAAAGTATCATAATGTTCTTTATACAATAGTTCATGCTTGCGAAAAATATACTTTTTAATTTCTGCATCATAATCATTCACAGCAACTGTTCTCATTGAAATGGAATGTTGTCTATAAAAAAACAATATTTCTTCTATAATATGAACTGTCCAACCCGATTTACATACCCGTATATAAAATTCCCAATCTTCATACCCTTTTTTCATATTCTCATCATAACCGCCCACTATTTCCCAACATTCTTTTCTAAACAATGAAGTGCCAATAGCAGCATTAGTAAATAAAAAGTCTTTAATCGTACCTCCTTTTGGATGGCGTTCACCAAATTGCTTATCATCAATAAATCGAATTTCCCAACTACTGACTACACCTATATTGTTATTAGAAAGCATTACTGCCAATGCTTTCTCTATAAATGTAGCTTCGTATTTATCATCAGCATCCAACGTCAAAATAAATTCGCCCATAGCTTTTGAAATGCCTGCATTTCTTGCGCTGCTGAGTCCTCCATTTTCTTTATAAATATATTTAAAACGAGCATCTTTAGCCACCCATTTTTGAGCAACTTCCTCAGTATGATCAGGACTGCCGTCATTGACAATAATACACTCCCAATTAGTATAGGTTTGATCTAAAACCGATTGCAAAGCCTCGTCTAAAAATTGGGCTTGGTTGTAACATGGAACGATGATGGAGACTAACTGAGTTTTCATTTTTTAGTATAAAAAATAAGTGATTTTACGATTAATTTTAGTTCGTCGATTAGTCCAAATTTAAACTCCAATTTATTTCTGCTGGCAAAATACTGAAAATAAATTTGTGGAGAATATCTTTCTCTATGAACAAAATAGTTTTTAAAGGCCTGTTTTTGCATAGCATTTAAATATTTTTGAAATCCATTAGAATCAAAAAAATCATCTGCAGCATTGGCTAAAATCATTTTATCTTTTAGAATAATAAAATCTTTAATTTCATTCATAGATGTTGCAACACTTCCTCCTATTATTTTATTCAACAAATCGTTTTCACTCTGAGTAAAGGAATAGTTTAAATTCTCTAATATTTGAATTCTTGTTGCTAAGGCAGATGCCATTTGCTGTTGTCTTCTTTTTTTAGAAACCTGAGTCTGATGTACTCTATAATTTAGCAAAACTTCTTTCAGATTGTGCAATTTACCAATAGCAGCTAAACGAGCCCACAAATCATAATCTTCGGCTGGTTCTTTTGACACATCATAAACTACGGAAAAGGTATCTAAAACTTGTTTTCTCATCATTACTGACGGATGAGCCATACAATTCCCTTTTAACAATGCCAATTTTATTTTATTATGATGCTCAGGAACTTTTATAACATTTTCAGTACCAATGATACCATACCACGAACCACATAATACTATTTCAGGATTGGCGTCCAAAAAAGAAACTTGTTTTGCAAATCGTTCGGGCAAACTGATATCGTCTGCATCCATCCGGGCAATGTATTCTCCTTTTGCCAATTGCAATCCTTGATTCAAACTATTCGTATATCCCGTATTTACTGGTTTTTCGATTACTATAATTCTAGAATCGGTATAGGTTTTAATTAGCGCAACGGTTTGATCAGTTGAGGCATCATCAAGGATTAAAAACTCAAAATCCGTATAGGTTTGATTCAAAATACTATCAATTGCTTCTTTTATGTATAATTCACAATTATACACAGGCATCAAAACTGTTATTTTAGGCACCCTTTTTAAAGACGAATCCATTCGTTAGGAATTAAATCATTGGTATTTATTTTGGCTTCTACAAACCACTTTTTGGGGGCAACAACTATTTTGTCAGAATGCTCATTTAACCAAGCTGCCCACCAACTGAAGGAACTATTGGCAATGATATTATGACGGCAAAAACTCATTAAACACATATCTTTCCAACTATTTTCGCCTGTATTATTAGCAACAAATACTTTAGGATAGGACAAGTTATCGAATTGCTCTTTAACCCAATCTGTATCGTCTGAAAAGAAGAACAAGCTAATATCATTTGCCTTTGAGGCAAGCAAAGCAATGGCCTCTTTATAATACTCTAAACTACAATTTCCGTGAAACCCTTGCGTTTTCTTATCATTGACATAATCACCTCTTCGGATGTGAATGGATATGGAATTGGTTTGTTTAATCGTTAGCAATAATTTTTCATTAACTGAATCTAATTTATCAATCGGAAAAGCGAAAATATTCTTAATTAGATTTTCATACCCTTTCAAATATTTAAAACTCTGGAAATACCCTTTCAAATATACTGGTAAATTCACAGACAATGCTTTTTCATCAAAATCAAAAGTAGCTTCGGTATAAATTTTAGGATAATTAAAACCTAAATTCTTTTTAATTTTATCAAAAAAGGATAACTGTTGAAAACGTTTTTTCTCTGATTCTGATGCTTGAATGTATGAATTATTAAAAATTGAAAGTTCAAAATTTCTTGGTGTAAAAGCTTGACTTTTCTCGGTTTGATTAAAGAAATTCGTGTCTATTAAAATTGAGGTGTTCTTTTTTTTTGCTAGAATACTAGCAATAGCATATTGAAACATTTGGTTTCCAAGACCTCCTTCAAGTTTTGTTAAAATCATTTTTTTCTTGCTAACACATGAAATCCAAAGCATAAAAGTTCTGAAGAATTAGAATCTTTATCCGTTAATTTTTGTAACAAAACTTTCAATTGACTAATATTTTCTAATTCTTTTTGATTAATATCAACATTGCTATATTGTTTTGCAACCTGACTCAATCTATTTATTTCTTGAGCTAAATATTCAAAATAGTTCCCATTAGGAATAATTTCAATATCATAAAAACCATTCTTTACTAATTCTTCTTCATAAAAAAACTTATTAAACCCCGTATAAAAATGATAAGGGGCAAAATGAGTTAAACTACAAAATGGAGCCGTAACAATCAAATAGCCGTCTCTTTTCAATAATCTTGAAAATTCTTTAATTGCATCTCTTGGATTTATTATATGCTCGAAAACCTCTGTACACATAATAGCATCAAAAGATTCATTCTCGGCTGGAATTGATGCAATATCAGAAACAATATCCAATTCGCCATAATCCCATTTCTCCATTTGCAATCCTGAATTCAACTCCTCAGGTTTGTATTTGGCAAAATCTTGCGAAACATATTCTAGATGATCACAAAACCTTTTAAAAGGCTGTTCTCCAGCTCCTGCATCTAATATCTTATTTCCTTTGGGAATATCTTTTAAAACTTTTTCAAGCCAAGAAACTCTAGTAAACTCATTTAAAGTCCCAACTGTTGTCTTAACTGTTGGTTTTGTAAAATACTTTTTTATGCTTTTCTTTAAATTCATTTTATGATTTATTATTTTAAACAGCTAACTTCTTATTTATGAAAAACTATAAAAGTTGTTTAAAATCAATGTTAGAAATTCATGTTTTATCTTATCCAATTATTTTTACGAACAAATATTGAATTAATATGTGTGTCAGCATATAGCATATATCCACTATCTTCAATTAATTTAATTAAATTAATAAGACAAATAATTAGCACGTCGTCGTCATCATCTTCATCAGCTGCTTGAGAGATTTTAACTGGTGCTGGCTTTACAACTTCTTGACGAACTGGAGGAGTGTAATCGTCATCATCAGCTGCAAGAGAAGCTGCCGATGGTTGAGTACTACCACTGCCATCAAGCACTGAAGCTAGCTTACGCGATAGCTCTTCATAACTCTTAAAGTTCTTAGGATCTACAAACTCAGCAAGAGTATATTGACGGTTGACAACTTCAAGAATTTCTTCATCGCTACCAATAGGAGCTGGCTCTAGGAACATTGACTGATCATAGTTAGGATAGCCATCAACCTTACGCATACGAAGCTTGAAGTCAGCGCCTTGCCAAGGATCAAATACGTTTACTGGTTCTTCAT
>ERZ1034361.1207-NODE-1207-length-14309-cov-3.190275_pt1 | contig 14309 bp, 17 predicted proteins | sample MGYA00520617_ERZ1034361 | MGnify/ENA primary metagenome ERZ1034361 (study PRJEB33736, sample SAMEA104284507) | Azolla filiculoides | biome: Urban; feature: Water surface; material: Ditch water | place: Netherlands | collected 2015-10-28 | depth 0-0.1 m ... | reverse complement strand
CCCATATCGCCAACCAGGGTGGGCGGCGCCCAGGGGGCGCCATCATGACGCCGCCCGGTATCAAGCACGCCGGCAATCGCCGCGTAATTGGCATCGTGCCCGGAGCGTGCAGCGAGCGGGCCGCTTTGGCCCCAGCCAGTCATCCGGCCATAAATCAGGCGCGGGTTTTCCTGCAAACAGAGATCCGGGCCGAAGCCCAAGCGTTCCATCACGCCGGGGCGCAGGCCTTCCAGCAGTACATCGGCCTTTGAAGCCAGATCCAGAACGAGGGTGCGGCCTTGGGAGGTCTTGACGTCCGCGGGAATGGTCCGCTTGCCGCGCGCCGAAAACTGGAAGCGTTCATCGCGCTTCAATCCCATGTCAGCAGCCTCCGGCCGGTCAACCCTCAGCACCTCGGCTCCCATGTCGGCCAGCATCATGCCGGCCCAAGGCACCGGGCCAATCGCTTCCATCTCGAGAACCCGCAGACCCTTCAGCGGACCACTCTTTTCACGTGTGAAGCTCATTCAAATCACCTTCGCGTCGCGCAGGGCCGCTAGCCTATCGACGTCGATCCCGAGCTCTGCATAGACCTGCGCGTTGTGCTCACCGACGGCCGGACCCGTGCGCGGCGTAGGCATGGCGCGTCCCACGATGCGTGGCACGATGCAGGGTGCGGGTAGGCTGCCGTAGTCGGGATCAGGCAAGCGGATGATCGCTTCGCGCGCCTTGAAGTGCGGGTCCGCCGCGATGTCCTCGATGGTGTAGACCTTGCTGAATGGGATTTCGTACGCTTCGAGGCGCGCGGCGATCTCTTCGTACGGCCGGGCGGCAAACCACGCGCCGATCTCCGAGTCGAGGGATTCCAAGTTGATGACGCGGGCCGGATTGGTTGCGAAGCGGGGATCGGTGATCCAGTCCGGCCGACCCAGAGCCTTGCACAGCCGTATGTAGGTGCCCTGGGATGAAGCAACCAGCGAGAAATGCACGCCGTCCTGGCTCAGGTACATGTTGGACGGCGCCGTATAGGTGGTGCGATTGCCGACGGGCTGGCGGACCTGGCCGAGCTGCTCGTGTTCCACGGCGAGCGGATCGAGTAAGCGGAACAGGGCTTCAGTGGCGGAAAGGTCCACTTCCGCGCCAAGCGCCGTGGGATCGCCGCGCAATCGCGCCACCTCGGCAGCGATCGAAAAGGCGCAGAAAACGCCCGCGACCGCGTCGCCCACCGGGAAGTTGGCGTGCATCGGCGAGCCGCCAGCTTCACCCGTGAGGCTGGTGAATCCGCTCATGGCCTCGAAGACGCGAGCGAAGCCGGGGCGGTTGCGATAGGGTCCGGTCTGGCCGAAGCCGGTGAGCCGCACCACGATCAACCGCGGATTGGCGCGCTGCAGTGTTGCGATGTCGAGCCCCCATTGGTCCATGGTGCCGGTGCGAAAGTTCTCCACCAGCACGTCGAAGCGCGGAAGCATGGAAAGCAGGATCTCGCGGCCCTCGGGCTTGCGAACGTCCAGCGTGATGCCGCGCTTGCCGCGGTTCGCCACCTTCCACCAGAGCGGCACGCCTTCCTTGACCGGCTGCATTTGGCGCAGGGCGTCGCTGCCGTCGGGCAACTCCAGCTTGACGACGTCGGCGCCGTGGTCCGCGCACAGGGTCGCGCCAGCGGGGCCGGCGAGCACGGTCGCCATGTCAAGGATACGGACGCCGCTCAGGGCGCCGTGCGAGGCGATGGGGAAAGTCACGAAGGATACTCCGGCAGGTGGGGACTGCATTTGTGCCAGAGACGAGGGCGATTCACAATGGAGTGTTTCGCTTATCGAAACAGTCGAATCGAAGACTTGACTCATTCTTCCGCAGCGCCAATCATGCCAACACAACCACCGAAAGCGCGCCCCGTGACCTCCATCGCCCTGCCGGGCCTCGTCGACCCGCACGACCTTTCCGCCGACCGTCAGTTCTCGATGAACCTCGCGCGGGGGCTGGAGGTGCTGCGTGCGTTCACGGCGTCGGCGCCGCTTCTCGGCAACCGCGAAATTTCTGACCGCACGGGGCTGCCGAAGCCGACAGTATCGCGTTTGACTTACACGCTGACGCTGCTGGGCTACTTGACCCGCGACCCGCAACTGCAGAAGTATCGCTTGGGCCCCGGTGTGCTTTCACTGAGCCACCCGCTGCTGGCCAGCATGCATGTGCGCCAGCTGGCCAAGCCGATGATGGAGTCACTGGCCCGCCACACCGGTTGCACTGTCAATCTCGGCGTGCGGGATCGTGCCAACGTCGTCTACGTCGATTCGGTACGGGCCGATGTCGCCAACCAGCACCTGCCCGACATTGGCAGCTCGCGGCCGCTGCTGCCGGCCTCGATTGGCCGTGCGCTCATCCTTGCCTGTCCGCAGACCGAGCGGACGGCGATCCTCAACTACATCAAGGTGCAGGACTGCGCCCAGTTCGAGGTCTGGCGCCCGATGTGGGAAGCCGACCTGAAGCGTTTCGCCGCCGAGGGCTATTGCCTTTCGCGCGGCGACTGGCAGAAGGACATCCACGCTGTGGCGGTACCTATCCGCCAGCCTACGGGCGAGCCTCCGCTGGCGATGAACTGCACCATCGCGGCCTACCGCGTGACGAAGGACAAACTGGTGCGCGACGTTGTGCCCCAACTGAAGGACGCTGCCCGCCAACTCGAAACTGCGCAGGCCCTGCGCTGAACTCCACTTCTAACCGATTGATTCCATGATCCGACATCCTGACAAGTTCGCCTCCCTGCTGGCCGAAGTGCGCCAGTTCGTCCGTACCGAGTGCCTCCCGCTGGAGGTGCAGGTCGACTCCGACGACGTGATCCCTGAGGCGCTGGTGCAGCGCATGCGTGAGGTGGGCCTTTTCGGTCACAGCATCCCTGAGGAATACGGCGGCGAGGGCCTTACCAGCGAGGAGCTTTCGTTGGTCAATATGGAAGTGTCGTACGTGGCGACCACCTTCCGCGCCCGCTTCGGAGGCAACACCGGTATTGCCTCCGAGTCCCTGGTGGTGGATGGCACGCCGGACCAGAAGCGCAGGTACCTGCCGCAGCTCGCCAGCGGCAGGTTCACCGGTTGCTTCGCCCTGACCGAGCCCGAGGCCGGCTCCGATGCCACCGCGCAGCAGACTACTGGTGTGCGCGACGGGGATCACTTCGTCCTCAACGGCCGCAAGTGCTTCATCACGAACGCTCCGATCGCCGACCTGTTCACCGTGTTCGCCCGCACGGACGACAGCGCGCGGGGTGCCAAGGGCATCACAGCGTTTCTGGTCGAGCGCGGCACGCCCGGCCTGACCACGCCGCCGGCGGTGCGCAAGATGGGTCAGCACGGTTCGCCCGTGGGCGACGTGGTGCTTGAGAACGTGCGCGTGCACCAGAATGCAATCGTGGGCGGCTTCGAGGGGCAGGGCTTTCGCACCGCCATGCGCGCACTCAACAAGCAGCGCATCAACCTTGCCGGCCTATGCATCGGCCCGGCCATCCGGCTGGTCGAGGAAATGGCGCATCGCGCTCGCACCCGCCGCCAGTCGGGCCAGCCGATCGGCGAGTTTCAATTGGTGCAGCAGCTGATCGCCGAGAGCAACACCGAAGTGCATGCTGCTCGCGCGCTGCTGCTGGAAACGGCGCGCAAGCGCGACGCCGGGCAGGATGTGACCATGGAAGCCTCGATGAGCAAGCTGTTCGCCTCCGAGATGTGCGGCCGTGTGGCCGACCGCGCGGTGCAGGTATTCGGCGGCTCGGGCTACATGGCCGGCAACGTCGCCGAGAGGTTTTACCGCGACGTGCGCGTGTTCCGCATCTACGAAGGCACCAGCCAGATCCACATCGCCAATATTGCCAAGCGCACCCTGGCCGAGTCGGCCGAAGCGTGCTGATCCTCAACTAATACCAAGAGACAGTTCATGACCCCGATTCGCCAACTGCTTTCCGTAACCGCGCTGTGTGTGGCCGGCTTCATCGCCGCTGGGCCAGCGACTGCGCAGGACTATCCTTCAAAGCCGATCCGCATCGTAGTTCCATTCTCGGCCGGCGGCATTGTCGATTCCATTGCCCGCTTGGTCGGCGAGAAGCTAGGTTCTCGCACCGGCCAGCCGGTGATCGTCGAGAACAAAACGGGTGCCGGCGGCGCGATCGGTACGGATTTTGCGGCCAAAGCGCCTGCCGACGGCTATACGCTATTGCTGGCCAGTCCGAGCCACTCCGTGTTGCCCAGCCTGCAGAAGGGCATTACCTGGCATCCGGTCAAGGATTTCAAGGCCATCGCCGGCTTCGGCATCGTGCCGAACGTGGTTGTGGTGCACCCCAGCGTGCCGGCGAACACGATGGCCGAACTTGTCGCGCTGGCGAAGAAAAGTAATCCGCCGCTTACTTATGCGACCGCCGGAATTGGCACGTCAAATCACCTGGCTGGTGAACTGCTTGCGCAGGAGGCTGACGTGAAGCTCACCCACGTGCCTTACAAGGGTCAGCCCGATGCGCTGAACGACTTGCTCGGCGGCCGCGTTTCGCTGATGCCGCTGACCGCGGCGCTGGCGATGCCACACGTCAAGACTGGCAAGCTGCGCGCCCTCGCTGTGACCACCTCGAAGCGTGCCGCAGCCGTTCCGGAGTTGCCTACCGTGGCCGAAGCCGCGAAGTTGCCGAACTACGAAGTTGGCACCTGGTTCGGTCTGGTCGCTCCGGCGAAGACGCCTGATGCCGTGCTGCGCAAGCTGAACGCGGAGGTGGCGGCCATCCTCGCAATGCCCGACGTCAAGGCGAAGTTCGACACGCTGGGCATGGAGTTGGCGCCGCAGACGGGTGCGGAGTTCGACGCGTTCGTGCAGCGCGAAGTCGCTAAGTGGAGCAAGGTGATCAAGCAGGCTGGCATCGAGCCGAATTGATTGGTAGATTCAGCGCCTCTCGGCATCCTCTGCTCGGGTCCTGGACTTCTCCGGTCGCGCTACAGCGATGGCAATTGATGAGGCTGAGCGTCCCCCGGAAGGGAATGCATTCCAATTCCGATCCTGGGGATTTCCAATCTGCCGGGTCTGCGGTTTTCGCCGCCGCCGTGCGAAGCGGGTCAACGGCTTTCCGGTGCACGCGGCCGGAACTCTTGCCAGAAACGGGCTGCTTCCGCGCTCCATCCCTGAGCGTGGGTGCCCGTTTTCAGCCCGAATCCATGAGCGACGCCATCTACTTTGCAGTAGCGCACTCGTACGCCGGCCTGCTTCAGTGCGCTGACCCGCCGCTCCATCGTTTCGGGTGAAGCGATATCGTCGCGCTCGCCGACGATGACGTAGGTCGGCGGTTCCTGTGGTGAGTTTTCGAAGTGAGCCGTGTACGTCATGACGATGGCTGCGGATCGGGGGGACACATCACCTTCAAAGCCCGCGGTCCCATGAGTGCCGATGGCCGTCGCCATGCGAGTGCCCGCCGAACTTCCCCAGAGCGAGAAGCCATCAGTGCTCAACTGGAGCTCACGGGCATGTCGAAAAATCCAGGAGATTTGGGCCGCGAGATCTTGTGTAGCGACGGCGCCGCCCTGACCGATAGACCACTACGAACGCGTTGTAGCCCTTGCTGCTGATTTCCATGGCGTACGGGAAACTCTCGTGCACGGCACCGACATACGAGAATCCGCCCCCAGGCGCAATCACGGCGAAGGGCGCGCCTGGTTTGCCGCGAAAGAAGAACAAGCCGGTCTTCGCCTTGCCGGGGTCACGCTGCTTATCGGCGGGTTTGTAGATGTGGAGGACGGTTTTCACCGGCGTTCACGTCGTCGATCATCCGATTGAGCGCGCTCACAGCCTCTTGCGGGTGAACGTTGGTGTGGTACACAAGATGTGAGCCTATCTCGCTCAGCGGCAGCGCGTTGTCATAGGCCGCGCTTGCATGTGGAATTAGCAGGTCGGCACGACCTGCGAACGCGGGGTGCCGCCGCAGCTCTCGCACGCGATGGTAAACATGGAGGTGGGCATTCATTTGAGGACTTTCGTCCTGCAAGTTGTGGGTCAATGCCGTGTCCGCGCTGCCGAAGGCCTGGCCGCTCGTCACTGCGCAGCCCAGAGTGACAGCGCTGCTGATGGCAACTTTCAGTACGAAATTTCTCATTGCGCAGACGCTCCGCGTATCCAGCCGAAGGCGTGATGCGACACGTAGGCTAGGAGCCCGACAAACGTCACATGGTGGACGAAGAACGCCCCAGCCGATGTTGAGAAGTCCCACCCGTCCAGACTCATCTCGGCCAGCAGCTTGCCGCCGATGCCGATCCTGAATGCACCGAAAAAGCCGGCGGCTGTGAGTGCTGCTGCCGAAAGGCGCGCGAGTACCGTGCGGCTCTCAAGAAACACCAGCTAACTGATTGATTTCCTTGGCATTTTCAGACCACAGACTCACAAGGAACGAGTTGCATGCCCATGGCCTTGGCGCGTTGGGTAAGGTTGTGCAGCACCCGCTGGCGGTAGCGCTCCTCGAAGTAGTCCTGCCCCCGGTCGGTGTACTCCTCGCCCTTGGTCAGCATGGCGTAGATCAGGCGGGCGAGCTTGTGTGCGGCTGCTGTCACCGCCTTGGGTCTGTCCATGCGCGCGCACATGCGCCGGTAGTACGCCCCCAGCGCCGACTTGCTCGAACGCAGTGCTGCCGCCGCCAGTCGAAGCGCCTGGGCCGCGCGGTTTGCGCATCGCCTGGTCTTGCCGCTCATGACCTTGCCGCCGGTGATCTTGGTGCCCGGGCACAGGCCCAGCCAGGAGGCGAAGTGCTTGTCACTGGCAAAGCGGCCCATGTCGGCGCCCACCTCGGAGACGACCACCAAAGCCGTGGTCACGTCGATGCCATCAATGCGGGTCAAGTCCACGCCGCACATCTGGTAGAGCTGGGTGCGCAGATCGAACCTCGGTGCGTTACGTGCGCGGCCACGTTTTTTACCCTTGGGCGGCTCGCCTTCGCAGCTTTGCAGGGTCTGCAGTTGCGCTTCGATCTGGGCATCGCATTCGGCCAGCTGCCTGCCACAAAAGTCAAACGCATCCAGGGCTTGCTTGAGGGCAAAGAGGTGTTCATCGCGCCAGTTGCCTTGCAGGCTTTTGGCAATTTCATCCTCGCTGGCGTGAATGCGCGAGTTCTTCAGACGGGCCAGGGCCATGCCGTCGCGCTCACCGGTGACGATGGCGCGCAGAATCCTCTGGCCCGTCTCGCCCACCACGTCGGAGATGACGTTGGCCAGCTGGATGTTCATCTGGGTCAGGGCCTTTTGCATGTGCTGCACAAAGCGGCCCTGGCTGCGCAGGATCATGGCGCGCTGGCGCGTGAGGGCGCGCAACACGCACACCTGCTCGGCCGGGCGGAAGGCTCCGTGCAGCAAGCCGTAGCTCATGAGCTGCTGCAGCCACTGGCAATCCAGCACATCGCTTTTGCGGCCCGAGACGTTTTTGACGTGGCGGGCGTTGACCAGCAGCACCGTAAAGCCGCGCGACTCCAGCAGTTCGTACAGGGCAATCCAGTACACACCGGTGGACTCCATGGCCACGGTGTCCACGCCGCAGGCGTCCAGCCAATCGGCCAGCCGGTGCAAGTCGGCGGTGAAGCTGTGGAATTCCCGCACGGGTTCATCGTCGCGATCGGGTGGCACGGCCACGAAGTGGGACGCGCTGCCGATATCAATGCCCGCTGCGTTGGGGTGGGTCAGGGAGATGGCCGCCTCGGTGGTGGCCCGCTTGCGTGTTGCCATGGCATCCTCCATCATGAGAAGTGGAACGTGGCACCGGCTCGGGTACGTCGTCTTGATCACTCTCTCAAACGGGATGCCGGTACAAGGCAAAAGGTGCCCAGTACAGGCTCACCAATGTCGATGACGCAGCCCATGACCACGCTAACCCGCGGGCAATGTGCACCATTGCTAAATCGGTCTTCGCCGGTGCTGCGTTCCACATTGCCATATCTCAGCCGCCAATGCCACATGTTTCTTCGGCGCGATTTGCGGCGCGGGCCCGCCGATTACTTCGCTAACCCATCCGGCGCCAACGCGGAGCGGATCGCTTACTTCATGGGTCGCAAACTACGTGCTGATCTTTCGGTCAAGACGGACCCTGTGAAACTGGATCGGGCCAGGGAAAGCATGACGCGCATGGTCGCAGCTCTGACCTGAGTGGAAGAAGTTTTGGAGGTTTTCTGAAAATTTAAGCAGTCAACGCACGCGTTACGGCGTCTCGAAATCCTGCAATCTCAAAGGAAAAACGCACGGTCCGTGCATGCCGTGTCCGTACGAAGGCAGCGTCCAACTCTTCTCCAGACCGCCCTGCTGTAGCGCATTGACAGGGAAAGGTTAAGGAATTCCCCCTGATGGTGCTCTGGCGTGTGGCGTTAATCCTGCGCTGAGAGGTTTCAGTTGTCCTCTTCACTCAGGGTTTAAAGCATTAAATCCACGGCCCGTCGCCAGCGTCCGGTGGCGAGCCAAGTACTTCCATAAACAACGCCAAAACCTCGCGACGTAGGTCAGTTGCACTAACTGTGGCGCGCCAGTTGCAGAACTCTGTCGCTAGTTGCAATTACTTTGGCGCCCTACGGGGGGTCGCGCTGCCAGACGCGGCGCGGGCCCAGTCCGTTGCCTTGCAGGGCATGCTCGGCACACGGGCCTTGTTGATGGTGGACGGCGGCGCGCCCAAAAGTGTGGCGGTGGGCGACATGCATCAAGGCGTCAAGGTGCTGTCCACCACCGGTGACGCGGCCGTGGTCGAGGTGGCCGGCCAGCGCGTGACGCTGCGTCTGGGCGACTCCCCCGCCAGCGTGGGCTCGCGGGGCGCGGCCAGCAGCGGCCGCATTGTGCTCACGGCCGACGGCAGCGGACACTTCATGGGTCAGGGCAACATCAACGGGCGGGCCGTGCAGTTCATGGTGGACACAGGGGCCTCGGCTGTCGGCCTGAGCGTGAACGATGCTGAACGCGTTGGCCTGGACTACCGGGCGGGCCAGCCGGTGCGCGTGGCCACGGCCAATGGCGCCACCCAGGGCTGGCGGCTGAAACTGCGCTCCATCCGGCTCGGTGATGTCGAGGTGTATGAGGTCGATGCGGTCGTCACACCGCAAGCCATGCCCTATGTATTGCTGGGCAACAGCTACCTGACCCGTTTCCAGATGAAGCGCGACAACGACCAGATGACGCTGGAGCGCCGCTACTGAGCCAGGGCTGCGGCGGCCTCGATTGGCGCCGGTGAGACGGAAGTTGGTTGCTGGAACGGATTGCCCTGCACCAGCACGATGGCCGCCGTGGGCGCCGCCGCCAGGGCAAACAGCACGATGGCCACCAAGGCCGTGCGCGGCCGGTCCACATGCACCACGGCCACAGACAGCAAGGTCAGGAACCCCAGAAAAGCCATGCCCAGCCATTTCAGCGGATTGACATGGGTCTGGCTGAGTCCGATGCGCTGGTCATGCTGGTCCCGCAGGGTGCTGACCTCGCGCAGCATCAGGGCCTGTACGTTGTCGCTGGTGCTGGCAGCAACCTCCCGGCTGGCCAGCAGCATCAACAGGGCATCGGCGCGCGCAGTCACCTCCGGACTGGACTGGCGCCGTGCCAGCAGCGGCCACTCACCGGCACTGGCACGGGCGTAGTCGGCGACCACTGCGCGCAACGCCCCCCGGGAAGGCTCGGGCAGCTGGCCGGACAGCACCATGAGGCTGTGCAGGGCATCGGCCTCGCGAAACACCGCGTTCATCGCACGGTCGTGCGCACTCCAGGTGTCATTGGCCAGAAACGCCAGCGTCAGCCCGAACAGCACGCCGATGATGTTGATGAATGGCGGCGCCACACCATGCAGCGAGCGCGCCCAGGTCGCCCAGCGGGAACCCTGCAAAACCCACTGCACCCCCGCCACGGCCACCGCAGTGCCGATCACGGCAATCAGCGCATAGCCGTAATGGTCGAACGTCCGCCAGTCATTCCAGGTCATGAAGCCGCCCGGTCCACGTCAGGCCACAGCGGCAGTCACCACGATCTCGATCTTCCAGTGCGGCTGCCCCAGCGCGGCCTGCACCGTGGCCCGTGGCGGGGCGTGGCCTGGCGCAACCCAGGCATCCCAGACTTCGTTCATGCCGGCCATGTCGCCGATATCCGCCAGGAAAATCTGCGCACGCAGGATGCGCTCCTTGTGGCTGCCGGCCTCGGCCAGGCGGGAGTCGATCTGGGCCAGCACATCAGCCGTCTGGGCCCGGATATCTGCCGCATCGCCCTCGGGCACCATGCCCGCCAAGTACACCACACCGTGATGGATGGCCGCCTCGCTGTAGCGCGCGCCCACATGCAAGCGCTGCAAATCCTTCATTTCTTGGCACCCAGCCTGGATTCGGTGCCGCTCAAAAGGCGGTTGATGTTCTCGCGGTGCCGCCAGGCCAGGAACAGCCCCATGACCAGAATTGACAGCGTGACCGGCTTTTCCGCGTACCACACAACGCGGTCACCAAAGAGGTAGTAGACCGGCGCAAAAGCGGCAGCCGCCAGCGATGCCAGCGACGAGTAGCGGAAGAAAAACGCAATGATCAGCCAGGTGAGCGCCGTGGCCAGCCCCAGCCAGCCCCCCGCGCCGGTGATGGAAATGCTGTTCGAGCAGATCGTCAACACCGAAAGCATGATCATGCTGACCGACGCGCAGGGGGCGCTTTCGGCCGCCTACCTCAATGGTCACCTGGCCCTCCTGAATGGAGACCAGCTTGACCCCATCCACCGTCTTGCCAACGGGTACGGCCTGCGGCTCGCTGCCATTGATCATCAACATGGCCTTGCTGCCCATGATTCCGGCAAGCCCGACATCCTGCGCCATCGAAACGGCCGGCAACAAAACCGCCAACAGGGCTGGCAGCGTAAAATGACGCTTCGCTTTTCCGGACACCCACGCCACCATGAAACCTGTCGCCATCTTTCGCCACTCCCCTACTGAAGGTCCGGGCTATTTTGCCATATTCCTTGAGCAGCAAGGCATTCCATGGAAGCTGATTGCTCTCGACGAGGGGACTACAGTGCCGACGAGCATCGACGGTTTTTCGGGACTCTGTTTCATGGGCGGACCGATGAGCGTCAATGATCCGCTGCCCTGGATCGCCCCGGTCTGCGCGCTGATTCGCGAGGCGGTGGCGATGGATGTGCCGGTCATCGGCCACTGCCTTGGTGGACAACTGATGAGCAAGGCGCTGGGTGGAGAGGTAACCCGGAACCCGGTCAAGGAAATCGGCTGGAGTGCGGCCCTCGGCGAAGACAGCGCTGTCGCCCGGAACTGGCTGGGTGATTACGCCGGCAAAAGTGGCACGGTTTTCCAGTGGCACGGTGAGACCTTCAGCATCCCGACGGGCGCCACCCGTCTGCTGGCCAATGGCTACTGCGCCAACCAGATGTTCGTGCTCGGCCCCCATCTTGGCATGCAATGCCATATCGAAATGACGCCGGAAATGATTGGCACGTGGTGCGAGCAGTGGGCCGACGAGGCCATCGCCGTCGCCGACCTGCCCAGCGCGCAAACGCCGGAAACCATGCTGGCTGAAATCTCTGCCAAGCTGCCGGTCATGCGCCAGCTCTCGGAGCAGCTTTACTCGGCGTGGATCAAGGGCCTGGCGCGTTAAGCAAGCGCAATAAAAAACCGGGCTGCTCGCACAGCCCGGTTTCATTTTTACCCGTTTTTTCCGGTTGACCGCAAAAGATGCCTAGTCGCGGAAATTTCCGTATTTGATCGGAAAATCCGTAATCGACTTGGTCACCAGCGCAATACAACCCTGCAGATCATCGCGCTTGGCGCCCTGTACACGCACTGAATCACCCTGAATCGAGGCCTGAACCTTGAGCTTGCCATCCTTGATCATCTTGACGATTTTCTTGGCCAGTTCGCTGTCAATGCCATCCTTGATCTTCATTTCCTGCTTCACCTTGTTGCCGGAAACGCTCTGAATTTTCTGGTGATCAAGACGCTTGACGCTCTCCTTTTCCTTCTTTTCCATCGCCGGGAAAAGCAGATCCTTGATCTGGTCGAGCTGGAAGTCAGAATCACCATGCAGCGTGATGACTTTATCCTTCTCGTTCAGCTCAACCTTGGCCGTGGTGCCTTTGAAGTCGTAGCGGTTATCAATCTGGCGCGAGGTGACATCGATCGCGTTTTTCAAGGCCTCGATATCGGCTTCTGAAGTGAAATCAAAGCTTGGCATGGCGCTTACCCGAAGTGACAAACGTAGTGATACGGCTCGTCGCAAGCGATCTCGAACGAGGAATTGCCCGGCACATTGAAGGACTGACCATCGCCATAGGTCGTCCACTCGCTTTCGCCCTTGAGCTTGACGCGGCATGCACCGCCGACGCCCTCCATGATTTCCGGTGCGCCGGTGTTGAAAGTCAGGCTGGACGGCAGGATCACGCCAACGGTCTTCTTCGTGCCATCGGCCAGCACCACGGTGTGGCTGACGCACTTGCCATCAAAATAAACATTGGCCTTTTTGACCACGGAAACATTGTCATATTGCGACATTTAAATACCCCATAGTTTTTGAATGACTGCCTTGGCAAGAAAACCAACCATACCGAAAGCCAGCACGAAGAAAAGGACGAATGTCCCGGTCTTGCCAGCCTTCGATTTCCAGGCAATCTCACCAATAATAAACAGCATGAAAATAATGAAGAAACCCACCCCCCAGGTCGAACCGAAATCCGCCAGTTGCTCCTCGGTAAAGCCAAACAGGGTGTTAGGTTCCATTGCTTAAGCCTGACCGTTCTTGGCGCGCAGATTGGCGGCAATGCGCAGGCGCAGCGCGTTGAGCTTGATGAAACCAGCCGCATCCTTCTGATCATAAGCGCCAGCGTCATCCTCAAAGGTGTTGTTGATGATGACGCCTTCATCAACGATTTAACAACGTTCAATGCACTGCCCATCGGGAACCTGTTCATTCCCACCCCGGTTATTCCTGCGTAATCTCCATTGATAGGCAACAGTCATGAGCAACATCCTTGTTCCGAATTTTTACGGGACCATGACGGCGACGACCCCCAACTGGAAGGTCAGCGCCGGCATGGTGGCCAAAATTATCGACGCATCAGGTGCGCAAACCATCACTGTTGCCAGAGGAGGGAAACTGGACCTCGATGGCTCGATCGGCGGGAACATCATTGTTTTTGAAGGATTGAATTCGGATCAAGTGGGTGTCACCCGGTCGGGTGGTGAGGCGAGGTTTACGCTCCTGAGCACTGGCGAGACGATCGCCAGCATCCCGATGAGCAGTACCACACAGACCATCAGGTTCTCCGACGCCGACAAGTCTCTCGTAGCCTCTAGTGGCTACAAATATGGTGGCACAACGATCGTGGCTGACACGACAGCACCGGTCTTTGAATCTGCAGCGGTATCCGACAAGGTTTTGATCCTGAAGTACTCGGAAGAGCTTGCTGGCGACAAGCTTCCTCCAGCCAACGCCTTCACCATCAAGGTGAACGACGTTGCACTGGCCACGTCAGACTACGCAGTCTCAGCTGTGGCCGGCAAGGAGCTGACCATCAAGCTCAACACGGCTGTTGCCCAGAATGCCCAGGTCAAAGTCGCCTACAAGGACCCTACGACAAGCAACGACGCCAACGCCATTCAGGACATCAATGGAAACGATGCGGCCACCTTGGCAGAGGTCGCAGCAGTCAATACCGCAGCCGACACCATAGCTCCGGTTTTCCAGAATGCCGTCACCAATACTGATGGCAGCAAGATCACTCTGAGCTACAGCGAGCCGCTCAGCACTGTGACAGCCTCAGCCAATGCCTTCGGGGTTACGGTAGATGGCGCTGAACGCGCCATCAGCAACGTTGCTGTTTCGGGCAGCACGATCGAGTTGACATTAACCAGCCCCGTCAACAACGGACAGGCTGTCGCTCTGACCTACACCGACCCCACCACGGGCAATGACGCCAGCGCAGTGCAGGACCTCGCAGGCAACGATGGCACCTCGCTCGCATCCGTTACGGTAGTCAATCATGTGCCGCGTCCAGTCAGCACCACCACCAAGATCGACTGGACCGCTGACCAGAGCGACACGATCATGGCAGCTGGCGACGACTCCCAGATCGCGATCCAGGTTCACTTCAGCAATCCGGTGGTGATCGAAGGCACGCCCAGGCTCGCCCTGACACTGGTCAACGACAGCGGCACAGCCAAGACCGTCTACGCCAGTTTTCAGCAATACCAGGGCATGACCGGCGGCGAGCAGAGCTCGATGCGCTTCGTCTACAACCCGGTCACGGGTGACCAGGGCCGATACCACATCGGCAACATCGACCTCAACGGCGGCAGTATCACCGAGGCTTCCTGGGTTGGCAGCCTGGCCGCCG
>ERZ1034361.1204-NODE-1204-length-14341-cov-2.410965_pt1 | contig 14341 bp, 13 predicted proteins | sample MGYA00520617_ERZ1034361 | MGnify/ENA primary metagenome ERZ1034361 (study PRJEB33736, sample SAMEA104284507) | Azolla filiculoides | biome: Urban; feature: Water surface; material: Ditch water | place: Netherlands | collected 2015-10-28 | depth 0-0.1 m ... | reverse complement strand
GGCCGGCAGCGCCATCCAAAGCTGCAAGCCGTGCGCCACACGCGGCTGGTCCAGCAAGTCGGCCGGTGTGCGTTCGGAATGCACAATGCCCCGCCCTGCTGGCATCAGGTTCATCGCGCCGGGCTCAATCCATTGATCGGTGCCCAGACTGTCGCGGTGGTGCATCTTGCCGCGCAAGAGATAGGTCACCGTCGCCAGCCCGATATGCGGATGCGGCCGCACATCGTGCTTGTCACCGGGCTGCGCCTGCACCGGCCCGAAGTGGTCGAAGAAAACAAACGGGCCAACCGCCTGGCGCGCAGCCGATGGCAATAGCCGCCGCACCACAAAGCCGCCGCCCAGATCGTGTTGGCGGGCTTGAAGGAGTTGTGCGTGGTGCATGGCTTGTCTCGTTTGAAGTGGGGCCCATTGTAGGAAGCCTGGGGGCGTGGCGGCACTGGCGTTGGCATCAAAGTGGTTGGCATTGGTCACTTCGACATAACGCAGCTTGCTGGTAGCTCTGGGCCGCGCCCGCCCGCCCGCAAGGCGTCGGTGCCTGGGTGGATGTGGGGCGTTAAAAGGCCGCTCAACATACCAAGAAAATGACGCATTGCTAGCCATTTGTAGACATATAGATTGCTAAAAAGCGGCTTTTCGATAAACTATATGTTATGTCAAAGTCCTCTGCCGCCCTGACCCGCATGCCACCGTCCACGCTGGCTGCGTTGGCGCAACTGGGCGCCGATCTGGCCGTGGCCCGGCTACGGCGCAAGGAGTCACTCAAGGCCTGGGCGCAACGTTTGGGCGTGAGCGTGCCGACGCTGATGCGCCTGGAAGCCGGTGAGCCCAGTGTGAGCCTGGGCGTGCTGGCTACTGCGCTCTGGCTGATCGGTCGGGACACCGCCCTGGCCAGCCTGGCCACGCCCAAGGAAGACCGCGGCGCGCTGGAGCTGGATGTGCGCCAAGCCGAAGCCCTGGGCCAGGCACGGGTGCGCGCCAACGCCCAAGCCAAGGCAAGCCGGGCGGCGAAGCGCCAAACCCCCATCGACAAAACGCAGGCTGAAGGCCTATGAAATACGACACGCTGTACCTGTGGTTCCTGGCCGACCCGACAGCCCCGCGTTATGTGGGTGCGCTACGGTTGGTGGACGCCGGCAAGGGTGTGTCGCTGCACTACGGTGCCGACTGGCTGCAGAGCGGCTTCCCGCTGAGCGAAGACTTGGTGCTGGCAGACATGGAGCACCTGCCGCGCTGGAAGGGCATGGCCGTGGGCGCCGTGGACGATGCCCGGCCCGACCGCTGGGGCGAGCGCGTCATCCAATACCTGGACAAGCCCGCGCGTCTGTCGCTCATGGAATATCTGTTCTACGCCGGTGACGACCGTTTTGGTGCTCTGGGTGTGTCCACCTCCGCCGACAGCTACCTACCGCGACTAAGGAGCGCACTGCCGCGGCTGGCACAGGCGCAGCAACTCAGCGAAGTCGTGCACAAGGTCAGCGCCCGGGAGCCGGTCACCGCCACGGAGCGCCAGATGCTGTCGGCTGGTGGCAGCTTTGGCGGGGCCAAGCCCAAGGCCCTGATTGACATCGACGGCACCCAATGGGTGATCAAGTTCTTCAACAATGAGCCCATTGACGTGCCGCTGATTGAGCACGCCTCCATGACGCTGGCCAGCCAGGCCGGCATCACGGTGGCCGACACACGGGTGCTGCCACTGGTCGGTGAGCATGCGCTGGCAGTGCGCCGTTTCGACCGCAATGGTGCGCAGCGCATCCATTGCATCTCGGCCGGCACGGCGTTACGCGCCCAGGCCGTGGCCGTGCAGGAACCGGAGCTGGGCTATCCCGCACTGGCCCAACTGCTGCGCCGCGCTGGTGTGGCCGAAGAAGGCCGCAACCTGCAAGACATGCAGGAACTGTTTCGCCGCATGGTGTTCAACATCCTGATCGACAACACCGACGACCATGAGAAGAACCACGCGCTGCTGGTGGTGGCACCCACCCGGCAGGGCAAGTACCGGCTGGCCCCGGCCTTTGATGTGCTCACCACCAACTCCGGCCAGGGCTATCAGGAGTTCATCGTCGGCAATGACCAGCGGGACTCCACACTCGCCAACGCCATGTCGCAGTGCACCTTGTTTGGCTACACGCCAGCGGAGGCGGCAATGGAGGTGGTTCGCGTCATTCAGGTGGTCAACGGCTGGCGGGCGCACTTCGCGTCCTGCGGTGTGACGCCGACCGACCTGGACAGCCTGGCCGAGCGCATCGACGGTGCGCAGTTGCTGGACCAACGCCAGGCCTTCGACCCGGCCGACTATGCAAACCCGACACGCACGGCGCGGCGGCGCGGACCTTTCGCCACGTAGGAGTGCCCGGCATTCTGGATTTGCTGGTAGCCCTGGGCCGCGCCCGCCCGCCCGCAAGGCGTCGGGTCTGGGTGGATGTGGGGCGCTAAAACACGACGCAGTACACGAAGCAGCAGCGCATTCTTTGGTCGAAACGTATAAAATGTACAAATCGTACATTGAAGGACATCCTATGCGCACGGTCACTGCCAGTGAGGCCAAACAAGGTTTTGCATCGGTTCTGCAGAGCTGCGAGCACGAGCCCGTGCTGATTCAAAAACAAAAGCGGGACGTGGCAGTCGTGATGTCCATGCAGGAATACGCGCGCCTGACCCGCCTGAACGTGGCCGAGTTTCAGCGCTTCTGCGACACCGTGGGTGACGCGGCGGTGAAGGCCGGTCTGACCGAAGAATCCCTGGACGCGCTGCTGCAAGGTGACTGAGCAGCCGCGCTGGGTACTTGATACCAACACCCTCATCAGCCGCCTGCTCGCGCCCCGCGGCACGGCGGCGCGCGCCGTGGACCAGGCCCTGCTCAGCGGCAGCGTGCTGGTGTCCGACGCCACGCTCACCGAACTGGTCGAGGTGCTGGGGCGCTCCAAGTTTGATCGCTACCTGACGCCCTTGCAGCGGCGCGAATTTCTCGGCCTGCTATCCACGGTGACACGCAAGGTTCACATCACCCGGCAGTTTCAAATGTGCCGGGACCCGCGCGACGACAAGTTCATTGACCTGGCCTTGAACGGCCAGGCGCGTGCCATCGTCACCGGCGACCAGGACCTGCTGGTTCTGCACCCGCTGCATGGCGTAGCCGTCCTCACGCCGGCCCAGTTTCTGGCGCTCTAGTGGCAGGGGCCGTAGCGCCCTACACAAACCCCTTGGGTATCAACCCGTTCTCCCTGGCCTCGCGCTCCAGCCCCTCGCGGAAATCGGGGTGGGCGATGGAGATCATGGCTTGGGCGCGTTCGGGGATGGACTTGCCCTTGAGGTTGACCATGCCGTATTCGGTGACCACATACATCATGTCGCTGCGCGGGGTGGTGACGATGGTGCCCGGTGGCATGTCCAGCACGATGCGGCTTTTGCGCACACCCTTGCGCTCGTAGGTGGAGGCCAGGCACATGAAGGCCTTGCCGCCCTTGCTGGCGTAGGTGCCGCGCATGAACTGCAACTGGCCGCCGGAGCCGCTGATGTGGCGGTGGCCGTCGGCCTCGCTGGCGGCCTGGCCTTGCAGGTCCATTTGCGTGGTGTTGTTGATGGCCACCATGTTGTCGTTCTGCATGATGGTGTGCGGCAGGTTGGTGGTCTCCACCGCGTTGCACAGGATGTCGCTATTGCGGTCTATTGCTGTGTACATGGCCTGTGAGCCCAGGCCGAAGCTGCAGACGATCTTGCCCACGTCCATCTGCTTGGCAGCACCGGTGATGATGCCGGCCTTGTACAGGTCGATGATGCCGTCGGTCAACATTTCGGTGTGCACGCCCAGGTTGCGCACGCGGCTGTGCAGCAGCATGGAGCACACCGCATTGGGCATGCCGCCAATGCCGACCTGCAGGCAGGCGCCGTCTGCAATTTCGGAGGCGATCAGCTGGGCCACGGCGCGGTCCACGTCCGTGGCGGCGGGGTTGGGCAACTCGGGCGCCGGTCGGCTGTCGCCCTGGATGATGTAGTCCACCTGGCTGATGTGCACGCCGTTATTGACGCCGTGCAGATAGGGCAGGCCCTCGCACACTTCCACGATGACGATTTTGGCGCGCTCCAGCAGGGCGCTGTGCCACAGGTTGGCCGCGCTGAAGTTGAAGAAACCATTGGCGTCCACCGGGCAGGTCTTGATGACCGCGACGTCGCTGGGTGCCAGAAAACGGCGGTAGTAGTCGCTGATTTCGCCCAGGTTGCAAGGGATGTAGTTGACCTGGCCCAGATCGGCCTTTTTGCGGTCGTAGCCGCTGAAGTGCCAGTTGAACCAGTTGAAGACTTCGCGCTGCGGGTCGGCCTCCAGCACGGCGCGCGCTCGCACGCTCAGGCAGCCCCGGATGTTGATGTTGCGCAGCTCCGATTTGCGCTCGGCCAGGGCCTGGTCAAACACATCGGGCTGGCACAGCGCGGTGCTGTATTCCACCCAGTCGCCGGGCTGAACCAGGGCGGCAGCCTCTGCGGCAGAGATCGTGCGCGCGCCTCGCATGGACTAGTTTCCGATGTTGAAAAAGTCTACCGATTGCTGCAGTTGCTCGGCCTGTGCCGACAGCTCCTCGCTGGTGGCGGCCAGTTGCTCAGAGGCCGAAGCGTTCTGCTGCGTGGCCTTGGAGAGTTGCCCCATGGCGCCGCTGATCATTTCCACCGAGGCGCTTTGCTCGCTGCTGGCGCTGGCAATCTCCTGCACCAGCGCACTGGTCTTGCCGATGCTGGGAACGATCTCATCCAGCAACCTGCCGGCGCGCTCAGCGGTGGCCACGCTGTTGCCGGCGAGTTCGCCGATTTCGCGCGCCGCCAGTTGGCTGCGTTCGGCCAGCTTGCGCACCTCGGCTGCCACCACGGCAAAGCCCTTGCCGTGTTCGCCGGCACGGGCCGCTTCAATGGCCGCGTTGAGCGCCAGCAGATTGGTCTGGTAGGCGATGTCATCCACGATGCCGATCTTGGCGGCAATCTGCTTCATGGCCACCACGGTCTGGGCCACGGCTTCGCCGCCCTCGGTGGCCTCTTTGCTGGCCTTGGTGGCCATGCCGTTGGTGGTGCGCGCGTTATCGCTGTTGTTGCCGATGGAGGTCGACATGGCGTTGATGGATTCGGAGGTCTGCTCTACGCTGGCAGCCTGCTCGCTGGCGGCCTGCGACAGTGACGTGGCGGTGTCGCTGACCTGGGCGGCGGCGTCGGAGAGCGCGTCGGTGGCGGCGCGCACCTCGCCCAGCACGCGGGCCAGGCTGTCGGCGGTGGCGTTGGCGCTGTCCTTGACCTGGCCAAACAGGCCGGAATAGTTGCGCTCAATGCGCTGGGTCAGATCGCCCTGGGCGAACGCGGTCAGCAGCTCGGCCACGTCTTTGAGGCCTTGTTCGCTGGTGTCCATCAACTGGTTCATGTTCGATGACATGCTGGCAAAAAATCCGGCCTTGCCCTCCAGGCGCAGGCGCTTGCTGAAGTCGCCCTGCTCCGCCGCACCCACCATGTGAGCCAGTTCCTGCTCGGAAGCGATTTCATCGGTGCGGTCCAGCCAATGCGTCACACGGCCAATGGTCTCACCGGCTGCGGAGCGTATGGGCTTGGCCAGCAGGCGGATCTGGCGCCCGGCAATCTCCATGTCCACCACCTCGCCCGAACTCACGGCACCATCGAAGCGCCCGGCCAATGCCGCATTGCCAAACAGGCTGCTGATCTTCTGGCCGAACAGTCCGTCCACCTGGAACGTGGAGCCGCCCAGCTTTTGCAACAGCACACGGGCTGCGGGTGTGGCGTGCACCAGCAAGGCATCGGCGTTGGATACGGTCACGCTCTCGGGCAGGCTGTCCAGGGCAATCTTGATGCGCAGGTTCTCGCCTGCCACCTCTTGTTCGTGCTCTTGTGCGGCCTGCTTTTCGGCGGCGGCGCGCTGCTCTTGCAGCACCTTCTCTTCCATGCTGCCCAGCGAGGTGTTGGTGGCCACCTGTGAGGCCAAAAAGCCGCCATGCAAGCCGGTGGTTTGCGCCTTGCGCGCAAAGTTGCCCTGCGCCGCGTTGCCCAGGGCCGTGGCCTGCTCGCGAAAGCAGGTCTCGATCTGGTCCAGCATGTCGTTCACATTCCAGCACAGTGCGCCCAGTTCGCCGCGCTCGGTGATGTGGGTGATGCGCCCTTCAAACGTGCCATGCGCCACCTCGTTGGCCACCTGGCTGAGCTGGGTCAGCACTGCAGCCTGCTGACTCAGGCGCTGTATCCACCACAGCAGCAACAGCAGACAGGGAATCAGGGCCAGCAGGCTCAGGGGCGCGGCACCCAGCAGCAGTTGCGCCGCCAGTCCCAGCACCAGCAGGGCCAGTACCGCCAGGGCCAGGCGCCCGGACTCAGATCGAAAGAATGAAGGATTCATAGCTCACTCCGTGTTGGGCCAGTGCGGCGTTCAATAGGGCCAGCGAGGCGGCGCAGGCATCCTTGGGTCCGACCCGCTGTTCTTCAGCCAGCATCTGGCGGTACAAACCGGAGACGGCAGCAACGCCGGAGGCACGTGGCTTGCGGCGCACCGAGAAGTAGCCTTCCACGGAGCCGTTGGCGTTGAAGGAGGGCGTCACATTGGCGAAGACCCAGTAAAAACCACCATCTTTGGAGCGGTTTTTGACGTAGGCAAAGCACTCCTTGCGCGCCTCCAGCGTATCCCACAGGAACTTGAAGACGCCGCGTGGCATGTCCGGGTGGCGCACGATGTTGTGCTGCTTGCCCAGCAACTCGGCCTCGCTGTAGCCGGAGTACTCGATGAAGATGCGGTTGCCGTAGGTAATACGACCTTTCAGGTCGGTCTTGGACACCAGAAAATCATCTTCCCGCATCACCCGTTCGCGTTGAACGGGCGCTATTAATGTTTCGATCATGTTGACCTCGCCTGTGTACCGCGAATGAACCGGACATCCGCTGACCCGCCACTGTAACCTGCTGCTACACTGATTTGGTAACTCCCAGGGAATCAAGGCAGCACGCCCCATGATCACACGCATTGCGACGGAACAATTACGCGTCGGTATGTTTATCCACCACCTGGAGTGCGGGTGGATGGATCACCCCTTTCTGGTCAACCAGTTCAAGATCACGCAGCAGGGCGAGATCGACAAAATTCTGCAACACGGCATACGCAAGGTCTCCATAGACACCGAGCGCGGCCTGGACCTGCAGGCTGATGTGGTGGCGCAGGCGGCGCCCCTGGATCTGGAACTCGATCTGGCGCCGGAGTTCATAGCCCCTGAAGCGGCGCCGCAGCGCATAGCACTCAGTGACGAAATGCAGGTGGCCAAACAGGTGCTGGCCGAGGCCAGCGCACTGATGAACAATGTGCTGTCAGACGTGCGCCTGGGGCGCATGGTGGAGCTGGACCGCATAGAGCCGGTGGTCGAGCGCATGATCCAGTCGGTGCTGCGCAACCCGGGCGCCTTGAGTTGCCTGGGGCGGGTCAAGCAAAAAGACCACTACACCTTCGAGCACTCGGTCAACGTCAGCGTGCTGATGGTCAACTTCTGCCACCACCTGGGGCTGAACCGGCGCACCACGCGCGACGCCGCCATTGGCGGCCTGCTGCACGACGTGGGCAAGGTACACACGCCGGACGAGATCCTCAACAAAACCAGTGCCCTGACCGATGCCGAGTTCGCCCAGATCCGCGAACATGTGGGTGCCGGTGTGGACACGGTCAGCGCGATTCCCGGTATCTCGGACCTGTCGCTGGCCATCGTGGCCCAGCACCACGAGCACATGAACGGCGCCGGTTATCCGGCCGGCCTGCAGGGCGCGCAGATTTCGCAACTCGGGCAAATGGCGGCGATTGTGGATGTGTACGAGGCACTCACCTCCACCCGCCCCTACCGCAACGCGATGGAGCCATCGCAGGCCCTGCAGCGCATCTTCAGCTGGAACAAGCAGTTCAACAACGAGCTGGTGCAGCGCTTTATCCAGTGCGTGGGCATTTACCCGGTGGGTACCCTGGTGCGCCTGGACAGCGGCATGGTGGCCATCGAGGTGGAGGCCAACCCGGCCAATCTGCTGCGCCCTGTCGTGCGGGTGGTGCTGGACACGCGGCGCGACCTGATCGTGACCCCGCGCGACCTGAACCTGGCCAAACCCACGATCAAGGACCGCATTGTGAGCGCCGAGTCCGCCGCGCGCTGGAAGATCAACCCCGGCCTCTACCTCTGAAGCGCCGGTCTCAAAGCGCCTGTCTCAACTAGGCACTTGAGGTGCCTGGTAGTAACATCGACCCAGAGTACATCCATGCCTGCACCCGATAGCCACGCCATCCCCGAAATGTCCATCCCTGGCGATGCGCACTTTCGCAACCGTGTACTGGAATTGCTGGTGCAGGCCGCGCCCCTGCCGCAAATCCTGGAAACCCTGCTACTCGGCCTGGAGCAGCTCAGGCCGGGCGCCCTGTGCAGCCTGATGTTGCTGGACGCCCAGGGCACCCATATTGCGCGCACCTTCGGCCCTAGCCTGCCGGATTTCTACAGTGCAGCCCTGGTCGGTCTGGCCATAGGCCCGAGCGCCGGTTCCTGCGGCACGGCGGCCTACACCGGCGAGCGCGTGGTGGTGGAGGACATTGACTCCCACCCCTTCTGGCAGAACTACAAAGAGTTGGCGGCCCAGGCCGGCCTGGCGGCCTGCTGGTCGCAACCGATCAAATCCTCCACCGGCCGGGTGTTGGGCACCTTTGCTATCTACTACCGCACCAAGGAGGCGCCGCAGGCTGCCGATCTGGCGCAAATCGAGCAATCGGCGGCACTGGCCTGCCTTGCCATCGAGAAGGACTCCGAGGCGCAAAAACTGCGCGACAGCGAGGAGCGCTACCGCACCCTGGTGGAGTGGTCACCCGACCCGGTGCTGGTGCACCGGCTGGGCACGATTTTGTACGTCAACCCTTCCGCAGTGCGGACCTTTGGCGCCCACGCGGCCGGGGATCTGGTCGGCCGGCGCACCATCGATTTGATTCACCCCGATTACCGGGAGCAGCAAACCTCGCGCATGCTGGCGCTGATCGACAAGCAGCCCATCAAGCCGGTGGTGGAGTCGCGCTTTTTGCGCCTGGATGGCAGCACGTTTGACGTGGAAGTGCAAGGCACCTCCATCGTGTTTGAGGGCCAAGCCGCCATCCACGTGGCGCTGCGCGACATCTCCGAGCGCAAGCAGGCCAAAGACAAACTCAAGCTGGCGGCCAGTGTGTTCAGCCATGCGCGCGAAGGCATCGCCATCACCGATGCCAACACCCTGATCGTGGATGTGAACCAGCCCTTCACAGCCATTACCGGCTATGCGCGCGAGGAAGTGCTGGGCATGCAACCCAGCATGTTCAGGGCCGGGCCCCATTCGGAAAACTACTTCGAGGCCCTGTGGCAGGCACTCCACACGCAGGGCCACTGGAGCGGCGAAATCTGGAGCGAGCGCAAAAGCGGCGAAGCCTATGCCGAACTGATCACCATCAGCGCCGTCCAGGATGCCGGCGGCGTGGTGCAGAACTATGTGATTCTGTTCGTCGACATCACGCCCATGAAGACCTACCAGAAGCAGTTGGAAAATCTGGCGCACTTTGATGCACTGACCATGCTGCCCAACCGCCTGCTGCTGAACGACCGCCTGCTCCAGGCCATGAGCCAATCCCAGCGCCGCAAGCAAGCCCTGGCGGTGGTGTTTCTGGACCTGGACGGTTTCAAGGCCGTGAACGACCAGTACGGCCACGGCACGGGTGACGAATTGCTGATCGTGGTGTCGCAGCGCATGAAGGGCGCCTTGCGCCACGGCGACACCCTGGCCCGCATAGGCGGGGATGAATTTGTGGCGGTACTGGTAGACCTGGATCAGCCCGAAGACGCAGAGCCGGTGCTGGAACGCCTGCTGCAAGCCGCCGCCGATCCGGTAACTCTGGGCGAAGCCGAGATACACGTGTCGGCCAGCATGGGCATTGCCGTCTATCCGCGCGACGGCGCGCACGCCGATCTGCTGCTGCGCCGCGCCGACCAGTCCATGTACCAGGCCAAGCAAGCCGGACGCAACCAGATTCGGGTTTGGGAAGCCTTGAAAGCCGACCCCGCTCTGGTGGTACCGCAACAACACCATGTCGAGCAGGTGATCAAGGCCGTGCATGCGGGCGAACTGCGCCTGCACTACCAGCCCAAGATCCACATCCGCACCGGGCGCCTGGTCGGGCTCGAATCCCTGGTGCGCTGGCAACATCCGACCCGCGGGCTGCTGATGCCGGGCGAGTTTCTTCCCCACGTCGAAAATTCACCGGCCATCGTGCTGCTCGGCCAATGGGTGCTGGCCGAGGCCTTGCGGCAACTGGAACGCTGGCAACAGGACAAGGTCGGCTGGCCGGTCAGCGTGAATGTCGCCGCCCGGCAATTCATCCGGCCCGAATTTCTGGACGAGTTGACGGCCGCCTTGCAACGACACCCCGGCGTGCCTACCAAATGGCTGACGCTGGAGATTCTGGAAACCAGTTCGCTGGACGACCTGACCCTGGTCAGCGCCAAGATCGACGCCGTTCAGGCGCTGGGTGTGCACTGCTCTCTGGATGACTTCGGTACCGGCTATTCGAGCCTGAGTTACCTCAAGCAGTTGCCGGTGCACGAAATCAAGATCGACCAGAGCTTTGTGCGCGGCATGCTCAACAACAATGGCGATCTGGCGCTGGTTGAGGGCATCATCACGCTGTCCAAGGTGTTTTCGCGCAAATTGGTGGCCGAAGGCGTGGAAACGCCTTAACTCGTTGTCATGTTGCACCGCATGGTCTGAATCGTGGCGCAAGGTTGTGGCTTCGCCTAGGCCATGCCGCCCGAGCAGGTGGCGGCATGGGAAAAGCAGTACCAACCCGACCCGATGTGGTCACTGTGGACCAAGACGCGCTGGGATCTGAGCCATTTCCCGCTGATGGTGGCCATCCGCGACCACCAGCAATGGCTGAATCAGGTCCTATCGATGCTCGACGGTGAAGCCACCAGCCTGAGCGCCAATGGCGAGCAGAACTACCTCGGCAGCCGCTTTGGCGCCTGGTACCAGCGTCTGGGCGACCCGCACTACGGCCACATCACCGGCTTCCACGAGATGGACCTGCTGCACCGCCGGATCCACAAGCTCGGCGCCGAGCTGATCCGGCTGTGCCAGAGCGGCGATATCGAACAGGCCAAAGTGATCGGGGATGACCTGCGCAAACAGTCGCCCCGGTTGACCCGCGGCATCGAGCTGCTGCACCAGCAGGTGCTGGCCGAACCGGTCTCGCTGGACACCAACTTCTGAAGCAACCGGCTGTGCGCCGGCTAGGCCCTGAAACGCTTGCGCGTCAGCGCCAGTGCCACCCAGAAACCGACCACGGTGTAGACAGCCAGTACAGCTACCGGGCGCAGCAGCTGCGTCGGCCACTGGTCCATGAACAAGGGTCGCACCAGCGCCACGGCATTGGTCAACGGCAGCCAGCCGGCGATGTCGCGCACCAGTGATGGCAATTGCTCCAGCGGGAAAAAGATGCCGCTGAGGAACATCATCGGCGTCAAAAACAGCGTGAAATAGTAGGTGAAGAAGTCGTAGCCCTTGGCCAGTGCATTGAAGATCAGCGCCACGCAGCTGAAGCAGATGCCCACGCCCAGCAGCACCGGCCAGGCCACCAGCAGTTTCGGGCTGTGGCTGATGCCCAGTGACAGCATCACGCCGAGGATCGCGGTCACCGTGAACAGCGACTTGAACGCCGCCCACAGCATCTCGGCCAACACGATGTCGTCGAGCCGCACCGGCGCATTCATGATGCCGTCCCAGGTCTTTTGCACGTGCATGCGCGAAAACGCCGAGTACAGCGCCTCGAAGCTGGCCGCGTTCATCGCGCTCATGCAGATCGAGCCGCTGGCCAGGAACAGGATGTAGGGCCCCTGGGTACCGGCCACCCGCACCTGCCCCACCAACGCGCCCATGCCGTAGCCAAAGGCCACCAGCCACATCAGCGGTTCGGCGATATTGCCCACCAGACTGGGCAAGGCCAGCTTGCGCCAGACCAGCAGGTTGCGCAGGAACACCGGCCACCAGCGCATCGAGAGTTCCGGCGCACGCCAGATCGAAGGATTCATGGCTTTGCCCATGGTCATGCATCTTCCCTGATTTGGCGCCCGGTCAGCTTCAGGAACAAATCTTCCAGGTTGGCCGGCCGGTGCAAGGTTCGCAGCTGCGGCTGGCTGGCCAGCGCCTCCAGCAAAGGCTTGGCATCCGCGGTGTAGAAAAACACCGTCTCGCCGCTGACTTCCACGCGCGCGGCCAGCGCCTTCAGTGCCGAGTCGGCCAGCGCCAGCGCTCCGGCACCGTAGACCTCGACCACATCGGGCTCCAGATGCCGGGCAATCAGGTCGCGCGGTGCGCCCTCGGCGATCTTCTTGCCATGGTCGACCACCAGCAACCGGGTGCACAGGCGCTCGGCCTCGTCCATGAAATGCGTGGTCAGCAGAATCGACTTGCCCTGCTGCAGCAGCAGCTGCAGCCGCTCCCACATCAGGTGGCGCGCCTGCGGATCGAGTCCGGTGGTCGGCTCGTCGAGCAACAGCAGCCGCGGGTCATTGACCAGCGCGCGCGCCAGACTCAGACGGCGCTTCATGCCGCCCGACAGTTCGCCCGGTTTGGCGTTGGCCTTGTTGCTCAGGCTGGCGAATTCCAGCAAACCCGGAATCCGGGCACGGATCTGCGCGTCTTTCAGGCCGAAATAGCGGCCGTAGACCAGCAGGTTCTCGGCACAGCTGAAGTCGGGGTCAAGTGTGTCCATCTGGCTGACCACGCCAAGCTGGGCCTTGATGGCCAGCGCATCGCGCGGCATCTGCCGGCCAAACGCGGTCACCGTGCCGGCGTCAGGCACCGTCAGCCCCAGGCACATACGGATGGTGGTGGTTTTGCCGGCCCCATTGGGACCAATCACCCCCAGGCATTCCCCCGCCGCGATGTCAAACGCCATGCCGTCCACCGCCAGCGCGTTGCCATAGCGCTTGACCAGTCCCTGCACCGATAGAATTGAATTTCCCATGGCTGGATTGTCACCGAGCCCGCGCCCGCCAACCGGCCGTTCACCCAAGACCCCAAGGACGCTCCCCAGCGCAAAGACCATGAGCACCATCGGCACCCCCCTGACCCGCCACGCTACCAAAGTCATGCTGCTGGGCAGCGGCGAACTTGGCAAGGAGGTGCTGATCGCCCTGCAGCGCCTGGGCGTGGAAACCTATGCGGTCGACCGCTACGCCCACGCGCCCGGCCACCAAGTGGCGCACCACGCGCGCACCATCGCCATGAGCGACCCGGCCATCCTGCGCGCACAAATCGAAGCCGATCGGCCCGACATCGTGGTGCCCGAGATCGAGGCCATCGCCACGCCGATGCTCGATGGGCGGGAAGCGACCGGCAAGGTCCGCGTGATTCCCACCGCCCGTGCCGCGCGCCTGACCATGGACCGCGAAGGCATCCGCCGCCTGGCCGCTGAAACGCTGGGCCTGCCGACCAGCCCCTACAAGTTCTGCGACACGCTGGCTGAACTGCAGGCCGCCATCGATGGCGTGGACGGACAGGCCGGCATCGGCTACCCCTGCATCGTCAAGCCCGTGATGAGCAGCTCCGGCAAGGGCCAGAGCAAGATCGACGGCCCCGCCGACGTGCAAAAGGCCTGGGACTACGCCATGGCCGGCGGGCGGGTCAGCCACGGCCGCGTCATCGTCGAAGGCTTCATCGACTTTGACTACGAAATCACCCAGCTCACGGTGCGTGCCGTGGGCGACGACGGCCAGATCGAAACCCATTTTTGCGAGCCCATCGGCCACATCCAGGTCAGCGGCGACTACGTGGAAAGCTGGCAACCTCACCCCATGCACCCCGCCGCGCTAGAAAAATCGCGCCAAATCGCCAAGGCCGTGACCGACAACCTGGGCGGCCAGGGTCTGTTTGGCGTGGAGCTTTTCGTCAAGGGCGATCAGGTCTGGTTCAGCGAGGTCAGCCCACGCCCGCACGACACGGGCCTCGTCACCCTCACCACCCAGGTGCAAAGCGAGTTTGAGCTGCACGCCCGCGCCATTCTGGGCTTGCCCGTCAAAACCGCGCTGCGCAGCCCTGGCGCCCGCGCTGTGAGTTACGGCGGCGTCGACGCCCAGGGCCTTGTGTTTGACGGTGTGGACGAGGCCCTGCGCGTACCCAACACCGACCTGCGCCTGTTTGGCAAGCCCGAGAGCTTTGTCAAGCGCCGCATGGGCGTGGCGCTAGCTACCGGGCGCGATGTTACCGAGGCGCGCGAGCGCGCTAAATTGTCGGCTAGCTTGGTTAAGCCAGTAGCGGCTTAAGCCTTATGGCAGGA
>ERZ1034361.1203-NODE-1203-length-14362-cov-5.761218_pt1 | contig 14362 bp, 14 predicted proteins | sample MGYA00520617_ERZ1034361 | MGnify/ENA primary metagenome ERZ1034361 (study PRJEB33736, sample SAMEA104284507) | Azolla filiculoides | biome: Urban; feature: Water surface; material: Ditch water | place: Netherlands | collected 2015-10-28 | depth 0-0.1 m ... | reverse complement strand
GTAATTCAGAAGGGCTAGCACAAGCGGTTAGGGCGGCAACAGCAGCAATACAGAGTAGGGTGGTTTTGAAGTTCATGTTTATTCCTCGTTGCGGTTGGGGGCAGACAATCCGAATGTCTGATTATCCTAATGATGGGGTATTTTCCTACAAATGCCTTCTCCGTGCTTAAGTCAGTTGCGTAGTTGCTTAGAATTCACAAGTATTAGTTGGGATCTCCAATTTGATAGGGTTGTGTGGCTTGTTAAAGCTTTTGAAATCACATATATAATTCAAGAAAAGGAGATGCTGACATGAATTCAAAAGTATTAGTAATTGCGATTGCTAGCGTTTTAGGCCTTGTGGGATGCGCAGCAAATTCCATCAATCCAAATGCTCAACAGATACGAATCTTAGATAAAGCACCTGATGCTAAATGCCAGTACATTGGTGAAGCGATTGGCAGTCAGGGCAACTTCTTTACTGGGGCCTACACATCAGACGCTAATCTCCAGCGTGGTGCGTTAAACGATCTTAAGAACCAAGCAGCCGATATGGGCGGTAACGCAATAGTTCTGGTTTCGAATAATACCGGTCTAACAGCAGGATCTCAGCGTAACGTGACTTCAGTCGGTAATGTGTATAAGTGCCAATTCTAATTAGCCGCTTATCAGTCTAGTTGGGTGCAGTAAATGCACCCAGCTCGGGCTGGTACATTTCAGAAGCAGGTGGCTGATTTGTGTTTTGATCGATTGTTTATCTAGGCAACTTTGCGTCTGCACAGAGTTAAGCGTTGCATGGTAACTGTGTAGCTGCCGGATCTTGCTGTTTGGCCTAAAACGACCTGTGAGGGAGATGCCTTTGCTATTTCCTGATTTCTCCATCGACATAAAACCATCGCGCGTCATCTCGAACGAAACGGCTGTTTTCATGCAGGCGATACGCGCGGCTATCTATCTTGTATCTGGCAACAAACTCAACGGTAGCGTGATCTTCGTCCTGTAATGCATGGCTTTTGATGCTAAGACCCAACCAGCGAAGCTTCGGTTCCTTGTCAAGATCGAGCGAGGCAGGCCGTGTAGATGCGTGCCAGGTTTCTAGCAGATAGGGTTCAAGCCCAAGAGCATAGGCAACATAGCGAGAGCGCATAAGCGCTTCGGCTGTTGCGGCAGGCTTGCCATCATGACAAGTGCTGCAACAATCAGCGGCAAACTTGCCGCTGCCACATAGACAGACTTCAGTGCTTTGTTTGTGCAATGGCTTAGCTGATGGGCTTCGCATCAATCCGATACCGCACTTCCGTATCCGATGTGCGGCCAGCTCTCGGGTTGCCAATTGTGGCTAGCGGTGTGGCCAGGCCTGCTAGGCCGGTGTCCGGGCCGCCGGGGAGGGTGAAGCCGGGGCCGTATTCGTAACCTACCCAGTTCATTTCCCAGTAACCAAAAAGTTTCTTGCGCAGGCTGGCCAGTCGGCCATCTGTCGCCGAGAGGTTCTCAAGGCGTTGGAGTCTCAATACATCACCCGGGTCTACCGGGATCCAGCCGTACCCCGGGGTGTGAAACTCGGCGCGGACGCGTTGATCCTGCGTTACGTTGCCAGTGGCGCCAAGGTTGGGGTTGAGGCGAGATTCGCCGACGATTTGTCCCCAGATGGCTCGAGCGGGGATGTTCAAGGCGCGGCAGAGATTGACGAAGGCAATGGCCAAGTCTTCGCCTTTCGGGCTTAGGCAAGCGGTGCGCGGTGGCAGAGCCATCTCATAGGCGCCACATTGGCCACTCAGGGCTTTGTCGAGCAACCAGTCGTAGATGGCACGGGCGCGGGGTAGCGGTTCAATAATGCGACCGCTGATGTCATCAGCTAGTCGATGTAAGCCATCGCTGGTGCCACGGTAGCCGGTTTCTCGTACGTTGCGATCCAGATCTTCTTCAGATTCATGGAAGAAGGTGCCACGCTTGGTAATGTCGAACTGACGGGTACGGGTTTCTACCCGCAGTTTAAGCGTAATGTCCGGTGTGTTCGAACCGTTTTCTGCCACAAAAACGTGTAACTGGCTGGCGGGGTCAAAGCGGATGCCGGCTTTGTTGCCGCCACCGGACCAGGTGATGGAAGTCACCTGTTGCCATGGGGTATCCATGGGGATGGGGATCCACAGCGTGGCGTCATCGCCATGGCTGGTGGAGGAGACATCAACCGTTAGCTCGTAGGGGCGCCATACGCCACCACTCATGGCCAATTCAGGCGCCAGCTTGGCGGGCACCTTGATGGGTGCCGGGCCGCTCGGTGCACGCAGACCACTCCGGCTAGATTTCTTGAGGCCGGTGCCTGTGCTGGCTTTCTTTTTGGGTGCAGCGAAAACGCTACTGGAGGCCAGTAGGCCCCCAAGCAGGAAAGTACGACGTTTCATGCGGTCTATAGTACCTCAGACGCAAAATCGGCAAGGCGTGAGCGCTCACCGCGTTGCAGGGTAATGTGTCCGGCATGTGGCCAGCCCTTCATGCGGTCAACCACATAAGTGAGGCCAGAGCTGCCTTCAGTCAGGTACGGTGTGTCGATCTGGGCAATATTGCCCAGGCAGACCACCTTGGTACCAGGGCCGGCACGGGTAATGAGGGTTTTCATCTGCTTCGGCGTCAGGTTCTGCGCTTCGTCGATGATGAGGAATTTCTGGATAAAGGTGCGACCACGCATGAAGTTGAGGCTCTTCACCTTAATGCGGGAACGGATCAGGTCTCGGGTTGCGGCTCGACCCCATTCGCCACCGTAGGCGCCGCCCCCTTCGTCTTCATTCTTGTTGAGCACATCGAGGTTGTCTTCGAGGGCGCCCATCCACGGGGTCATCTTCTCTTCTTCGGTGCCAGGCAGGAAGCCAATGTCTTCACCGACCGGTACGGTTACGCGGGTCATGATGATTTCCGCGTAACGCTTTTGATCTAGCACCTGGGTCAGGGCGGCGGCTAGGGTAAGCAGTGTTTTACCCGTACCGGCCTGGCCCAGCAGGGAGACAAAGTCGATTTCCGGATCCATCAGCAGATTGAGTGCAAAGTTCTGCTCGCGGTTGCGGGCATTGATGCCCCAAACGGCATTCTTCTGGTGGGTGTAGTCGACCAGTGTTTCCAGAACGGCCGATTTGCCACTGACCTCACGGACGATGGCTTCAAAGGGCGGGTCGTTCTGGTCGTAAACAAATTCGTTCTGTAGGAAATCGCGGCATAGTGGGCCACTGATACGGTAGCCTGTTTTGCTTTCCTTTTTCCACGACTCCATGCCGGCGCCGTGCGTTTCCCAGAAGTTGGCTGGCAACTCCCGTGAACCGGCATACAAAAGGTCGGTATCTTCCAGTACTTTGTCGTTAAAGTAGTCTTCTGCCAGCAAGCCTAGTGCGCGGGCCTTGATGCGCATATTGATGTCTTTGGACACCAGAATAACGGCGCGGCCCGGAAACTTGAGTTGCAGGAAGAGAATGACCCCCAGAATCTGGTTGTCGTATTTGGAAGAGGGCAGCGAAGGCGGCAGCGGGGTGTTGATGGCTTCGGTTTGCAGGAACAGCCGACCGTTAGCCAGACCCTTGGAGGGCTCGGTCAGCGGAATGCCCTGCTCGATATGGTCGCCACCATGGGAAACTAGATCATCGAGCGTACGCGTTACCTGACGGGCATTGCGGGCAATTTCCGACATGCCCTTCTTGTTGTTATCCAGCTCTTCCAGCGTCATCATTGGCACGTAGACATCGTGCTCTTCGAAGCGGAATAAGCTTGTTGGATCGTGCATCAGCACGTTGGTATCCAGAACAAACAGTTTGGTGGCTGAAGCAGCAGGAGCAGCAGGTTTACGGGCCATTAGGATCTCGCTATGAGGTTCAGGGATACCGCGTTTTGACCTTACCAGGGGCAGGGTCGCTCTTACAGGATCAGATTAGCCCAGAGACTGCACAAAAGCCAGTACTTCGGCAGCATGGCCGGGCACTTTTACGCCCCGCCATTCCTGGACTAGTTTGCCCTTGGCATCGATTACAAACGTACTGCGTTCAATGCCACGTACCTGTTTGCCATACATGTTTTTCAGTTTCATGACACCGAACAGTTCGCAGACCGCTTCGTCGGCATCAGAGATGAGGCTAAAGGGAATATTCTGTTTAGCGATAAAGTTGTCGTGCGATTTGAGGCTGTCGCGTGAGACACCAACGATCACGGCGTTGGCTTTGGCAAAGTCGTTATTGAGGGCGCTAAATTGTTGTGCCTCGGTGGTGCAGCCCGGGGTGCTGTCTTTCGGGTAGAAATAGAGCACCATGGTTTTGCCGGCCAGGTCGGCGAGCTTGAAGTCACCGCCGGTGGCCGGGGCGCTGAAGTTGGGGACCTTTTTGTTCAGTGCTACGGTCATATCCAGACTCCTCGAGTTTCAGTTTCAGACAGCGGGCAAATCAACAATCAGTTCGCCCGAGCGGCCGGGGATTTCGCCCCAGGCAAAGGGGTGCACCGGCAACATCTGGTGCGTTAGGGTGGCATGGTAGTCGCCCATGGTGCCTAGCGTATGGCCTTGCTGCTGCCAGCCGGCGAGGAGTCGATCAAAGATCGGGGCCAGTTTCTGGCCTTCTAGTTCGGCGTGCAACGTAAAGACATGGTCGCGCGGGCCGTGACGATTCGGGTCGGTCAGACCGAGTAGATGCTCGTGGACGTTGTCCACCGTGAGGCCATCAACACCAAGGATTTCATCCAAGGTAGGCAATGTGGTTGGCAGCTGCATGTGCTTACAGGGCTGTCCCTGAAAACTCATGAAGTAAGGCGCACTGCCACGGCCATCGGAAGCGTATTGCATGCCCCAGGCATCCAGTTGGCGTATCGCCGTTTCATTCATTTGCCAGCCGGCGGCACCATGGGTGGCTGGTGCAAAGCCGAAGACTTCGCCGAAGCGTTCATAACTTTGCTGCATGCGTTGCAGGGTCCAGGCGGCATCACGGTTGCGAACCTGGTCATGCCATTCCACGTGGTCCCAGGTATGAATACCTGTTTCGTGTCCAGCCGCGGCAATCGCACGCATTTCTGCGGCCGCCTTTTTGCCAATATCAGGGCCAGGCAACAGTACGCCGTAGCAAAGAGTCTTCAAGCCGTAATGTTCTACGACGGATGTACGCGATACTTTCTTCAGAAAGCCGGGGCGAAAGACACGGCGCAGGGCGCGGCCGGTGTTATCTGGCCCGAGGCTGAATAGAAAAGTGGCGCGGGCGTGGTGTCGATCCAGCATATGCTGGAGTGCGGGTACCCCTTCCAGGGTACCGCGCAGTGTATCGACATCAACCTTGAGCGTGATTCTTGACATAGCAGGCCAAGCGGGAGGAGATCCCGTTCGCTCCGAGAGAATTAAACGGGATTAGTCGACCAGCTGACGAGCCAGCGCGACATCTTCGCGGTAGGCTTCAAAAATCTTGCTGATGGCATCGTTCATGCTGACGGTCGGCTTCCAGCCCAGATCATCCATGGTGTTGGTGATCTTCGGTACACGGTTCTGTACGTCCTGATAACCCTTGCCGTAGTAAGCGCCCGAAGTCGTTTCAACCAGTTTTACGTCTTTAGCGGTCGTTGCGTATTCAGGGATCTTGGCAGCGGTGTCGAGCATCATGGTGGCCAGTTCGCGCACCGAGAAGTTGTTCACCGGGTTACCGATGTTGTAGATCTTGCCGTTGGCGATGTCGTCCTTGTTGGCGATGATGCGCACCAGGGCGTCGATACCATCGTCAATGTAGGTGAAGGCACGCTTCTGTGTACCGCCGTCGACCAGGCTGATCGGTTCGCCGCGGACGATGTGACCCAGGAACTGGGAAACAACACGGGAGGAGCCTTCCTTCGGTGTATGGATGCTGTCCAGGCCTGGGCCGATCCAGTTGAATGGACGGAACAGGGTATAACGCAGGCCTTCTTGCTGGCCGTAACCGGCAATCACGCGATCCATCAGTTGCTTGGCGCAAGCGTAGATCCAGCGTGGCTTATTGATCGGGCCATAAGAAAGTTGCGAGTTTTCTGGATCGAACTCGCTGTCGCTACACATGCCATAGACTTCAGAAGTCGATGGAAAGACCAGGTGCTTGCCGTACTTAACCGCAGAGCGAACGATCGGCAGGTTGGCTTCGAAGTCCAGTTCGAAAACGCGTAGCGGCTGCTGTACGTAGGTGGCTGGGGTGGCAATGGCCACCAGCGGCAGAATCACATCACATTTGCGAACGTGGTACTCGACCCACTCTTTATTGATGGTGATATCACCCTCGAAGAAGTGCATGCGTGGATTGCCAATGACATCGTCCAGGCGGTCTGCCTGCATATCCATGCCATAGACTTCCCAGTCTGTCGTTTCCAGAATGCGCTTGGAAAGATGGTGGCCGATGAAGCCGTTGACGCCGAGGATGAGGACTTTTTTCATAGTGTGGTCGGGTCTGATCGAGTAGTTTGAAATCAGTGGGTTGCCGGCGATTCGGGCAATGAATCGAGGGTGCCCGGTGCGCCATCAACCAGAAATTCGGTTAATTCAACCGCCATCTTATCACCGCAGACCCCAATCGCCTTGTTGTCGTGTCGGTAAATGCCGGGTGAAAGCTCAAATTGCCCAGCCAGCGGGCGGGCGGCATTCACGGTAATGCGCAGATTGCCTAGGTCGCTAAAGGCACCCGGATAGGGCGGGGCAACGGCGCGGATCAGGTTATAGACCTGGGCTGCCGTTTGTTGCCAGTGAATGCGGCCATCTTCGGGTTTGCGGCCGCCGAAGTAGCTGCCTGCGGCCAGATTGTTCGGGCTGCGCGGCACGATGCCCTTGAGCAGCTGCGGTAGCACCGCACTCAGGGTATGGGCAGCCGCTGCCGTAACGTTGGCAAAGACTTCTCCGGCGGTTTCATGTGGGCCGATCGGCACTGATTGCTGGGCAACGATATCGCCGGCATCCGGCTTTTCGGCCATCACGTGGAGTGTGGCGCCTGTTTCTGTTTCGCCGTGCAGTACTGCCCAGTTGATAGGCACGCGGCCACGGTACTTGGGCAGTAAAGAGCCATGCATGTTGAGCGGGGCGATCTTGGCCAGATTTAGCACCGACATGGGAATCATCTGCCGGTAGTAGAACGAAAAGATGTAATCTGGCGCAATGGCGGCAATACGTTGCTGCACGTCCGGCTCGCTGGCTGATTCTGGGGTGATGACCGGGATACCGGCTTTAGCAGCAAGTTCGGCAACACTGGTAAACCAGATGCGTTCATTCGGGTCATCGGTATGGGTGATGACCAGTTGCACATCGACCCCACCATCCAGCAAGGCCTGCAGGCAGCGGGCGCCAACCTCATGATAGGCAAAAACGACCGCTTTCATGGGCTTAATGATCCTGTTCCAGGACAGCCTGGATCACGAAGCGCGGGCGACCGCGCACTTGTTCGTAGATGCGGCCGATATATTCGCCGAGCAGGCCCACACCAAAGAGTAGTACGCCAATGAGCGCAAAGATCAGGGCGAAGAGGGTGAACACGCCTTCAACTTCAGCACCGAATACAAAGCGACGGACTAGCAGCAGGAAGAACAGGGCGGTGGAACCTAGCGCCAGCACGACGCCCAGCAGTGAAAAAGCCTGCAGCGGCATGGTGGAGAAGCCGGTGACCAGGTCAAAGTTCAGGCGGATCAGGCTATACAGCGAATACTTGGATTCGCCGGCAAAGCGCTCTTCGTGGGCCACTTCGATTTCAATCGGGCGGCTGGCAAAGGTATAAGCCAGCGCCGGAATAAAGGTACGACCTTCCTCACACTGGTTGAGCATTTGTACGACCTGGCGGCTATAGCCGCGCAGCATGCAGCCCTGATCCGTCATGGTGATGTGGGTGATTTTTTCACGCAGATTGTTCATGGCGCGCGATGCGTGACGACGGAACCAGCTGTCCTGACGGTTCTGGCGGATGGTGCCAACGTAGTCGTAGCCTTCACGGAGTTTGGCCAGCAGGTTGCCGATTTCTTCTGGGGGATTCTGCAGGTCGGCATCCAGCGTGATGATCGACTGGCCGCGGGCTTGCGAGAAGCCGGCCATGATGGCCATGTGCTGACCGTAGTTGCCATTGAATAGCACCACGCGGGTGACGTCCGGCCGTTTGCGGTACTGGTCAGATAGGATCAGCGGCGAACGATCACGGCTACCATCGTTGATGAAGATCACTTCATAGCGGGTATGCAGTGCATCGAGAGCCGGATAGAGGCGATCGAACAGCGTCTGTAAGCCGGCCTCTTCGTTATAGACCGGGATGACCACGGTGAGTTCTGGCGGCTCAACCGTGGGGTTACCACTGGGAACGTTGAGGTCGAGCCCGCTTTGTGCGGTGAGGTCGTTGTTCTGTTCGGTCATTTCAGATGGGTCTCCAGCACATGCGCCACGGCGGTGACAATGCGATCAACATCAGCTTCGGTCAGGGTCGGGAAGAGCGGTAGGGTAACAATGCTACGCCCCACCTGTTCTGCCACAGGGAACATGCCTTCGGCAAAGCCGCGTTCGCGATAGAGCGTAAACAGGTGAATAGGTGGGTAATGCAGCCCGGTACCAACGCCCAGTGCTTTTAGATCAGCCATGATGCCGGCCCGATCAGTATTGAGGCGGTCTAGTGGCAGCACAATCTGGAACATGTGCCAGTTGCTATGCGCAAAATCGGCAACGGGGAGTTGCAGGCCTTGCTCGACCACGTTGGTTTTGGCAAAACCATCAAAGTAACGCTGGGCCAGTTTGGCGCGTTGTTCCTGGAAGTCGCCAAGCTTGGCGAGCTGATGCAGGCCAATAGCCGCGTTGACATCCGTCAGATTGAATTTGCCACCAAGTACATCGACATCCATGCCATCGAGGCCGGTACGGGTAACACCCTGTAAGCGGAACTTCTCGGCGAGTCGCGCTTCTTTGTCGTTGTTGCAGACCAGGCAGCCGCCTTCAATGGTGGTGAGGTTTTTGTTAGCCTGAAAGCTGAAGCTGATCAGATCGCCGATGGCGCCGATGCGGGAGCCGTTCCACGAAGAGCCTAGTGCCTGGGCGGCATCTTCGATCACGCGCAGTTTATGTCGGCTAGCGATCTCGTAAAGGCGCACCATGTCCACGGGTAGGCCGGCTAGATATACCGGCATGATGGCCTTGGTATTAGGGCCGATAGCGGCTTCTACCTGAGCAAGATCAATGTTGCGGGTAACCGGATCGATATCAACAAAAACCGGCGTACCACCCACGGTGAGAATAACGTTACTGGTAGCCACCCAGGAAATCGGCGTAGTGATGACTTCATCACCCGGGCCGATGCCGGCGATACGCAGGGCGACTTCCATGGTTGAGGTGCCGTTCGCAAAAGTGCGTACCGGGCGACCGCCAAAGAAACCGGAAAGCTCCGATTCGAATTCCTGGACCTTGGGCCCTGAAGTAATCCAGCCAGAGCGGAGCACATCGCCCACGCTGGTTATCGTTGCTTCATCAAGCGTTGGGCGGGTAAACGGGATTGGAGGATCGAAAGGAACGATCGGGGGTGTGGTTTTGGCCATAATCGGGATTTTACCAGCCCGGACCTGGCTTTACCGTGGGTTGTTATCTGTGCTGCGGTTAAATCGGAGGTGGGTAATGTCCGCCCGGAAGAACATGCCCCAGGTCCATTCGACAAAAATCCTGACTTTGCGGCCCAGGGTTGGCATCAGGAGCAGGTAGTAGGCACGCCATAAGAGCCAGGCAGCCAGTCCGCTGAGGTGAATCCCCAGAACCAGCGCGATCCCCTTTTTGTGCCCGATTGCAGCCATAGCGCCTTGGGAGCGGTAGGCAAACGGTTGAGTGGGTTTGCCTTTGTTGTGGGCCAGGAGGTTTCTGGCCAATTGTGCGGCTTGTCGAACAGCAAACTGGGCCGTGGGCGGACAAACCTCGTTGTCATGGGAATTAATGACCTGGGCGCAGTCGCCCAGTGCCCATAGGCCATCAGTGCCTTTTACGGAGAAGTCCATTTCCGTTACCAGCCTGCCTCGGTTGATCGGCAAGCCAAGCGATTCAATCAGTTTATTGGTTGCGGTGCCAATCGTTGAAATGACTGTCGCAGCATTTAAGGTAGAGCCGTCGGCCAAGGTAACGCAATCGCTGTTAATCTCAACGGCGCGCGTGTTCAGAAGAATTTTTACACCCCGGCTGCTCAACGAATCGGCAGTGGCGTGGCCCAGTGCTTCGGGTAACTCCAGCAATAGTCGATCAGGACCTTGGAGGATAGAGACGCTGAGATGGTCCGGATTGACTCTAGGGTAGTAGTGACAGATCTGGCGCAAGCAATCGATAAGCTCACCCGCGACTTCTACGCCAGAGAAGCCGCCGCCGATGATGCAGAAGTGCCCCAGACTGTTGAGCAGTCTGGGGTCGGTTTCCAGCTCCATGCGGGCAATCCGTCTGAGCACCATATTCCGGATATGCACGGCGTCGCCAACCGATTTGAGTGGCAGGGCGAACTCGGCCATGCCGGGAATCAGATCAAGTTTGGCCCGGCTACCAACCGCTAGGATCAATTGATCATAGTTGATGGTGTGCGGCCCTTTGAGGGTTTCACAAACCAGGGTTTTGTCCGTGGTGTTGATGGTCTCGACTTCGCCCATGATGAATCGGACGTTACGTGAGGGCGGAAACATCTCACGTATGGGGGCAACCACTTGCGCCGGAAAAATAGAGGCGCCTACGACTTCGGGCAACAAGGGGTTAAAGGTGCTGTAACTCTCCTCGGAAATGAGGATCAGCTCCTGGTTGGGGCAAAGGCGCCGAGATAGCTTCTTGAGTAGGGTTGTACCAGCAAAACCACCGCCGAGGATGACGATAGGGTTACAGGGGGTTGTCATGGCTAAAAGGTCTTGTTGGGCATAAGACATCAAGGAATGTCTGCTCAACTACGCGCCAGAATCCACACGCCAATCAAAATGACCGTAATACCAATGATGCGTTGCATGCTGAGCACTTCGCCAAATAGGTACCAGGCCAACACGGCATTGATCACATATCCCAGCGAGAGCATGGGATAGGCGATGGTCACATCGACACGGGATAAGCCAATGATCCAGACGCCAACGCTGATGCCGTAGCAGAATAGGCCGCCAATGATCGGCAGTTGCGTGCCGACTGAAATAGCAGTGCTGAAGAAAGTGTCGATCGATAGCGAAAGTTCGCCAAGATTACGCACGCCGGCTTTGAGCAGCAACTGGGCGGCGGCATTGAGCAAGATGCCGGTAAAGAGAAAGCCGAAGGTACCAAGCGTCATTAGTTCACCGGTGGGGTATAGGGTTTGGCAGGCGGTGCCGGATTGTGCGTGGGCTTTACGAAGACAGCACGGCGCGTGTCACGGCCGACTTCGGCCATAGGTAGCTTGAGCGCAGCAATTTCATTCAGGTACTTAAGCGGCACGACAGCGACAGGCGCTTCGTCTTTGTTCCAGCGCACGGCAAAGTCGGCGACTTTGGGCGCCCAGGTTTCGGGTTCCTGATTGATGCCGAATTCCAGTTCATCCTGCATGTCGACCATGATGGTTGGGTGCTGGATATAGAACGGGAAGGTGTGGTCGAGCATGCGGATCGAATAGACCGGTGTTTTATCGTTGATGTACGGACGAACAACGACCGCCAGGTCGGCACCTGAAATCGAGCGACCATGGGTATCGTGACCCAGGCCAACGATTTGGATAAGGATGAAAAAGGCTGCCGCAACACGAAGGAGGCTATCCATCAGTTGGCGCAGACGATGGGCGGGATCCTTATGCTCAAAGCCACGAATTGCGGACCACGCATAGATCATGGTGGTCAGTGCGACCACGAGTGCGACGGCAATCCAGATGGTGTACTCCTGATACTCCAGTCGCTCATAGGGTGCGTTGCCCAACTGGTAGGTATAGGGCAGGGACACAAAAGCGATCAGCACCAATAAGGTCATGTAGACCATCTGACGTTTCCAGCTGCGGTCTTCGCCCGCGGCACTCATACGTTCAAAGGCACTGGTTAAAGCCAGACCGGCTAGCAGCGAGATCGCCGGGAAGATCGGCATGATGTAACCGGGTAGCTTGGATTGCGATTTGCTGAAAAAAGCAAAAATCATCACTGCCCACAGGCCAGCGAGCCAGAGTGGGCGAAAACCGGGGACAGCCGAAACGGTGGGTTCACCACGACGGTCTTTCCAGGCCCGCACAAAACCTTGAGCTAGTTGCCAGAGCCAAGGAATAAAGCCAACCAGAATGAGCGGTACGAAATAGAGCGGATGGCCTTTACGATTGTGACCATCTTTGGTGAAACGGTCCCAGTGCTCATGGATAAAGAAGAAATGAGCAAACTCCGGGTTTTTGATTGAGACCAGAATGAACCAGGGGGCGGTAATCAGCAGAAAGACCACCAGCCCGGAGAAAACGTGCAATCGCTTCCAGAGCGCCCAATCCCAGGTGGTAAGGGTATAAACCACGAGCACCATGCCGGGGATAACCAGGCCAATCAGACCTTTTGAAAGCACAGCTAAAGCCATAAAGGCCCAGCACAGCCACATCCAGTTACGGCGTGCTTTGATGGAAAGACCGTTACGTTGCGCCAGGATCAGGCTAAAGAGGGCGCAGCTGAGAATGCTGGAAAGTCCCATGTCGAGGGTGTTGAAGTGTCCACCGACACTCCACATCGGGCTGCTGGCCAGCAGGATTGCCGAGATCCAGCCGGCGAGCACACCACGCTCACCACCGACCAGTTTCCAGGCGGTAAAGCCGGTGGCCAGAATGGCAAAGTAGCCGGTGATGCCGGTCCATAAACGGGATTGCCATTCGCCCACGCCAAATAGCGTGTAGGCAATGGCGGTCATCCAGCCCTGGAGTGGTGGCTTCTCAAAGTATTTGTAGCCGTTGTAGCGCGGCGTGACCCAGTCACCAGTGGCGTACATTTCGCGGGCGATTTCGCCATAGCGGCCTTCATCAGAGGCGACCAGATGTCGGTAATCCAGCACGCCAAACCAGGCTAAGGTAAAGATAGCAGCCAGCAGCCATAGAAAGCGGCGGGTGTAGAAAGCGGAGAGGAGCGAAGTAAATGTGGGATTCATTCGGCAGCTTCAATAATGATGCCGCAGGCCACGCGGCGGCCTTCGGCGACAAGAATGTTGTAGGTGCGGCAAGCCGCTTTGGTATCCATAACTTCCAGACCGATGCCCTTGGCGATCAGTGGCTTAAGTAATTCGGGATGAGGAAATCGTTGGCGCTCGCCGCTACCAAACAGGACAATCTCGGCATCAACATTGGCAAGGCGTTCGAACTGGCTAGAATCAAGGCCTTCAAAGCCATTGGGTGCCCAATTGGCAACCACGTCACGGCCGCAGATCAGTACAGAACCTTCGTAACGGGTGCCGTTTACGGAAACATAGCCGGGGCCATGGCTGCTGAAGGTCAGTAGACCGGCATTTTGAGCAAGGTGCAGTTTCATAGGAAATCTAGGTTGCCAGCAGATTGCATAAGGTCCTGAACGGCGCGGAGACAGGGGTCAGAGCGCCCAAGAAGGCTGAAAAAGGAGTAGGATAACCGGTTTTCATCCGGAATTTCCGACTCGACCCGACTGCTGAACAATCATGAAGCCAATTACCAAATCTTCCAAGCTTGCCAACGTGTGCTACGACATTCGTGGACCGGTGCTGGCGGCCGCCAAGAAGATGGAAGAAGAGGGTCACCGGGTCATCAAGCTGAATATTGGTAATCCTGCGTCGTTTGGCTTTGAAGCGCCGGAAGAAATCGTGGTCGATGTTATCCGCAATATGCGCGATGCATCGGGTTATTCAGACTCGCTGGGTCTGTTCGCGCCACGTAAATCAATCATGCATTACTGCCAGGAAAAGGGCATCCAGGGTGTCACCGTGGATGATATCTACCTGGGCAACGGTGTTTCCGAACTAATCGTTATGGCCATGCAGGCCTTGTTGAACAATAATGATGAAGTGCTGGTGCCGGCGCCTGATTACCCACTGTGGACCGCAGCAGTAACGCTGGCTGGCGGCAACCCGGTGCATTACATCTGTGACGAAGCGGCCGAGTGGTACCCGGATCTGGATGATATCCGTAGCAAGATCAACAGTCGCACCAAGGCCATTGTCGTGATCAATCCGAACAATCCGACCGGTGCCCTGTATCCAAATGAAATCCTGGAAGGCATTCTGGAAATTGCACGCCAGCACGATCTGCTGGTGTTTGCTGACGAAATTTACGACAAGGTGCTTTACGACGGCAATCAACACACTTCATTGGCCAGCCTAGCGGACGATGTGCTGTGTATCACCATGAATGGCCTGTCAAAAAACTACCGTGCCTGCGGCTTCCGTGCCGGCTGGATGGTGGTCTCGGGGCCTAAGAAACATGCTGCTGACTTCATTGAAGGTCTGGGCATG
>ERZ1034361.1202-NODE-1202-length-14372-cov-6.479818_pt1 | contig 14372 bp, 12 predicted proteins | sample MGYA00520617_ERZ1034361 | MGnify/ENA primary metagenome ERZ1034361 (study PRJEB33736, sample SAMEA104284507) | Azolla filiculoides | biome: Urban; feature: Water surface; material: Ditch water | place: Netherlands | collected 2015-10-28 | depth 0-0.1 m ... | reverse complement strand
GCGTTTCAATACTGAGTTCAAAAGTCATAATACAGCCGGTTCGAAGCCACATTGCATTTTTCCTTTTGTATGAGGGGTGTGATGATTATCACATGGTCTGAAAACAAAGCGCTGTTTTTTTATTTTTCCATCAATGTGGTGAGGAGATTTGCAAGTACTGAAAAGTCTTCTGCTCCGCGACTTTTGGGTGCATAGTCGCGCACTGGTTTTGCGTGCCCAAACGCTTCAGCTAATTTAATATCGCTGCGAATACCACCTAAAACGCGCAATGTACCAAATTGACGGGTCATTTGTGAATTAATATCACGATGTTGACGTACATTACCTGCGAGCATCATAGGCAAGAAACCTAAAATTTTAAGGGTAGGATTTTGTTCTGAGATGATTTTAAATAATACACGCACTAATTGACGCACGCCCTCAAAAGAAAGTGGGTGCGGTACATAAGGTACTAGCACCCATGTACCCGCACAAAGTGCATTTAAAAGTAAATTATCCAATGACGGAGGTGTATCAATAATCACCAAATCAAACTGCGCAGATACCGCGTCATGGCTTAATGCTCGCAAAAGTAATTGTTGATCATGACCGCAACTGTCATGTTGAAAAGCAGTATTCGCGGGCAACAATGACACATTTTTAACACACGTTTGACGCACACAGTCTAAAATCGACCAGTTGGACTGCGTAAAGATATCGTGAACAGTCAATTCACCCGCGCTAACTTTCACACCCAAGCCCACCGCACAATGCCCTTGCGAATCCAAATCAATAAGTAATACACGCTGCCCTATCGCAGCAAACTCAGCAGCAAGATTAACCGAGACAGTGGTTTTTCCTGCCCCCCCTTTTCGGTTACTGATAACCAAAACGCGAACTCGCTCACTCATACCGGTAATATTTTTTGAATGATGTCTTTTAATTGCTGATGCGTAAACGGTTTTTGCAAAATACCTTTCACGCCTAACATTTCAGCTGAATCCAGATTAAACCCAGCCGTAATTGCACGTCGCCCTCCTGAAATGGCAATAATAGGAAATTCTGGATAGGATTTGAGTAACTCCATAATCACTTCAATGCCATCTTTGTTTGGCATGATAATATCAGTAATAATTAAATCAGGATTGAATTGATGAAAAGCACGTACACCCTCTTCACCATCCTGTGCCATTAATATCTGATGACCATCACGCGTCAACATTTTTTTTATTAAATCACGTAATTGTTCTTCATCGTCAATTACTAATATTTTTGCCATAAATAAAACCTTCCAGAAAAATCAATTTATCACATTCTCACACAATGCAGCAGATTAGAAAAGCTCAAATTTAGGCAGTGCATCGTCATTATCTTTTGCCTGTAAACTATTATTATGATGCGATTCTCTGGATACATAATCCGTTAACGTGCTATTGAGCTGCATAATAAGATCGTCACTGCTCCCTTGAGACAATTGAGTGGACAACTGACGCAGCAAATTATTACGCATCACCATCACTTCTTGAATACGCTCAACACGCTGACGAATCACGTCCTCATATTGAATACTGCCTAGAACTTCGGATATATCATGCGCGAGTTTGGTATTGTTTTGATTGATAACCGCAAATAAGGTTTTGTAATACTGCTGCATATCTTCTTGACTATCTTGCAATTTCTGCACATAAATCATCACCTGAGAGGCACCATTCATCTGCAACATAATTTCATCTAAAAATTTGAACTTTAAGCCATCTTGAATAGTATGCCGCGCTTTTTCAAGCCCTGATTCAATCATTTCAGCCGCATTATTGGAGTTGACCGCTAACTTTCGTACCTCATCGGCAACAATTTTAAATCCTAATCCTGCTTCACCCGCATGTGCTGCTTGAATCGCTGCATTGACTGCCAAAATATCGGTTTGAAAACTAATTTCTTTAATACTATCAACCAAGTGCGCTAAACTATCAATCACACTACTAGCAGATTGAATAGCGCCAATATCCTCACGCAGTTTATCGGGAATTTCTTGAATGTTTTGTATGAATTTCTCAATGCTTACAATAAATTTAACACTATCTTGCATATCACTTTCCATTTTTGAAATGTTTTTTTCATTCGCATTGGAAATGTATTTAACAATTGATTCGGCATCATCACTTAAATGACGCATTAAAGTGAGCAGCAATAAAGCCGATTGTTTTGTATCGTAGGCAATAACTTGCAACTGTTCGTCTATTGCATTATCAATAGATAAATGCAAATACACCACCTCCTCTATATCATTAATGTTGTGAGGGGGATTATGCTCATGCAATGCGTCAGCAGACGTTACATTTAATGAATTCAATTCATTTTTTAAATCATTTAAAGCAGATGCGAATTGCGTGATACGATCCTGTAAAGATCGCTCAATATGCGCACTCAACGTTAAGTATTGTGTTATTGCCTGTGCAGTCTGTGTAATTTGATCTTCTAAAAGGGGCCGTGCATGATCAATGTCGTCATGATGGTATGGTGGATTTAACGCTGACATCAAACTCGCAGTTTGCCCGTTTAATGACTCAACCGATGTTAACAAAGCTATCGCATACGTATCTCTGGTGATGTCCAAATCCATGCTCACTTTATTATCAATCAGCAAATGATCTTGCACATAAGCACTTATACGATTAAAAATATAACGTAATTTCGCGTTGTGAATATCAACTTGCTCTTCAGGGGTGAGCGTTACAGTTTGCTTTACAACAGTGAGTAATCGCCATTGAGAAACGCCAAAAAAAAGCCACACTAACCCCAAAAAAAGTGCCTCTTCATAGCGGCCTAATCGAAAATCTAACGTCGAATGAAAAACAACAGAAAGTGCCACCAGCACAAGCACAAAGACGGTGCTGATAAGAAAAGTTCGCCATACCGCTTTTTTGAACTCAGCATTATTTTTCGATTGAACAGCCATGGTTTTTTATGCTCCGGGCAACACTTGCTTGATCACTTTAACTAAATCTGCGCCACCCACCGGCTTAACTAGCCATCCCGTTGCGCCTGCTTGCTTTCCTTCGTCGCGTCGACCTTGCTGACTTTCAGTTGTTAATGTCAAAATAGGCAAAAATCGAAATCCTGGTAATGCACGTGCTTTTTTGATAAATTCAATACCGCCCATATTAGGCATATTAATATCAGTAATAATCAAATCCGGTTTAAGTCCAGCGGTGAGCTTTGCCATCGCTTTTACGCCATCTTCAGCAGTCTCTACTTTGAAGCCAGCTATCTCTAACGTATTTTTGACACTCATCAGCATCGTTGCTGAGTCGTCTACTAAAAAAATAATTTTCGCCATAATGTTACTACCTACTATCTTAATGATTGTTAATCTGTCTTGCGAACATGCCAAGCGCTGCTTTACTTTTCCAGTATCGTTAACCAGCGTTTGAGCTCCTCATCTGCAGGCCACACTGACACTTGTGGCTTAACGGCCATGAATACTTGTAAATTTGCCGCATGAATATGCACACACCCTGCAAGGTTTATTTTACCCTTTGGGTTTTTAAGAAGCCACTGCAATAAGTTTTCAGCTTCTTCAACGCCCACAAAATCAGTTAGCACCGCTAATGATTTTTTATATTCAATTGCCATAATTAAATCAGCTCCCGTGGGTTTAACACCATTAATACCGAACCATCCCCTAAAAGTGCCGCGCCTGAAAATCCGCCAAGCCCGCCTAAAATTCCTGTCATAGGCTTGAGAATAATATCAACCGTTTCACGGAAATCATCTACCACAATACCCACATGTTCCCCATGAACACGCACAACAAGTGTCGCAAACTCATCATCTTCATTAGGTACTTGCTCAAATGGTAGCGCGAGTAATTCATTTAGCGAGAGTAATGGCACAATGCGCCCTCGTAAAACAGTCGTTTGTTTTTGTTTGATGCTACTAAGTTGCGCTCGAGGCACACGAACTGTTTCCACCACCATATCCATTGGCACACCAAAGATTTGCTGATTAGACTCAATGATCATGACGTTCGTTACCGCCATTGACAATGGCAATGATAAATACAGGCGAGTACCTTTACCCACTTCACTTTCAATTCCAACGGTACCGTTAATACGCTCAACTGCCGAGCGAACCACATCCATTCCAACGCCTCGCCCTGATAAATCAGAAATAACGTCCGCCGTTGAAAAACCCGCCGCAAAGACAAGATTCACCGCTTCTTCATCACTAATACGCTCTAGGGCACTTTCGTCAATTAAACCTTTTTCATACGCTTTTTGCTTAATGACATCAGGATTGATGCCACGACCATCATCAATAATTTCAATTAATACGCGATCTGATTCTTGCGTAGCGCGAATAAGCAATTTACCGATCGCGTTTTTTCCTGCAGCAACACGCACATCAGGCGCTTCAAGACCATGATCTAAACTATTGCGGACAATGTGAATAAGCGGATCAGATAACGCCTCAATAATGTTTTTATCCGCTTCTGTGCTTTCGCCCTCCAAGACCAATTCGACTTCTTTCCCTAATTTTCGCGAAATATCACGCACCATACGCGGAAAACGCTGAAAAATAAACGATACAGGCATCATGCGAACCTGCATGATAGTGTCTTGCATCTCCTCAGCCACGCGGTTAATCACGGCATATTGCGCTTTAATTTCGCGCGATAAATCACGCACACCAAAAACCGATTCTGCCCGATTTGCTAAATAAGGCAACGCATTTTTTGCCACGACCATTTCACCAATCAAATTCATTAATCGATCGATTTTTTCTTGATCTACTTTGAGTGTTTTAGACACCGTCGTGTTAGCATCTTCAGCTCGTCTTCCAAAATGAGGGCTCGCGTCTTCAACCCGCCGACCAAACTTTGCTGTTGGTTCAATAACCTCCTCAATCACGACGGTTTCTTCAACGACAGGATGAACCTCAACGGGAATAGCAACAGGAGCAGATGCCACTATTTCATCTGAAGTAGGAACCTGATTAAGGATATGTTCAACCAATTCCAATAAAGGTTTTGGTGAGTGATCAGCAAGTGAGTGTTGCAAAGCCTCTTGAATTTGTTCAATTTCGTGTAACTGATGCGTGGCATGATGCACGGCAATTAGTGTGGCGGCAACCGACTTTATTCGACCTACTAACCATGCACTAGGAGGTGAACTTAAGACCACTTTTTGTGCATTGACGACGACATAAAAGCCTGTCATAAGCCCAGAATCTATTGATAAATCATCGCTGACTTCATCATGCCTGTCTAACGTGTTTGTCAATGGGACCTCAGGCAAAAGGGTTTCACTGACGATATCGTCCGATGACTCATTTTGCACTAAAGAAACCAAATCTGTTTTATCATGGGTGCGTAGTGTGTTAATTAATGCGCATTGCACCGGTTGATTGCTTGGCTCTAATTCGATAATAAGCAGTGTCCATCGAAGCACTGAAGAAGACCAAAGCTCTGGCGCGGAGAGTTCAAGCATAGTACGAATGCTATGTGAGGCACGCTCTACATCACCCTCATTGAGCCATTCTAATAGGCGAGAAACAAAGTCATCATCAACCGCATTATCACTCTCTATGCCACCAGGTTTAACAAAGGCAAGCGCACTGATTTCACGTCGCATTACTTGGTCGGGAACATAACGAAAAATATCGTCTAATTCTTCTTGGGTAGCTAGTGTTAATAGTTGAAATGTTAATTGGCTGCTATACACATCCATTTCCGCCAGTGATGCAATATCGTGTTGCAATCGCGTATGGCACCATAAAACAGCAGGAATTTGACGTGACAAGTAAAAAGGATCTTCCCCTTTAAAGAAACATTCAGGCTCAGGTATATATTCCACCCAAAACACACTCGAACCTTCAATGGCTGCGCGATATAACGCAGTAGCAACGTCTTCTTTTAAATCAAAGGTAGGCTCACTAAACCCCACTGTTATCTCTTGAGCTAAGTCAACTTCAACAGCCGTAAATTCTTCCAATACTTGATCAACTGACGGATGATCAATATTACTAATACCTTGTGATGCACTAATCTGCTCATCGGAATGAGCAGTAGACTGCGCGAGTAAGTCACGAAGCGATTTAGTCAATTCCACTGAATTTGTGGCATGATGATTCCCAATGCGTCCTGTCGATTCGATTTCATCCATTAAAATACCAACAAAATCCATCGCATCAAGTAATTGATCCGTCAACTCTTGTGAATAGTTTACGCGTCCATGACGCACTGCATCCATTAGATCTTCACTGGCATGAAGCACACGCGTCATTTCAGGAAAATCAAATAAACCACTATTACCTTTTAAGGTATGCACAAAACGAAAAAGCTCTGTCATCAATGGAATACTTTCTGGCTCGGCTTCTAATTGCATGAGCTTTTCGCCAATGCCCTGCAAAAAATCACGCGATTCAGATAAAAACTGTTCTAATAACGCATTCATTTAAATACTCTCCCCCAATAATAACTGGCTATAACGCACGAGTTCATCGGGTTTTGTTGGCTTAATTAGGTATAGGTTTGCCCCTGCATTGTAGGCTAGCATTTCATCATTCTTAGCGGATTCAGTCGACACCATAATTGCGGGTGCCTGCGTAATATCTTGACTACGCAATTGACGTAAAAAGCCATAACCGTCAAGTTTGGGCATATTAATATCCACCAAAAATAAATCATAATTTTGGACTAATGCTTTTTCTAAGGCCTCAATACCGTTGATAGCTTCATCAACCTGGTATCCAGCACCTTCCAAAATATGACGATGATACATACGAACAGTTGCCGCATCATCAATAACGAGAATCGTTTTCATCTTTCCTCCAAAGGTTTTTGATACACAATTGCTTCAGGAAATTTTCGCACCCGAAATAATGACGAAATACGACTCATTGATTCCGAATGCCCTAAACACACAAATCCACCTGCCTTCATTGCATCAAAAAACATTTCTGCCGCATAACGACGCGACACATCATCAAAATAAATTAATAAATTACGACAAAAAATAACATCCATATTTCGATAAGAACGCACTTCTAAAGGTTCCATAATATTGACGCGTGTAAATTCAACTGCTTGTTGCAAATCGCGACAAATTTGATAACCCTCGTTTTTATATGTAAAGTACTTTTGCAACAATTTATCAGGTAAATTCTGCACCGAACGTGAAGAATAATGCCCTTTTTTGGCTTGCGAAATAATTTCTGTATCAATATCTGATGAAATAATTTCCACATCCCATCGATCAATACCATCCCAATGCTCAAGCAAATACATAGCAATAGAGTACGCCTCCTCGCCCGAAGAAGAAGGAACTGACCAAATTCTTATTGGCGAGTCGTCGGTTTTTTTTCGTACAATTTCAGGCAAAATGGAATTGACTAAGCATTTAAATTGATATTCTTCACGAAAAAAATACGTTTCATTGACGGTCATTAGATTGACGAGTTTTTGCAACTCTTCACCTGTCGTTTCAAAGCGCAGCATCACAAAATAGCTACGAAAGCTCCCCGAACCGGTCGCTTCAATACGTTCAATGAGCCTTTTATCGACAAAATATCGCTTAGAATTTTCAAACTGCATGCCCGTTTTGCGGTAGAAAAATTCTTTAAACTTTGAAAAATCTTCCTCGCTAATCGTGATGCTGGTCATTTAATGTTCACCTTGCTCAATACGCTTTAACGCTAAATCAACCGAAAAACACATATACGGTTCATTAGCAAAGCGTTGTTTTAGGTTAATTAACGATTGTATAGAAAGTTCCGTGCCAACTTCACTAAGTAAATCGACTGCGGTTGCACACACATTGACTTGATCGTCGTTATCAATCACACTCATTAACCACTGTTCCACATTGTCATGTCGAAGTGACTCTAAAATATTGATTGTAAAAATACGCACATCTGAGTCATTATCATGGAGCAACGTGTTAATAATAGGACCGACTTCATCGGGAATGGCTTTTAAGACCTCAATGGCTTCATTACGCAGTGACGCTTCATCGCTACGCAAACACGTCACTAGACCATTTAAAGCCACTTTATCACCCAACTGCGCAAGACTGCTTAAAATAGCCGTGCGCACACTCACATCTTCTTCAATTTTAAGGCGAGCAACCAGCACATCACTTGCTTGGGGAAACGTCACTAAATCACGCACTGCCCAGCGCCGTGCCGTCGCATTGTCACTGTTTAACTCTGCACTCAAACCGCCAAAGTCTCTCTTGGCAGTACGTTCATCTTCATTGACCGCTTGCGGTGCTTGTTGTTTAATAAAAGCCATATTTTCCTCTTTTTTACTTTAACCAAGCTAACACTTGCTTTGTAATTCTATCGGCCGGTAAAACAACACTCGCGCCTCCCTTTGAAATTAATTCAGCTGGCATTCCAAATACTACGCAAGAGGCTTCACTTTCAGCAATCGTCCGTCCACCGCGCTTTTTAATTTCCGCAAACGCATCTGAACCGTCATAGCCCATCCCCGTTAACATGACCGCAACAATGTTAGATGCTTCATAATTTTCAAGGACGGAGCGCCCTAGTAATTCCACCGAAGGGTGCCACAGAAATTGACTATTTTCTGGCTTGGGAATGATGGTTGCTTTCCCGCCTCTTTGCGCTACCACCATATCGGCACCACCTTTGCCAATATAAATAAATCCCGGTTCAATTGCCGTGGGGCGACTCGCTTCCACCACTTGTAATTCACACAAATCATTCATTCTATTGGCAAACGGCAACGTAAAACTCGCTGGCATGTGCTGCGCGACTAAAATAGGATAAGGAAAACTCGCTGGAAACAGCGGTAATATATCCTCAAGTGTACGCGGTCCACCTGTTGATACACCAATGACAACAATGCCTTTATTTGAAACACCACGTCGAATAATCGGCGATGCTTCAACTGGCGGCAATTTATTGACGATGGCTTGACGAACAGGTGCCGATGAACGCGCTGCGACCTTAATACGCGCCTTGGCCGCCATACGGACTTTACGAACCAACTCCGCCTGAATATCCCCAATCGAGAGCGAAATAGTACCGCTAGGCTTAGCAACATAATCCACCGCACCCAACGCTAACGCCTCAAAGGTTGCTAACGCGCCCTTTTCTGTGAGCGACGACACCATGACCACTGGCACAGAACGCTCTGCCATAATTAAAGATAGCGCCGATAAACCATCCATTTCAGGCATATTGATGTCTAGTGTCACCACATCAGGCTGAAAATTCATGTTTTCTTCAACAGCCTCCCTGCCGTTACGCGCAAAATGAATCTCAAAATCCCCTTCTTCAATGAAAAAGGAACTTAATTGACGGCGCATCAATGCCGAATCATCCACTATCAATAATTTAATCATGTATCAATCTCTCTTCTTTACTTATTCAGCCAATGAACTCAATCCTTCACGATCTTTTGACTCTAATAAATGTGAAGGATCAATTAATAAAATTAACCGTTTCTGTTTTTCCAAATTCGCTACACGCGAAATTAAATGCACCTGACTAACCGATAAATGGGGCGCAGGCTCAATGGCTGAGCGTGGGACTTTTAATACTTCAGCCACCGAATCCACGATAAATCCAGTGCGCATACCATCAAACAAAAACACCATAATGCGTTGCTGCTCACAACGCTCAAGCGTTGGCAATCCTAAACGACGACGCTGATCAACAACAGGCAATACCGCGCCACGCAAATTAATAACCCCTTCAATAAACGAAGGCGCTTTAGGCACATGGGTCAATTCATCAGGCACACGAACAATTTCTTGCACACTTTCGATAGGCACGCCAAATTCTTCACTTCCTAAGCGAAACACCACCATTTGCTCATCATCTTCAATGATTGCTCTATCACTATTCTCCATATCCTCATCCTGTTTATTTTCAATGGAACTCAAGGCCTCTTTGACGGCGTGATGTCGAAACATATTTTCAGCTGAAATAATGGAGACTAAACGTTTTCCATTATCTAGGCGGCAAATTTCACTAATGTCAGATAACGCACCGTCACGCGTGAGCATAGAAGGCATAAGACTGACATTGTTTTTTGACACGCGTAGCACTTCATTGACCGTATCCATGACAACACCCACCGCCGAATTACCTACTGAAATCACCACAATTCGACTATGTTCGTCAGCGTCTTGACGCGGTAAATTAAACATCCGACGCAAGCTCACCAGCGGCAGCATACGTTGACGTAAAATCATCACCCCTAAAACATGGGAATCACTGTGTGGTACATGAATAATTTGCTCAGGTACCTGCACAATTTCCTGCACATCACTGATACTTATGGCATATTCTTGATCCGCAACACTAAAACTCACTAATTGCAACTCATCACTAAAGCCCTCGACATCTTCCTCATTATCAGGCTCTGAGCGACCATGGACGCTAGACATATTCGCAGAAGCTCTTGCTATTTCTGCAAACTCATTACTAATCAGTTTCGAAAAATCCAGCACCATCGTCATGGCTGTCCCACCGACATCTTTTAATAGACCAGAGAGCAACTCCGTGTCTATCACGCCGCTAATTGACGACACCGCTTCAATTTTATTGGTATCAACACCAACAACACTGACCACGCGATCCACAACAAAACCCAGTGGCTCACCTAAATCAATCACCACAGCACGGGTGGCATCATCGTATTCATGGTCAGGAAAGCCAAATATGCGACGCAGCGAAATAATAGGTAAAATTTTGCCACGTAAATTCGCGAGTCCCTCAAGCGTATCAGGGACAAGCGGCACACGAACCACATTGGGCACACGAATAATTTCTTGCACAGGTGACATATCCACGGCAAAAGTTTCTCCGCCAACACAAAAAGTCACAAATTGACTCACGTTCGATTCTTGACCTTGTTGCTGCTCATCTACGTCATCTGCAACATCTGTCACCAACTCAGCATCTGATTGTGTATTTAGCACATCGTTAGTCATAAAAATCTCCTAGTATTGAGCAAGGGCTTAAGCACTTTGCAATTCATCCGCTAACGATGCAATCTCTTCAATTGCTGCGGCTAACTCTTCTGCCCCCTGCGATTGCTGCGTAGCTGCTGCTGCCGCTTCTGTTGCGGCTTTTTCAGCTTCTTGCGCCGCTGCAGAAATTTGCTCAACACCCGTTTTGACTTGATTAACAGCGGCGGCAATTTCATCAGACACAACCAAAATTTCTGTCGCCCCTTTTTCAATTTCAGCAACATCACTCTCAATAGTTTGTAGATTTGTGCTACTCACTTTTGATTTTTCAACCTCAATTTGCGCACTCACAACAATATCCGCTAAATCTTTACCGACTACGCCAATTTGATCTTGTACAGATTTCACTAAATCTTTAATCCGATCCGCATTTTCCGCTGAATCATGCGCTAAATTACGAATATCCGTTGCAACCACCACAAAGCCTTTGCCAAATTCACCTGCGCGAGCCGCTTCAATTGATCCGTTGACAGCAAGCATATTCGTTTGAATAGACACGGTTGCAATCGCATCCACAATTTTATCAATGCGACGAGACAATAACTCAAGATCTGTCACACGTTTAATGCTTTCTTGTGTACTTGACATCGAGTTACCAATGCCACTAATTAACGAATCCACTAATTTTTTATTTGTATCTAGCGCTTCTTGAATATTACGAACCCCATCTAAACCTTTTGTACCGCGTTCTTGGGCGATTTCAAGACCTTTTTGAATTTGGGCTAACGCTGAAGCGGATTGCTCCGTCGCTGCCGCTTGTGAGCGTGCACCTTCACGAATTTGGTTGATGGCTGCCATAATTTGCACGCCTGAACGATTAATTTCTTGCACCGCTGAAGAAAGCTCTTCCGCAGCTGACGCGACTTCTTCAGCACTTTTTGCGACATCTGTTGATGTTTTTAAATCTTCAGCTAGCTCAGATAAACTTTGTGCAAGTTGTTCACATTCAGAAAGTGCTTGTGCTTGCTCATCAACCGTTTTGCCAGTTTCCTCCGCAGCAGCCGATTGCTGCTCTGCGGCCGTTGCAATAGCTTCTGAGCCAATTAATGCCTGCTGTGAAGCCGTCACTGATTGCTGCGCACCGGTAGCAATTTCTCGAATCCCTCGAACCACGTCCACACTAATACCACGGATTTTTTCTAATTGCTCCGTAATCAATAAGCCGTTTTCCACTTCCACTTCCACTGTTTTTGCTGAAGTGTTAATACCATCTGCAATCACTTTCACTTCACTTTGAATTTGCGCCACTAATTCTTGAATTTGTTTGGCACTTTTTTCTGAGGTTTCCGCTAAGGTGCGCACTTCATCTGCCACTACCGCAAAACCTTTACCATGCTGACCCGCACGCGCCGCTTCAATAGCCGCATTTAACGCCAATAAATTTGTTTGATCGGCAATTCGCGCCACGGCTTTGACGATATCACCAATATTAGCGGCTTGATTTTCAAGCTCGTTTACCATATCAACTGATAACGCTTGACGCTTGGCAGCTTGTCCAACATTATTAATTAAATCATTAATGTCCGAACTAACACGAGCAATTAGGTTATAAGCGCTATCTCCCTTCGTTTGGGACATTTCTGCATTTTGCAATTGACGACCAATAGCACCAACAACTTGCTTTAATGCGACGGTTGATTCTTCGGCTGCACCTGATGCTTCCTCGGCACCAGCCGCAATTTGATCTGAAGCGCGACGCAACTCCTCAGCAGCGGAGGCAGCTTCGTTAATACCCGATGATAATTGACCTGTTGCAGCGGCAATACGTTCGGCGGCTTGCTGTTGTTTTGCTAAAGTACGCGCTCTTTTACGTTGCACTTCAATATTGTGTGTTGAAGTTACGGTGTCTTTACGAGCGCTGGATTCTCTAGCAACACTAGAAGCATTCGATGTTTTTTTAATGAGAGCCATAGTAATTGCCTTTTAATAGTTTTAAATTTATGAAAAAACGGTTTTTTTTACATCGGTTTTTAATCAATCGCCTGTATCGGCTCAAAGCTTAATATTTCCAATTTTTTATTTCAATGATGCATTGACTTTATGTGAGATCTATTTTGACCTAGCAGGTAAATCACGATAAACCTATTGGGTATAATTTGCTATAATCTAACCATTATTTTATGGCACCGCTTTTAAAAATTAATTAAAAGCAATTATCACACCAAATAATGCCATTCATTCATTTTTGCAATATTTTTAAATACAGAGAGCCATGTCAAACTTCGCTAAAGAAATTATTCCCGTTAATCTCGAAGATGAGATGAAGCAATCCTACCTTGATTACGCCATGAGCGTCATTGTCGGGCGTGCGCTACCTGATGTGCGTGATGGATTAAAACCCGTACATCGACGCGTCCTTTATGCGATGAGTGAACTGGGTAATGATTGGAACAAATCTTACAAAAAATCAGCGCGTGTTGTCGGGGACGTTATCGGTAAATATCATCCGCATGGTGATACTGCCGTTTACGACACGATGGTTCGCATGGCACAGCCATTTTCTATGCGCCACATGTTAATTGATGGTCAAGGTAATTTCGGGAGTGTGGACGGTGATTCGCCGGCGGCGATGCGATATACCGAAGTGCGTATGGCAAAAATTGCTCATGAAATGCTTGCTGATTTAGATAAAGAAACTGTCGATTTTACGCCAAACTACGATGAATCAGAGTCTGAACCCGCTGTATTGCCCACTCGCATTCCCACGCTATTAATCAATGGCTCTTCCGGTATTGCCGTTGGCATGGCAACTAATATTCCGCCCCACAATCTCAGCGAAGTCATCAGTGCCTGTTTAGCGTTAATTGATGACCCAAATCTGACCATTGCGGATTTAATGACTCATATTCACGGCCCTGATTTCCCCACCGCCGGTTTTATCAATGGCGCCGCTGGCATTGGTCATGCGTATGAAACAGGTAGAGGAAAAATTTATTTACGGGCGCGTTGTCACATTGAACCTATCGGCGATAGTTCACGCGAAGCCATCGTCACAACCGAACTCCCTTATCAAGTCAACAAAGCGCGATTACTTGAAAAAATTGCAGAACTGGTTAAAGAAGGAAAACTGGAGGGAATTTCTGGACTACGCGATGAATCCGACAAAGATGGTATGCGAATGGTTGTCGAACTCAAACGTGGTGAAGTGGCGGAGGTTGTGTTAAATAATCTTTATAAACAAACTCAATTTCAAACTGTTTTTGGTATGAATATGGTTGCCTTGCTCAATGGCCGCCCTTATTGCTTAAACTTAAAAGAAATTTTGGATGCGTTCATAAATCATCGTCGTGAAATTGTGACACGCCGAACTGTCTATTTACTGCGTAAAGCCCGCGAGCGTGCGCACATTTTAGAGGGGTTAGCGATTGCGTTAGCGAATATTAACGA
>ERZ1034361.1201-NODE-1201-length-14376-cov-2.092174_pt1 | contig 14376 bp, 30 predicted proteins | sample MGYA00520617_ERZ1034361 | MGnify/ENA primary metagenome ERZ1034361 (study PRJEB33736, sample SAMEA104284507) | Azolla filiculoides | biome: Urban; feature: Water surface; material: Ditch water | place: Netherlands | collected 2015-10-28 | depth 0-0.1 m ... | reverse complement strand
ACTTGAGGGCGTTCGATCTGTCGCCCGTCAAGAGCAGCTAGTCAAAGCAGGCGCAAGCCAGACGATGAAAAGTCGCCATCTCACCGGCCATGCTGTAGACCTGGGCGCAATGGTGAACGGTAGCGTTCGCTGGGATTGGCCGCTCTATGACAAGATCGCTCTGGCGATGAAAGCCGCGGCGATTGAAAAGCAAGTGGCTATCGAATGGGGTGGTGATTGGCGCACGTTCAAAGACGGCCCACATTTTCAACTGACGTTTGAGGAATACCCAGCATGAAGCGTTGGTACAAGTCAAAAACAATCTGGGTGAACGTAGGCGCTGCGGCGCTCATGGCGCTTGAAGCAAGTACCGGGTTGCTCAAGCCATACATGGCCGATACGTTTTGGGTGGCAATGGCTGTTGCGCTACCTATGGTGAACGCGATGCTTCGCGTAATCACCTCCCAGGGTTTAGAAAAATGATGCTCAACATTCAAAACCAAATTCTGGCCGCGATTGCAGCAATCGTCCTAGGAGCGTTCGCAAGCTGGTGGGTGACATCTGACTACTACCAGGCACGTTTTGACGCAGCCATAGCCCGGCAAAAGGCCGAGGCTGTCAAAGTATTGCAAGAGGCAACTGATCGTGCGATCACTGCCGAAAGAAAAAACAATCAACTCGCACAGAATTTAGAGGTTAGCCATGTACAAAACAAACAAAAGCTTGACCAGGCTCTCACTGACAATCGTCGCCTTGCTCTTGAGCTTGGTGGGCTGCGCGACCCAGGATACCGGGATGGTGGTAACTGCACCGTGCCCTCCACCCCCAGTGGCCCCGGCATCGCTTTACGTCAACCCAGCACCGGCCGACTTTCAACAGAGGCTACGGAATTTCTTCTTGACTTCGCCCGTGACGCCGACCGCGTCGCCGAGTACGCCAACCTCTGCCACTCATGGGTTGAAAAACTAAACGAAAAAAAAGCAGGGTTACAATAACCCCGCTTCTCCAAGCACGTTGCCAACTCATTCACATCTCCATGTGAACTTCCCCAGGACTAAAAACCCTGGGGATTTTTTTTACCACTTCGGCGCACAAGTGACATCGATCACCACCTCTGTTGTGTAGCCATTGATCTTGCGCTTGCCGTACAGCATGACGCCACGCAGGCCATTGGTTTCACACTCACGCACTCCAACGATCACCTCATTGCGCGTCATTGGTTGGACGTGTTTGTCGATGATCAATTCTTGCTCGACTACTGGTGGCTTGCTTGATGAGCAGGCTGCCAGCAGCCCCAATGAGCAAACTGCTATGAGTAGTTTTTTCATGGGACTCCCTTTCTATTTATCGGTTACAAATCGGTTGCTGCGCTCGAAGGCTTCAATATCCTCCAGGCGGTAGCGGACTTCTGAATTACGGCCTTCGCCCAGCTTGAGATAGTTGGGGCCGGTGTTTGCAACTCGCCATTTTCGGAGCGTGTTGTCTGCAACTCGCCATCGCTCACACAGTTCCTTCGGTGTCAGTAGCTGCGACATGATTGCCCTCCTCAATAATCTCTCCTGTTGATGGCTCAATAACCTCACCAGCACGATCAGCGATAGAACGCTTTAAACGGGCCATAGGGGCTGCCTGCTCTTCTGGTGCTGGCGTGATATTGATTGGCTCTTTGCGCTCAACCTGGACGAATCCTGATGCCTCGTTGTCGGCCTGGAGAACACTGTCAAGATCTGCGCTCGATGGCAGGCGCTTGGCCATGCGACGGATCACAGTCTTCTTGGCCATCTCATCCCACCAATCAACCCAGGGGCCAAACTTACCGGCGCGGCTGGCTGCACGAACTTTCTCAACGTCGGCCACACTCATCACCTCGCGGTAGATTGCGCCGTCTTTGGTCTTGGCCACAGCGTACACAGCGATCTGCTTGCCGCGGTCTTCACCCAGGAATGGCTTGTGCGTGATCGACTCATTGTCGCCAAGCTCATACTGAAAATTGTCTTTGTCGTAAACGACCTGGGCGCTGATGCTGGCCAACTCACCACTGTTGCGGATCTTCTTCAAGATGCCGCCGACCATTGGCATGTACTGAACCTTTTTGCCCTCTTTGGTGTTGAAGATGACAGGCGCAGCTTCGCGGCCATCAAGCAGCAAACCGTCCTGGGCTGCCTTCATGCACGCGCCCAAAAGGCTGCGGCGATCAGCTTGCAAAAGGTCTGGGTTCATCTGCACAGCAGTCAATGTGGTGCGAATAAATTTCTCGACCGGGATTTGTGGTGGCAGGGCTGCTGCAAACTCTGGCTGCATTTTGACCAGGGTTCCGCGCATTGCTTCCATTGGTGCGATTTCGTTGCTCATGATTGGTTTCCTTCATTTAAAAGATCAGATTGCTCTGCGATTGTTGATGATACCTCAACAGTAGCGCCTTTGCCCATCATTACAGCGACGTCAATGGCCTTGGCCACGTCGATCTGATAGAGCTTGCCTGCGATGTGGCGCAATGCCTGGGCCTGGCTTGATGCTTGCACCAGGTAGACCTGGCCGTTGCCGGTGACTTTGTAGATGCGTTGTTCTGTTGCCATGTTTAACCTTCTTTCTTTGGTGTGAATCGAAAATTGCGGAACCCTTTACGAGCGCCAACGTATGTGCCCAACATGTCGGGCGTGATGAGAGTGCCAAGCGAATCCTTGGTGACTCCGCATGAGATAGTCCCGAGCGGCGACACGACCTTGCTGGCCATGCCAATGCGCTCCAGGATCTGCGCTTTGGTTGCATCCTTGAGCGTGTCTTGCTCCTTGATCATGCGCGTGAGGTATGCGTATTGCTCAATCAACTGATCCAGGCTGGCGTCTGATTGCGCGATCAAATTTGCGTCTGCATCAGCGTGCAACTTCTTGATGATGAATTCAGCGTCCGCGCTGTAGTCCGGCGATGGTGCTGTGTTATTCTGAACCTGTTCCCAGAACGCTTTCACGCGCTGGCGAATGTCTGCACCGATTTCCCTGTCGCGATTTCGGAGGACTATCTTTTGCTCGTTGCCACCGACAAGGGCCACCAAGGCCGTCCACTCGTAGCCAGAAATTTCCATTTGATGCTGAATCTGTAGCTCGATATGCTCGGGCGCTTCGATGTTGCCTGCACCGTCATCAATCCATGCCCGGCGGTATTGCAAGCCGTCCACGTTCTTGATCTCCAGGATGCCTGGGCCATCACTCTTGCTGTTAATTTGAAAGTCAAAGCTTGAGCCGATGCGGGCGTCCATGTCACGCATGTACACGTTGAGCTTGCTGATGTCCCAGCCCTGGTCTTCGGCCGCGCCATGAGCGATTGCAGCCTCCAGGCGGTTGCCCCAACGCATGCGCTCGTTTGGCTCGAGGCGAACCACGACGTTGTCGCGTTTGTTGTGGAACAACTCAAACTCTGTGAGGTAAGGTGACAGGCCGTAAAGCGCTGACACCTCCGTGCTGGTCACATCCTTTGCACGTTGCTGTAGCCACTGCTCCTGGCTTTCAATTGCGATTGTTTCGATTGCCATATCAATTCTCCATTTCTTGATAAATTGCTTCCTCGATTGAGGACTGCTCCTTGTCGGTCACCTTGCGCTCTAACCAGGGCGCAGGGCGGCCACGCCGGTCAAGGATTTCCCATTCCATATCGGTGTAACCAGGATCGTCCCAAGTCTGTGGCTCGGATTCGTAGCTGATCACACCAATGAGGCAGGGGATGCCCGCGACACGGTGTTCTATTTCTGCGATGTAGCTCACAGCCACACCCGCAGCGCTTCTTCGTCGTCAACATGCTTGCTGAACAACGTCACTTCATGCGACTGACCGGCGTCATCTTCAATCACGATCGTGCGAGTGATGAAGGTGTCATGCTCACGAACTTCAGTGATGCGAATTGTCTTTACGTTATGAATGCTGAACTCTGCCATTTTTGTTTCTCCTTGTGGTTGCGTGTGGAAATTATAATCTATTTCGTTGATGTAGTGTCAACAACATCAATCGTATTTGTTGAGAAGATCCAGCACTTGGGCTGAAATATCGGTGTAGGTTTCGCGCTCGGCGTCAGTGATGTATGCCTGGTCACCCTCTTCGGCATAGTCGCCTTGGACAACGATGCGATCACCAGCCCAGCGGCCAATCAATTCATGCTCGTTGGCGTCGCCACCTCCGCGGCCATTGCTGTTGGCCACAAGCAAAAACAAGGCTGTGGCTGTGGACTTTTCAAAACCCACTTGCTCGAGCAGCTTTAAGCCGTTGTCGATGCGGTGAGCGTGAACGTATTCTTTTTTGTCGGTGTTGTACAAAACGTGATATTGACCCATGATTTTTCCCCTTACTTGATGTGAATGAATTCGATCTTGCCCAGCGCCTTGGCGGCTTTGAGCATGCGGCTTTGTTCTGCCGGCAAGCAGATACCCTCTTCAATCAGGGTGGTAGCCTGACGGCCAAACCAACCCTGAAGCTGCCAAGCCAATCCGGTGTCAATCAATGTCTGCCATGCCTCAACCACCTGATCTTCTGTGTCGGCCTCGATGAAGCCCTCTGCGATTCCTGTTGCTGTAAAGCTGTCCATGTTTTTCCCCTGATTAACGTGAAGTTGTTTTGATGCTGAACACAGCGGTGGTGCTGGTGTACTCGGCAATCTTGTCTGTTGGGATGGCCAGGTCTTTGGCCAGCTTTTTCCAATCAGTGACAGAGCGATCTGCCTCGACGTATGTGGACTTGAACAGTGCGCCCTCAAACACTTTGACGTCGCTGCTGCTGGCGATGTCTTTCATGGCGTCTTTGATTGCGTCGGCTTGCTTGGTGAGTGTTGCAATTTGCGCCAACAATGTGCCGAGTTCGTCAGCAGAAGAAGCGGTGGTGGTGATAACTGTTGTCATGATTCTCTCCAGGTTCTAAACATTTAAAAGGTGCAGGCGTTGGGTTAATAAGCCTGCTTCCGGATCTTTCCCAAAATGTCGTCACGGCCATTTAGCTAACTCTGTCAGGCTCGGAAGCCATCGCTCGGTGCTGAATGCGGTATCGTTTTTTCGTCCGATGTAGAGATCTTACACCCACACAAATCCACAACGCAATAGGTTTGTGAAAATATTTTTTGTTGAAGTACGTTGATTTGCTGAAACCCAGTGTTTACGGGGTGTTGAGGTTGTGGCAACATAGCAACACTATGGAAAACACACACATCACACCGGTCGAATTGGCCATCAACATGTTTGGCGGCGTTCGCAAATTGGCCAAGTGCATTGGCCGCGATCCTGCTGCTGTGTCTCGCTGGCGCAAGAGCGGGCTTGTGCCCACCCAGGTGCAGCGCAAACTATTGACAGCCGCTGCTGCACGCGAGATCAACATCACTGCTCACGACATCGTGTTTGGGCGCGAGTCGCATGCTTGAGTTCACGCTGCCCTGGCCACAAAGCAAGCTGTCACCCAACGCCCGTGTGCATTGGTCAACACTTGCCCGTGAAAAGAAAGCCTACCGCAGCGCCTGCTGGCTGACCGCGCTTGAGCAGTTGCGTGGCTGGCGGCCTGAAGTAATGGAAGGCCCGCTCTTGGTGGAGCTTGAATTTGTACCGCCAAACCGTCGCAGCTATGACCGCGACAATCTGATCGCCCGCATGAAGTCCGGCCTTGATGGCCTGTCCGACGCGCTGCGTATCGATGACAAACGATTTTCAACACTGACTGCTAGAGTGAACGCAGAGCAGATCGGTGGCCTAGTCCGCGTTCGAATCTTGAAGGAACCCAAACAATGAACCTCGCAATCCTCACCGGCAATCTGGGCCGTGATCCAGAACTTCGCCAACACGGCGGTGACAATATCCTCAACTTTGCCATCGGCGTGGCCACCGGAACCAAAGACAAACCCGAAACCATGTGGGTCGACTGCGCCCTATGGGGTAAGCGTGCAACGTCGCTGCAACCGTACTTATTCAAAGGCTCACGCGTGACCGTCAGCGGCCCGCTTAAGCTTGAGGAATACACAGCCAAGGACGGCACGCTAAAAACGCGCCTGCGCCTTTCTGTGGATCAGCTAGACCTACCGCCAAAAGCTGGTGATCAAAGCTCCACAGCGCCAGCACAACCGCGTCAATCCGCGGCTGCACCGGCCGGTGACATGGCCGACATGGACGACGACATACCGTTCTAAAAATAATTGTTGCATCTCCTTGAGTTTTAGTTTTAGAATGATGACTCATCAACACTCAAGGAGAGCGCAACGTGAACACCGCAAGAGAGAAAGCCTCCCGTCTGGGAGACTCAAAGTACAGTGGAGCGCCATGCAAAAAGTGTGGCAACACTCACCGGTACACCAGCAACGCAGCCTGCGTTGAATGCACAAAGCGCGTCGCGCAAGAGAACACTGACCGTTTACGGCAGCAACTCAAAGACGCGAAAGCGAGTGCGTGATGCACTACTACTCATTCAACATTGGCGACTATGCCAGCCACACCAGGCATCTATCACCGATAGAAGATCTGGCCTATCGTCGGCTGCTTGATCTTTACTACCTACACGAACAACCGCTCAACGAGCGTTCAACGACCGTTGCACGGCTAATCAACTTGCGTGACAACCAGGTTGAAGTGCAGGCCATTCTCGAGGAATTTTTTGAGTTGGTTGAGGGTACTGGATGGATCAATCAGCGTGCTGATGACGAGATCGCGAAGTACCACGGCAAGCTGGAAGCCGCGTCCAGAGCGGGTAAAGCGTCTGCCGAGAAGAGATTGAACGCCCGTTCAACGGATGTTCAACTAAACAAGAAACAAGAACCAATAACCATAAAACAAGAACCAGTAGTAAAGACAAAGCCAATGTCCCCACCTGACGGTGTGAACCCTGCAATCTGGGCAGACTTCCTGGTCATTCGCAAAGCAAAGAAAGCCCCGGTCACAGCGGCAGCAATTGCAGGCATTGAACGCGAAGCACGCAAAGCGCAGTGGTCACTTGAAAAAGCTTTAGTCGAATGCTGCGCCAGGGGATGGGCAGGGTTCAAAGCTGAATGGGTTAACAAGGAGCAGAACCAAAACAAAACGCAGCACCAGATCAACCAAGAGGGCATCGCACGCTCACTCGGTCTTTTACCAAAACACGACGAATATCAAGGCAACGTAATTGAAGGAGAAATCTATGACGCAGAACCCAATACTCCCAAACGCTTGGGTTGAGAAAATCTTTGCCAGGCTGCAAGGCATCTATGGCCGAGACTTTACCGGGCAATTCAGCACCGGCATGGTCAACGGAATCGATGCTGGCCTGGAAAATGCCAAAGCCACATGGGCCGAAGAGCTTGGCAGCTTTGTCAAATGGCCAGAGGCAATCGCATACGCCCTGGAGCATTTGCCAGAACGCGTGCCCAACTGCATCAAATTCAAAGAGCTTTGCCGGAATGCTCCACGCCCGGAGCCAATGAAGCTTGAACACAAACTGACAGAAGAGCAGATGGCAGCAAACAAAAAACGCATCAAAGAAATCATCGACGGATTAACCAACCACATGGCAAACAAGGGAGAAGTGAAATGATTGAAAAATTAAAAATTGCAGCGGTAGTGTGTTTATTGATTGGTGCATGGGGTATATCCAGCACGATGGAGATGGAAGACGAAATGCGTCAAGAGGAACACTACTGCGAAATGCGAAAGATTTGGGAACAAAACAAAGACATCGAGCCACGCTTCCGTCCTGGTTGGCCAAACTTCAAACCAGAAATTGAGTGCCGTGTATGACCATCATCATTGACCCAGGCATGGTGCTAATTTACACAGGGGCCGCGCTGCTGGTTGTGGCTGCGGCAATCATGTGGTGGCTGGATCTGTAATGGCATTCACACTTGACATTCCAGACGAAGTGATCGACGCATCGATTGCTTGCTGCAATCAAGGCAACATGGGCAACCGCGGCGACGGCAGCGACGGAACCAAGGAGCAGCAAATGATTGGCATCATTGGCCAGAACATGCTGAACCTGGCAATTGGGCAGCCGCTCATGCAACCGGGCGGCGGCTTTGATGGTGGCATCGATGCACACATTCACGGCTTATCGTTTGACATCAAAACAATGGGCCGCAAAGTAACACCGCGGCTCGATTTTGTGAACAACCTCATGAAGTCGCAAACCAAGTTCAATGTCGATGGCTACATCTTTTCAAGCGTGAACACGAACGACAATCGAATCACGATTTGTGGATGGATACCAAAGTCATTATTCTTGGAACGTGCAGAGTTGTTTGAGAAGGGTGCGGTGCGTCAACGCAAAGACAAAACCACCTTTGAGACAAAGGCTGCAATGTACGAAATCAGCAACGACAGATTGTTCTACAAAGCCACAAGCTGGGAGCAATTGCTGGGCAACATCAAGCACTACGCAGAAAACAAAACCGACCCACGGTATCAGACCAACGAGCAGTGGATCGCAGACTACGACAAGGCAGAGGAAAAATGAAAATAATCAAATCACCGTTCTGGCACATATTGCAGGCAGAAATCGAAAACAGAAAACAATTGAAAGGCAAACGATGAAATTCGCAAAGGTATATGACAACAAGCGCTTTGGCCAAGTCATCATCATGAAAAAGCAAACCGAGATCGGTGCGCCAGAGCTTCGCTTTTACTTTCAACCCGAAGGCTTTGGGGTGTGTGAGTTTGCGATTGGGTTCAACGACCAGGACGCAAGCGAGTCCAGGTTTGAGCAAGCATTTAACGAAATGACACCGAAGATCGCGATTGAGATCATTGACGGCTACATGGCCCACATGACAGCGCAGGCGGGGGAGAAGCATTGATGGATGCACGATCAGAATTTGACAAAATTTTTGGCGACGTTGTCATGACTGACAACGATGCAGCCTGGTACATCTTCAAGGCCGGGTGGAATGCAGCCAGGGCATCAAACGATTACAGCCACCCATTCACATGCAAGTGCGAAGCGTGCAAACCAAAGCTGGCCACAATGACTGACCGGCATGAGGCCCGCATGAGACGCAGAGAGCGGGAGATTGAGGATTGACATGCCAACAATGCACCGCCGAAAAAAAGATCAGCCTAGTCGATGGCCAAAAGTGCTGCTCAAACTGTCGCGCCTGGTTAACCGAATGCGAAGCCAGGCATCTGCTGACATTGCCATTGCACAAGCGGAGAGAAGCGTTAGACGCAAGATTAAAGCCGCGAGGGATGCAGGCTGTTGAACAACTCAAAAACAAAATGACGGAGGTTTTCAATGCCAAACGCGCCAAGTGATGACCAGATATTTGCCAAGGCAATCTTGGACGCAGTTGTCGAAGGGGCTGGCCACCTCTTCACGCCCGACGAAATCGATTGGGCGCTCCAGGTCACCGGCGATATTCCTGTTGCAGAAATGTCAATGATCGGTCACAATTAGCACAATTTGTTTTTAACCACAAGGAGATCAAAATGCCAGGCAAAAGCAAGAAACCACCAAAGCCACCAAAGTATTGATGAATGAGTGGGAAGGACAAGACCATGATCGTCGCAGTCAATGAACTTGGCTATCGGATTGGCACCTCCCACCACAACTGCACTGTGTCTGATGAGGTGATCGACAAGATCCGAGATCTACATGAAGACGACGCCATGAGCTACAGCAAGATCGCAAAGCTTTTGAACTTGTCAAAGAATTTCGTGGCCAAAGTGTGTCGGTATGAGCGCAGGGCACAAACACCAGACCGTTGGAAGAGAGTGAAAAAAAATGGCAACGAAGAAAGCTGAACCAAAAAAGATGGGCAGGCCACCAGAGCCAGTGCCAACCGATAAAGCCCAGGAGATCTGTGATTGGATCAGCCAAGGGAAAACCCTACGTCAATGGTGCAGAGAAAACGAGATCCATTACTCGACCGTGTACCTTTGGTTGGAGAAGGACAAAGAGTTTGCTCAACGCTTCGCGCACGCACGCGAGGTAGGCCATGACGCAATCGCTGATGAATGCCTGGAGATCATTGACACAGAGGCCGAGATCGCCGAGTCAGTCTCCCAGAGCGGCGGCAGCAGCCACCGTGACGGCGCTCATGTGTCCTGGATGAAGAACCGGGTCGAGATGCGGCTCAAGCTGCTGGCCAAATGGAACCCCAAGAAGTACGGAGAGAAGGTCGGCGTCGAACACAGCGGATCGGTAGCCCTTGATGCAGCCATCCTGGAGGCCCGTAAGCGTGTCAAACAGCCCGAGTGACCTAATCCTAGCCCAAGACATGGGCCGCTTCTATGACGACGCCCTGGGCTTCGTTATGTACGCTTTCGATTGGGGCAGCGATCCAACCCTGCAAGTGGTTGAGCTTCGCGAACCTTGGGCATCAAAGTACAACAGCAAGTATGGGCCAGACGAATGGGCCTGCGAGTTCCTGGACAACATCAGCAAAGAGGTCAAAGTCAATCACTTTGACGGGCAGCAGGCCGTGCCGGCCCAGCGCCATGCCACCAGTTCTGGCCACGGTATTGGCAAGTCGGCCATTACATCCTGGCTCATCCTGTGGATTGCGTCCACCAGGCCACACAGCAAGGGCGTCGTGACGTCCAACACCAGCGACCAGCTTGGATCAAAGACCTGGGCCGAGCTTGGCAAGTGGAAAAAGAAGTGCATCACCGGCCACTGGTTTGAGGTGACCACCGGCAAGGGCGCGATGAAGATGATCCACAAGGATTTTCCCGAGTCCTGGCGCTGCGACGCACAGACATGCCGGGAAGAGAACAGCGAAAGCTTTGCGGGTTTGCACGCTGCAACGTCATCCCCGTACTACATCTTTGACGAGGCGTCTGCCGTGCCGGACAAGATCTGGGAAGTGGCAGAGGGTGGTCTGACCGACGGTGAGCCGTTCTGGTTTGTGTTTGGTAACCCAACGCGTAACACCGGACGATTCTTTGAATGCTTCAACAAGTTCCGTCACCGCTGGCACACGCAGCAGATCGACAGCCGGTCGGTGCAGATCACCAACAAAGGCACGATCCAGGAGTGGGTCAACGACTACGGCGAAGACAGTGACTTTGTGCGCGTCCGTGTTCGTGGCGTATTCCCACAAGCATCCAGCCTGCAATTCATTCCGCGAAACCTCGTAGATGAGGCTATGGAGCGCGAACCAGAGCGCAGCACTATCTCGGGTAGGACGGCCATCGTTGGCGTCGATGTGGCCCGTTTTGGCGACGATCAGAGCGTGATCCGCACCAGGGTCGGCCGCGATGCTGCGTCATTCCCTCCAAAGCGCTACCGCCAACTGGATCTGATGCAGTTGACCAGCCGGGTGGTGGAGCATGTGAAGATTCTCAAGTCTGCCGGCTATGGCGTGGTGATCTTTGTCGACGGCGGCGGTGTGGGTGGTGGTGTGATCGACCGCCTGCGCCAGCTTAACTACGACGTGATCGAGGTGCAGTTCGGTGGCAAGGCTGACGATCCCAAGAAGTACGCCAACAAGCGTGCCGAGATCTGGGGCCGCATGCGTGAATGGCTCAAGGGCGGCTGCTTGGCCAAGGATGAGGCGCTGGCCACTGACCTGACGTCGGTGGAGTATGGATTCAGACCTGACGACAGCATCTTGCTTGAGTCAAAAGAGGCAATGAAGCGCCGCGGTATGGCCAGCCCAGATGATGCCGACGCATTGGCCATGACCTTTGCACAACCGGTGGCCGAGTTCATGGGCGGCGAAGATGTGCCATCAACCAGATCGAAGGGGCGAGACTATGATCCATACGCTACTGTGTGAGGTGCCCGTATTGCCACAACCAGCTACTAGATTGCCATCATGTGTGATAAGGCAAGTCAGTTGCAAAGAGTTGTACAGCGACGACAAGTTTAATGAGTTGATCAGCGAGTACGAGATCGAGTCCCTTGTGGATGGTTTCCCGGCCGCTGACCTTCAGTTGGGGATGTATCGCATGATGGAGATTGGTGGCAACTTTCACCTATTCGCTGCGTACATTAACGACGAGCTTGTTGGTTTCGTGACCCTCATTGTGAATGTGTTGCCGCACAGTGGCAAAAAGTTTGGAACGCTGGAGTCATATTTTGTGGCGCAAAAGCACCGAAGACATGGCCCCGGTCTTGACTTGTTGCGTGCTGCCGAATGGATGGCGCAAGCCTGCGGGGCAATTGGCCTGCTGGTGACCGCTCCAACCGGTGGAAAGCTTGCGCGTGTAATGCCGCGGGCAAAGTACAAGCACACACATGAAGTCTTTTTTAAGGGGTTCGCATAATGGACATAGTCGCAACAGGCAATCGAATACCAGCCATGAGCAGCAGTGCCATCGCCAAGGTAGAAGCGTTGGCCGACTTTTCGCGTCAGTTCCCCCAGGAAGAGATCGAAACGCATCACGCCATTCATGGTGGCATGTATGCTCGAACAATTTCAATCAAGGCTGGTGACATGCTGACCGGTGCGCTGGTCAAGATCCCAACCATGCTGGTGATCAACGGTGATGTCACCGTGTTCGCCGATAACGAATCATTCAGGCTGACAGGCTTTCACGCCATCCCAGCGAGTGCAAACCGCAAGCAAGCATTCATCGCGCATGCCAACACGGCCATGACGATGATCTTCAAAACGGATGCAACGACGGTGGCAGAAGCGGAGAATGAATTCACTGACGAGGCTGAACGACTCATGTCTCGCTTTGAAGACGCCAAAAATTTCATCATCATCACAGGAGAATGACATGTCAGGAGCAATGACCGTATTGGCCGTCGCGGCCGTCGCATCAACAGCTTACAGCGTATATAGCGGTGAGCGTGCAGCAGAGAAACAAAAAGAAGCAATGGGCCAGCAACGCACGGCTCAAGCTGAAGCTAAAACAGCGGCAGAGAAGCAGCAACAAACTGCCGAGCAAAACGTCAACAAAGCAAACGCAAAACAGCCTGATGCTGGCGCAATCTTGAGCGCTGCAACACAAGCAGCCAAAGGCGGCCCTGCTGGCACTATGCTGACAGGCCCATCTGGCGTTAATCAAGCTGACCTTTCTTTGGGTAAATCCACACTGTTGGGCGGTTAATCATGAGCGACTTCACCAGCGACGCACAGTCGCATCCACAAGCACCGACGCGGGACAAACTGTTCACGCGCTGGGGCCAATTAAAAACGGAGCGGGCATCCTGGTGGGCGCATTGGCAAGAGATCACAACCTACTTGCTACCACGCAGCGGCCGCTTCTACGTTCAAGACCGAGACAAAGGTTGGCGACGCCACAACAACATCTATGACAACACCGGCACTCGCGCATTGCGTGTGCTTGGCGCTGGCATGATGGCTGGGGCAACATCGCCTGCACGTCCGTGGTTTCGATTGGGTACAGCAGACCCAGAGTTGAATAGCTACCAACCAGTGAAAGTCTGGCTGGCTGATGTGACGACTCGCATGCAGATGGTTTTCCAACGCAGCAACACATATCGCACGTTGCATCAAATGTACGAAGAGCTTGGCGCTTTTGGTACAGCATCATCGATTGTTCTGCCGGACTACAACAACGTGATTCACCACTACCCGGTGACCGTTGGTGAGTTCGCAATTGCACAGGACTACCAGGGCAAGGTTTGCACGATCTATCGCGAGTTTGAAAAGACCGTGGGCGAGATCGTCAAAGAGTATGGCTACAGGAATTGCTCAACAACCGTACGCAACATGTACGACCGCGGCAGCCTGGACGCCTGGGTGCGCTTGATTCAAGCAATTGAGCCACGCGCTGACCGTGACATCCGCAAGAAAGACGCATTGAACATGGCCTGGGGCAGCTACACCTTTGAGGTGGGTGGCAATCCAAACCAATTCCTGCGTGAGTCTGGCTTTAAGGATTTCCCTGCATTGGTTCCACGTTGGGCCACAGCAGGCGGTGACATCTACGGCAACAGCCCAGGCATGGAAGTGCTTGGCGACGTGAAGCAGTTGCAGCATGAGCAGCTTCGCAAGGCCCAGGTCATTGACTACCAAACCAAACCACCATTGCAAGTGCCAACCAGCATGAAGAACCGCGACGTTGAATCGTTGCCGGGTGGCATCTCGTTCTATGACGGGCAGACCGCAGGCATCAAGACAGCCTTCGAGGTAAACCTTGACCTGAATCACTTGCTGATGGACATCCAAGACGTTCGCGAGCGTATTCGCGGTGGCTTCTACGCAGACCTTTTCCTGATGCTGGCTAACGCCACCGATACCCGAATGACGGCTACCGAAGTGGCAGAGCGTCACGAAGAGAAGCTGCTGATGCTTGGGCCGGTACTTGAGCGTCTTCACAATGAGCTGCTCCAGCCGCTGATCGACATTACGTTTACCCGTATGCTCGAAGCAGGCGTCTTGCCTCCGCCCCCTCCAGAGCTGCAAGGCATGGATCTCGATGTGGAGTTTGTCTCGATGCTGGCTCAGGCACAGCGAGCTGTTGGCGTCAATTCCGTTGACCGCTTTGTCAACTCT
>ERZ1034361.1200-NODE-1200-length-14382-cov-2.801468_pt1 | contig 14382 bp, 10 predicted proteins | sample MGYA00520617_ERZ1034361 | MGnify/ENA primary metagenome ERZ1034361 (study PRJEB33736, sample SAMEA104284507) | Azolla filiculoides | biome: Urban; feature: Water surface; material: Ditch water | place: Netherlands | collected 2015-10-28 | depth 0-0.1 m ... | reverse complement strand
GAAGCCATGAAAGCGCGCGGCGCTGAAGTGCCGATCCCCACCGATGTGGTGTGTGCCAAGACTTTCAGCCCCGACGCGGTGGCCACGGTCAAGCGCGCCACGGACGTGGCCGACGACGATCTGATTCTGGATATCGGTCCTGAGACAGCAGCCAAGCTAGCCGCACTGATGGCATCCGTCACATCTGGGATAGCTCCTGCAGCACTCACGACCTGAACCGTCTTGACTGCTTTCACGCCAGACCCGTTAGCCTCGACGGTGTAAGTCCCCACTGCAGACGGCGCAGTTGCGAGTGCGACGGTCTTGGCGCCGTTGGTCCCCATCTTCACGTTGCCAGAGAAGCCCAGGGTACCGGACAAGACCACGTCGACATTCGGAATCACTGCTCCGTTGACGTCTGTGACCTTGACGTCCAGGCTGACAGGGCTACCCGGAGCCGGCGTCGCAGGAACCAAAGCCAGCGAGATCTGGCTACCTGTCACCGGGACCACGACCGTGACAGTCTTGCCGCCAACGGTGATGACTGAGGTGATGTTCCGGTCGGACTTGTCATTCGGGTTGATGGCAAGGCGTCCTGTCACCACACCCTTCGCATCGGTCTCGGTAGCGTCCGGCGTATAGACGCCAGTATCAGGACTGACAACAACTTTCGCCCCCGGCACAGGGTTGTTGCTGCTATCCAGGGCCGTGACAGTCAACAGGGTGGAATCGGCACCGCTATTAGTTAGCACGTTCTTGCTGAGTTGGTAGACGAAGCTGCTGACTACGGCAGTGGTTTCGCCAGCCACGCCTGCCACCGTTCCCGGATTCCCCCCTCCCCCACCGCAAGCCGCCAGCGCCAGCGTCACCAGCAAGGCCACGAGCCATTTGAAAATCTTCATGTTTTTCTCCCTTTATGCTTGGCTCAGCGCGCCGAGGTGATGACGTCGGACAGCGTACGCGGCGTCAGGAACACCAGCAGCTCGGTCTTCTCGGTCTTGATCGTGCGGTTCTTGAACAGGTTGCCGGCGAACGGAATATCGCCGAGCAAGGGCACCTTGCTGATGTCCTCCTGCTCGCTCGAGCTGAAGATGCCGCCGATGACCACGGTGCCGCCGTTCTCGACCAGCACATTGGTCTTGACGCGCTTGGTGTTGATCGCGACGCCGCCGTTGTAGACGGTGCCGGGCGTGTCCTTGGCGACCTCGACGTTCAGGATGATGCCGCCGTCGGGCGTGATCTGCGGCGTCACCGTCAGCCGCAGGCTGGCCTTGCGGAACTGCACCGTCGTCGCGCCGGTCACGCCTGCCGCCGCCTGGTAGGGAATGTCCACCCCCTGCTCGATCTCGGCCTGGGTCTGGTCGGCGGTGATGACGCGCGGGCTCGCGACCACCTTGCCCTTGCCGTCGGCCTGCAGGGCCGAGATCTCGAGGTCGAGGAAACGGTTGGCGGTCGGGCTGAACAGCGACAGCGCGAACGCGGCTGGACTGGTGGACCCGATCCCGAGCGCGGGCAGGTTGACGAACTGGGTATTGGCCGAGGTCAGGGTACTGCCCCGCTCGAGCGTGGTCGCCGAGACCGCGTCGTAGCTGCCACCGAAGGCGGCCCGGTTGCCGCCACCGATCGAATAGCCGGCATCGCCGCCGCGGATGCCGCGCAGATCACTGCCACCGAGCTTGACGCCGAGCGAACGGCCGAAGGTGTCGCTGGCCTCGACGATGCGGGCCTCGATCATGACCTGGCGCACCGGAATGTCGAGCTTCTTGATCAGTTCCTGCACCGCCTCGAGCCGCGACGGAATATCGGTCACGAACAGCTGATTGGTACGCGGTTCGGGCACGGCGCTGCCGCGCGGTGACAGCAAGCGCGCGCCTGCGGTCGAGACGTTGGCCCCCAGCTGCCCGACCACCTCGCCGCGCAGTTGGGCGGCGATGTCGACCGCCTTGGCGTAGTTCATCTGGAAGGACTGGGTGCGCACCGGCTCGAGCGTCTGCAGCGCTGCCTTGGCCTCGTATTCCTGCTTCTCGCGCGCCGCGATCTCGTCCTTGGGCGCGACCCAGATCACGTTGCCGGTCTTGCGCATGCCGAGGCCCTTGGCCTGCAGGATGATGTCGAGCGCCTGGTCCCAGGGCACGTCCTTGAGCCGCAGCGTGACGTTGCCGGTCACGGTGTCAGAAGTCACGATGTTGAAGTTGGTGAAGTCCGCGATCACCTGCAACAGCGAACGCACTTCAATGTTCTGGAAATTCAGGGTGAGCTTTTCTCCGGCATAGCCCGGGCCCTGGGTCAGCTTGTTGGGATCGACCTTGGGCTCGCGCAGCTCGAGCACGAACTGCTTGTCGCTCTGGTAGGCGCTGTGCTCCCAGCGGCCCCGGGCCTCGACCACCATGCGCACGCGGTCGCCGACCTGGATCGTGCTGACGGTCTGCACCGGGGTGCCGAAGTCGCTGACATCGAGACGGCGGCGCAGTCCTTCGGACAGCGAGGTCTTGAGGAAATCGACCACGAGCTTGTTGCCCTGCTGGCGCACATCGACCCCGACCTGGCTGCTAGCAAGACTCACGAGCACGCGGCCAACGCCCTCGGCGCCACGGCGAAAATCCACATCCTGCAGTGGCAGCATGGCATTGTCAGGACCTTCGGCGAAGACCGGCTTGACCGCCGCGGTAGCCGCATGGCGTACCACCCCGGAACCATCCTGCGTCGCGGCCGTGACGGACTCGACCGGGCGCTTGGCCTGCACCAGCCCGGACGACAGCAGGATCAGCAACAATAGTGGCAGCCTGCGCCAGCCGATCCGGCTTGCTGTCGATTGCTGGGTGTACTTCATTTGCGGGTCTCCTCCTGTAGCTGCAGCGTGACCGGGCGCTCGACCCAATCGCCAGCGGCGTCCTGAACGATCTCGCGCAAGCCGATTTCGTGCTCGCTGATCTTCATGACGCGGCCAAAGTTCTGTCCCAGATACTGGCCGACGCCGACCTGATAGAGCAGCTTGTCCACCCGCACCAAGGCCACCTTGCGTCCGCGCCGGTCCAGCAATCCGACCATGGACATGGCGTCGAGCGGAACGGACTCGAGCGCTTCCTTGCGCCGGTTGAGCTCGGCCCGGATCAGGGTGCCACCGGTGCCCGAGGCGCTCTCGCTGCGCAGCGCGACGAACAGCTTCTCGGCACTGAAGGGCGACAAGACCGACGCCGAACCATAGGCCTGCGGCATGAAGCGGATGGGCTCGGGTATGGGTTCGACCTGGGGCGACACGGCGTGACGCTGCTCGGTCATCCATTGCCTGATTTCGTCTTGGGCGGCCTGGCCGCAAGCCGCCAGCAACAGGATCGTGCCAAGGGCTGTGCCCAGCGGGACGGGATGGAGCGGCTTCATTTCTGCTTCCCCTTTTTCTCGGCGGCCTTGGCTGCCGTCTGCTGGACCAGGACCTCGTCGGGGTCCAGGTAGCGGAAAGTCTTGGCCGAGGCTTCCAGTGTCAGCAGGTTGGGCTTGTTGGCCACCGGGGCGATCGTCAGGTCGTTGAGCGTGACAATGCGCGACAGTCCGGCAATGTCGGCAGCGAACAGCGCGATGTCGTGGTAACCACCGCTGACGCGCAAGGCGATCGGCTGCTCGGCGTAGTATTCCTGCACGTTCACGCTGCCGGGCCGGAACAGCTCGAACTGGAGGCTGCGCCCGAGACCGGCCTGGTTGATGTCGGACAGCAGCGCATCCATCTCGGCCTTGCTCGGCAGCTGCTTTTCGAGCTGGTTGACATAGACCTGGACCTGTTCGAGCTGGAGCTTGAGCACCTCGAGGTTGACGGCCTGGGCCAGCTTGCTGGTGTAGGTGGTATGCAGCTCGATCTCTTGCTGTCGTTCGGCCTCGAGCTCTTCGGCCCGACCGCTGAGCCAGCCGTACCAGAGCGCCATGAAGACCAGGACCACTGTGGCACACAGCAACAGGTAACGCGGCAGCAAGGGCCAGCGCGAGGGGTCGCTGCGGTCGAGATTCGTGAAATCCTGGCGCAGCCGCTCGCGCCAAGCAGAGAAATCGACAAACGACTGGGACTTGAGTCTGGCCATGGTCGCTTGCTCCTCAAACCTTGCCAGCCGGAGCATTGCCGGACTTGGCAGCAGCCGGATTGGCCTCGGCTTGCTGGCTGCGCACGAGCGCGACGCGGATCGAGAAGTTGGACACCCGTCGGGGCCCGCGCTGGGGCAGGTTGACCTCGCCTGCCACGATCTCGACCAGTTGCGGCTGACGCAACCAGGCGCTGTGGTTGCCGAGGTTGCGCAGCAACTCCGAGACCCGCTCCTGCGACTGCGCCATGCCTGCGATCACGACACTGGAGCCCTCTTGCCTGAGCGAATTCAGGTAGACGCCATCGGGCACCTGCTTGACGATCTCCTCAAGCAAATGGACCGGCAGATTGCGGTCCGCCTGCAGCCGTTCGACCGCTTGCTGGCGCGCCTTGAGGGCTTCGACCTGGGTCTTGAGGCTGGCGACTTCCTTGATCTGCGCATCGAGCAAGGCAATCTCGACCCGGAACAGGTCGTTGCGGTCGCGCTGGGAATCGATGCGAGCCTGGTAAGACAGCGCCACAGCACCGACCAGCAGCAATCCGACCAGCAGGGCCAGCACGAGCTGGAACAGAAACAGCTCGCGACGCCGCTTGCGCGCCGCCTGTCGATGCGGCAGCAGGTTGATCAGGATCATGGGTAGAACTTCCGCAATGCCAGCCCGGTGGCGACCAAGTAGGAGGTTGACTCGAAAGCCAGCTCGGCAGACCGGACCTCGGGCCCGATCAGCATGCCATCCAAGGGATTGACAAGCTGGCAGGGAAAGGCCGCCTGTGCAGCTACGGCCTCGACCACGCCGGGCAAGGCCGCACAGCCGCCCGACAGCAGGATATGGTCGACCTTGTTGTGCGGTGTGCTGGTAAAGAAGAACTGCAACGCGCGCCCGATCTCCTGCCCCAGGCTGTCCATGAAGGGTTGCAGTACCTGGTCCGCATAATCGGACGGCAGATTGCCAATCTTCTTTCTCGCATCGGCCTCGTCGAAGCTCAGGCCATACTGGCGCGCGATCTGCTGGCTCAGGACTGCGCCACCAAAGACCTGATCGCGCTCATAGAGCATGTCGTCGTTGCGTATGACCTGCAAGCTGGTGCTGTGCGAACCGACCTCGATCAGCGCGATCAGCGCGTCGCGCCCCTGGTTGGGCAGCGCGTCCATGACGCGGCCAGCCGCCAGGCGCATGGCATAGGACTCCACATCCATCACGACGGGCAGCAGGCCGACCGCCTCGGCCAAGGCCTGGCGATCAGAGACCTTCTCCTTGCGCGAGGCGGCCAGCAGCACATCGACCCTCTCGGTCGAACCCACCGAGGGACCGATCACGCAAAAATCCAGACTGACTTCAGGCAGAGGGAAGGGGATGCACTGGGAAGCCTCGATCTCGACCAGCGACTCGAGCTCGCGGTCGCTCAGACCGGCCGCCAGCACGATCTTCTTGGTGATGACCGCCGAACCCGGCAAGGCCAGCGCCGCATTGCGGGTCTTGCTGCCGCTGCGCTGCAGCAGACGGCGCAAGGCGTCCGCCACCTCCTCGAAGCGCTCAACGTTGCCTTCGTTGATCCAGCCGCGTTCAAGCGGCTCGATGCCGCAGCGCTCGAGCACCAGCTGGCCGTCTGGGTTGCGACCCAGCTCAACCAGCTTGACGGTGGATGAACTGATGTCGATACCGAGCATGGGCGCTGGTCCACGACTGACAAGAGTCCCGAATGAGATCAATTTCTCGCTCCCTCGAAAGAGGCCTAGATGGCGTAACTTTTTGTTACTTGCATACTATCAGCAAGACATTAAAGGCAACAAGACTGTTTTAATTCTTATTTATTTTCATAAATGTCAATTATTTTCTAACAACCACAGGCACGCCAAGCGAAGGAGCAGGCGCAGGAGCGGGCGGATTTCTATAATCCAGCACTACCTTCTGACGGACATCCATGCCTGCTCGCCCACCACACCCGTACTCGCAGGAGGATCGACCCTCCCTCCGCGGCCAGCAAGCCTCATCGGGCTGGCGCTGGCTCAAGTGGCTGCTCGGAGCGAGCGTCGCTGGCGTGCTCGCCTTGCTGCTGACCGCAGGCATCGCGCTCGCCTTGGCCTTCCCCAAGCTGCCCGATGTGGCAGCACTGGCTGACTACCGGCCCAAGTTGCCGCTGCGCGTGCTGAGTGCCGATGGCGAAACGATTGCCGAATTCGGCGAGGAACGGCGCAACCTGACGCCGATCGAGGACATCCCGCCGGTCATGATCAACGCCGTGCTGGCAATCGAGGATGCCCGCTTCTACGAGCACAGCGGGGTCGACTACATCGGCATGCTGCGTGCGGCGCTGGCCAACCTGGGTCAGTCCAAGAGCCAGGGCGCCTCGACCATCACGATGCAGGTGGCGCGCAACGTCTATCTCTCGAGCGAGAAGAGCTACTTGCGCAAGATCTACGAGGTGCTGCTGACCTTCAAGCTCGAGGCCCTGCTGAGCAAGGACCAGATCCTCGAGATCTACATGAACCAGATCTTCCTGGGTCACCGCGCCTATGGTTTCGCCGCCGCGTCACAGGTCTACTTCGGCAAACCGCTCAAGGACCTCACGATCGCCGAAGCCGCGATGCTGGCCGGTCTGCCCAAGGCGCCCTCGGCCTACAACCCGATCACCAACCCCAAGCGCGCCCGCATCCGCCAGCAATACATCATCGAGCGCATGCAGGAAAACGGCTTCATCAGCGCCGAGCAGGCCCGCCTGGCCAAGGAGGAGCCACTGGTCTTGCGCCGCGACAATGGCAAGCTGCCGCTGCATGCCGAACATCTGGCCGAGATGGTGCGCCAAGTGGTGTTCGAGCAGTACGGTCCGGAAACCTACACCCGGGGCCTGACGGTGCACACGACGCTGGACGCACGCGCACAACGCGCCGCCTATCAGGCACTGCGCCGGGGTGTGCTCGACTTCGAACGCCGCCAGCATTACCGCGGACCGGAGAAATTCATCGCACTGCCGGCCGATCCCAAGGCGCGCGCCGATACGATTGACGAGGTGATGGCCAACCACCCCGACAGCGGCGAACTCCGCACGGCGGTGGTGCTGGAGGCCGGACCACGCAAGGTGGTGGTGGTACGCGGCGACGACGAGCCGATCGAAATCACGGGCGAGGGCCTGAAACCAGTCCTGTCGGGCCTGTCGGCAAAGGCGCCGCTCAACCTCAGGCTGCGCCCGGGCGCAGTGGTGCGCGTGGTCAAGGGTGGCAGCGGCTGGGAACTGACGCAACTGCCCGAGGTCGAATCGGCCTTAGTCGCGCTCGATCCGCGCAGCGGCGAGATACGCGCCCTCGTGGGGGGCTTTGACTTCGAAAAGAACAAGTTCAATCATGTGACCCAGGCCTGGCGTCAACCAGGCTCGAGCTTCAAGCCCTTCATCTATTCGGCGGCGCTCGAACATGGCGTGACACCCGCGACCATGGTCAACGACGCGCCGCTGTATTTCAGCGCTGGGGTCACGGGTGGCCAGCCCTGGGAACCCAAGAACTACGATGGCAAGTTCGAAGGCCCGATGAGCGTGCGCACCGCACTGGCCAAGTCCAAAAACATGGTGTCGATCCGCATCCTGCAGACCGTGGGAGCCAGCGAGGCGCAGCAATGGGTCACCCGCTTCGGCTTCGACGCCGACAAGCATCCGCCCTACCTGACGATGGCACTGGGCGCAGGCTCGGTCACGCCGCTGCAGATGGCGGCCGGCTACGGCGTGTTCGCCAACGGCGGCCACTATGCCGCGCCGCGCTTCATCAGCCGCATTGACGACCACAAGGGCCGCGTGCTGCAGGAGTTCAAGCCGCAGGTCCCGGAAGAGATGCCACAGGTGATCGAGCCGCGCAACGCCTTCATCATGAACCAGCTGCTCAACGAGGTCGCGCGTTCGGGCACCGCGGCCAGGGCCCAGGCCACGCTCAAGCGCCGCGATCTCTATGGCAAGACCGGCACCACCAACGACGCGGTAGATGCCTGGTTCGTGGGCTACCAGCCGACCCTGGTCGGTGCGGTCTGGGTCGGCTACGACACCCCGCGCAACCTGGGCAGCCGCGAGACCGGCGGCGGCCTTTCGCTGCCGATCTGGATCAGCTTCATGTCCGAGGCGCTGCACGACACACCGGTGATGGAGCTACCCGTTCCTTCTGGCGTGGTGAACGTCGCAGGCGAGTGGTACTACGACAACTATGCGCCCGGCAGCGGCATGGCCAGAATCGGCGGCGGCGAAGGCGAAGCCGCACCGGCCGAATCGGACGAGAAGCGCAGCATTCTCGACCTGTTCAGGAACTGAAGACCAGCGACTGGCCCGCCTGCGCGCTGGCCTCGCGCGCGAGATGGGCGAAGAACTCGCCCTGACCCTTGGTGTCCTGCCACTGGCTGCCGTCGAACTGGTAGTGGTAACCACCCGAGCGTGCGGCGAGCCAGATCTCCTGCAGCGGTTTCTGCAGGTTGATCACGATCTGGCTGCGATTGGCGAAGGTCAGCGTGATCATGCCACCAACGCGCTGGTTGTCGACGTCGGCATCGCTCTCGTCGTTGATGCGGTCGCAAGCCAGTTCAATGGCCTGCAACACCGCTTCGGCGCGATCCATGTATTCGAGGTCGGTCATTACAATTCCCTGATGTTTGAAATCCGCCGAATTTTAGGCCTGCCTGGCCTCCCGGCTCTTGGCCCCATGCGGGCCAGGGCCTTGACCCGCCCGGGGCGTCTGGCACTGCTCGGCTGTTGCAGCGCCGCCCTGCTGGCACTGGGCGGCTGCGGCCAGAAGGGCCCGCTCTATCTGCCTGGGCAGCAGGCCTCCACCTTGCCCGCCACGGCTCCCTCCACTGCCAAGCCTCTCCGATAAGCGCAACATGTCTCCACTCGAACAAGCCCGGACCGACCTGCCGGCACGCCCCTTCATCGATTACCGCGACGGCCAGCTGATGGTCGAGGGCGTGTCCGCCGCCGAGCTCGCGCGCGAGCATGGCACGCCGCTGTTCGTCTACTCGCAGGCCGCGATGCTGGATGCGCTCGCGGCCTATCAGCGCGGCTTCGCCGGCCGCCAGGCCCTGATCTGCTATGCGATGAAAGCCAACTCGACGCTGGCCGTGCTGCGCACCTTCGTGCAGGCCGGCTGCGGCCTCGACATCGTCTCGGCTGGCGAACTCGAGCGCGCGCTGCGCGCTGGCGTCGACCCGGCCAAGGTGATCTTCTCTGGCGTGGGCAAGACCCGCGCCGAGATGCGCCGCGCCCTTGAAGCCGGCATCGGCTGCTTCAACGTCGAGAGCCTGCCCGAGCTCGACGTGCTGAGCGAAGTCGCCGCGGGCCTGGGCCTGCGTGCGCCGGTCAGCCTGCGCGTCAACCCCGATGTCGACGCCAAGACCCATCCCTACATCTCGACCGGCCTCAAGGGCAACAAGTTCGGCATCGCGCACACCGACGCGCTGGCGGCCTACCGCCATGCCGCGGCCCTGCCGGGCCTGAAAGTCACCGGCATCGACTGCCATATCGGCTCGCAGATCACCGAGACCTCGCCCTACCTCGACGCGATGGACCGGGTGCTCGATCTGGTCGATGCGATCGAGGCCAGCGGCATCACGCTCGAACATATCGACTTCGGCGGCGGTCTGGGCATCAACTACCACGGCGAGACCCCGCCGGCAGCCGACGCGCTCTGGCAGCTGCTGCTGGCCAAGCTCGACGCGCGCGGCTACGGCCAGCGCCAGCTCGTGATCGAGCCGGGCCGCTCGCTGATCGGCAACGCCGGCGTCTGCCTGACCGAAACCGTGTTCCTGAAACCCGGCGAGCAGAAGAACTTCCTGATCGTCGATGCGGCGATGAACGACCTGCCGCGCCCCGCCATGTACGAGGCCTATCACGCGATCGTGCCGGTGCAGCCGCGCGAGGACCAGGCTCAGACCTGGGACGTGGTCGGCCCGGTCTGCGAGAGCGGCGACTGGCTCGGACGCGACCGCCTGCTGGCGGTGCAGCCCGGCGACCTGCTGGCGGTCTGCTCGGCGGGTGCCTACTGCATGAGCATGTCGAGCAACTACAACAGTCGCGGCCGGGCCGCCGAGGTGCTGGTCGATGGCGATCAGGCACGACTGGTGCGTGCACGCGAATCGGTCGAAGACCAACTGCGACTCGAATTACTATAAGGCAGGACTAGCCGCCAGATCCGGCCATGACTAGACTGCACGGTAGAGGTTACCGTGCAGAGAAACATCACTTTCGATCTGATCGGGCATGCCCAGAAGCGCCCGGATGCTCCGGCCCTGCTGCTGCCGCACAGGACGATAGGTTTTCGCGCGCTCGACCAGTCGGTCTGGCAATATGCCGCTGCGCTCCATGCCCTGGGTGTGAGGGCGGGTCAGGTCGTCGGCTTGAGCTTCGTCGAGGAGCTCGGCCTGGTGCTGGCGCTGCTGGCGCTGGCCCGCATCGGGGCGACCGCCTATTCGATTCCCCGCAGCGCGACCGCCAGCCAGCGGCGGCAGATGGCCGAACAGGCGGCAACGGCCTGGCTCGCGAGCGACCAGCCCGAGCGCTTCGAATCTGGCGTCGCCAGCCTGCGACTGCAGCGCCAGGCGATCGAGGCAGGCCCGCTCCGGATCGACAGCCGACTCCTGGTGCCTGCGCCGGATGCCCCCTGGCTGCTGATCACGGGTTCGGGTTCGACCGGCCGGCCCAAGCTGATTCCGATCAGTCATGCCCAAGGGCGCGCCAGATCGGAGCTGGGTGCCAGGGCGCTCGGGCTGACCGCATCGGACCGGGTCGCGGCACTGAGCCACTTCGACTTCTCGACCTCGAAATTCCGCCTGCATGAGGCCTTGTGGGCCGGAGCCGCCTGCGCGCTGGAACTGTGGCGCGATGCCCCTCAGGTAATGCAGCGCTGCGCCAGCGCCGGACTCACGGTGCTCTATGGCACCGTATTCCATGCTGAAAGGCTGATCGCCTCGCTGCCGGCGGGCAGCTGCCATGCGCTGCCGATGCTGCGGGCGTTCGAGCTCACCGCCTCGACGATCAGCGACGACCTGCGTCAGCGCTTCAGGCAGATGCTGACTCCGCAGCTCTACGTCCGCTACGGCATCAACGAGGCCGGACCGGTCGCGATCGCGGCACCGCCCGAGGTCTATCAGATCGCGGGCACGGTCGGACGCCCGCCCGCCGGGGTCGAAATCGAACTGGTCGACCGCCGTGGCCAGGCGCTGCCGCCCGCCACGGTCGGTCTGATCCGGATCAGGACGCCAGCGCTGGTCGATGGCTACCTCGGCGACGCGGCGGCCACGCGCGCGAGCTTCCAGGACGGCTGGTTCCTGCCCGGAGACCTCGGCCTGCTGACCCGCGAGGGACAGCTGGTGTTTTACGGTCGGGCCGACCATATGCTGATCATGAACGGGATCAACATCTACCCGGCCGAGATCGAGCAGCTGATGGCCACCCACCCCGCCGTTGCCGACGTGGCCGTGGTGCCGGTACGACATCGTGTCCATCAAGACATCCCGGTCTGCGCCCTGGCCCTCAGGGTCGGCGCGACCGTGTCGGAACAGGCCTTGCTCGACCATGCCGGCAGCCGGCTCGGCACCCGCGGTCCTTACCGGGTGCTGATTGTCGACGCGATCCCGCGCAACCAGGAAGGCAAGCTCGTGCGCGCGGAGCTGCTGCGCTTGATCGGCTCCAGGCTGCTGACGCCTGACGCACGGGCCAGTCAGCCAACTCAAAAGCCCGTGCCGGGGCCGGATACCGGCCAGCGCCGGCAGCGGCTGCAACGCTTCGAGCAGAGCTTCACCCTGCCTGAAGCAGTCGATCTGCCAGCGCTGGACGGTTGGCTGGCCCGTATCCTGCCGACGCCGATCGAAGCCGTCGATCCGGCGGCCGGCTGGTCGCAGTCGCCATCGTCAGCGCAGCAGGAGCAAGCGGGCCAATGGCTGTGGCGCGCCCTGCAGCTCGCGCGCCAGTTGCTGCAGGCGAGCCGGATCCCGGTGTTCGATCCGCCGCAGATCGCCTCGCTCAACGGACCTGATGCCGAAACCGGCCATTGGCAGGCGCGGGTCGCGCTGGCGCTGGTCCAGCAACTACCCGTTTCGGTCTACAACGAAGCCCTGATAGCGGCGCTCAGACTCTGCGAGCTGGCCGCCAGCCAGGCGCTGACCGAAGCCAGCCTCGAAGGCCTCTACGACGAGGCCAATCGAGTGATCGACCGGCTGACCCGACTGATGCCGCCCGGCAAGTCCACCCTGCCGCTGCTGCAGGCCGTCTATGACAAGGGCATTCCCTTCCTCCATCTGGGCGCAGGCATCTTTCAGCTCGGCTGGGGCAGCAAGTCACACCGGATCGACCGCAGCGCGACCGAGCTCGACTCGGCCATCGGCGCGCGACTGGCGCAAAACAAGGCGCTGACTGCCAGACTGTTGCAGGGGGCGGGACTGCCGGCACCCCAGCACCAGGTCGTGACCGATGCGGCCACTGCGCTGGCGGCGGCACAGCGACTGGGCTGGCCAGTGGTGGTCAAGCCGCAGGACCTGGACCGGGGCGAGGGCGTGACGGTCGATGTCGCCAATCAGGCCGCGCTGCAAGCCGCCTTCGCCACGGCGCAAGCCCTGTCGCCCTCCAGGCAGGTGATCGTCGAGCGGCAGGTGGCCGGCTGCTGCCATAGACTCTTCATCGCCAAGGGCCAGCTGCTGTATGCCGTCAAGCGCCTACCGATGTCGATCATGGCTGATGGCCGGCGTCCGATCGCCGAGCTCGTGCAGGCCGAGCTCGAGGCGCAACGGCGCCTCCCGCCCTGGCAACGCTCGAAAATCCAGCCGCTCGACGCAGTGGCACTGAGCGCACTCGCGATGGCCGGCTATGACGCCGACTCAGTGCCGCCCGCTGGCCAGTGGATCGCCCTGCGCCGGATCGAATCGACCGCATCGGGCGGCATCGACGAAGAGGTCAGCACCATCGTCCATCCCGAAAACCTCCGGGTCGCACTCGAGGCCAGCCGGCTGTTCGGACTCGACATCGCCGGCATCGACCTGATCACGCCCGACATCGCCCGTCCCTGGTTCGAGAACGGCGCGATCCTCAACGAGGTCAACCACGCGCCGCAACTGGGCGGCGGGGAGATCTCACGCCGCCAGATTCCGGCCTTGCTGGACAGGCTGGTGCAGGATCGGGGCCGGATACCGATCGAGGTCTTCGTCGGCGGCGAAGCCGCCTGGACTGCGGCCAGCCAGCGCTGGCAGACCTTGCTGACGGATGGCCTTCGGGCCTACCTGACCGGCCCCGAGCTGACGCTCGAGCCCTCGGGCGCCCGCTGCCACATGGCGCTGACAGGCAGCTACCCGCGCGCGAGCGCGCTCGCGCTGTCGACCCGCGTCGACGCCATCGTCATGACCGTACCAGTGAAGGAGTTCGTCGAAGCCGAATTTCCCTTCGAGGGGGTGGAACGCGTCGTCGGAACAGAGGCGCTGTTCACGCGCGCACCCGTTCGATCCGGCAACTCATGCTGAATCCAACACTTGTCGCCCTCTTGACTTGATATGACAAAAGGCGAAATTTTCATAGTCCAACAAAGGATACGATGACAATGAAACATGATTAAATAGTGATCCCATTGACATAGAAAAACATGCTGCGATCCATAAACTTCTCGCACAGCGGGAAATATCCTGCCAGGCACCAGTCCAGTGTGAATGGCTTCACCCTGCTGGAGCTGATGGTGACGGTCGCGATCGTGGCAATTCTCGGCGCGCTCGCCGCCCCCAATTTCCAAACCCTGATCCAGGCCAACAGGACCCGGACCGTGGCCAGCGAATTTATGGCCATGCTGAATCTGGCCCGCTCCGAGGCCGCTCGCCGCGGCCAGCCGGTCAGCGTATGCCCCAGCAGCAATGGCAACAGCTGCTCATCCACGGGGACGGGCTGGGACAGCGGATGGATCGCCTTCGTCAATGAAAACCATGCCAGTGCCCAAGAGAAGGATTTGCCTGTGCGCGACGAGGATGAACAGATCCTGCAAGTCAGACAGGACCTTCCCACCGGGGTCACCGTGCGCCCGAACAGCAACTTCACGAACGGAATCACCTTCCTGCGCACGGGCCTGGTCTGGAGTCTGGGAACCGGCACCGTCGCGATTTGCGCCAACAGGGAGCTGAAAGCCTCCCAGGCCGTGCTGATCATCGCGACAAGATCAGTGCTGGCAACCGACAGCGACAACAACGGCGTTCCCGAAAAAGGCGACGGAAGCAATCTGCAGAACTGCGAAAGTCCATGACCCCCCCCCCCCACCCCCCCCCCCCCCCGCCGCCGGGTGTAATCCTGGTCACGAAAGGTGTGATGGCCAGCGGCCGGCGAGGCCCGGCCAAGAGACACGG
>ERZ1034361.1199-NODE-1199-length-14400-cov-5.965091_pt1 | contig 14400 bp, 13 predicted proteins | sample MGYA00520617_ERZ1034361 | MGnify/ENA primary metagenome ERZ1034361 (study PRJEB33736, sample SAMEA104284507) | Azolla filiculoides | biome: Urban; feature: Water surface; material: Ditch water | place: Netherlands | collected 2015-10-28 | depth 0-0.1 m ... | reverse complement strand
CTGACCGCTGACGATGTAGCCGGCCACGTTGGCCAAAGCAATCGGAAAACCCAAGGCCGCACTGGTGGCCACCGCGTTGTGAATGGCCACATTGCACCAGGTCATGAAGGGCACGCTGATGAAACCCCCACCGGCGCCAACCAGACCCGACAACAAGCCGATCAAGCCGCCGGCACCCAATTGACCGGTAAAACCAGGCATTTGGCGGGTAGGGGCGGGTTTCTTGTCCAGAAACATTTGTGTGGCAGAGAAGCCCACGAATGCGGCAAAGAACAAGGCCAGCGATGCGCCTTTGACGAATGCAAAAATGCCCATGCTGCCGATCAGGCTGCCCAGCACAATGCCGGGTGCCAGACCTTTGACCAGATCCCAGCGCACGGCTTTTTTCTTGTGGTGAGCCCGCACGCTCGACACCGAAGTGAAGATGATGGTCGCCATCGAGGTGGCAATGGCCATCTTCACGGCCAGATCAGGACCCACGCCGCGCTGTCCGAGCAAATAGGTGAGGAAGGGCACCATGATCATGCCGCCACCAATGCCGAGCAGACCGGCCAGAAAACCTGTGCAAAGGCCCAGAACGGCCAATTCGGCCAGCAGCGTTGGTTCAATCATCATGGTGAATTGGAGTGCAAGTGAAGAAGGTGTCTGCGAGTGCCACCGGACCGTCATCCTGAACCGGGGGTTCAGGTGGGCGAGGGCAGACTGGCGTTGGGTTCATCTGACGCGAGACGATCACGCTCACCAGCCAATGTACCAAGCCCGTGCTCTATGAGCATTGGTTCAAGGAAATATAAAGCCCGGCGCGCACCGCAGACAGGCGGATTGTAGGCCCTTGAAGGCCTGCGTGCGGAACTCAGAGCAATTGACCGTCGGATTCGATCGCCCGGTCCAGCCTTTGCAGCAGTTGGCTCAGGCGGTCCTGGCTTTCGGGCGTGGTGGTGTCGGTCGGTGTGGCTGCCGCACTGGGGGCAGCAGCGGCGCTTTCACCTTGGTCAAATGCCAGATTGAGTGCGGCCAAGACGGCAATGCGGTCACGGGCCTTGATCTTGCCTGCATCGCGGATCTTGCACATGGCCACATCCACTTTTTGGACAGCCGCTTGCAGCCGCGCCTCGCCACCCTCGGGGCAGCCCAAGATGTAGCTTTGGCCCATGATCTGGACTTCGATTTGTTTGGCGCTCATTCGGACGCCTCGGACGCAGTTGGAGCAAATGCCTGTGGCAAGCGTTCGATCAGAGAATCGACCCGTGCACGAGCAGCCGACAGACGGGACTTGAGTTGATCGCGCTCCTGTGTGAGCGCCTGAACTTGCTGGGTCAGCAAAACATGTGTGCGTTGCAACTCTTCATGACGAAGCAACAAGTGATCCACACGCTCGGCAATCTGATCGATGGTGTCGGGTTGGGCCATGGCAATCAAGTTAACAAAATTGATGCCATTGTAGGCCTTGGCCGTCCTTGTAGGCTGGCTGACAGCTTGACGCCTAAAATAGCCCCCAGTTGGTGCTCGCGAAGCCGGTTCACGGCCCGCAGTTCAACGGGAAGCAGGAGGGACAAGCCATCACGGCAGACCTAACCTGCGCTGCCCCCGCAACGGTAAGCAGACGGGTCTTTGCAACAAACAAAGACTCCGCTTTCATCTCAAACCACTGGTGACCCTGAAACAGGCCGCCGGGAAGGTGATGAAGGTCGCTCTGTCAGCCCGGATACCGGCCAACAAGGTGACCTGTCGCAAGACAGGTCGTAAAGCCCATGCACTGTCGGGGAAGGCGGTGAGGGCGTTTGACTTGTTAAATTTTCATGAAAAATCGTACGTATCGTGCACGCTCTGCAGTGCCTGTTATTTCCATTTTGTCGTTCACTGTGGGCGCGTCCCTTCAGGCGCAAACCATTGAAATCAATCCGATGGTGATTACTGGCGCTCGCATCGAGCAACCTCTTTCGCAGGCGCTGACTTCTGTGTCTGTGATCACACGTCAGGAAATCGAAAAATCCCAATCTCCGACGCTGGCCGATTTGTTGCAAGGCGAGGCCGGGTTTGAATTTGGCCGCAATGGTGGCCCTGGCTCGACCACGTCTTTCTTCTTGCGTGGTCAAAACAGCATCAATGCTGTTGTGATGATCGATGGCGTTCGTTCCCAAGTGGATTCCTTGGGGTCATTGCAGGTGCTTGATGTGCCCTTGGTCCAAATTGAACGCATTGAGTTGTTGCGTGGCAATGCCAGCGCTTTGTATGGCGATGCGGCCATCGGCGGTGTGATCAGCATCACCACCCGCCATGGCAAAGGTACTCCTGCTGCGTATGGCTCCTTGTCTTATGGTTCGCGCAACAGCCTCGATACTTCTGTCGGTTACGGCGGCAAGTCGGAAGACTACCGGTTCAATGTGCAGGCAGGTATCAAGAAAACCGACGGCTTTTCGGCGATCAACACTCAACAACAGGCCACAGCCGACCCTGACCGAGATGGCTACAGTGGTGAGTTCATGTCTGCGCGTGTTGAAAAAATGCTGAGTCCCGACGCCACGGTGGGTGTTCGATGGCAGGGTGCCCGATCAACAGCAGACACCGACAATGCTAGGGCCAATTCCCCGATGGATACCCAGCAATTCAAAAAACGCAACAACACCCTGGGGGTGTTCTGGCGTCAAGCATTCTCCTCCGATTGGATCAGCCAATTGGACATTTCGACTTCCTCACTGACGTATGAAGACATTGAAAACGACCAACGTTTGAGTTTTTATGGCTTGTTTGAAGGGCGACAAGATCTTGTGCGTTGGTTCAATACATGGCAAGCGGGAGCCGATACGGCTGTGAGTTTTGGTACCGATGTGTCGAGGGACAACTTCAAAGTTGACCGAGGCAGCGCCTACGACATGCAGCGCGACGGCACAGGTATCTTTGCCGGGGTGACTCAGAAACTGGGCGCATTCACCGCACAGATGAATGTGCGCCATGACGACGTGAAGGTTGAAAACCATGAGCCGGGTTCGCCAAGCAGCAGCAATCGATCTGGCGCCGACACAGGTCTCTTGGGTTTGAGTTATGCCATGACACCCGCATGGTCTGTGACGGGAACGGTGTCAAATGGCTTCAGGGCACCGACCGCATCCGAAGTTTCCAAGAACCCGCAACTCAGGCCTGAAACACATCAAAGCTCAGAAATCGGCGCAAGTTATGCGGTCGACAACTTGTTTGCCCGCGTCGTTTACTTTGACACACACACAAAAGATGCCATTGTTTACAAACCGCTACAGGGCTGGGATTACACCTATGAGTCTGTGGGCCGTGTGAGCAACCGTGGGCTGGAGGCCACCTTGCGCTCACACTGGCGTGGTTTCACCATCAAGGCGTCTGCTGTGAGCCAGAATCCCATGAACGAAGTGAGCCAAAAGTCGATGGACCGCAGAGCCAAGACCTATGGTTTGCTCGATATCTCCCGTTCCTTTGGCCATTATGACGCGGGCGCCAGACTTTATGCTTCAGGTGCGCGCCCCGATGGCTCGCACACTTTGGCGGGTTACAGTTTGTGGTCGTTCTACGCCAGCCGCAAGATCGACGACAACTGGACAGCTCGCTTGCGTCTGGAAAACGCCTTCGACAAGCAGTACCAACTGGCCTATGGTTACAACACACCCGGTCGTGGTTTGTTTGCCACCTTGCAATACAGTCCCAAGTGATGACTCCCGCTGCTCTTACACCCCAACGCATCGTCTGTCTCACCGAAGAGACAACGGAGTGGCTTTATCTGCTGGGGCAGGAGCAGCGCATTGTGGGCATCTCGGGCTATACGGTGCGCCCGCGCCGAGCCCGCGAAGAAAAGCCCAAGGTCAGTGCATTCTTGAGCGCCAAGATCGATAAGATTTTGGCGCTCAAACCCGATTGTGTTTTTGGCTTTTCCGATCTCCAGGCCGACATCGCCGCCTTGCTCATCCGGGCGGGCGTGCAGGTGACGGTGTTCAACCAGCGCAGCGTGGACGAGATTTTTTCGATGCTCTACCAAGTGGCGGCGATGGTCGGGCAAGCCGAGCAAGGGCTGACCCGGCTGGTGGCCATGCGTGCAGAGCTGGACGCGATCCGCCAAAAAGCGGCGGGCTTCAAGCGCCGCCCCAAAGTGTTTTTTGAAGAGTGGGACGAGCCCCACATCAGCGGCATCCGCTGGGTGTCTGAGCTGGTGGGCATGGCTGGGGGGGACGACGTGTTCCCCGAGTTGGCCATGCAGTCGCTGGGCAAAGACCGCATCATTGCCGACGGGCAAACCATCGTGGACCGAGCGCCCGACATCATCATCGGCTCATGGTGCGGCAAGAAGTTTCGCCCCGAAAAAGTGGCGGCACGTCCGGGCTGGCAAGACGTGCCTGCGGTGCGCAACGGGCAGGTGTTTGAGATCAAATCGGCCGACATCTTGCAGCCCGGCCCCGCTGCGCTGACCGACGGCGTGGCGCAGCTGCACCGCATCTTTTGTCAGTGGGAGGCGCAGCATGGCTGAGTGGTTCATGCGTGTGGCGTGCGTCTGGCTGCTGTGCGGCTCGGCCCAGGCCGCCACCGTGCTGGACGATCAGCAGCAAAAAATCCAGATCGCCCAGCCGCCGCAGCGCATCGTGAGCTTGTTGCCGTCGCTGACCGAAACGGTTTGCGCCCTGGGTGCTTGCCAGCGCCTGGTGGGGGTGGACCGGTATTCCAACTGGCCCGCGTCCATCGCCCGGGTGCCCCGCGTGGGCGGCGGCATTGATCCCAACATCGAAAGCATCGTTGCGCTCAAGCCCGATCTTGTGCTGGCAGCGGGCTCCACCCGGGGGGCAGACCGCTTGCAGGCGCTGGGCCTGACGGTGCTGCGGCTGGAGCCGCGCAACCATGCCGACGCGCAGCGGGTGCTTCGCACCGTGGGCGACGCCTTGGGCGTGCCTGCACCCGAGAGTGAGCGCGTTTGGCGCGAGATTCAGGCCGGTGTGCAAGCGGCGGTGCAGTCGCTCAGCCCGCAAGCCAAAGCCCAGCGGGTTTATTTTGAAGTCAGCTCCGCCCCCTATGGGGCCAGCGAATCGTCGTTCATCGGTGAAACGCTCACCCGCATGGGCGTGGCCAACATCCTGCCTGCGGCCATGGGGCCGTTTCCGCAGGTCAACCCCGAATTTGTGGTGCGTGCCCAGCCTGACGTGATCATGGCGGGTGACAGCAGCCGCATCAGCATGGCGCAGCGCCCGGGCTGGGCCAGCCTCAAAGCCATGCAGGCGCAGCGCATCTGCGTGTTCAAACAGGCCGAGTCCGACATGCTGGTGCGTGCAGGTCCGCGCATGGCCGAGGGGGCCCGGCTGATGGCCGAGTGCCTCAACCGTGCGGCCGGGGGGCAGCGATGAAACCGTTGCAGCACCGGGCGGCCCGCTGGGCCTGGGGCTTGTTGCTGTTGGGCGTGGCCATTGTGCTCTTGGGCACCGCCGCAGGCAGCCAGGGCTGGCAGGCTTGGTGGTTGGGTCCGGCTGACGAGGTCTCACGCCAGATCGTCTGGGACATTCGCCTGCCGCGCAGCCTGGGGGCCTGGCTGGGTGGGGCCTTATTGGGGCTGGCTGGTGCGGTGGCCCAGGGCCTGTTTCGCAACCCGCTGGCCGATCCCTATTTGCTGGGCAGTGCCTCGGGTGCATCGCTGGGCGTGGGCACCTATTTGAGTTTATTTGGCGGCAGCGCCTGGGCCATGAGCTGGTGGATGGGCGTGGGCCTCACGGGTGCGGCCTTTGTGGGCGCGGTGCTGGCGGTGCTGCTGACCTTGCTGTTGGCGCGTGGCGTGCAGCAAACCCTGCGCCTGCTTTTGGCTGGGGTGGTGGTGGGCGTGGTGCTGGGGGCGGTCACCTCGATGGTGTCTTTGCTCCAGCCGCAAGTGCTGCAAGCCATGCAGGGTTTCATGCTCGGCTCGACCGCTTTTGTGAGCTGGACCGCCTGCGCGACGTTGAGCTGCGTGTTGGCGGTGTGCGTGGCGCTGGCCTGGGCCTTTGCCCGCGTGCTGGACGCGCTCACGCTGGGTGAATCCACCGCGCACAGCCTGGGCGTGCCGCTGCGCTCGGCGCGGCTGGTGTTGGTGGGCGTGATCTCTCTGAGCACCGGCGCGGCGGTGGCGCACATCGGGCTCGTGGCCTTTGTGGGCCTGGCCGCACCGCACCTGGTGCGTTCGCTGGTGCGCAGCACCCACGCCTGGCGCTTGCTGCTGGCGGCGCTCATGGGTGGGGCCTTGTTGTCGCTGGCCGATGTGCTGGCCCGCGTGCTGTTTGCCCCGCAAGAATTGCCGGTGGGTGTGCTCACGGCGGTGCTGGGCGGTGGTTATCTGCTCTGGCGCATTTACCGTGACACGCGCCACCGTGGCGGGGCAGGGGGGCTTTCATGACACACGCCTTGCAAACTCGGCAGTTGCATGTGCAACTGGCAGGTCGCCCGGTGCTCACGGGCATCGACTTGCAAATCACCGCAGGCCGCTGGACCTGCGTGGTGGGCCCCAATGGCGCGGGCAAATCCACCTTGCTCAAGGCGCTGGCGGGCCTGTTGCCGCACAGCGGCCAAGTGCTCTGGCAAGGCCGCGCACTTGAGAGCATCGCCCGCCGTGAACGTGCTCTGCAACTGTCCTGGCTCGGCCAGGGTGAGGCCAGCTCGCTCGATTTGCGGGTGTGGGACGTGGCCATGTTGGGCCGACTGCCGCACCAGGGCTGGCTCGATGCCCCCAATGACCAAGACGCCCAAATGGTCGAAGCCGCGCTCAAGGCCACCCAGGCCTGGGACTGGCGCGAACGCACCTTGGGCGAACTCTCGGGCGGTGAACGCCAGCGCGTGCTGCTGGCCCGAGCCATGGCGGGCAATGCCCCGATCATGCTGATGGACGAGCCGCTGGCCAACCTCGACCCGCCGCACCAGGTGGACTGGCTGGAGCAAGTGCACTGCCTGCTGGCCCAAGGCACCACCGTGGTCAGCGTGCTGCATGAGATTGGTATGGCCTTGCACGCCGACGAGATCATCGTGATGGCCCAGGGCCGCGTGGTACACCACGGCGCGGGCCACGCCGCTGAAACCCACACCGCCATCGAGGCTGTGTTTGACCACCGCATCCGCATTGCTGCACTGGGCGAGCAATGGGCCGTGTTGCCACGCCTTTGAACCTGGAAGACCGAGATGACCGCACGTTGCATCATGGTGCTGGGCACCGCCAGCGGGGCAGGCAAAAGCTGGCTGACCACGGCGCTGTGCCGCCATTACGCCCGCCAGGGTTTGAAAGTTGCGCCCTTCAAAGCACAAAACATGAGCAACAACGCCCGCGTGGTTGCCAGTGCCAGCGGCTTGGGCGAGATCGGCAGTGCGCAATACTTTCAGGCGCTGGCGGCCAAAGCCGAGCCGGATGTGCGCATGAACCCCTTGCTGCTCAAACCCGAAGCCGACACGCGCAGCCAGGTGGTGTTGCTCGGCCAAGTCAGCCAAGTCCTGAGCGACACGCCATGGCGTGGGCGCAGTGAGAAAGTCTGGCCCAAGATCGCAGCTGCGCTCGACGAGCTGATCGCAGAAAACGATGTGGTCGTCATCGAGGGCGCAGGTTCGCCTGCCGAGATCAACCTCATGGACAGCGACATCGTCAACTTGCGGGTGGCACGCCATGCCCATGCCCAATGCCTGCTGGTGACCGACATCGACAAAGGCGGAGCCTTTGCCCACCTCTATGGCACTTGGGCTCTGTTGCCACCCGAAGACCAAAAACGGATCACTGGTTTTGTACTGAACAAATTCCGGGGCGACGCCAGCCTGCTGGCCCCTGCGCCCGAGATGTTGCAGACTTTGACGGGTGTGCCCACCGTGGCTGTGCTGCCGATGTGGTGGCAGCATGGCTTGCCCGAAGAAGACGGCGTGTTCGATGACCGCAGCAGCGCCAACGGATCGGTGACAAAAACCGTGGCCGTGATCGCTTACCCACGCATCAGCAATCTCGACGAGTTTCAGCCCCTCAAAAATGTGCCCGGTGTGCGCCTACTCTGGGCACGCAACCCGGCCGATTTGGCCGGGTTGCAAACCAGCGACTGGGTGGTATTGCCCGGCAGCAAACACACCAGCAGCGACTTGGCCTGGCTGCGCCAGCAAGGGCTGGATTCGGCCATCACCGAACACGCCCATCGCGGGAGGGCCGTGCTGGGTATTTGCGGTGGCCTGCAAATGCTGGGCGAAGCGTTGATCGACCCCCATGGCATTGACGGCAACGCCCCCGGGCTGGGCCTGCTGCCGTTGGTGACCCATTTTTCGCTGGACAAGACAGTGACGAAGACCGTGGCACGCTTTGATCAAGTTCAAGGCCCTTGGTCTGCACTGAGCAGCATCGAGGCGGCGGGCTACGAAATTCACCACGGCCAGACGCAAGGCCACAGCGCCATGCTGGCAGCGGGCTCATCGCTGCACGAAGTCATGCCGGGCTTGGCTTGGCAAAGTAGCGGGGGCCAGGTGTTGGGCACGTATTTTCATGGTCTATTTGAATGCCCGGCTGTACTGCAAGCCTTGTTTGGCGCACAAGCCCCCACATTGGAAACGGTTTTCGAAGGCCTGGCCGATTTCCTTGAAACGCACACCGATGCCTCCGTCTTGCGGCGGTTGATTGAAGACCGAACCGATCGCTAAAATCGATGCCATGGAACTCAAAATCGTCGTCTACTCCAAGTCCGCATGCCCCCAATGCGAATCCGCCAAAATGGTGCTCAAGTCCAAGTCATTGGCCTTTGAAGAAATCAAAATCGACGGCGAAGCCGAGCGCATGGCCTTTTACGAAAAGTGTGGCCCATCGGTTCGCCAAATGCCCCAGATTTTCATCAACGACCAGCGCGTGGGGGGGCTGGCAGGCTTGCAGGCAGCGCTGGTACAACTGGGCCGCTGAATCGAGCCTCAAGGGCTTGTGAAATCACCAAAAGAAATGCCATGAGCCTGATACTCAAACAAGCCATCACCGGGCCGGCCGCTTGGAAGGGCGCCGACATGCAGGGGGACACATCCTGGCTGCATCTCTTGTCTGCACAAGCCGTTGCCACGCTGGACGCTGCCTTGGCCCACGTCAAGGCCCAAGGGCTGACGTTTCCGAATTTCAGCCGAGAGGACTTTCCCATTGGCGACTGGGCCCAGGCCCTGAAAGTCCACAGCGATGAACTGGAAAACGGCCGGGGCTTTTTGGTGCTGCGGGGCTTGCCTGTCGAGCGCTACAGCGAAGAAGACATTCAAATCATCTACTACGGCATTGGCCTGCACATGGGTGTGCCCGTTCGGCAAAACCCCAAAGGGGACCTGCTCGGCGTGGTCATGAACGTGGGCGATGTGACGAAAAAAACCACCCGCGTTTACGAAACCAACCTGTACCTGCCGTACCACTCAGACCCGTCGGATGTGGTGGGCCTTTTATGCCTGCGCAAGGCCAAGCAGGGTGGTTTGAGCTCGCTGGTGAGCGTGGCGGCGATCTACAACGAGATCCTGCAGCACCACCCCGAGTACCTGGGTCTGTATTACCGCACTTGGTATTTTTCGCACCTGTGCGAAGACCTGCCCAGCCTGTCGCCCATCTTCAGCCACCACCAAGGCAAGCTCAGCTGCCGCTACCTGCGCCAGTACATCGAGCTGGGCCACGAAATCCGAAACCTGCCGCTGTCCAAGGTCGAAATCGAAGCACTCGATTTGTTCGACGACATCATGCACCGCGATGATTTCCGCTTGAGCATGATGCTTGAGCCCGGTGACCTGCAGTTCGCCAACAACTACGCCGTGCTGCACTCGCGCAACGAGTTTGAAGACCACGGCGTGCACGAGCTCAACCGCAAGATGCTGCGCCTGTGGGTCAAGATGCCCAACGCGCGGACACTGGCCCCCGAGTTTCCGGGGCGCAACGGTTTCCCGGCACCCGCTGTGCTCGCCTGATCGCACCGAGCACCAGCGCTGCCCCTACGGGCGGATTTTGGCGGCGGGTGAGGCTTTCTTGGGCGTTAACTTGGCCTTGCCTGCTTCGTCCAGACACAGCAGCGTGTCCACATGCGCCATGAACCGGTTGAGATAGTCCGGTGAAATATCGCGCATCAGCCCCAGTGAGCGCAGCACCAACATGTGCGAGTTAATGGGGCCTGCGTTTTGCGGCGCTTGGGCAATGGCTTGGGTGACCTGCTTTTGCACGCTGATCTGGCTCAATTGCTTTTTAAAGGCCTGAATGCGGGGGCTTTCAAGCCCCCATCCTGTCGTTTTGCTGGAGGCTTGCGGGGTACTTTTCGATCCCATGTCGTGCAGCAGTGTGGCCAAGGGGGAGGGGATAGCGTCCTGTTTCGCCACCGGCACAGTCGCTTCGCTCATGCGGGTCTCCAAACGCACAAGAGCCTCTTGCAGTTTGGCCACGAGCTTCAGTTGCGCAGGGCCCGATTGTTCACGCGTGCGCTTGGCCAGTGTTTCGATGTAATGCCAACCCACCGCATCCACCCGCGCAGCTCCCGACGCACGCAAGGCGTCAAGGTCGGGCAGCGGCGCTGGCGTGGTTTCGTTCATGGTTTGACGGTTGGCTGTTGGGTGCTGGCCGCATTGGCAGCTTTGGGCACAGGGGCCATTTCCACGCGGCGGTTTTGGGCGCGGGCCTTGTCGCTGGTGTTGGCCACCAGGGGTTGCTCTTGGCCGAATGCCGCAGCAAACAGCGCCGATGACGGCATGCCTTCTTCAATCAAAGTGCGCGTCACCGTCAAGGCTCGCTGGGCAGAAAGCTCCCAGTTGTCTTCGAATTGGCGGTTGCGGTTGCTGACCGCTTTGTCATCGGTGAAACCACTGACCATCAGCATCTCATCACGCGACTGCAGGTAGCTGCGCAATGGCACCACCAGGCTCTTGAGCAGCTGGCGTCCTTCGGGTTCGAGCTTGTCGGAGTTGAGCTCAAACAGCAGCTTGCCGCTGATGCCGATGCGGCCATTGTTCAAGGTGATGCGGCCACTGGCCAGTGGAATGGCCAAGGCTTGTTCCAACGAGAGGCGCTTTTGCTCTTCGACCTGCCGCTTTTGCACCTCGTCTTCGAGCTTGGAGGCCATGTCCAGTTGCGCTGCCATCACCCCCACCAACAAGAGGACAAAGGCCCCCAGCAGGCCGGTCATCAAGTCGGCAAATGAGATCCAGGTGGGCGTGGTGGATTCGCTCTCGGCTTCGAGTTCCAGCATCAAGCGCCTCCTTCGGCTTGGCGCTGCTGCAGGGCTTCCAGCACATCTTTTTGGCTGCCAATGCTCAGGTCAATCATTTCACGAGCCTGCGCCACGTAATAGGCCAGTTGCTCGTCACTGCGCGTCATGGATTTCTCGATCGCTTGCTCGATGCGCTGAAGGTTGGTCATGAGCTTTTCGTTGGTCTCGCTGAACGAGCGAACGGCAAAGCCAAAGCTCTCGCCCAAGCTCGCCACATCCACCGCGCTGGCCGTGACTTGCGCCGCGATGTCGCCCAGCTTGCCCGTCTCGGCCGCCACGTGTTCGTGGAACTCACCGCTGGTCTGGCTCAGCGTGGCTTGGCTGGCCGAGACCATGGCGTCGATCACGCCGCGTTGCTCGGTCGACGCGTGGTTGATCGCATCCAGCAAGGTGCTGAGCGTGCCCAGGATGCGGGTGCGCTCTTCGAGCAAGGCGTTGTCGCGCGCCACGCTGACCGAGATTTCTTGGCGCAGCTGACCAATGACTTCGGCAGCGGCCTTGGGCGCTTCGGAGGCGGTTTCGATCAGGCGTGTGATCGGATCTTCCAGTGCGGTGCCCAGTGTGGTCAGGTGGGCGGTCACCGCGCTTTGCAGCTCGCTCAGGCGAGCCACGGCGGTCTGACCGCGCACGTCTTCGGCATCCCGCAGGGCCGAGAGTTCCTGGCGCAGCACGGCCGCGAGTTCTTCGGCGCGTTGCTGGTGCCCTGCAGTCCACTGCGCCTCTGTGGCGATGCGCTCGCGCATCAGCGTTTCGCTGCTGGCCATCAGGCGTGTGATTTCGGCCAAGGTTTGCGTGGCCTGGGTTTGGGTGTGGGTCGTGATGTCTTGCGCCGTGCGGGTCAGCGTGTCGCAAATGGTTTGTTGCTGCGCCAGGGTTTGCGCGCCTGCACTTTGCCACTGCTGCCCCAAGCTGCCCGCCGTGGCTTCGAGAGAGGCTTTCCATGCTTCCAGGCGCGCTTGGTCGGCTGCTGCGCGTTCGTCGTGCAAGCGCGTGATGTCGGCCAGCGTCTGGCTGGCATGGCTTTGTGCGTTCGTTTGAATGGCTTGCGCCGTTTCGCCCAAGGTATCGCAAATCGCTTGCTGTTGTGCCAGCGTCTGTGTGCCAGAAGCCTGCCACTGGCTGTGCAGTGCCGTGGCCATTTGTTCCAATGCGGATTGCCAAGCTTGCAAGCGTTGTTGGTCGGCGCTGCTTTGCAGGGCTTGTTGTGCGGTTTGCGCGTCGCCGACTTGGTCGACCAGGGCCTTCGCACTGCGCTCGAAATTCTGGCTGAACGCGTCCAGTGTTTGCCCGACACGCTCACTCATTTGGGTACTGGCTTGCGCGTGGCGTGTCAGTGTCTCGGCACTGGTCTGCGCCACGGTGGCTGCCGTTGCGGCCATTTGGGTCTGCAGTTCACCCAGCTGCTGCTGCGTGTTGAGCAGCAGGCGCTCGTTCATGGTCTGGGCTTGTTCGCTCAGTTGCGTCATGGTGGCTTGCACCACGGGGCGAATGCCGTCGCTGGCCAGTTGCATGCTTTGGCTCAGACTGCTGCGCAGCGATTGGTCCACCGATTGCGCCAGACCTGTGTAGGCCGAGTGCACTTGCGTGTGGAAACTTTGCTGGTTGGCCAGCAAGCGTTCATTCATTTGCTGGCTGGTTTCGGCCATTTGCGCCATCAGGGTCTGCAGTTGCTGCACCACTTGCGGCAGGGCTTGCGACTGTTGTTGCAAGGCCTTGAAGGTTTCTTGCCGTTGGTGCACCAGAGAAAAGCCGCGCAGGCTGCTCACCATGAGCGTGTCCAGCTGCTGAGTCGCTAGGGCACGTTCACGCCGGGCCAAGCTGCTCATCAAGCCCAGCATGGCCGAGGTGGCCACGCCAGCCACCGACGTGCCAAAGGCCAGACCCAGACCTTTGATGGGTTCGGAAAACGCGGACCGAATGCCCGCCACGTTGGTCGAGCCTTCGAGTGCAAACACTGCGCCATTGAGCGTGACCACCATGCCCAAAAACGTGCCCAGCATGCCAAGCATGACCAACAAGCCCACCAAATAGGGCGTCAATGCCGGACCCGGTAGGCCCACGCGCTCACCCTCGACGCGTTGGCGGATTGGGTTTTGCAAACCCGATGGCAGGGTGATTAGCCAATCATTGAGGTTTTGCAACTGGGGGGGGATATTGGCCAAAGCTTGGTTCAGCGCGGCGGTCGCGAGCCGGTATTGGTGCAGCTCGATCGTGCCGAAAACATACACCCCGCCAATGACCGCCGCCATGATCAAGACCAGCAGGTGAGAGCTCGCCACAGCAGCCGCGACCCAAAGCACGGCCAATGCGCCCAGCCCGAAGGCGATGTGAAAGGAATATCGTTTCATTGTTCTTGTGGTGTGTAGGTGTGGAAGGCTTCGAGAAGGCCCAGAACAGGTTGCAGTCGTGTGTCCAACTCTGCCAGCAATGCGGTGCGCATGGCTTGGCGCATTGGTAACAGCCAGACACCCAAAGCAGGGGCGGTCATGGCTTCGGCGCCTGCATCAGCGGCTTCGGCTTGTTTCTTGAGGTGTTGTTTGAGGGCTTGTGCAAAGCGCTTTTCGTGCAGCTTGGAGACTTTGCCCAGCAACACTGCCTCGCGCTCGCTCAGGATATTTTCAAAGGCGGCATCGAGTGCGGCCAGCTGCTGCAGGCGAGGCGAACTTTGACTCAATTGCCCCCGCACTTGCGAACGCAAAGTTTGAATGGACGATTCCATTTGCCGCTGGTGGGCGGCATAAAACCGGCGGTAGGACTCAAAAGCTGTTTTGGGCTCAATAGGCTCGTCAATTTCAGCAGGGGGCATGTCGATGCGTGCCAGACCTGAGCCAGGGGGCGCACCTTGCGCGATGGACTGCTCAAGTTGGGCCCGCACTTTGTCCACATACCGTGTCAGTGCTTCGGCTGTCATGACCCCCGCTCGTCGCACGTGCGCAGGCTGTGGCGCGGCAGATGGCTGCTCAGGGTTGAGCACGCCGTGCAAGGCAATGGCCTGGCGAAAGTTCAACCAATCGCCCAACTTCTGTCCCACATCGTCCGCGACAGGGGCGGCATCGATCATGGCGTTTTCAGTCAGAAAACGCGTGAGTCTGGAGCTGTTGAGGTGGGTACGCGGCAGGGCTCGCGTCATGGGCAGGTCGGATCGGGTTCGAAAGCAGAGCATCGCGCTCTTGAGGCGACGGTGGCAAAGGCCATCCATCAAGGGGCTGCC
>ERZ1034361.1198-NODE-1198-length-14411-cov-5.811846_pt1 | contig 14411 bp, 15 predicted proteins | sample MGYA00520617_ERZ1034361 | MGnify/ENA primary metagenome ERZ1034361 (study PRJEB33736, sample SAMEA104284507) | Azolla filiculoides | biome: Urban; feature: Water surface; material: Ditch water | place: Netherlands | collected 2015-10-28 | depth 0-0.1 m ... | reverse complement strand
AGCGTACGGTTATAGGTGCCGTCTGCCTTCATGTCGCGCAACGCCTGCGCTAGCCTGGGGACAAGCGCCTCATGCTTCTTGTTCAGATACAGATACATATCGACATCCTTGAGCGCCGGCGACAGCGGTGCAATCGACGACAAACCCAGGCTGCGGATCATGGCGAGGCCATCAGCCCGGGTATAGAGCGCGATATCTATACGGCCGCTATCGAGCATCCTGAACAGCTGTTCGGGCTTGTCTACGCGATTGACCACGCGGGCGCCGGCAGCATTCGCTTCAAACATCTTCCAGCCATTGATGAAAGCGACCCGATGGGGCTTCAAACTGCCCCAGCCATCGTCAAGTTTGATCAACGCATCTTTGGCGAAGGCGACGAAGCTGATGCTGATGTAGCGCTCGGGTACCTGAACAAGGTTGGGATACTGGCCGCTCAGGCCGGCTATGCGCAGTCCTTCGCCATCGACATCGCCGTTATTGGCGGCGATCAGCGATCGCTCGGAGGGCAGGCTGACCAGCTTGAAATCGATGCCTATCCGGCGAAAAGCTTCGTTGGAAATTTCCTGCAGGGCCTTGCGATCGAGCGGCGTATTGTTCGTACTGACAGTAATCGTGGGCGTTTCGGCCAAATCGGCCCCCAGCACCGACATCAAGAGTGCGGCAACGAAATAGACCCTCTTTCGCATAACGTATCCTAAATTATTGCGTGATGGCGAACGGTGACCTGCTCACCGCCTCATATCCTACCGCCAAAAGTAATAAAGCGTAATAGCCAACCGAAATGCATTGATGAATTTGTGATTTTTTCAACACCGTGGTCAACGCCTTAAACAACGTAAAAACCGAGGCTCATCAGGTAAAATTCTTCTCTTTCCCGAACTCTCCGCTGGAGCCCAACCGTGCAAATCGTCTGCCTAGACCTCGAAGGGGTCCTCGTCCCCGAAATCTGGATCGAATTCTCCAAGCGCACGGGCATTCCCGAGCTGATGCGCACGACGCGCGACGAGCCGGATTACGACAAGCTGATGACTTACCGCCTGAACATCCTGCGCGAGCACAAGCTCGGCCTGCCGGACATCCAGAAGGTCATCGCCGAAATGGGCCCGATGCAGGGTGCCCGCGCCTTCCTTGACAAGCTGCGCGAGGATTACCAGGTCGTCATCCTCTCCGACACCTTCTACGAATTCGCCCATCCGCTCATGCGCCAACTGGGCTGGCCGACGCTGTTCTGCCATTCGCTCGAAGCCGATGCGTCGGGCATGCTGGTCGCCTACCACCTGCGCATGCCGGACCAGAAGCGCGAGGCCGTGCAGCGCTTCAAGGAGCTGAAATTCACCATCGTCGCGGCCGGTGATTCGTACAACGATACCGCCATGCTTGGCGAAGCCCATGGCGGCATACTCTTTCACCCGCCCGAGAACGTCATCCGCGAGTTCCCGCAGTATCCGGTCGTGCTCAATTACGACGATCTGCGCACGGAAATCGACAAGGCGTTTGCCCGCGCCGCTGGCTGAGTGCGAGCCCGACATGGCGGCTGGGAAGGATTTCGATCCGGAATTGGTTCGTGGCCTTAAGGCCCTGGCCGAAACCACGTTCCCCAAACGCTGCCGGTGCTGCAATCGCGTCTTTAACGATGTCGCCGATTATGTGATGCAGACGGAAGCCATGCCCAATGGCCGACGTTCCCTGAAACAATCCCTTGACGATGACGGCAAGGTGATTGTCGATCTGTTCCGCAACTGCCCCTGCGGCTCGACCCTGATGGACTCCTTCGGCAACCGGCGCGATGCCACGCCGCAAGGCGAGGCGCGGCGGCTGCGTTTCGATGAGCTGATGGACTATCTGGTCGGTCGCGGCTTGGCGACCGACAGTGCCCGCCAGGAATTGCTCAAGCTCCTGCGCGGCGAAGCAAGCGAACTGCTCAGCACCCTACCCCCGTCAGCAACCGGAAACCTGTAAAGAATGCATAGCGACCGCTTCTACACCCTCTCCGCGTCCTGCCCCGATCAGGTCGGCATCATCGCCCGGGTTTCCGGCTTCATTGCCGGCAACGGCGGCTGGATACTCGAATCGAGCTTCCATGCTGACGCCCTGACCGGGCGCTATTTTATGCGCATCGAGATCAAGGCCGATTCGCTGCCTTTCCTCCTCGCCGAGTTCCGCGAGCGTTTCCGCACCGAGGTTGGCGAGCCACTCCGGATGAACTGGCAGATCAACGACAGCGCCATCAAGAAACGCGTTGTCGTCATGGTTTCCAAGCAGGAGCATTGTCTCTACGACCTGCTGGCGCGCTGGCAAGCCAAGGAACTCGACATCGAGATTCCCTGCGTCATTTCCAACCACGACACTTTCCGCGGCTTTGTCGAATGGCACGGCATTCCCTTCCACCATGTGCCGGTAACCCCCGACAACAAAACCGCCGCCTACGCCGAGATCCAGCGCATCTTTGATGATGTGCGCGGCGACTCGATGGTGCTCGCGCGCTACATGCAGGTCCTGTCGCCCGAGCTGTGCGACGCGCTGGCCGGCAGGATCATCAACATCCACCACAGCTTCCTGCCCAGCTTTGCCGGCGCCAAACCCTATCACCAGGCCTATACGCGCGGCGTCAAGCTGATCGGCGCGACCTGCCACTACGTGACGAGCGAACTCGACGCCGGCCCTATCATCGAGCAGGACGTCATCCGCATCGACCACTCCGACTCCCCGGAAGACATGGTCCGCTACGGCAAGGATATCGAAAAGACCGTGCTGGCCCGCGGGCTGCGCTACCACCTCGAAGACCGGGTGCTGGTGCATGGCAACAAGACCGTGGTTTTCCGCTAGGCCGGCATGCTGATCCGCCGCGCCGATTCGCTGCTGCTGGTTGTCGATATCCAGCAGAAACTGGCTCCCGCCATTCACGACAGCGCGCGCGTTGCCGCCAACTCGGCCCGCCTGCTTGAAGGGTCGCGCCTGCTGGGCATACCGGCTTTCGTCTCCGAGCAATATGTCAAAGGCCTCGGCCCCAGTCTCGAGATCATTCGCCATGCGGCCGGCCATGCCCGTTTCTTCGAGAAAACGCATTTTTCCTGCGCTGCCGAACCGGGCGTCCTGGCGCTATTGCGCACCGCCCAACGGCCACAAGTCGTGCTGACCGGGACGGAAACGCACGTCTGCGTCCTGCAGACGGCTTTCGGCCTGCTCGCCGCCGGATTCGAGGTTTTTCTCGTCAGCGACGCGGCGGGATCGCGCACACCGGAAAACCGCAGCGCTGCCATCGAGCGCATGCAGGCTGCCGGCATCGCTATCGTCACTACCGAAATGGTGCTTTTCGAATGGCTGCATCAGGCCGGCACCGACGACTTCCGCAAGCTGCTGCCGCTGATCAAATAGCTTTTAGCCGGGCATTCCCGGTTATCCGTAAAACCCGCCCGATCCGGGAATTTTCCCCGCAAAAAAAACGGGCACCCGAAGGTGCCCGAAGGGAGAGAGACTACAGAGATTCTTAGTGGTGGTAGGCGGTTTCGCCGTGCGAGGTGAGGTCAAGACCTTCACGCTCTTCTTCTTCCGGCACACGCAGACCGATAACGATATCGACCAGTTTGTAAGCCACGAGGGATACGACACCGGACCAGACGACCACGGTACCGACACCCCACAGCTGGCTGATCACCTGAGCGGTCATGTCGAACGGCGCAACAGCATTGGCGACGTAGTCATAGACGCCCGTGCCGCCAAGGGCCGGATCAACGAAGACACCGGTCAGGATGGCGCCGGTGATGCCACCGATACCATGGACGCCGAAGACGTCGAGGGAGTCATCAGCACCGAGCATCTTCTTGAGACCATTGACACCCCACAGGCAAACCACACCGGCGATCAGGCCGATGATGATGCCGCCCATGACGCCGACGAAACCAGCGGCCGGGGTGATTGCCACGAGACCGGCAACTGCACCGGAAGCAGCACCCAGCATGGAAGGCTTACCCTTGAGGATCCATTCAGCGAACATCCAGGACAGTGCGGCACAGGCCGTAGCAACCCAGGTGTTGACCATGGCCAGAGCAGCGCCGCCAGAGGCTTCGAGGGCGGAGCCGGCGTTGAAGCCGAACCAGCCGAACCACAGCAGGGAAGCACCGATCATCGTGAAGGTCAGGGAGTGCGGGGCCATGGCGACGTTACCGAGACCGGTACGCTTGCCAACCATGTAGGCACCGACCAGGCCGGCGATAGCGGCGTTGATATGCACCACGGTACCGCCTGCGAAGTCGAGCGCGCCCTTCTGGAACAGGAAGCCAGCCGTCTTGCCGGCAGCTTCGCCAGCAGCAGCGTCGATGTAGGCATCAGGACCCGCCCAGTACCAGACCATGTGAGCCATCGGGATGTAAGACAGCGTGAACCAGATGACCATGAAGACCAGCACGGCGGAGAACTTGGCACGTTCGGCGAAGGCACCGACGATCAGGCCGCAGGTAATCGCAGCAAAAGCGCCCTGGAAGATCACGAAGGCCAGTTCGGAGATGACCACACCCTTGGTGAAGGTCGCGCCGACGGATTCGATCGTCACGCCCTTCAGGAAGAGCTTGTCGAGTACGCCGAAGAATTCGTTACCCTCGGTGAAGGCGGCGGAGTAGCCGTAAATCACCCAGAGCACCGAAATCAGCGAGAAGGTCACGAAGACCTGCATGAGCACCGACAGCATGTTCTTGGTGCGGACCAGACCGCCGTAGAACAGTGCCAGGCCAGGGATGGACATCAGGATGACGAGAGCGGCACAAACCATCACCCAGGCGTTGTCACCCTTGTTGGCGACAAGCGCCGGGGCGGCAGCGGGGGCAGCAGCTTCAGCGGCGGCAGGTGCGGCAGCCGCAACAGCAGCGACCGGCTCAGCGGCAGCAGCCTTTTCTTCAGCCCAGGTCGGCGCGCTGAATGCGACAGCACCGACCAGAGCCAGCAATGCAAATAGACGTTTCATGATATTTGGCTCCTTAGAGGGCATCGGTACCGGTTTCACCGGTGCGAATACGAATGACCTGCTCGACGTCGAAGACGAAGATCTTGCCGTCACCGATCTTGCCGGTGCTGGCTGCCTTTTCGATGGCTTCAATGACCTGATCCAGCTGCTCGTCCTTGACGGCGGCTTCGATCTTGACCTTGGGCAGGAAATCGACGACATATTCAGCGCCCCGATACAGCTCGGTATGCCCCTTCTGCCGGCCGAAACCCTTCACTTCAGTGACGGTGATGCCTTGCACGCCGATGGCGGACAACGCTTCACGCACTTCGTCAAGCTTGAACGGCTTGATGATGGCGGTTACGAATTTCATGATGAGTAGTTCCCCATTTAGGTTGAAATCTGTGTTCCCCCACCGGCGCCGGCCGGTGCACTAGTGGGGGAAGTTTTAAGCTTGCTTAGAAAGTCTTGGTGAAGGACAGGATGGCTGCCGGATTGGCAACGCTCTTTTTGTTCCAGCAATAGGTGACAGCATCCTTGTTGCAGCTCGGAGCATCCGTATCCGTATAAGACAGACCGACAACGCCATAGCCGATGTCCTTGGTCACGCCCAGCTTCCAGTCGGTGTACGAAGCTTCGGCAACATTCTTGATTTCCTGATGACCAACGTGGCCATTGATACCCCAGCCGTTGCCCAGGTCATAGTTGGCAGACAGGTCGAGGTAGTTACTGTTGCGGCTGTTCTCGCCGTTCGCGCCCCGCCAGCCGACCATGTACTCCGACAGGGTATGGCTGTACTTCAGGGTCACGAATTTCCAGCCGATGGCAACATAGCCTTCGATGGTATCCGGCGTCGCCGCGCCAGCAACTGCGGTACCCGGGTAGTAATACTTGATGGCACCAACATCAAAAGTGAAATCTTCAGCGAAGGCACCCTTGTAGCCAGCGTAGAAGTCGGTTTCAAGGCTGTTGTTGGCCTTGTAGCCGCCAGCATCGACCCAACCCACATTCGAAGCCCAGATGCCGACATACAAACCACTTGCGTGGTTGTAATCGAAACCGCCCTGCAGGGCCGGCTTGTTTTGGGATTGGCTGATACCACGGAAAACGTAGTTGCTGGTCAGAGCGATATTGCCGGTCAGGGCCGGGGCAGCAGCCGGTGCGGCTTCTTCAGCAAAGGCCGGGGCAGCAAAGGCGCTAACGAGGGCCAGGGCGATGAGTGATTTCTTCATGTGATCTCTCCTACAGATTGATTAAAGTGAAAAAAGATAATTGTGCAGTACAGCAATAGCAGAAGCCGTGCCAGGGCGGTTTTTTGATCAAAATCAAAGGATTGGCCATATACCCTGGACTCATGCACCATCTTGTCGCACCAAAGCAGTGCGGTTACAGAGCGTTACGCACCATGGTTAAGCAGCCGGGCAAAACCGCAAAAATCCCGTTGTGTTAAACTCAAAAACCACGGAGGACATCATGCTCGACCCCAAGACACTTGAAGAATTCGGCGCCAAGATCAGCGCCCTGCTGGCCAATTCGCCGGCAAAAGACATTGAGAAGAACGCCAAAATGGTTATGAGCGGCTTTTTCTCCAAGCTCGATCTCGTGACCCGCGAGGAATTCGACGTGCAGGCTGAAGTGCTGGCCCGCACCCGCGAAAAGCTCAAGACCCTCGAAGCCCGCGTCGACGCGCTGGAAAAAGCCCGCTCGGGCCAGTAAGCCGGGCATTTCATGGCCCTGGCCATCGCTCACAGTCGCGGACTGGATGGCCTGAACGCGCCGCCGGTAACGGTCGAGGCCCATCTGGCCAGTGGTCTACCCAGCTTCACGCTGGTCGGCCTGCCTGATACCGAGGTCAAGGAAGCCCGCGACCGCGTGCGCGCCGCCATCGTCAATTCCGGCTTCGAATTCCCCAACAAGCGCATTACCGTCAACCTCGCCCCGGCCGACCTGCCCAAGGAGTCCGGACGCTTTGACCTGCCCATCGCCCTTGGCATCCTTGCCGCCAGTGGGCAGATTCCGGCCAAACCGCTGGCCGACTACGAATTCGCTGGCGAACTCTCGCTATCCGGCGCATTGCGCCCGATTCGCGGCGCCCTGGCCATGGCACTGCAAACCGCCGGCCACGGCAAACACTTCATCCTGCCCGAAGCGAGCGCCCGCGAAGCGGCGCTGATCGGCAGCAACGAAATACTTGCAGCCCGTTCGCTGCTTGAGGTCTGCGCCCATCTTGCCGAGCGTGAATCGCTACCGCAGGCAATCGCTACGCCAGCTTCGGAGAATCCGCCCGTCTTTCCGGATCTGTCCGAAGTCCGCGGGCAAGCCCAGGCCAAGCGGGCTCTGGAAATCGCTGCTGCCGGCAATCACTCACTATTGATGGTCGGCCCGCCGGGTTCGGGAAAATCCATGCTCGCCGCCCGCCTGCCCGGCCTCATGCCGGCACTCAAAGGCGAAGCAGCCAAGTCCTCGGCGGCCGTACTGTCGCTGGTCGGCCAGTTCCGGCCTGAAGCCTTCGGCATTCGCCCCTACCGCCAGCCGCACCATACCGCCTCGGCCGTAGCCCTGGTCGGTGGGGGCAACCCGCCGCGCCCCGGTGAAATCAGCCTGGCCCATCAGGGAATATTGTTCCTCGACGAGTTGCCGGAGTTTGACCGCAAAGTGCTGGAAACCCTGCGCGAGCCGCTCGAATCGGGGCGCGTCCATATCGCGCGCGCCGCCCGCCAGGCCGAATTCCCGGCCGAATTCCAGCTTATCGCGGCGATGAATCCCTGCCCCTGCGGCCATCACGGAGCATCCAACGGCAAGTGCCGGTGCTCGCCTGACCAGATCGCCCGCTACCGCGGAAAACTCTCGGGCCCTTTCCTCGATCGTATCGACCTGATCATCGAAGTCCCCGCCCTGCTTGCCGAGAATCTTGCCGGCAAGGCCGATGGCGAATCGTCAGCCTGCGTCCGCGCCCGCGTCGAAGAGGCGCAGAACCGGCAGTTTGAACGCCAACAGAAGCCGAATGCCCGGCTGAGCACCAAGGAAGTCGATACCTGTTGCCAGCCCGACGCAACGGGCAGCAAGTTGCTGCAGCAGGCAACCGCCCAGCTCGACCTGTCGGCCCGCGCCTGGCACCGCATACTCAAAGTCGCCCGGACCATTGCCGACCTCGCGGCGAGCGACGAAATCCGCGCCACCCACGTCGCCGAGGCCATCCAGTACCGGCGACTTGCCCGTGGGTGAGCACAAGACCCGGCGGGAAACACGCGGCATCGCCATTCTGCTGGCCTCGCTGTCGGCGCTTGGCCCGTTTTCCATCGACACTTATCTGCCGTCTTTTCATGAAATCGGCGAAAAGCTCAACGCCACGCCGCTCGAAGTCCAGCAGACACTCTCCATCTACCTGCTCTCCTTCGCCCTGATGACCCTGTGGCATGGCGCGATTGCCGACCGCTTCGGCCGGCGCAAGGTCATACTCGTCGCCCTTGGCCTGTTCGCCATCGCCTCGGCCGGCTGCACGCTGGCAACGCGCATCGAGCACCTGTGGTTCTGGCGGGCGATGCAGGGCATGACGGCGGGTGCAGGCATCGTCATCAGCCGCGCCATCGTCCGCGACCTGTTCGACGGCCCCCCGGCCCAGCGCCTGATGTCGCAGATCACCATGATGTTCGCCCTGGCCCCGGCCATCGCGCCGGTGATTGGCGGCTGGCTGCAGACCTTCTTCGGCTGGCGTTCGGTCTTCGCCTTCCTCGTCGTGGCGACCGCTGCCCTCTGGCTGGCCTGCTGGAAACTGCTGCCGGAAACCCTGCCGCCGGAAAAACGACAGTCGCTACGCCCCGGCTATCTCGGCCGGACTTACTGGAAGGTGATGTCCTCGCCGCCCTTCCTGCTCGCCTGTGCGGCGCTATCGCTCAATTTCTCGGGTTTTTTCATCTATGTGCTGTCGGCGCCAGTTTTCCTGATGACCCATCTCGGCGTGCCGGAAACCGGCTTTCTCTGGCTTTTCGGGCCGGCCATGGGCGGGCTGGTCGCCGGTTCATGGCTGTCCGGCCGGCTGGCCGGCAAGATTTCACCGAGCCGGACCATCGTTATCGGCTATGCCTTCATGGGCAGCGCCGCAGCCATCAACCTGAGCGTCAATCTGGCGCTACCGCCGGGACTGCCATGGAGCGTCATGCCCCTCTTCGTGTACACCACCGGCATGTCGCTGGCCATGCCCAACCTGACCCTTTTTGCCCTCGATCCCTTCCCGGCCCAGCGCGGTCTCGCCGCGTCCTGCCAGACTTTTTTCCAGTCGGGATTCAACAGCCTGGTCGCCGCGCTGATCGTCCCGGCGCTGTGGGGCTCGACACTGACCATGGCGCTCGGCATGACCGGGCTGCTGCTGGCTGGCGGCATGGCCGCCCTGCTACACCAGAAACTAAGACTGATACCAGGGTAAGCCGCGACAGCGCCAGCCACCCAGGGTGCCGCGATGGTAATCGTCATCGAGCGGCCCCTCGAAACCTTCGAGGACATTGATCACATTGACGAACCCCGCTGCTTCCAGTGCTTCGCCGGCCATGATGGAACGGTGGCCGCTGCGGCAAATGATCAGCAGCGGACGGCTCAGGTCGTTGCGCACCAGCCATTTGACCTTCTCGACAAACTCCGGATCGACCTCCCAGTCGGGCGCTTCCTGCCAGGCCACATGCTCGGCACCGACCGGATGGCCGACATACATGTGCTCGATTTCTGTCCGGCAATCGATGAGCATGGCCTCGGGCTTTTCCTGAAGCAGGGCATGGGCGGCCAGGGGATCAAGATGCTGCATGGACATATCCGAAAATTAGAGTAGTCCGATATTATGAAAGCAAGCTGCGTAAAGCGTAAACTCGATCGACACGTCATCTTGGAGCCCGCATGAAACTCCCCGCCTGGATCAGCGCCACCGCCTCGGCCATCATCGCCGTAATGCCCGGCTGCGACTACGTGAACATGCAGGAAATGAAACCCGGCATCACGACCCAGGCCGAAGTACGCGCCCGCATGGGCGAGCCGGGCTTTGTGCACTGGAACGACGACGGCACGGCAACCTGGGAATACGCCCGGCAACCTAGCGGGACGAACTGCTACATGATTTCCTTCGGCAGCAATCAGGTCATCACCAAAATCGAACAGGTGCTCAACGACGCCAACTACGGCAAGGTGCACCCCGGAATGAGCAAGGACGATATCCGCCGCCTGTTTGGCGCACCGGGGACGAAGCAGGTCTTCAACAACCTGCGCGAGGAAATCTGGGAATGGCGCATCGAAGGCATGCCGCCGATGGATGAAACCTATTTCATGGTGCACTTCGACACCGATAACGGCGGCGTCAAGAAGACCTCGCAGCGGGTTCAGCCCAAGGCTTAGTAGGTCAGCGTCCGCCACTCGGGGTCGAGCGTGCGGGCGACAAAAGCCGTCGCGCCAGCATGATGGCTTGCCGCCAGCAGACTTTCCCCGACATTTACCCACTGGGCCTGGGCCATGCCGCAGGCGTAGAGCGTCACACCCGCCTGCTGCACTTCACGCAGGAACTCGCCGATGGATTTTTCCATGCTCGCGGTGGGATATGCCGCATCGGCCACACCTTCGACCAGCCAGCGCACGGCCGGTCCGGCGAAGTGGATCTCGACCTCGGCATCGAGCGCCCGCCCCGCCAGCGCGTGAATCAGGGGCGTCACGACCCGTTCAGGATGCTCCGACGTTGCCGCCCAGATCAAAAACGCCAGTTTGTCAGCCAAAAGTGGCCTCCGGTTCGATTGTCAGAATGTGCTGCCGATAGGTCGCCGCATCGACCAGCGCCAACTTTTCGTCGGCCCATGCACTCGGCCTCGCCCGCGCCATCCAGCCGGCCGCGTAAGGTTCAAGATTGACCAGGCGCGGCCGCTCCTCGGCCTCGTCATTGCCTTCGAGCAAGACAAAGGAAATCGGCGCATGCACCGCGAGCACGGTCTTGCGGCACTCCACCGTGCCCATCCCTCGCCCGAACTCAACTGCCGCCCCCTTTGGCTTGGCTGTAAAGGCAATGATCTCGCCCGCCAGGAAAATGCCGAAACTCGTCGCCCCGATCAACACCTCCCCCCCACCGACCTCCTGCACCCACATATCGTAGCGCGGGCAATAGAGCCGATCGTCGGGGATGCTGCCGGAGAAGGGGGTATGTGACATTTCAATTTGCCGAAAGAATTTCGTTGGTTGTCTGTTCGTGCCGCGAAGCCGAGCCGAAGACAGTGCGATTAGCACGGCGAGGTGAGAGCGACAAAGGCACGGACGGACAGACAACGAAATTTGGCGGAAGGAAGCAGGAGTCGAACCTACCCAAACCTGTTTGACAGGTCCTGACGGTTTTGAAGACCGTCCGTCCCACCGGGGAACGATTCCTTCCTTTATTCATTGATTCAATTTTCCGAACTGCTCTGGAGTTCCACGTGAAACGTGGGTATCGCGCACGCGGCGAGTGTAGCCGATGCGGTCGAAGAATTCGAGGATGTGGATGGCCACTTTGCGGCCGCCGCCGATTTCGTCGCGCAGGGTGGCGGCACGGGCACAGCCGTCGCGTTCATTGAGAAAAGCGACGCGGCGCGCCAGCTCTGCCACTGCTTCGGCCGCAAAGTAATGGTCGAGCGCCACCGGCCAGGCATCGCCATGCCGGGCAATGCGCTTGAACAGGGTGCGCACCACCTCTTCGCCGATCCCCGTCACCTTGGCAACATCGCGAACGCGCGGCGGTGCGTAGGGTTCGCTGAGCAGCAGGGGCTTCAGGCTTTGCCACAATTCGTGGTCCGCGGCCGCGAGCTGGACGCGATGTTCCGGCAGGTGCAGCCAGGCATTTGTCTGGGCGACATGACCAGCCGCCAGCGGTCCGGCAAGCAGGGCATCGAAAACCGGACGGGAGAGCGTCGGCAGGGTCAGGCGACGCAGGCGGTCACGCTCGACGCCGGTCAGGTCGGGTGCGCGCTCATGCTCGGCGGCCAGCGCGGCGAGCAGACGGGCTTCGAGTTCCCGCCAGCGGTCCGGCGAAAAGGCCGTGTCGCCGACCACCCGGAGATGCAGCTCCTGACACAGGGCGGCCACCGTGACGGCATCGAGGTTGCGGTTCTGCCCATAAGCGGACAAGTCGACACCGGCCGTCTGCTGTTCACTGGCCCGTTGCAGCGCCGTCGCTGGCTTGTCGTCGGCCAGTGCGGCGAGCATGGCGAGGCGCTCCGGGCTGCTTTTCCGGCGGCTGGGCGGGAAGATGTCGAGGACAATGCCACCCCCTATCGTGTGGCGGGCCGAAGCGTCGCGCAGGATGAAGCGGTCGCCGGCCAATGTGCCGATCTCTCGCTCAAGCGTCATCTGAGCCCAATGTTCGGCCCCCGGCACGATTTCATCGACGCCGAGCAGCGCGATGCGGGCCGGGACATCCTCGGCCCCGAGGTGAAGATGCACCTGCGTCCAGTGCTTGAGCGCTGGCTGGCCGGAAAGCACACGGACCCTGGCGTCGAAACGACGAAGCGGGGCGTGCAGGGAGGGCGCGACGATCCACTGGCCACGTTCGACGGCGGACTTTTCGATGCCACTCAAGGCCAGCGCGATACGCTGCCCGGCCTGGCCGGATGCGGCCGGGGCATCCTGGACGCGCAGACTGCGCACCCGGACGGCTTTATTGGGCGGCGAAAGCAACAATTGGTCGCCAGCCTGGACGGTGCCGGCAAAGGCAGTCCCGGTCACGACGGTACCGGCGCCGGAGAGCGTGAAGCAACGGTCAATGGCGAGGCGGAAGCCACCGGCGGACTGGCGCTCACCCTGTTCTGCGGCTTTTGCTTCAAGATAGGCACGCAGTGGGGCAATGCCTGCCCCACTCACGGCAGCCACGGGGAAGACGGGCGCATCGGCCAATGCAGTGCCGGCGAGCAACCGGGCCACTTCCGTTGCGGCCTGTTCTGCCCGCTCGGCGTCTACCGCGTCGATCTTGGTCAGCGCTACCGCCCCGCGCCTGATGCCGAGCAGTTCGATGATTTCCAGATGTTCGCGCGTCTGCGGCATCGGGCCATCGTCGGCAGCGATGACGAGCAGGGCGAAATCGATCCCGGTGGCCCCGGCCAGCATGTTGTGGATCAGCTTTTCATGGCCCGGCACGTCGATGAAACCGAGGGTCGGCGTATAGGCGTAGCCAAGATCGACGGTGATGCCGCGCGCCTTCTCCTCCTTCAGGCGGTCGCAGTCGACCCCGGTCAGCGCCTTGACCAGCGTCGTCTTGCCATGGTCGATATGGCCGGCGGTACCGATGATCATGGGGTTTTCCCGACAAAAGAATCTCCACTCGCCCGTCGAGACCCTGAGTCGAACGGACAACGCATCGCCGCATGGCCCGCACAATACGGGCCATCGGCAGTGAGGAGAAGGTCGGTTTGAAAACTCAACCGAACATGTCCTCGTACATACGCCCGGCCCAGGCGAAATCTTCGGTCACCAGATCGTCGCGGCGCAGGTTGTCGTCGTCCTGATCCTGGATGATGATGCCCTTGTCGTTGACGTAGTACTTGAAGCGCACGGCGACATCCTCGCGCGGTTTGGTGTTGACCATCATGAAGCAGAGGTTGTCGGGCAGCGCGTACTTGGGCTCGCGGCCCTTGACGCGCTCGCTGATGTATTTGGCGACAATCCTGGCGTGGGCGTTGGCGACGTGGCCGGCCTTCGGGTAGAAATTGAACTGCGGTGATACGACCCCGACCGCATCGCCGATGACGTACACGTCCGGGTCATCCTTCATGTTGAGGAAGAAGGGATCGACGCCGGCCCAGCCGGTCGGCTTGCCTTCGGCGTTCTTGCCGATGACCCCGGCCTTCCACGCCATGTCGCCGGCCTGGTGCGGCGCCATCAGGATGCTGTGGTCGAAGCCGAAATCGCCGACGGCCGTCTTGATCTTCTTGTTGAAGGGATCGACCTCCTTGATGACGGCTTTCGGCACGTAGGTGATCTGATCCTTGTAGAGATTCTCGAAGGCTTCCTGGAAACCACCGGTGATCGGGCGCGGGCTGTCCTTGGGGTCGAGGATGATGATCCGACCCTTGATCTTGCGTTCCTTGAACAATCCGGCAATCAGGCAGGCGCGTTCGTAGGGCGATGGCGGGCAGCGATGCGGCGGTGGCGGCAGGGTCATGACGAGATCGCCGCCCCTGAAATTCTGGATACTCTGCTTGAGGCGGAAATGCTCGGCGTTCGGGATGTAGGCCGCCGGAAACATGGCTCGCGTGTAGTCGGCCGCCTTGCGGTCGTTGCCGAACCAGGCTTCGTAGTTATAGCGGATGCCGGCACCGACGATCAGGTAGTCGTAGTCCAGCCAGCCCTGGGCAGTGATGACGCGCTTCTTGTCACGTTCGAAGGCGGTGACTTCGGTCTGGATGAATTTGTAGTCGTATTTCTGGGCGACTTCGAGGTAGCTGAAGGTCAGGAAATTGGTATCGACGACATCGACCAGCCACTT
>ERZ1034361.1197-NODE-1197-length-14411-cov-7.124250_pt1 | contig 14411 bp, 14 predicted proteins | sample MGYA00520617_ERZ1034361 | MGnify/ENA primary metagenome ERZ1034361 (study PRJEB33736, sample SAMEA104284507) | Azolla filiculoides | biome: Urban; feature: Water surface; material: Ditch water | place: Netherlands | collected 2015-10-28 | depth 0-0.1 m ... | reverse complement strand
GGCAATGAAACCATCAAAATGAATCAGCAGTCCATCGGCATTCAATACGGCTGGCGCTGGTAAGCCCAACTGTGCATGCATGACTCACACTTCAGGCTGAACACTATGCGCAATTCACTACTCCTTTTGCTCGCGGTGCCCGTTTGGGCGGCGGCACAGGTTCACCCTCTTTACGAAGGTGCCGATCTGAAGCTGGGTGAAAAGCTGATTGCTGACAGCCAGTGTTCGGCCTGTCACCAGCGCACTGTGGGCGGGGATGGCTCTGCCATTTACCGGCCCGCAGGGCGCATCAACAACCCCGGCTCTTTGCGGGGGATGGTGGAGAACTGCAATGCACAACTGAACTTGGGGCTGTTCCCGGAAGAGGTCAACTCCATTTCGGCAGTGCTCAACCGGGATCACTACCGTTTCAAATAGGCAGCAACCCTAGGGTAAATACTAGTGCACATGAAATAACCCAGTGTTTATATTAGTGAATATGGATATTTGAATGTGATGCAAGAAGTCCCCACTCAAACCGAAGTTGCTGATAAAGCGCTGGAGCGTGCCGCGGAGTTGTTTGGGGTGCTGTCAACGCCGGTGCGCTTGCGAATCATTGGGGAGTTGTGCTCCAGTGAGAAGAACGTGTCGCACTTGCTGGGTTCGATTGATGTCTCGCAGCCGAATATGTCGCGCCATTTGAGCGTGCTGTACCAGGCTGGCATCGTCACGAAGAGAAGAAGTGGCACCAATGTGATTTACGCATTGGCCAACGAGTCGGTGGTGTCCATTTGCAAAGTGGTGTGCACACAAATGGCATCGGATGTGGCTCATGCCACTGAAAGTTAAATTGTTGAGGAGACTTGGGTATGCGCGATGAATTGGGTTCGGGTCGCGTCCAGAAGGCACCAGAAAGCTTTCTGAGTCGTGAAGGTATCAAGACTGTATTTGCCGAGGCAAAGAAAGGTCGCAGGGATTTCATTCGCAACGCCTTTGCTGCCGCGGCAGCAGGTGTGGCGGTGCCCGCTGCATTGGCCCAGGGTAACCCGGTGCCAACCGAAGGCGGTGATCCCAACATCCTCAAGTTGCCTGAGCACAGCACGGGCTTGGGGCAGGGTGTGGCTGCCGATGGTGGCTACGGCAAACCCTCGAAATACGAGGCGAATGTGCAGCGCCGCCAGAGCCCGGGTCTCACACAAACCACGCAGGCATCGGTCTCGTTCGCACCCCTGCAATCGCTGTTCGGCATCGTTACGCCCAGTGGTCTGCACTTTGAGCGTCACCACCAGGGCTGGTGGGATATCGACCCTTCCAAGCACCGCCTGATGATCAACGGCATGGTGAAGGCCAATAAGGTGTTCACGCTCGACGAAATCATGCGCTTGCCTTCGGTGTCGCGCTTTCATTTCATTGAGTGCGGTGCCAACACGGCGGTGGATTGGGGCAATGTTGCGGTGCCTACCGTTCAGTACACCCACGGCATGGTTTCTTGCAGCGAGTTCACCGGCGTTCCGCTGATTACGCTGCTGGAACTCGCCGGTGCCGATCTGAAGAAGGGCAAGTTTGTGCTGGCGGAAGGCGCAGATGGTTCCTCCATGACGCGCACGATTCCAATGAGCCTGATTCTGTCCGGCGAAGTATTCGTGGCCTATGGCCAAAACGGTGAAATGCTGCGACCCGAGCAAGGCTACCCGTTGCGCTTGATCGTTCCGGGCGTTCAAGGCGTGAGCTGGGTCAAGTACCTGCGCCGCATCGAAGTGGGCGATATGCCCTATGCCGCAAAAGACGAAGCCGTTCACTACATCGACTTGCAACCCGACGGCCAACATCGCCAGTACTCCAGCATTCAGGAATGCAAGAGCGTGGTGACAACGCCTTCTGGCGGTCAGGTGCTGCTGGACAAGGGTTTCTACAACATCACCGGGCTGGCCTGGTCGGGTCGTGGAAAGGTGAAGCGGGTTGACGTGTCAACCGACGGTGGCCGTAACTGGCGCACTGCGCGTCTGGAGGGGCCCACGCTGTCCAAGGCGTTGACCCGGTTCAACTTGGATTGGGTATGGGACGGCAAGCCGGCCATTATTCAGAGCCGTGCGATGGACGAGACCGGCTTTGTGCAACCCAACTACAAACAACTGCGGTCGGTGCGCGGCACGCGGTCGATCTATCACAACAATGCCATTCAATCCTGGTTGGTTCAAGAGAGCGGGGAGGTCAAGAATGTTCAGGTTTCCTAAGGCGATCCTCGCAACGGCACTGATCGCCGCAAGCGGTTTTGCCATGGCCCAAAGTGCGGCCAAATATCCGGGTGTGGGACGTGATGCCACACCCAAAGAAGTGGCTGCATGGGACATTGATGTGCGCCCCGACTTCAAGGGCTTGCCGCCAGGTTCGGGCTCTGCGACAGCGGGCCAGGACATCTGGGAAGGCAAATGCGCGCAATGCCACGGCTTCTTCGGCGAGTCCGGTGAGGTGTTCAGTCCTTTGGTAGGCGGCGTCACCAAAGAGGACATCAAGACCGGGCATGTGGCCAATCTGCGTGCCACGAATTTCCCGGGGCGTACCACCTTCATGAAGGTTCCTACGCTGTCGACCATTTGGGACTACATCAACCGGGCCATGCCCTGGAATGCGCCCAAGTCGTTGAAGACGGACGAAGTCTATGCCGTGACCGCGTTCTTGCTGAGCCTGAACGGAATCGTGCCGGATAACTTTGTCTTGTCCGACAAAAACATTGCCGACGTGCAAAAGCTGATGCCCAACCGCAATGGCATGACCACGGCGCACGCCATGTGGCCGGGGAACGAGTTCAACGGGGTGAAAAAGCCCGACACGCAAAACGTGGCTTGCATGAAGGACTGCGCACCCGAGCCCAAGGTGGCATCGTTCCTGCCGGACTTTGCACGCAATGCGCACGGAAACCTGGCTGAGCAAAACCGCATGGTGGGTGCACAGCATGGCGCAGACACTACACGCCCGGAACGCAAAGCCGGTGATGCGGACGTGCCGGTGAAACCAACGGCTCCAAAAGCCGACGGAGCGGGTAGCGAGATGAAGGCGGTCAATGCGCTGCTGCAGAAGTACACCTGCTCGGCTTGCCATGGCGTTGACAAGAAAATTGTCGGCCCGGCTTTCCAAGATGTGGCCAAGAAGTATTCGGGTCAGGTGGACTATCTGATCAAGAAGATGCAATCGGGTGGTGTTGGTATCTGGGGCCCCATCCCGATGCCTCCGCAAAAGATCACCGATGCAGAAGCCAAGACCGTTGCCAGCTGGATCGCAGCGGGCGCCAACAAGTAAGCCGTCAGCATCAGCTCTGACACCACTAGAAAATCACTTTTTACCTAGGAGATTCTTATGAAAAATCGACGCGACGTACTCAAGAGCAGTGCCATCGTTGCAGGCCTTTTGGCTGGTACCGGTCTGTTCCCCCAATATGCCTTTGCGGCCTACAACAAGGGCGCATTTGAAGCCAAGACCGTGGCCGAAGTGCTGAAGGCGCTGGGCGCCGGCGCTCCCACCGAGAGCAAAGACGTCACCATTGGCGGCCCGGACATCGCTGAAAACGGCGCAGTGGTGCCACTCACCGCCAGCACCACCATTGCCGGTGTCAAACAGGTTCTGATTCTGGTCGAGAAGAACCCCGCTGCCCTGGTTGCACGCTATGAAGTCACGGACAGCGTGGAAGCCAATTTCGCGACACGTTCCAAGATGGGTCAGTCTTCCGATGTGTACGCGGTGGCCATCACCGGCGACGGCAAGGCCTTCTTCGCCAAGAAGGAAGTCAAGGTCACTTTGGGTGGTTGCGGCGGCTAATTCGCCCGCACTTGAGTCCACGATTAATTTAGACAACGTTTTAGGAGAATACACATGGCAGATCCGATGCGAATCCGTGCCCAGGCAGCTGGCGACAAGGCAACCGTGCGCGTTTTGATGAGTCACGAAATGGAATCCGGTCAGCGCAAAGACGCAGCCGGCAATACAGTTCCCGCCTGGTTCATCCAGGAAGTCAGCGCTACGCTGAATGGCAAAGTGGTTTTGACTGGCGAATGGGGTCCTGCGGTTTCCAAGAACCCGTTCCTGCAATTCACCATCAAGGGTGCTAAGGCCGGTGACAAGGTCGGCGTAACCTGGAAAGACAGCAAGGGCGATACACGCACCGACGAAGCAACCGTTTCCTGATCAGCAGGTGCTTGAATGCAAGGAGTGTGATCGTCACACTCCTTGTGCGTTTGGGGAGTCGAAAAATAAAAAAACCGCTGGAGACTTCATGAAATTAAAGAGCTACGTTTCGTTGTTTTTGCTGGCTGGGCTGTGTGCTGGTGCATCCGCCCAAAAGTCTGCCGTCCAAAGCATTGAGGAATACCGTGCCATGCTGCAGGACGGCAATCCGGCGGACCTTTTTGAGGCCAAGGGCGAAGACCTTTGGAAGCAAAAGCGCGGCCCCAAGAAAGCTACGCTGGAGCAATGCGATCTGGGCAAAGGCCCCGGCGTTGTGAAGGGCGCGTTTACCGAGTTGCCACGGTACTTTGCTGATACCAACCGGGTGCAAGACCTGGAATCGCGCCTGCTGACCTGCATGGAAACCCTGCAGGGCCTGAATGCTGCTGAGATCGCGAACACTCCGTTCGGCAAGGGTGAGCAAAACAATATGACGGCCTTGGCCACTTGGATTTCTGCGGAGTCCAAGGGCATGAAGTTCAACCTGTCGCAAGCGCACGCCCAGGAGCGCACCTTCTACGAAGTGGGCAAGCGGCTCTTCTTCCAACGTGGCGGCCCGCACGATTTCGCATGTTCCAGTTGTCACGGCCAGGATGAGAAGCGCATCCGCCTGCAAGATTTACCTAATCTGACCAAGAACCCGGGCGATGGCATTGGCTTTGCGGCCTGGCCCGCCTACCGCGTATCCAACGGCCAGATGTGGGGCATGCAGCAGCGCCTCAACGATTGCTATCGGCAACAGCGCTTTCCGTACCCGGGCTTCGGCAGTGATGCCACGATTGCCCTGGGGGTGTATCTGGGTGTGAACAGCCAGGGCTCTGCCTCGGTTGCTCCCGCGATCAAGCGTTGAGGTAAGGGGAAATCATGTTGTTGACCAAAGCAAAAATTGCCATCGCGTTCGTGGCGATCGCCGGAGCACTGGCCGGTTGTTCCAATATGTCCGGCTCTGCGGATCTGGACAAACTCACGGCATCGATTGTCAAAGCGTCTTTCCGCGATCAGGGCATCGTCAAAGCCTCGGTGCTGGACACCGATGAAACCAATCGCGAGTGCGCCGCTGCCGATGTGGCCGGCAAGCCCATTGAGGAAGAACTGGCGCGCGCGCTTGAAGCCAAGAATCTGCAGACCATCCAATGGCCTTCTAACGGCGTCTTTCTGGGTGACTGGAAAGAGGGCGAAAAGATTGCGCAGAATGGCCGTGGCCTGACCTGGACCGACGATGCCAAAACCGTCAACGGCGGCAACTGCTACAACTGCCACCAGATCGACAAGAAGGAAATCTCCTTCGGCACGATTGGCCCCAGCCTGTACAACTACGGAAAAATTCGTGGGGTAACGGACCCCAAGAGTCCGGACTCCAAGCTGATGGTCGAGTACACCTGGGGCCGCATCTGGAACAGCAAGGCCTATAACGCCTGTTCCAACATGCCGCGCGCCGGCCACATGGGCATTCTTTCTGAGCAGCAGGTGCGAGATCTGGTCGCGTTGCTGCTGGACCCCAAGTCACCCGTAAACCAGTAAATTTTTGAGACCGGAGTGATCCGGTCTTTTCTTTATATCAGTTAAGGCGAAATTATGAATCTGACCAAACGTGAATTTCTTCAAGTCATCGGCGCTGGCACGATGGCAGGCATGGGCTTGGGCACGTATGCTGAAGCGCATGCTGCTACGGCAATGAACGGGCTGTACGACATTCCCAAGTTTGGTTCGGTGTCATTTCTGCACATGACCGATTGCCATGCGCAGCTCAAGCCAATCTATTTCCGCGAGCCCAACGTCAACCTGGGCATTGGCAGCATGAAGGGTAATCTGCCGCACCTCGTGGGCGAGCACCTGCTGAAGACGGCCAATGTGCGTCCGGGCACGGCCGAAGCCTACGCGCTCTCTTGCCTTGACTTTGAAACGGCGGCCAAGCGTTACGGCAAGGTTGGTGGCTTTGCCCACCTCGCCACGCTGGTCAAGCAACTGAAGGCCAGCCGCCCCGGTGCCTTGCTGCTTGACGGTGGTGACACTTGGCAGGGTTCTGCCACTTCCCTTTGGACCAATGGCCAGGACATGGTCGATGCCTGCAAATTGCTCGGCGTGGATGTGATGACCGGCCACTGGGAGTTCACCTATGGCATGGAGCGCGTGAAGGAGATTGTTGAAAAAGACTTCGCCGGCAAGATCGACTTTGTCGCCCAGAACGTCAAGACCAATGACTTCGGCGACCAGGTGTTCAAGCCCTACGTGATCCGCGAAATCAATGGCGTGCCCTGCGCCATCATCGGACAGGCCTTCCCCTACACCCCGATTGCCAACCCCCGCTACATGGTGGCTGACTGGGCCTTTGGCATTCAGGACGAGAACATGCAGAAGATGGTGGACGAGGCGCGTGGCAAGGGCGCTCAGGTCGTCGTCGTCATTTCGCACAACGGTATGGACGTGGACCTGAAGATGGCAAGCCGCGTGAGTGGCATCGACGCCATCATGGGCGGCCACACCCACGACGGCATGCCGGTCGCCAGCATCGTCAGCAACAAGGGTGGCAAAACCATTGTTACCAATGCGGGATCCAACAGCAAATTCCTGGGTGTCCTGGACTTTGAAATCAAAGACAAAAAGGTTGCTGACTTCCGCTACAAGCTATTGCCCATCTTCTCCAACATGCTGCCTGCAGACCGCGAGATGGATGCGCTCATCAACAAGATCCGCGCGCCTTATGAAGCAAAGCTGTCGGAAACGCTGGCCATCACCGAAGGCACCTTGTACCGTCGTGGCAACTTCAACGGCACTGGCGACCAGTTGCTGTTGGACGCTTTGATGGATGTGCAGGGCGCTGACCTGGCGTTCTCTCCTGGCTTCCGCTGGGGCACCAGCCTGTTGCCGGGCCAGGCCATTACCCGCGAATGGCTGATGGACATGACGGCCACCACCTATTCGTATGCCACGGTGTCCGAGATGAGCGGTGCCACCATCAAGACGGTGCTGGAAGACGTGTGCGACAACCTGTTCAATCCCGACCCGTATTACCAGCAGGGCGGTGACATGGTGCGTGTGGGCGGGCTGCAATACAGTTGTGATCCTCTGGCAGCCATGGGCAAGCGCATTGACAACATGCGTCTGAACGGCAAGCCGGTTGAAGCCGACAAGAAATACAAGGTGGCCGGCTGGGCACCGGTGGCCGAAGAGGCACGCACTGCGGGCAACAAGCAGGTGTGGGAAGTGGTGGAGCAGTGGCTTAAGGCGCGCGGTGGCAAGGTCAGCCCGCGCACGCTGAATACGCCCAAGCTGGGCGCTGTGCTGCCGAACCCGGGTTACGTCGAATAAGTTCGACCGCAGCCGCGCCGCCATGGTTGGCCATGGCGGACGCTGCCGCTATTTTGAAGATGGAGTGCGGAAAAAAGTATGAGTGAATGGTTGATGAACAACTGGCCGTACCTCGCCTTGGTGGCGTGGTTTGGCTACAAGTGGTGGAACTCACGGCGCGTCGTGGCCATGCTGCCGGAGTTGAAGAGCAAGGGTGCCCAGTTCATCGATGTCCGTTCTGCAGGGGAATTCGCTGGCGCGAGCGCTCCTGGGACCATCAACATTCCGCTTTCCGAATTGGGTAGCCGCCTGGGTGAAATCACCAAGACCAGCCCGGTCGTGGTGTGCTGCGCCAGTGGTACCCGAAGCGGTATGGCCAAGATGCTGCTCAAGAAGCACGGTTACTCCCAAGTTCACAACGTGGGCGCCTGGACCAAACTGACGGGCAATTCGCTGTCCTGATTTCAACGGGGCCACAGCAAAGCCCCTAAACCCCGTGCGCTAACTGCCATTTTGATAAAAATGCGCCCGTGCATTCGGATGACCGGCCCAGTTGCGGCTTGCGTCGTGCGCTTTGAACCCATAAGAAATCGAAGAAGCTTTACCAAGTGACTTCATGCCCAGGGAGGGCATTGCTTGCTGCAAAGGTATTCGCATACCGCCTGCAGCAAGGCTGGTACTTCATTAACTGATCAAAGGAACGCGCTATGAATACGGAAGTCATCTGGACCTTTCTGTCCACACAAGGGGCCGACTTCGGCCTGAAGCTATTGGGGGCTCTGGCAGCCTGGGTAATCGGTCGCTGGCTGATCGGGATGGCCTTGCGTCTTTTGGGTGGCGCTCTCAAGCGCGGCGGCAAGGTCGATCAGACCTTGGCCAACTACCTCACGTCGATCATTTCGGTGGTGTTGAACATCATCCTGATCCTGGCGATTTTGGACATTTTTGGCGTCAAGACCACTTCGTTTGCCGCGCTATTGGCCGGTGCTGGTTTGGCGATTGGTACCGCCTGGGGTGGATTGCTCACACACTTTGCGGCCGGCGTCTTCATGCAAGTGTTGCGCCCGTACAAGGTCGGTGACTTTGTGACCGCCGGTGGCATCACCGGCACCGTGAAGGAGTTAGGGCTTTTCGGAACCACCCTGATCACGCCCGACAACGTGGTGACGATCGTGGGCAACAACACGGTGTTCTCGGGGTCGATTCAGAACTTCAGCACCTTGCCGTACCGCCGTGTGGATTGCCTGGCCAAGGTGGCGAATGCGGTAGACGTAACCGACGCCATAGCCCGCTTGCGCACAGCCGTGGCAGCCATTCCGAATGTGGTGACCAGCCCGGCACCCGACATTGAAATTCTGCAGTTCACCCCTGAAGGCCCGTTGCTGTGCGTACGTCCCTACACGCATACCGACCACTACTGGCAGGTGTACTTTGACACCCACAAAGCGGTAGTCAGCACCTTTGGTGCGGCGGGATATCCGGTGCCCGAAACGCCGGTAGCCCATCGCAGCCTGTAACTGACTGGGGCGGTCGCTCAGTCGACCGAGGCACTCCAGCGGTCGCCCCAATCTTTTTGCAGGTTGCGGCGGTCGCGCTTGGTGGGGCGGCCGCCTTCAATCGACAGCGCCGGCTCTGGGCTCAAGCGGCGGCGTTCTGTTTCCTGCTCTCGGTGCTTTTTGCTTTCTTCGGTTTCTTCGTACAACTGTTGCGCCACGGAGGCAGGGCCCCGCTGTTCGCTCACGCCCAAGACCCGCACGGTACGCGGGATTTTGGCCTGCACCAGTTGAACGATGTCGCCCGCGCGCACCTCGCGCGAGGCTTTGACCTCGGCACCATTGACCTGCACCCGACCTGCGTGCACCTCATCGCTGGCCAATGAGCGCGTCTTGAAAAACCGCGCCGCCCACAGCCATTTGTCGATGCGAACTTTGTCCATGCGTATGGTTGCGCCGGTGCTTAGCCGGTTGCGTCTTCAATGACTGGTACTTCTGGCGTGAGCACCGGCCCATGGCCGCTAAAGCGGTCCAGCGCCAGGTACAGCACCGGGGTAATGAACAGCGTGATGGCCTGCGAGAAAACCAGACCACCGACCACGGCCAGACCCAGGGGCTGGCGTAGCTCGGCACCGGCACCAATTCCCAGCGCAATCGGCAGGGCCCCCATCAGCGCCGCCATGGTGGTCATCATGATCGGGCGGAAGCGCAGCACGCAGGCCTCGCGAATGGCTTGGGCCGGCGTCATGCCGTGGTGACGCTGCGCGTCCAGCGCAAAGTCGATCATCATGATGGCGTTCTTTTTTACGATGCCGATCAGCAAGACGATGCCAATGGTGGCAATCAGCGTCAGGTCCTGACCGAACAGCATCAAGGTGGCCAGCGCCCCGACGGCTGCTGAGGGCAGACCGGCCAGAATGGTGATGGGGTGGATAAAGCTCTCGTAGAGCACGCCCAGCAACACGTAAATGACCAGCAGCGCCGAGATGATCAGAATCGCCTGGCTACCCTGGGAACTCTTGAACACCGCTGCATCTCCGCCGTAGCTGGTGATAACCGAGGAGGGCATTTGTACGGCTTCGCGGGCAGCGTCAATGTGGGCGGTGGCGTCACCCAGTGCCGCACCCGGAGCCAGATTGAAAGAGATCGTGACCGCTTGAAGCTGCCCCACGTGGTTGATGGACGAGGGGCCCACTGCGCGTTCCACGGTGGTGAAGGCGGCCAGTGGCACCAGCGTGCCATTGGAGGAGCGCACAAAGATACTGTTTAAAGCACGTTCATCCTGCTTGGTTTCGGGCGCCACTTCCATGATTACCTGGTAGCTGTCGGTGGGCAGGTAAATGGTGGAAACCTGGCGCTCGCCAAAGGCACTGAACAAGGCCGAGCGGATGGCATCGATCGACACGCCCAGCGAGTTGGCACGGTCGCGGTCAATCTTGAGTTGGGCCTGCAAACCACGCAGTTGCGCGTCACTGGTGACGTCGCGGAACAAGGGGTCCGCACGCAACTTGTCTTGCATCTTGATGGCCCAGCCATTCAGCTCATCGGCTTTGACGCTTTGCAGGATGTACTGAAACTGTGCCTTGCTCTGGCGTCCGCCGAGCTGCAGGTTTTGCACCGGGCGCATGAACACGTTGATGCCGGCGATGCCGCGCAGCTTCTTGCGCAGACCCTCGATCACCTGTTTCATCGGCAGGCGCTGGGATTGCGGCTTGAGCGTGATGAACATGCGGCCCGAGCTTTGCGCACTGTTGCCGCCGTTAAACGAGTTAACGGCGGCCACGTTGGGGTCAGCGCGGAAGACCTGGGCTGCCTGTTCCTGCAGGCGGACCATCTCGGGGAAGGAAACGTCTTCGGCTGCTTCGGTGGACACCTGAATCTGACCAATGTCCTCTTCCGGGAAGAAACCCTTGGGGATGGTCACAAATAACCAAGCGGTGGCGGCGAAGGTTGCCGCAGCCAGCAGCAGCGTCAGCTTGCGGTACTTCATGGCCACGTCGAGTTGCTGCGCATACAGCGCCAACGTCCAGTCAAAGGCTTTTTCAAACAGGCGCACCAGCGGGCCAGGCGGTTTCTTGTGGGCTTCGTCGGTCAGGAAGCGGCTGGCCAGCATGGGCACCAGTGTGAGCGACACAAAGGCCGACACCACAATCGAGAGGCCTACCACCACCGCAAACTCGTGGAACAGCAGGCCAATGACGCCGGGCATGAAGAAGATCGGGATGAAAACGGCAATCAGCGATGAGGAGATGGAAATGATGGTGAAGCCCACCTCGCGCGCGCCGCGCAGCGCCGCCTGAAACGGGTCCTCGCCATGCTCCACGTGGCGCATGATGTTCTCCAGCACCACGATGGCATCGTCCACCACCAGCCCCACGGCCAATGTCAGCCCCAGCAGCGAAATGTTGTCCAGGCTGTAGGACATGCCCCACAGCAGGGCCACGGCGCCAATGAGCGATACCGGTAGCGACAACGTAGGAATCACGGTGGCCACAAAGCGCCGCAGGAACAGGAAGATCACCAGCACCACCAGGGCAATCGTTCCCACCAGCGTCAGGCTCACGTCGTGCAGGGCCTCGCGCACCGACAGCGAGCGGTCATTGATGGGGGTGAGCGATACCGACTGCGGCATTTGGCTTTGCAGTGCGGGCAGCGCCGCCCGAATGGAGTCCACCACCTTGACCGTGTTGGCACCCGGCTGGCGCTGAATCGCCAGCGTGATGGAGGGTTCGCCGTTGAAGGTGGCAGAACTCTTGAAGGTCTCCACGCTGTCTTCAACCGTGGCAACATCTTTTAGTCGCACCGGGTTGCCGGCGCGCATGCCCACAATCAGGTTCGAGAAGGCTTGCGCGTTTTGCAACTGCTTGTTGGCCTGCAGGACCAAGGTTTGCTTGGGGCCTTCGAGCGTGCCGACCGGCGTGTTCACATTGGCTTGGCGCAGCGCGGTGCTCAGTTCATCAAAGCCCATGTTGGACGCGACCAGCGCTTCGGGCTTGACGCGCACCCGGATGGCATAGCGCTTGGAGCCAAACACATTCACCTGCGCAATGCCTTCGAGGGTAGACAGTGTGGGCGAAATCAGATGCTCCGCAAAGTCCTGCAACTCGGAGGGTGCCAGTGACGGCGAGCGCATGGAAATCAGCAGCACCGGTGCGTCGGCGGGATTCACCTTGCGGTAGGCCGGCGTAGCGGTCATGTCCACAGGCAGCGAACGCTGGGCACGCAGCAATGCCGCCTGAACGTCCACGGCCGCAGCGTCGATGTTGCGGCCTTCTTCAAACTCCAGCGTCAGCGAGGTGCTGCCCAGAATGCTGGTCGAACTGATGGTTTTGAGGCCGGGAACCGTCTGAAACTGCTTTTCAAGGGGCAGCGCCACCGCGCTGGCCATGGTTTCAGGGTTGGCGCCGGGAAAGTTGGCCGTGACATTGATCACCGGCGTGTCGTAGCTGGGCAGGGCCGCAACGGGGATTTTCTGGTAGCCGATAATGCCGGCCAGAACGATGGCCAGGTTCAGCAGAACCGTCATCACCGGACGGCGGATGAACAATTCAGAAATGTTCATGGCTTGGCGGCGCTGGCGGCAGTGGCTGTACCGGCGGCTTGCGAAGCGGCAGGTTTGCTGTCTTCTGCCTTGGCCGGGCTCGATGCGCCGCCCTTGGGCTCTTTGGCGCGCTCCACGATGGGGCTGTTGGGCCGGACGTTTTGTTTGCCATCCAGCACGATGACATCGCCGGGCTTGATGCCGGTGACCGCAGCATCACCCGCCTCCGAGTACACCACTTTCACGGGTTGCAGGCGGGCCTTGCCGTCTTCCACCACATAGACGATGGTGCCGCGAATGCCTTGCACCACGGCTGCCAGCGGAATGGTGGTGGCGTCCGACAGGCTGTTCACCGTCTGTGAAATTTCAACAAAGGCACCGGGCCACAGTTTGCCTTCCTTATTGGCGAACACCGCCTTGGCCTGCACCGTGCCCGAGGCCGCGTTGACCGTGTTGTCCACAAACTTCAACTTGCCTTTGAAGCTGCCGCCGCCATCGGCCAGCTTGGCTTGAACCGGGGCGCCACCGTCCTTCAGGGCCGCCAGGGCGTCGGGGAGGTTGCGTTGGGGAATGCTGAAGGCCACTGCAATCGGGTCGAGTTGCGTGATGGTGACCAGCGTGGTTTGGTTGGCCTGCACCAGGCTGCCCGCCGACACGTTGACGGCGCCTACCCGCCCGGAGTTGGGTGCCACGATGCGGCTGAACGAGACCGCCACCTTGGCGGCCTCAATGGCGGCTTCGTCAGACACGGTGGTCGCTTGTAAGGCTTCCATCTGGGTCTGGGAGGTATCGACCGCACCTTGCGAAATGAAGTTCTGTGCGAACAACTGCTTGGCCCGCTCGAATTGCCGTTTGGCATCCGCCAGGCTGGCCTGGTCTTTCACCAGTTGCGCACGGGCCTTGGCCAGATTGGCTTCTTCGGTACGGGCGTCCAGCGTAAACAGCAACTGCCCCGCCTTGACGAACTGGCCCTCGGCAAAGTGCACCTTGGCAATCGTGCTGGTGACTTGGGAACGCAAGTCCACACTGGTCAGTGGTGAGACGCTTCCGCTGGCTTGGATGGTGACGGGGAAGTCGCGTTTTTGCGCCTTGATGGTGCTCACTGTCACCGGCGGCAGCGGGGCTGACGCGCCAGCAGCAGGCGCGCTGGCGGTGGGCGTCGCTGGTGCGGCGGTGCTGGCACCCGCAGCGGGGGCTCCTGCGCCACCGGCTGCCGCTGGCTCGGACTTGCCAGAACAGGCTGTCAGAACCATGCAACACACAGCGCCGATTGCAAAGAGGGAGGGGCGGATAGCAAGGTTCATGGCAGCAAAGGGTTGGCCTCAGGGCGTCAATTTATAGAGGGGTACGGTGACGCCAAGCATAAGTGGCGCCTGTAAAGACGTGGTACGGAGAACATTTTAAGGACCCTAGTTTTTTGCACCGGCCGCTAGCGCTGCCTCGCGGCTGGCGTTCAGTTGGCGCGGGTCCGGTGCGTCCAGCGTATTCCAGCCTTGCAAATGCAACTGCGCGATATTGCACAGCCCGGTAATCCATTCCGGGTCGTCGTTCAGGCAGGGGATGTAATGAAATTCCTTACCGCCGGCGTGCAAAAAGGCTTCGCGCCCTTCCATGTTGATTTCTTCCAGCGTCTCCAGGCAATCGCTGGTAAAGCCGGGGCACAGCACATCGACGCGGCCGATGCCGGCCTTGGCCATGGCGATCAGGGTCGGCTCGGTGTAGGGCTCCAGCCATTTGGCGCGGCCCAGGCGTGACTGAAAGGTGACCTGGAACGCGTCCTTGTCCAGCCCCAGTTTCTGGGCCAACAGGCGCGCGGTCTTGAAGCATTCGCAATGGTAGGGGTCACCCAGATGCAGGGTGCGCTCGGGCACGCCGTGAAAGCTCATCACCAG
>ERZ1034361.1196-NODE-1196-length-14414-cov-7.484411_pt1 | contig 14414 bp, 17 predicted proteins | sample MGYA00520617_ERZ1034361 | MGnify/ENA primary metagenome ERZ1034361 (study PRJEB33736, sample SAMEA104284507) | Azolla filiculoides | biome: Urban; feature: Water surface; material: Ditch water | place: Netherlands | collected 2015-10-28 | depth 0-0.1 m ... | reverse complement strand
GTTCGTTTCTTCCGCATCACCCGCAACAACCAACTGATTGGCCAGTTCTATCTGGATCTTTACGCCCGCGAAGAAAAGCGCGGCGGCGCTTGGATGGATGAAGCGCTGACCCGTCGTCGTACACAGAGCGGCATACAAACGCCGGTGGCTTATCTCAACTGCAACTTCCCTGCGCCAGTTGGCAGCAAGCCCGCCACCTTCTCGCACGATGATGTCATTACCCTCTTCCATGAAACAGGTCATGGCCTGCATCATCTGCTAACCCAGGTAGAAGACCTGGCCGTCTCCGGCATTCATGGCGTGGAATGGGATGCGGTAGAGCTGCCCTCCCAGTTTATGGAGAACTTCTGCTGGGAATGGTCTGTGCTGCAAGACATGACCGGACATGTCGAGGCCGGCGAACCTCTGCCGCGCACACTGTACGACAAAATGCTGGCTGCCAAAAACTTCCAGAGTGGCCTGTTTAACCTGCGCCAGCTTGAATTCTCGCTGTTTGATCTACTCATCCACAGCGACCCGGCTTGTAGCCGCCCGGTGCTGGATGTGCTGGCGGATGTCCGTAAAGAAGTCGCCGTGATTCATCCGCCCACCTGGCACCGCTTCCCCAACAGCTTCTCGCACATCTTTGCGGGTGGTTATGCGGCCGGTTATTACAGCTACAAGTGGGCTGAAGTCCTTTCCGCCGATGCCTTCGCTGCCTTTGAAGAAAGCGGCAATCCTGTTGACCCTGTTACGGGCGCCAAATTCCTCACTGAGATCCTCTCAGTCGGCGGCTCGCGCCCGGCCATCGAATCATTCCGTGCGTTCCGTGGACGTGACCCACAGGTCGATGCGCTGCTACGCCATAGCGGCATGACCGCTGACGCCTAAAGCAACTCACCCAATCTGGAACCAGAAATCATGGAAACACTAACCAGCGTCCACACACTTGAACTCTTTCCGTTTTTCAAGAACTTGCCCTTAGGCATCATTGGGCTATTCGTAGCGCTGTGGATTAACGTTTTCTTTTTGCGCCGGATCACCATCAATTTTGAAATTGGTGGTCGCATTTGTCTCAACAGAAACAATCCTGCTGGCGTCTTTCATCATTACTTCCGGGCGATTACCTATCTGATGATCGTGCAGATCATTGTAATCATCCTTTGGGGATTGGCACTCTATGGCCTTGCGTTGGTCAAGGACCCCATGGATGCCATCATGTTTGCAGGGAGCTGTTACACCACCATGGGCATCGTCACGGAGGTGATGCCATTAGGTTGGAAGTTCATCGCCATCGTTATTGCACTCTCAGGTTTATTCGCAATCGCATTGGCTACCTCGGCCATGATTAACATGTCGACCCTATTCCGTCGGGCCTGGTTGATGAAACATGCCGTACGTATCGAGTCGATACTTGCGCGTGAGAACGTTGAAATCCCTGACTTCATGTCAGTTGAAGAAACAATCAAGGTGAAAGCCGAAATCAAAACCACGGAAAACCCGAACTCATGAGTCTTGTCAGGTTTCAATCTCCAACGCAGGGTAGCGTCATCATGTTTGGGCAAGATGCCCAGACACTCCTAGATACATTAGGACTTCCGGTACATGGGGAAATGACGGCCGGCCAATTGCCGGACTTGTTACAACGTCTTAAAACAGCCATTGATGCCGACAAAGCTGCCAACCCGGTGATATGGCCTGAAGATCTGGATGTGCCAGAAGACATGGATGCACCGATAATCGTCCACTTTGCTCAGCGTGCCGCGCCGATGGTGCCGCTGATGGAACGCTGTATCAAATCCGGTGAAACCATTCTCTGGTAATACACGGGCTAAACGACCAGCGGTAACCCCTCATCCTGCTCAATCAGGCGCGCTACTAAAGACATTAAGTCCAGGCCTGTAGTTTCAGCCAACACCTGGACCCGTTCTCTCAGCACCGCTTCATCCAACGATGCCGTTGTTGCCAGCGCCCCAAGTGCAATGACATTACCGCCCGGCGTTTGTGGCAATAAGCGACTCTGCCCATGAAAAGCCGCATCCAGCGCAATACAGCTTTTCAGAAAATGTGGGCTACGGCTTAAAAAATTACATACCAGCAAACCACCTTCAGCCAGCCGTGCCCGGCAATGCTGATAAAACGACAAACTTTCCAGGTTACCCGTTGCGCCATCCGCATCAAAGCCATCAATCAAAATCAGATCGTATAGATCCGATGATGCGGCTATCCACGCAGCACCGTCTCCAATCTCAATCTCTAACCGCGCACCCATGGGTGGCAAGTTAAAGCACTGCTGTGCTGCACCAACGACGGCAGGCTCAAGCTCCACAACCGTTTGCCGGGCCTCCGGCAGGTTTGCATAAATAAACCGGGTTAGCGATGCGGCACCCAGGCCAATCTGCAAAATCCGTTTCGGCATCACCGGCCAGCTGGATGAAAGCAGCAACGCCGCCATCATCTCCCGTGTATAGGCCAGCTCCAGATCGCGTGGGCGACTAATACGCATAGCGCCCTGCACCCAATCTGAACCGAAATGCAGGGTACGTACGCCACGAACTTCTCGAATCTCTATAGGAGAGGACATATGGCTAGGCAAATAGAAACATTTAAGCTGAAATAGTGATGTTAGACTGAACCATCACATTGTCCATCAGAACCGCCATGGCAAAAAATGAACACCCCTCAGACGTACTGAGCAAACTTGATAAACGCATCACGAATCGAGAGTTTAAACTCCTGCTCAAACCCCGGGGATTAGATCGTCGACACCGCATCGCTGAACTACAAACAGAGATACATAACCTCTGCGAGGAAAGCGGTTTACTGTTCACTGTGCCGGAAACCATGAACAGTGGCATGCGCAACATCTATTTTGTTGACACGCTAGACAACTCGCTGCGTCGAAACAAACTGATTATGCGGGTGCGCGAATCGCGTAAAGAAGCATGGACCGACGACTGGTGCGAAGTCACCTTTAAATGCCGCTCGGAAGATATCGACCGAGCCTGGACACTCAATCCGATCCCCAAGACAGCCATACCCTTTCGCATTCGTTTCAAGGAAGAAATCCTCAAGGATGGCCCAATCGGTTCAATACGCCGCCTTTACTCGCATAACGCCATCCTGGATCAGGTACCGATTGAACGTGTGCCAAACCGTAAACTTTCTGCCTTGCTACCGACATTTCCCGGTTTGGCCGAGGTGAACCTACCGTTTGAACAAAAGCTACGCATTGTTGGCAATGTAAAAAACAAAGTACTTGAAGCATGTGTCACCCTGGGCAATATCACTTTCTCGGACAAAGTTAATGCCCATTGCGAAATCGCCATCTGGTTCCACACCGTGGGCGACCCGATGATTGGTGAACTGGCCTTTGCTTACCGCGTACATAAAAGCAACCGCAAAGACATCAAGGCACACCGGCTCGCTGACGAGTTCTTCAAAAAACTCCAGCAGTTCTTCGCCAAAGACATCGCTCTAGGCACCACTAAAACTGCAATGATCTATGGCAGCAAAGAATAGCGCCGATACCCCGAAGATCGCATTACACCAGATCTTCTGGCAATTTCTTATTGTCGGTGCCATCAGCTTCGGCGGCGGTATCGTCGCCTATCTAAAAGAATTACTGGTTACCCGCTATCGCTGGGTCGACAGTGACGAATTCATCGTCTTGCTCTCGATTAGCCAGACCATGCCCGGCCTCAACTCGGTCAACATCGCCATCCTTATGGGAGATCGCCTGCGCGGTGCGCTAGGTGCCTGGGCCGCAGCTATCGGTCTACTTTTACCGGGTGGACTCATCGTTATGGCCATTGGCATCCTGTATGGCATCAATAGCGATCATCCTATGGCCAATCATATCCTTGGCGGTGTTGCGGCAGCGGCGGCGGCTTTACTGGCTACGGTGACCTGGAACCTGGGTGAACGGACCTTCAAGAAACGCAAATCACTGGCCTTGCTTGTCCTGACCTTTGTGCTGATGAGCATCGTCAAATGGCCCCTGTATCTTGTACTCGGCGTCGTGCTGCCTCTAGCCCTATTTATCTATAGACCAACCCCAGCTTCAAAAACAGAGGCGCAACCATGACGTCATGGTTTCAGCTGGCCAGCGTGTTCTCCATGCTTTCCTTGTTGGCCGTGGGCGGTGGTTCTGCCGTGCTGCCTGAAATGCAAACCTTGCTGCATCAGCATTTCAACTTCAGTCAAACCGAGTTTGTGCATGCTTATAGCGTCGGCCAGCTGGCTCCCGGCCCAAACATGCTGGCCGTACTCATCATGGGTGAAATGATCGACGGCATTCTCGGTGCCTTCATCGTGGCCCTCGCCTTCTTTATCCCCTCCAGCATCCTATGTCTTTACGCTGGACGACTCTGGACGCATATCGGCGACACGCCGTGGCGGCATTGCCTACAACAAGCACTTGAACCCATTTCCATCGGCCTCATGTGCTCGGGTGTTTACACCATTGCCAAAGAATCACTCGTCAATTGGCAATCGTGTGCTGTAGCGCTCGTGGTTGGCCTACTGTTGCTCAAGACCAAAATCAATCCGGTCATATTAATCTTAGGCGCTGGACTTCTAGGGTTTTTAAGTGCTTATGTAACAAGCTGAGTTCCAAGCCCGGCCATCTCCAGTGTTTCCCAGAACTCAGGAAATGATTTGGAAACAGTATCGGCCCCTGCAATCATCAATCCCTCAACCACCGCCCCTGCTATAGCAAAACTCATGGCCATGCGATGATCTTCATATGTTTTTATAATGGCGCCATGAGGTTGACCGCCTACAATCTCAATCCAATCCTCACCCGTATTGACTTCAATTCCCATGCGGGTAAGTTCACGTTGAAGCGCTGAAAGCCGATCTGTTTCTTTCAGACGTAAGGTGCCCAAACCGGTTATGCGGGTCCGCCCCTGGGCAAACGCTGCTACGACAGCCAGGGTTTGTGCCGAATCGGGCGTGCTCAACATATCCACCGTGCAACTTTGTAGTTGGCTAGGCCCCGTCACTTCTATCCACTGCGCTACCGAACTGAAGTCTACTGAACAACCCATTAACTCAAGGATCTGATAAAACCGGGCATCGCCCTGCGGGCTATCTACTGAAAGACCATGCACTCGCACCGTTTTAGCGGTGATTGCAGCGAGCGCAAGGACATAGGTTGCCGCCGTGGCATCGGACTCAACGACATAACGCTCTACCCCGATATTACGGGTTTCTGGCACCCTGTAACGACGATAGCCATCGTTCTGCATTGGCACACCAAACTTTGCCAAGGCATATTGGGTCATGTCGATATACGACTGCGACACCTGATTACCCAATACTTTAATTTCGAGTCCCCCGGGCAATCGCCCGGCGACTAATAGCAATGATGTGAAGAACTGGCTACTCGTCTCCCCGCTCATTTCCAACTGACCTCCCCGCGCAACTTGCTCAAGCGGGTTGTTGTACTCAATGGGCAGATGATCTGTTACCGAAACAGACCGTACATCGACACCAAGCGTGCGCATAGCCATCAGCAAATCCCGCATCGGGCGCTCTCTCATGCGAGAACCGCAGTCTAAAACGAATTGACCGGGCACAAGCATACAAAGCCCGGCCACAAATCGACTGGCAGTCCCAGAGATGCCAGCATAAACCTTAGAAGCATTCAGTTTGAAACGTCCTTCCGTACCCATTACACGACACTGTCGCCCTTGCAATTGAAGCGACACGCCCAGGGTAGAAAGCGCATCCATCAGCTCGACGCTGTCATCAGCCAAAGAGACGTTTTGTAGTTCAACCAGACCATTGCTGAGTGCTGCAAGAATCAGTGCACGATTCGTATCTTCCTTACCGCCAGGCAAGTTCACATCAACCGCATTGGTTATTGTCACTGGTTTGAAGGAGCGAATATTTCTGAGTTCGGCATCAGAAAGGGAGTCTTCTGGCCGTTTGGTCTGGTTCGGTGTCAAATTAAAATCCTTGCGACAATTTCAAACCATATTGCCATAACCTAATCCACGTCAGCACCAACAGATACTTACAAATACTGACATTTTGATGAACCTGATTTTCTTAATGGACACGAATCTTTTGCCAGTTAGTATACTAACTGCATTATTTTTGGATTTTCATTCGAACTATGCGCAGACTACTGAAACTACCCGCCGCCCGCCAATTACAAAAAGGCTTCACCCTTATCGAGATCATGGTGGTGATCGTGATCATCGGTATTCTGGCCACACTGGTCGTGCCACGCATCATGGGCCGCCCGGATGAAGCACGTGTGGTATCTGCCAAACATGATGTCACCACACTGGTACAGGCGCTTAAGCTCTACAAGCTGGACTCGGGTCGTTACCCGACCACCGAACAGGGTCTAAACGCCTTGGTCACCAAGCCTTCAACTGACCCGGCACCGATGAACTGGAAACTAGGCGGTTATCTGGATAAGCTACCGCAAGACCCATGGGGCAATCCGTACCAGTACAACAACCCGGGTACGCATAACAACGACATCGATGTCTATAGCTTCGGCGCCGATGGCAAGCCGGGCGGCACCGATAACGACAGCGACATCGGTAACTGGTAATTCAGGTTGCGCAACAAAAACAGCGGCTTCACACTCATCGAGCTGCTGGTCGTTATCGTCATCGTTGCCATGCTGGCCGGTCTGGCCAGTTTGGCACTGCCTAATCGGGAGGGCCAACAATGGCGGTCCCGATTGGAGCAATTAACATCCACGCTTAATTTTGCGCAAGATGAAGCGCTAAGCCGTGGCACCCCGCTGTGGGTCATGGTTGATCAAAATGGCTGGCGTTTCTTTCGGGTGGATCGTTTTGAAAGACCCCAACCGCTTAATCAGCCGCAGGCATTTGCGCCAACGGCCTGGGACGTACCACTAAAAACTTCCCCCGCGGAACTTAAGCTCGGGGATGACGCCTACCCGGAAATAAAGACGCTGAATTTTCTCTACGAAGATCAAACGGCGCAGATTCAGCGTGATCGGTTTGGCCGATTCCGCCTGGAGCTTCGTTAATGGCGCGCTCACGTCCGATTACAGAACGCGGCATAGTGCTGATTGAAGTGCTTGTAGGCATGGCGATCCTGGCAATCGTATTAATTACAGCCATGCGCGCGCTGAGCAGCGATACCGATACCCAACAGGCGGTAATGGCACGCAGCCTGGCTTTAATTAGCGCAGACAATACGCTGAACCAGCTCTATATGCAGAACGCCTGGCCAGAAGTGGGCACACGTTCTACCCCCTGCCCTCAGGGCAATATGGCGCTTCTGTGTGAACAGAAGGTTTCCAATAGCTCCAATCCGAACTTCAAGCGCATCGATATTACGGTTTACATGGACGATGGCGCAAACCCGGAAAGCAGAACCAAGCTCGCCTGGCTGACATCACTCCTGCCCAATATCAAGGGCGGTAACTTCTGATGGCACGCCCTATTAAATGCGCTAATGCCAAGGGCTTTACCCTGATCGAGATGATGGTAGCGCTCGTGATCATGGCCATTATTGGGTTAATGGCCTGGCGCGGCCTTGATGGTTTAGTGCGCGGCAAAGAACGCATTGAAGCGCATGCCGAGCAACAACGAGACCTGCAATACGCACTCACCTTGCTAGATCGCGATTGCCTCGCCATGGTGATCGATGACCAGGTGAGCCAACCGGTTGCCCTTGGCGGCCGGAGTGTCTGGTGGCTACGCAATGATGCCAATGGCGGCATGCCCGCCTGGCAGATCGTTGGTTACCGCAGCCAGACAGATGGGTTGTACCGCGCAATTTCAACTTCATTCCCAACCAAGGATAAAGCGCTAGAAGCCTGGCGTGGCTTATCCAGTGCGCCGGATGGCGGTTACAGCCAAGTTGATCTGCAGCTGATCAGCAAGCAGATTGTGCGACAAGACACCACCGTACTCTCCAATGCCCCTAACACCACCTCACCGGTTAAAGGGCTAAAAGTATTGTGGTATCTGGCTTCAAACCAACCGGGTAATGAACAGCCCATTACGCGTATCTGCCTTGCCGGAGGCTTTCGATGAGTAAGCTACTCCGTAAACGTGCCCTAACTACGCAACGCGGTTCGGCAACGCTCACGGCCATGATTGTGATGGTGCTGGCGACCATTATTCTTTCTAGCCTAATCTGGCAACAGCACCTATCGATACGCCAACTGGAATATCAACGCGATCGCCGTCAGGCAGAATGGTTGCACATCACTGCTGCCGACTTTGCCCGATTTGTATTGGCAGAAGATAGCCGTGCCACCACCATCGACCACCTGGGTGAACCCTGGGCAATTCCTTTAGCGGATACCAAGATCGCCGACTTTTTGCGCGGGGTCGATATTCCGCAAGAAATTCGCCACGTGTCTCTGATTGGTCAGGTCAGCGATGCTCAAAGCCGGTTTAACCTGAATAGTCTGGTAGACGCCACGGGTGCTACCAATCCTCAAGCAGTCGCCATTTTTCAGCGCTTACTGGAAAACAGCGGTGGAGATCGTAACCTGGCGCAACAAGTTGCCAATCGGCTAACGCAATCCAAGTTCTTATTTCGGGATGCGAACGAATTATCGACATTCAACGGATTTTCAGAATCCTTGATGCAGCGTCTAAAGCCTAACGTCGTAGCACTTCCTGAAAATGCCCTCATCAATGTCAACACAGCCACCGCTGACGTATTGCGCGCCTTGTTTCAAGGGATGAACACCGGCCAGGCAACGGCATTTATCAGCGGACGCCTGGAAACACCCTTAAAATCCTCGGCAGAAGCACGCAATCTGTTAACGCGCGTTGGCGTTACCCAAATGGGTGAAACAACCCTAATGGATGTCAAAAGTAGTTTTTTCATTGCGCGTTCCGAAGTTCGCTTTGGTGAGTCGCTGTATGTGGGACAATCTGTCTTGCGCCGATCAGCTGCAGGCTCTTCTGCACAAGCCGCCGCTGGCGCCTCGAATTCCCTAACCCAAATTATCAGCACCCGCTTTTACAGCACCCTAAAAGAATGAGCCGACTGCTGCTTATCCACTGCCCTGTTAACCCGCGGATCCTGCATCAAGCGGGAGCGAGTGATATTGACTTTGCATCGCCTGCAGAAAGCTTCCGTTGGTCTCTGGTTGAGCATATCGCCTATGGTGCGGATGTTCGTGTACAAGAAACAGGCGAAGGCACGGTATCGAGCATGCCCTTTGCAGATGAAGCCATTGTTCTCGTGCCCACGGCAGATGTACGGCTGATTCATACCCGGGTGCCGTTGATCGGAGGCAAAAAGCTTGATTCGCTGCTGCCTACCCTGACAGAACCTTATCTGATTGATCAGCGCACTCCATTGCGTTATCAAGTATTCCCGCCGCAAGCGGGTTCAGCGGCCATTGAGCGCACCATCGCTGTGACCAGCGAATCCTGGATGGGATGGCTGAGCCAACAATTAGCTACATTACCGGTTCGTAGCGTTAGCATGATCCCGGACTGCCTGTTACTAAATAAACCAGATACCCCTGACGAGCCTCGCCAATTACTGCGCGATACCCTAGGTAACTTTTGCGTATTTTCAACGCGCGAAGGTTATGACTGGGGCGCTGGCTGGATTGAGTTTCAAGATAGCGTGAATGACACCAGCGCCGACGACTCTGCACAGACTCAGTACCAGCACTTTGACTGGACGTGGATTGCGCCCGCAGCTTGTGCCTGGCTCAAACAGAAAACCGGCATCAACCTCATTCTGCAAGCACCGGTACAGCCTAAAAAACAACGCACCAAACAAACTACCGTCCGCTGGCAACCTAAAGTGGAATGGGCGCTCTGGCGCCAACCACTAAAACTGGCTGGATTGGCTGGCATTGTTTATCTGGCCGGAAGCGTTCTGTATCTCGCAAGCCTGGGCATTAGTAACTGGCGCTGGCAGAAAATTACCGAAGAAACGGCACGCCAGAATCTAATCAACCCGGTGGGCGCTAACAATGCTGTGTTGCCTGCGTTTATAAAGCAAGCGACCGACAAAATACATGCGCAAGGTAAAGACACGCAGGGTGACTTTATTCCGCTGGCTGGCAAACTCCAAGTACTGCTAGCCGCTTACCCTGCCGGGCTACTCGATACCGTGACTTACCAGCCTGGTGGGCTGCGCTTTAACCTACGCAACACCAAAGGCGTGCCTGATCCAGAAAAATTTGTACAGCGCGCCAGATCACTTGACCTAGCGGTTGTTTCACTAGGGCGCAATGAATACCAGCTGCTGCCTTATGCCGGTTTACTGGGTGAAGGAGCGCGACCATGAATTATCGGGAACGCCTGGATGAATACCGTACCCGTCTGATCGAACTGGCGAAGCAAGGCGCTGCCGCCTTGAACCGTGCCCGCACGCAGCAAGTTGATATGGCCACGGTGAAAGCCAACATCACTGAGGCTCTGAATCGCTTACGTCAGCTTGCCAAGCGGGAACAGAAACTGTCGCTCAGCGACCTACGACCCTGGCTGCAACAGCATGGCCGCAAACTGGCACTGACGGTCGCTGCCCCGGTTGGCGCCATCGTATTGTTGTTCCTGGTAAATCATCTCATTACCAGCGTGTCGAATAGCGTTGCGCTTAAACCGGCACAGCTCACGGCCATTGAATCCCTTATTCAGGACAGCAAGAACACGGGTAACAGTACAACCCCGCCAGCAGTGCTCACAGACAACGACCTGGAAACGATGCGGGTCATTCTGCAAAATCGCGGCATCAGCCCTAACATCCTGCGCCTTAATCTGGATAGCGGTGTTGGTATTGAAATTCAGGTCGATCAGGCAGCCTTCGGCCAGTGGGTAGCCTTTCTCGAAGAAATTGCTCGCCGTTGGCAGGTGTACCCTACCCAATTGACACTTAAAGCAACTGATCAGCCCGAAACCGTATCCATACGCGGCACACTTCAGCAAGCACAAACCCCATGAGTTTAAAACTTAACACTGCTGGCACACCCCGCTGGGTTTTCTGGGTTGGCGGCATCGTTGTTAGCCTTTTTGTGCTGCTATGGCAGCTTCCCGCCCGCTGGGTGCTCTCTTCAATCGGCACGCAAACTCAGTGCAAGGTCTTAGTAGAAAGCCCTACCGGCAGCATCTGGCAAGGGAGTGCCGCAATCGGTTTCTCGGAGCCCGCCATTGATGGCAAATCTTGTCGTCCGGCACTCGCCGTGACTGAGCGGCTTTACTGGACTATGTCGTGCCAGTTACTCAGCCTGGGCTGCAAGCTAACCATTGAAACGCCGGCCTTAAACAAACCACTCCACATCACCATGAAACCCGGTGAAGTCCGTGTCGCAGATAACGAAGCGCGACTACCGGCGCAAATACTGGAAGTGCTAGGCGCCCCCTGGACCCTGCTTCACCCACGCGCCGAACTCCATGCCCGTTGGAGCGATCTGGTATTTCAGACCCCTAACGCAAACGGCAGCTTGCGTATCAGCCTGAATGATCTGATCAGCCCCATTAGCCAGATTCAGCCGCTCGGCAGCTACGATGTCCAGGGAGAACTGAGCGGCACTGGCCTCAATTACACCTTGAGCACCAGCAAAGGACCTTTGTTGTTGCAAGCCCAAGGGACTGTGAGCAACCAGAGTGCCACGGGTCAAGGGGAAGCTAATGCGACCCCAGAAATGAAAGAAGCCCTTACCGGGCTACTTAATCTAATCGGCAAACGTCAGGGCGATAGCTATCGCCTGGTCTTCTAAGCCAGCAACAACTGATTGAGCCTAGCGCACTTCGTAGTGCAGGTGAGGCCCTGTTGATCGCCCGGTAGAACCCACACTGGCAATGGCATCACCTTTAGCCACACGCTGGCCGGATTTCACATAGATTTCCTGCGCATGCGCATAACGCGTCACCAGGTTTACGCCCGGATGCGCAATTTCAATAATGTTGCCGAACTCATCATCCCAATCGGCGCGAATAACGTAACCATCACCCGTAGCAAGAATGGGGGTACCCGCATAAGCGCCGTAGTCCGTACCCGCATGCCAGCTACTACGCCCGGTGAACGGATCGACCCGGAAACCCGGCGCACTGGTGACCACTGCCTGATACGGCAACGGGTAGCCCGTAGGCGATGCCAGTTGGAACTGTTGCAGCGTTTGCATCTGATCCGAAACCTGGTCGGAGTGTGCTTTGATGTTCAGCGTAGCCAGTTCAAGCTGATGGATGCGCATCGTAAATGAGCGATCTGCTGGCAACACCGGCTGACTCAACATGGGGCCACCCTGGCCACCTTGCGCATTGGGTGTAATCGGCACGGGCACGGAAGGCGCAGTCATCGCACCGCCTGCTGGTTGCATCGTCTGTGTCGCAGGCTGCTCTTGCAGCAACTGCTGGCGAGTCGCATCCATGCCTTTGAGCCGGGCATTCATTTCGGCCAACTGCGCTTCTAGCTCAACCAGTTTGTGTTCGTACTGCGCCTCGGAAAGCGCCTGCTTTTGCGCACCATCATCCAGGCCCAATGCTTCTAGCAACCAACCCGCCAGCACATTCAAAACCAACAAAACGACGAGCACCAGGCATAACCACTTGAATACACGCCAGGGTGTTAGCTCAATCTGGCGCACCGGGGTCTGTGCATCACGAACAAAGAGGATCTGCATGCTTAGCGAATCCCTGCGTTCATTTCGAGAATCGGCTGCATCACCGCCATCACGATAATCAGCACCATCACCCCCATGAATAGAATCATGGCGGGTTCAAGAATGCTGGTAAATACGCGCGTCGTCTGTTCGGCATCCACTTCCGCATTGTCGGCACCAAAGCGCAGCATATCGGCCAGTTGCCCGGTCGCTTCGCCAGAACGAATCATGTGCACAAACAAAGGAGAAAAAACACCTTGCGAACCCAGCGCCCGAGCCAGCGTACTACCTTCACGCACTTGCAGCTCGGCCGCATCGACGACGGATTTAAGGTAGGTGTTCTTTAGCGTGTCGCGAGAGCTTTTGAGCGCGGACAGAATGGGTACATTAGCCGCCACCAGCATCGACATCGTATTGGCAAAACGTGCCGTTTCGTACGACAAGATAAGCGGACCAATAACGGGCGTGGATAAACAACGGCTATCAAAGCGCAGGCGAACTGAGGGGTTGCTTAACGCGCGGCGAACCAGCCAACCCGCACCCAACAGCACAATCGCTAACAACCAACCCCAGTTAGCTAGGAAAGCCGAAATCGCCATGACCACTTCCGTAGTGAGCGGCAATTTCTGACGGGTACTTTCAAATACCCGGGTCACCTGTGGAATCACGTAAACCATGAGCACCGTCATCACCAGAAAAGAGACCGCGATCAGCATGGCTGGATAAACCATCGCCGCGATCACCTTCTGCTTCATAGCCTGGCGCTTTTCCAGAAATGTCGAGAACTGCGTGAGTACAGGTGCCATCAAACCCGAATGCTCGGCGGCCGCAACAATCGATTGGTATAGCGTATCAAAGGAAGTAGGCTGACTAGCGAGCGCCCGTGACAGCGGCACACCCGACTGCAACTCCTGCACAATCTCTGCCAATACCTCACGCGTTGCCGGCTTGGGCGACTCTTCCGCCAACAAGCGCAGCGCTTCATCCAGTGGCAATCCGGAACGCACTAACAGTGCAAACTGTTTGGTCACAATGGCCAGATCGTTGGTGCTAATGCCCTTCTTTTTGAACAGCAAAGACGTGACACCCGATTTGCGAGTGCTTGCATCATCAATCTCTACAGAGACTGGTACCAAACCTCGAGCTAGCAGCTGCTGTCGGGCTGATTTAAGTGCATCACTTTCCACCACACCCTTTTCGGTCTGGCCGTCGTAAGTGATCGCTTCAAAACGAAATCGTGGCATTGGTACGTATCGGCTTAATCGAGGTGGACGCTACCGGTCACCCGTATCATTTCTTCACGGGTGGTGGCACCACTGTCGACCCAACGCAGGCAGTCTTCCGTCAGCGTTCTCATCCCGTCTGCACAGGCCTGCTTACGCAACTCCGATTCAGCCGCATGCGCGTGAATCTTCTCGCGCAAATGTTCGGTGACCTGCATCAATTCATAAATACCAGCACGACCGGCATAGCCACTCTGGGCACAGACCTCGCAACCTGCGCCATGACAAGCCGTACAAGACAAACGGATCAGCCGCTGACCCAGCACACCCAACAGGGATGAAGCCAGCAGGAAGGGTTCGATGCCCATATCAATCAAACGCGTTACCGCTGAAGGCGCGTCATTCGTGTGCAACGTTGCCAGCACCAGGTGACCCGTCAATGACGCTTGCACAGCAATCTGTGCCGTTTCCAGATCACGGATTTCACCGATCATCACGATGTCCGGGTCCTGACGCAGAATGGCGCGCAGCGCCCGGGCAAAGCTCATCTCGATCCGTGAATTAACCTGTGTCTGGCCAATGCCCTCCAGATCGTATTCGATCGGGTCTTCAACCGTCATGATGTTGCTGGT
>ERZ1034361.1195-NODE-1195-length-14425-cov-3.099526_pt1 | contig 14425 bp, 21 predicted proteins | sample MGYA00520617_ERZ1034361 | MGnify/ENA primary metagenome ERZ1034361 (study PRJEB33736, sample SAMEA104284507) | Azolla filiculoides | biome: Urban; feature: Water surface; material: Ditch water | place: Netherlands | collected 2015-10-28 | depth 0-0.1 m ... | reverse complement strand
GGACTGACGCTGGCTTTGACATCGAAGGTGGCATTGCTGAACAGGCTGGTAACGCAATCGGTTACTACGTCAACTCCAGCACTACCTCTACCCTCATGGGTTCAGCTGGTTCTGGTGTCACCGGTGGAACCACTACCATCTCCGCTGACAACCTGATTGACCTCGCGTTCTCGGTTGATGGTGCTGCACGCCGTCTTCCCGGAGTTGGCTACATGGCTAACACTGCAACCATTGGCGCGATTCGCAAGCTCAAGGATACTGCTGGCAACTACCTCTACCAGGTAGGCGTTGGACAGCCTGACAGCTTCGCTGGCTTCCCTGTATACGAGAACCCTGCACTGGCTGACATTGCAACTGGCACTAAGTCAGTTCTGTTCGGTGACCTCAGCGCATTCAAGATTGTTACCACTGGTCTTGAGGTTGCTACTTCGGCAGACGCTTACTTCGCAAACGACGTAACCGCTTACCGATTCACTTACCGCTTCGCTGGTGGACTTACCCACGCAGCAAAGGTTAAGTACCTGCTCCAGCCATAAGCTGTAGCTAAATAGTTCAGCCCCTCTAGTGTGTAGGTTCACTAGGGGGGTTGTTCTTTTGGCAAAGTAAAAGCCCTTACTGCTCCAGATACAGTAAGGGCTTTCATGTTTACTATACTTAAATAAACCTATGAAAGGGAAATTATGGCTATCGAAAAATTGCGCGGTGTTGTTTCCGTAGCTTCTAACTCTTACGATTCGCCTACAGGCTATGGCGTGCAGGTTAAGCTTCTTATTGATCGCATGGTTAAGCATGGGTTGAAAGTGGCTAACTTGTCTAACTATGGGCTTGAGGGTTCTATTCAGGAAATCAAAACGCCTCACGGGAAGATTCCACATTATCCACGAGGGTTTAAGCCTTACAGTGATGATGTCATTCCGGTTTGGCATAAAGACTTTACTTCTAAGCACCCTGATATTAAAGATGCTGTAGTTACTCTTTATGATCAGTGGGTTTACAATGATATGCAGTTTGATGGTGATGTTATTGCTTGGACTCCACTAGATCACGTTACTTTGCCGCCTAACGTTATGAAGTTTCTTTTGCGCCCTAACGTGACTCCTATTACTATGAGTCCACACGGTCAGCGCCAGTTGGAGAAGGCTGGCATTAAGTCAACGTATATCCCTCACGCTATTGACACAAGCATTATGAAACCTACTGACACTGTGTTTGGTGTGCCTACTCGTGATTACTTAGACGTTCCTGAGGATGCTTTTCTTGTGTCTATCGTGGCAGCCAATAAGGCTAATGGCCTTGTGCATAGGAAAGCTTTGGCTGAACAGATTATGGCGTTTAGTATTTTTCGCCAGTCTCACCCTGACGCTTACCTTTATTTACACAGTGAGCCTTCACCTGTGTTTGGCGGTTTCAATATTCCTAACTTGTTGCGTGCTTGTGGCTTGTCTGATGAATGTGTGCGCATTCTCAACACTGACGTAAACCGCACAGGCTACCCTGACGAGTACCTAGCAGGCGTTTACACGGCTTCTGATGTGATGCTACAAGTTAGCTACGGTGAAGGGTTTGGCGTGCCTGTAGTGGAAGCTCAGGCTTGTGGCACTAGAGTTATCACTTCTAACTGGGCGGCTACTCAAGACCTTGCAGGCCCTGACAGTTTCCTTGTAGATGGTCAACCGTTCTGGGATGAACCTCAGCAGTCTTTCTATAACGTGCCTAACATTGGTTCTATTGTGAACGCGCTGAAGCTTGCCTATAATGCGCCCCGTGGCGTTTCTAAGCCGTCTATAGATTTTGCTAAAGAATTTGATGTTGAACGGGTTTGGGCTTGGTATTGGCTACCATTCTTGAGAGATTTCTTCAATGCTTGATAACCTCATAATTCCCACACTTAATAGGTATGATCTGCTTGACAGGTTGCTTGAGTCTATTGATTACCCTGTAGCTCATTTGCTCATTATTGATAACGGTGGCAAATATTCGTTAAGCGTTGATGATATTCCTGAACTGGTTGAACAGGTCACCATTTTAAATATGCCTTCTAATTTAGGTGTGGCTTCTTCTTGGAATTTGGGTATCAAGTCTTTTCCGCATTGTGACCGCTGGTTTATTGCTAGTGATGATATGCAGTTTGAGCCTGGCGGTTTAGAACTGTTGCACCGCATGAGCGATAGCAGCAAAATGCTTATCAGTGACGAGTGGCCACACTTTCAATTCTTTGCTATTGGTGAAGAATTTGTTGGCGTTGTGGGTTTGTTTGACGAGGCTATTCACCCTGCCAATTTTGAGGATGATGAATATAGGTGGCGTGCTGAAACTTTAGGTTTTCAAATTGACGAGGTTGCTATTCCACACAGTCACGTTCAACAGGGCACTGTGTTTCATAAAGACTTTGAGGAGCGTATAGGTAAGGCGTATACGTTGAATGAGTCTTATCTGAAAATGAAGAAGCAGAACCGTGACTACACTGACGGCTTTTGGACTCTTTCACGGCGTAGGATTTTGGGGCTGGAATAATGGCACACCCTGAACAGCGTGACTTCTTTAATAAACTTAGGGCGTTATTCCCTGATGCGTTTGTGGCTAATCGTGTGCTTGAGATTGGTTCGCTAAACATTAACGGTACAGTGCGAGACTTTTTTAACGCTGAGGAATATGTTGGCGTTGATGTTGCTGAGGGTGCTGGTGTTGACGTTGTTGCTTACGGGCAGGAAGTTGATGCTGCTGACGGCTGGTTTGATTGTGTAGTTTCTGCAGAATGTTTTGAACACAACCCTTTCTGGCGTGAGACTTTTGCCAACATGATCCGTATGAGTAACCGTTATGTGTTCTTTACTTGCGCTACTGAGGGCAGGGCTGAACATGGCACTACTAGAACAACGCCTCAAGATTCTCCACTCACGCTGGAATGGGATTATTACTACAACTTAACTGAGGATGACTTTAGATTTTTTTTCAACTTTGATGACTTGTTTGAACAGTATGCTTTTGAGGTTAACCCTGTTTCGTGTGACTTATATTTTTACGGTATAAAACGGGTACAATAGGGGTAGGGTTTTCTTAGGAGTTTTTTGTGGCAGTTGTTAACGGTTATTGCACACTTGCTGAAGTTAAAGCGGCGTTGCGTATTACTGATTCTGTAGATGATGCGCTTATTGAATTAAGCATTGGTGCAGCATCACGAGAAATTGACGGCGTATGTAACCGCGTGTTTTATAGCACCTCAGCTACTCGTGTCTACAACACTGATTCAGCTTTTCTGCTTCAGACTGACGATATTGTTTCAGTCACTACGCTCAAGACTTCTATCAATGGCAACACTTATGACACTACTTGGGCTACAAGTGATTTCCAGCTTGAGCCTCTAAACGGTGTCACTGGCGGTATTGATTCTCCTGCTACCCGTATCCGCGCTGTTGGTGACTATCTGTTTCCAGTCTGGGCGGTTACAGGAACTTATACTAACTTTGCACCAGTGCAGATTGTGGGAGTCTTTGGGTGGTCTGCTATTCCTGTAGCGGTCAAGCAGGCAGCAATTATTTTAGCTATGCGCCAGTTCAAGCGTTACGATTCCCCTCTAGGTATTGCTGGCGGTTTTGGTGACATGGGCGCTATGCGTGTAGGCCGTGTTGATCCTGACGTTGAGGCTCTACTTATGCCATTTAAGAAAGCTGTTTCTTCGTGAGCATTGCAAGTATTCGTTCAGGGCTAGGCGATAACCTGGCAACTATCAGCGGTTTGCGTGTTGCTGAAACTATCCCTGATAATCCTTCTCCACCTATTGCAATTATTGCTTTAGGTAATGTTGTTTATGACGGCGCGTTTCATGGCGGTCTAGTGGTTTACAATTTTACTGTGTCTGTAATTGTTGGGCGTGTGGCTGAACGTGTCGCGCAGGCTAGGCTTGACACTTACATTTCTACTGGCACTGGTGGCATTAAAGAGGCGGTAGAGTCTGACAAGTCTCTTGGTGGCGCTGCTTATGATGTGCGCGTTTCTGAGATGACTAACGTGGGCGCTGTTCAGCTTGGTGATGCAACATATTTAGCCTGTGACTTTAGCGTTAGTGTTTACGCAAACTAAGTAAGATTTTACGGTACTATAGAACTAACGGTTTTCTTGCTGTTTATGTTCACAATTTTTTAGGAGATTCTAGTGGCTAAGTTTGTTGCTACTGATGTTAAGACCACCATTAACGGAACTGATTTCAGTGACCACATTGCTGCAGTCACTTTTGATTTGACCGCTGATGAAATTGAAACTACCGCTTTCGGTACTGCATGGCGTCAGCGTGTAGGTGGCGGTTTGAAGGATGCTTCTGTTTCGATTGACTTCCATCAGGACTTTGGTGCAAGCTCGGTTGACGCTACTCTTTACCCTCTGTTTGGTTCTATCGCAACTGTTGTTTGTGTACCAACTAGCGGATCAGTTTCAGCAACTAACCCTTCTTACTCCGGTACGTTCTCGGTAGTTGCTTACAGCCCCGTTGCTTCTAACGTGGGTGACCTTGCTACGCTTTCTGTTTCTTGGCCTTCAGCCGGAACTGTTACACGAGGCACTGTTTAACAATGAACCCAATTAACCTACAAATTAGTTTCATTGACGGTAGCACCGCTGAGGTGTCTACTACTGCTGCGGACTATATCAAGTTTGAAACTCATTTTGATAAGTCTATTGCTGCTATCGGTTCTGATGCTCGCCTAACGTATATGTTCTTTCTTGCTTGGGCGGCTCAGAAGCGTGTTAGTGGCACTGACCTTTCGTTTGATGAATGGGCTGAAACTGTTGCTATGGTTGGGGAATCCGAACCAAAAAAATAGTGGGTCTGGGAGATAGCTCAACTCATTGGGCTATAGCTCAGTTATCTTACGAGTTTAAGCTTTCCCCTAACGAGCTTCTTGACCTTGATCCGCGAATGTTGTGGACTATGCAGCGCTATCTTATAGCCCGTATGAATGCACAGAATAAGCGGTAGAATAGTCTCATGGAGTCTTTAAGCGTAGGGGTTGAGAATGTCGCGCAGACATTTAAGGTCATTCGCAACATTGACCCAGGTTTGGTTAAAGAGTTGCGTAAAGATTTAGCTAGTGACTTGAAACCTCTTGCTAAGGCTATTGCTCAGAAGTATCCTTCTCAGCCTACGTTGTCTGGCTTTGCTCAAACGTATGGGCGTTGGGGTTGGGATAAGGTTACTGGCACTGTGAAGGTTACGCCAGGTAAGACTCGTAAGGGTGCTGGGCGCAATAACCTTGTGTCTTTGTCTATGAATTACAAGACTGCTACGCCATTTGTTTTGGATATGATTGGGCGTAAGAATCCTGGTATCAGCGCTCAAGGGCAGGCTTTGTATCGTGCTATTCAGGAGCAGTTTCCTGCATGGCCTAAGGGTGGGCGTATTTTCTATAAGCCGTTTTTGGCTGCTCGCGCTAATGTTACCAGCGCGGCTGAAATTACAATAAACCGTTGGTCAAATAAAGTTAGTGCGGAGTTAAGCTAGTGGCTATTTCTTTACCTATTGTTTCTAAGTTTGATGATAAGGGTATTAATCAGGCTGAGTCTGGGCTTGACCGTTTGGGCGGTTTTGCTAAGGGTGCTGGTATTGCTATTGCTGCAGGTTTGGCTGTTGCTGGTGCTGCTGCTGTTGGTTTTGGTATTGCTTCTGTAAAGGCTGCTGCTGAGGCTGAGGCTGTTACTAAGGGTCTTGAGAATGCCGCTAAGAATGCTGGCGTGTTTGGCGATAGTGCCGCTTCTATTGGTAAAGCTACTGAGGCGCTAGATAAGCACAGTACGGCTTTAGCTGAGATGACTGGTATTGATGACGAGATCATTAACCAGATTAAGACCGGCTGGCTGGCTGTTCCTTCACTAGCGGCAATGGGTACTGAGGGTATTAACAACCTTGCTAAGGTAACTGCTGACGTTGCGGCTGGTACTGGTAAAGATGTTCAAACTATTGGTCTGGCTTTCCAGAAGGTTGCTGGCGATACTGAGAATGCTTTTAGCAAACTGTCACGTTCAGGAATTGTTTTCACTGACGAGCAGAAAGCTACGTTTGATAGCTTGCTTGAAACTAACGGCGAGATGGCCGCGCAGGAATATCTTATTGGTGAGCTTGGTGCTAAGTATGAGGGCGCAGCTCAGGCTATGGCTAACCCTTTTGACCGCTTAAATGTTATCTTTGAGAACCTTAAAGAAACTATCGGTAAGGCTATGCTGCCTGCTATCGAGCAGATTATTCCTAAGGTTCAAGATTTTGTTAATAAGCTGACGGCTTCACCTGAGTTTGAGACTTTTCTAGTTACGCTTTCTGAGTCATTCCTGCAGTTGCTTGATGCTTTGATGCCACTGTTACAACCTATTACTGACTTGATGCTTTCACTGCTTCCACCTTTGTTAGACATTATTACTTTGCTTGCTCCTCAGTTTGCTAACTTGGTTGAGAAGTTGATTCCGTTGCTTGATCCTATTATGCAACTTGTTGAAACGTTGTTGCCGCCTGCTGTTGAATTGTTTGGTGCGCTTGTTGGTTTGCTTGTAGATAACCCTGAGTTTATGGCTAGTGCTATTCAGGGCTTTAAAGACATGAATGAGGTTGCTAAGGTTCTTGCAGGTTTTTTGAAAACTATTGCAGACTTCTTGACTCAGATTTCTGGTAACCACAAAGCTTCAGCTTCTCTAAAATATATGGCTGATCAGGGTTACATTAAAGCTACTAACCCTTTCAGTATGGCTCAATCTTCTTGGATGGCTAAGGGTGGAACTTTGAACTTGGGTTATCCTGGTCAGGCTGAGGGTGGTATTACTACTCGTGGCGGTATGTCTTGGGTTGGTGAGAATGGCCCTGAGTTGTTGAACCTTCCTACAGGCGCTCAGGTTATTCCGTTACACAAGATGGGTGGCGGTGGCGCTACTGTGAACATTACTGTTAACGCTGGTTTGGGTACTGATGGTGCTGCACTGGGTGAGCAGGTTGTTAACGCTATTCGCCGTTATGAGCGTTCTTCTGGCGCTGTGTTTGCGAAGGCTTAAACTATGCCTGAAACTAAAGTTGAAGTAGCGTTTGAGCTTACTGTTGGCGATACGCCTTATTTCCGTTTAGATGATCCTGTAAAGGGTAAGCTGAATAACGTTTCTTATCGTCTTGCTGGGCCTATCTGGATTGACATTACTTCTAAGGTTGCGGCGGTCAACATTAAGCGCGGTAAGAACCGTGAGCTTGAACGTTACAACGCCGGTAATGCTTCTATTGTTTTGCACAATGAGGATAGAACTTTTGACCCTCTAAATGCTTCTAGCCCTTATGTGGGTAACATTATCCCACGGCGTGCAGTGCGTGTTTCTACGTCAGGCTATACACAGTTTACGGGCGTTATTGAGGACTGGAATCTTGACTATGACGTTAGCGGAAAGTCTACGGCTTCCATTATTGCCGCTGATGCTTTTACCCTGATTGCTCAACAGTCTTTGACGGCTGGTACTGCTACTACGCAAACCACTGGTGAACGTATCAATGCGGTATTGTCTATGCCTTCTGTGGCGTGGCCGTTGACTCAACGTAACATTGATACTGGTTCTAGCCAGGTTGGTGCTGATGTGTGGACTGCTGACGATAGTGCGCTGTCTTATATGCAGTCTGTTGAGGCTTCTGAGCAGGGTCAGTTGTTTATGGATCGTAACGGTTATGTGCGGTTTATTAATGGTTCTGTAACGCCTACGAGTGAGCTGGCTTCTGTCTTGTTCACTGACGAGGGTGATGGCGTTCCGTATACTTCTGCAACTATTTCTTATGGTACTGAGTTGCTTTATAACTCGGTTACGGTTACTGCGCCTGGTTATACGGCTCAGGCTAATAATACTGAGTCACAGGCTCTTTACGGTATTACTACTACTGATGTTGACACGTTGCTTAGTACCTCTAATGCGGTGACTTCTTTGAGTCAGTATTGGGTTGCTAAGTATGGTCAGCCTGAATACCGTTTTCAAGACCTTGTTGTTTCGCTTGATGGCTTGAGTGGTGCGCAGGCTATTGCTACATTGAATATTGAACTTGGGGATATTGTGCGCGTGACGTTTACCCCTAATGGTATTGGTGATGCTATTGCACGCTATGCACAAGTTAACAAAATTGAGCATTCTATAGGCACTGACCGTCACGAGGTTACTTACGGTTTTGGTTCGCTACAGTTTGCGTTCCTTGTGCTTGATGATTCTGGCTTTGGTATCCTCGATTCTAATGCTTTGGCTTTCTAGGTAGAATGGTTTAGGAAAGGTTTTATTATGGCTGGTTACAAGACTTGGGCGGCAGATGATGTTCTTGCTGCTGCTGATCTGAATTCGTATTTGATGGCGCAGGCTGTGCCACGCTTTGCTGATACTTCTACTCGTGCTGGTGCTATCTTGTCACCTGCTGAGGGGCAACTTACTTACCGTATTGATGGTAACGTTTACGAGTTGTGGGATGGTAGTGCTTGGGTTGCTCTTGGTGGCGCTATCGGTACTGCTACTGTAGCTGCTAACGCCGCTAAGGTTGGCGGTATTACTATTTTCAATTCTTCCACTACGCCTACTGCTAACGCTACCGGCGATTTATGGTTTTACTAGGGGTAAATTATGGCCTCGACTTCAGGCACATTTAGCACTTATCCTTCACTTCTGACTTACCGTATTACTGCGGATGAAACGGGTACTGACGAGGGCAACAACCGTTCACTAGTTCGTGTTCGTGCATATATTGATTTCAGCGGTTCCAGCGCGTCATCATCTGGCGGTTCAGGAAATACAAGTTCAGGTTCTTGGTCACGCGGCTTCACCTCATTTAGCGGTGGCGGTTCTATAGAAGTTTACGATTCAGGTAATTTCTATGTAGGTCATAATGCTGACGGTTCAGGATCATACAGTTTCAGTGGTTCTGCTTCAATGTCTGGTTGGGGTTCAGCTTCTACTGGTACTGGCGTTTTAACGCTTACTAATTTTACTCGTACTCCGCTTGCTCCGGCTTCTTGCACAGTGTCTGTTTCTGGCCGTAACGCAACAGTTACTTCTGGTGTTGCTGATGCTACGGGTAGACCTGCAGTAACTTCTTATCAGGTTGAGCGTACTAATAATGATGGTGTTACTTGGTCTGGCACTGTCAATACTATGGATGGCTCTAGGCAGTATGTTTATACTTCTCTTGATGGTGGCAAGTATTACAAATTCCGTAGCCGTGGCGTAAACTCCGAGGGAGCTGGTGCTTGGACTGAATCGGCTTCTACGTTTATCCCTGCCGGTGGTAAGCGTTGGGATGGTTCTGCATGGCAGGTTACTACTACTGCTAAACGTTGGACTGGTAGCGCTTGGACTGATTTGACTATTGCGAAGCGGTGGAATGGTTCAGCCTGGGTTGACCTTTCCTAATTGGTATACTGGTAATAAGTTTTTAGGAGATTATTGTGGCTGGTGCTGGTAGAAGAACGTTTACGCCTGGTGAGGTGTTAACCGCTTCGAACGTGATGAATTATTTGCAGGATCAGGCTGTAATGAATTTTGCTGGTACTGCTGCTCGCGGTTCTGCTATTGGTACTGCTGTTGCTGAGGGTATGGTTTCGTACCTTGCTGATACTGATGCTGTTCAGGTTTATGATGGCAGTTCTTGGCGGTCACTTAATCCTGCTGGGCGGGTTGTTCAGACAATTTTTGCGACTACAAGCACAACAGTTTCAACAACTACCAATGTAGATACTGGCTTAGAAGCTAGCATTACTCCTATTTATGCAAATAGCGATATTTATGTAACAGTGCATCAAATGGGATTAGAAAGACCAGCAAGTTCATCGGTGCAAACTGTAAACATTAGGCTTTTCAAAAACGGTTCTTTACAACATTCTTTTGGTACGGACATTTTTTACACCGCATCAGTTTTGCTTATGCAAGGTTCAATGAGTGGCGCTTATAAAGAAACAGTTTCATCTACTGCCACAATTTCTTATAAAACAAATCTTCGAGCAAATGTAACTGCAAGCACAGTTTCAGCACAAAAAAATGGTGACACTAGCATTATGATTATTCAGGAGATTGCGCGATAATGGATATTTCACTAATCCTCACAACAAACTACCCTGAAACCCTATGGGCGCTCACTGGTACAAACTATTCTGGTCTTGAATGGTTTGATGAATCTCCTAAACCTACAGAAGCTGAGCTTGAAGCACAGTGGTCTGAAGTTCAATACAAGGTAGCTTACGATGCTGTGTCTGCCAGCCGTCACTCAGCCTATATTGCGCCTAACGGTTCTGACGCGGTGTTTATGAAGTATCAGCGTGGTGAGGCTACTGAGCAGGAATGGCTTGACGCTGTAACAGCAATCAATGACGCAAACCCCTACCCTGTTAAGGCTAAAAAGTGACTATCTACGACTGCCCAGCAATGACCTGGACTGAATTTCTCAATATCCCTAACGGTGAGACTGTGTTTAATCACGGTGCTTCAGAATGTGTAGCACTAGCGAATCAGTTTAATGAGGGTGTTCTTGGTGGCGGCTTTGTCGCTGTCAGTTCTGCCCTGCAGTGGTGGACTAATGAGAACGTAGCTACTGTTCACGGCTTTGACCGTATTAGTTCAGCTCCTCAAGTGGGAGATATTTTCATTGCAAGCGGTGATCTTTATGACAACTACTTTGGTCATATTGGGGTTGTTGTTCGCGCTTGGGATGGTTCTACGTTTGGCACTATGGAGCAAAACGTTGGCGGTCAGTATGTTTCGCGCCATGATAGGACTATGGCTAACGTTGATGGTTTCTTGCGGCCTATTAACCAAAGCCCACTAACTCCACCAGCACCCTCGCTGTTGGGGAATCAGCGCCAAGCTGGTGAGGGTGGCGCAAACCGCCGCTCAGCACCAACAACTGAATCTGAACTTTTAGAGCCAAATTTAGAGCCAAATGAAGTAGGCAACTTTGTCAACTTTGCTCACGCTCAAGACCCTTACGGTAATGGCAATGACGTTTGGTTTCAAGGCGTATCCGGTAACTGGTTCTATTCAGGTGCGTTCACTGATGCAGGCACGCATGACTTGAATGATGTTACTGGCACTGCACCTTCACCTGGTGAAATCATTTTGCCGGTTGAGCCAACTCCTACCCCTGTTGAGGATACGGTAGAATCTACTAATAAGCCTTCGGTAAAACCGGAATCTAACGAGCATTTGGAGAAGCCTGTGTCTAGCGCAAAGCCACAAACCCCTGAAGAATTACAGGCAGCTATTGCACGCCAGAACGCTCTTGTTTCAGGTATTAAGCCTGCAGACTTGGGTTCTATCATCACTAACCCTGTAACGCGCAAAATCATTTGGGCTATCTATGGCATCACTGGCTTGTTTATTATTGGTGTAATGGGTGGGCTTACTGCTGCTCAGTGGATTGCTCCTGAGTGGTTTATTTTCTCTACTGGTGTTTACACTGCTATCAGCCCTGCTTTTGCTTCTCTTGCTTTAGCTAACATTAAGCCTGAGTAATGTCTGAAGTTACTCTGCAAGATATTGCCTTAGCTATTGCCAGGCTTGAGACTAAACAGGATGCCATGATGAAACAGCTTGACGAGCTGACTAAAACTACTGATCAGCATTGGAAGAAGATTGGTGAGCTTGAAACTAAGCTTGCACTTCTTGAGCAACGTCAAGGCCCTCGTGTGCATTGGACTGGGATTGTTGGCCCTATCTTGGGTATTGCTGCACTGCTTGCAGCGTATGTAACTTATATCGTCAAATAGGCTTTAGCGCGAAGCCTTCCCCATAATGGGGTTTATTTGTGCGCTCTACAGGAGGTAATAAATGGAAGATGTAAATGTTGTTGATGGTTATTCAGTGCCTGTAGATCCATTTGATTTACTGATGTGCGACAGCTGCCAATAAGTGTAAATATCAGGTTGGCATTTTTACACTTAAAGTAAAATAACGTAAGGCTATTTATACTTTATGGCTGTAAAGTAGAAATACAACCTCAAGGGTTTCGCCCCTTGATCTATCCCCTAGTGCTATAACGTTCACCGTACGGTGTGGCTAGCTAGGGGATATTTTCTTATATACTTTAGGTGCGTGGTCTTTCCCCCTTTCCCACGCTGAACGCCCTGAGTTTTCTGGTTTCTCAGGGCGTTCCTTAATTTAAGCGTTTTGCTTATATGCCTTGTAACCGGCGAACATTGTAACTATGAGGCTTACTAGGAATAGCCCGTTATAGTTTGTTAGAAGGGCTACAGTGACCGTTGTGGGTAGCATGGCTAGGAATAGTGCGCTCATAGTGTGACCACCAAAGCAACAATGGTGAGGAACATTACTATTACTGCTACTACTCCGCAGCCTATGGCTATGGGTAGATCGTCACGGTATTCAGTTGATGCGTATGATTCAACGTATTTGGTTGCTGGTTGTGGTTCTTGTTCTTCTAGGTTTTCCATGATTTGCCCTTTCATTAAACGTACTGTTCAAAAACGTATTCAGTGCCAAACTCGTTCCAGCCTTCAAACTTGCGGAGAAGGGTTGAAAGCTCGTGGCGAAAAGCTAGGTCAGTGACTGCGTGGGTGACGTAAATTACTGCAGCATCTGTCTTGCGAACTGAAAACTTGATACCTGGGTAGGTGTTTGCTAGTTCGGTGCGGATTGTCTTTGCTGTTGCTACTGCGTTCATTTTGTTTCCCTTTCTTTGAGGTTTCCCTCTTGCTTATGTAACTACTCTACTCCTGTAAATACACTTGTCAACTTATTTACAAACTTTTTTCAAACTTTTTTTAAAATGTTTTTGGCAATGTCAGAGGGTTATGCCTATACTCAAAGAACCAAAGGAAAGGGAAACAATGGTTAGAAATAGAGCGTCAGCTAAAAAGGCTGGCACAAGCTTTGAAACACTTGTTGCAGACTATCTAGCAATGAAGATGGCAGACATTCTTATTAGCCGTAGGGCTAAGACTGGTTCTAAAGACCGTGGCGATATTCACGGCGTTAAAACTGTAGCCGGTGGTCATGTAGCGATTGAATGTAAAAACACTTCACGGGATAACCTGCCTCAGTGGATTAAAGAGGCTGAGATTGAGCGTAAAAATGATGACGCTGTAACTGGTGCAACTGTTGTTGGTGTTGTGGCTCACAAAAAACATGGATCAGCTAAGCCTGGTGAACAGTATGTGACTATGACGCTGGAGACTTTTACTATTCTTTTGCGTGGTGGTTCGCCTGAGTTGCGTGGCGTGGAGCTGGCTAAAGAGGTGGGCAAGCTGTGAGTGATTACACACCTACAACAGAAGAAGTCAAAGAGTCATATTTCGACTGGAATGGCGGCCACGGGGTTGAGAACCCTATTGGGCTATATGAAGAGTTTGACCGTTGGCTTGCTGAAGTAAAAGCACAGGCCCGTAAAGCTGAACGTGAATAACTTATTCAGTATTTACAGTCAGAAAGAAAAGGCGCAAATGAATGGTGTGAAGAAAACAAAGATTATTGCACACCAGAGGATGATATAAAAAATTTAATGGTTATTGTTACTTATGAGAATTTAGTTGAAACGCTTTCTGCCAACCCTTACCGACAGGCTGAACGTCTTGCAGCTTTCGAGAAAGCAACCCCAGAAGATTACACACAGGGAGAAACAGAATGATACAGATTGAACGCTTTATAGCTTCTAGTCAGACTCGTGACTTGTGGCTTGCAGCGCGTGACCGTGGCGTAACTGCTACTCAAGTGGCTAAGGCTTCGACTCCTGCAGGGATGAAGGAAGTGTTGGCACAGATTGAGAACCCTACACAGGTTGAACCTAATGCTTATATGGATTGGGGCAACGAGCGTGAGGCTCATATTGCTCATGTTGTGAAAGAGCGTTACGGGATTCTCAGTAATGACTATTTGTTGTGTGCTGAGGGTGCAAGTAATGAGTGGCAAATGGCTACCCCTGACGGCCTAAGTATTGATCACCGTTTTATTGGCGAATATAAGACCAGTGGTAAGAGTCTTGATAAAGTGCCTGCTAACTATATGCGTCAGGTTCAGTGGCAGCTTTATGTGACTGGCGCTGAGAAGTGTCTGTTTGCGTATGAGCTACGCCTTGAAGGGCCTGAGGGTTTTGTTCCTGGCTTTGACGTTGAATGTCAGTGGATTGAACGTAATGAAGAAATGATAACTGAGCTGATTGAGACTGCTCAGAAGGTGCAAGAACACGCAATTTTCTTTGAGAGGTCACAACGTGAGTCTGCTTGAACGTTTTGAATCTAAATACTTTGTTGCGCCCGATGGTTGCTGGATTTGGAGCGGTGCAGTTCGCTCATATCGTTATGGCGTTATTTGGCATGAAGGTAAATTAGAAGCTGCTCATAGGGTAAGTTATGAAATGAAATTTGGGGCGATTCCCAAAGAATTAGTGATTGACCATTTATGCGGTCAAACATTTTGCGTAAACCCGTTTCATCTT
>ERZ1034361.1194-NODE-1194-length-14431-cov-2.214714_pt1 | contig 14431 bp, 13 predicted proteins | sample MGYA00520617_ERZ1034361 | MGnify/ENA primary metagenome ERZ1034361 (study PRJEB33736, sample SAMEA104284507) | Azolla filiculoides | biome: Urban; feature: Water surface; material: Ditch water | place: Netherlands | collected 2015-10-28 | depth 0-0.1 m ... | reverse complement strand
AGCGAGCGCGATCCTAAGGCTGCTCGTGATGCATTTGAAGCATTCAAAATACTGACAACTCGTTTCCCGGAAAGCAAGTACACGCCTGACGCTCTAGATCGCATGCGTTATATCGTGAACTCTTTAGCTGATAGCGATGTTAATACTGCTAGGTTTTACTACCGTCGTGGTGCATTTTTAGCAGCCGTCAATCGCGCACAATTAGCGATAACAGAATATGATCGTGCCCCAGCCATTGAGGAAGCTCTTTACATTCTTTATAAGTCATACGACGCTATTGGTATGAAAGATCTGAGTAATGACGCTTTGCGTGTTCTAAAACTCAACTACCCTAATAGCAAGATTGTAGAAACAGGCATCCGCAGTACAGCTGAAGATAAGACACCACCATGGTGGCAAATCTGGAGAAAGTAAGTTCTAGAACTATCTTTGAATCAATAAAAAAGGAAGGATTGAATCCTTCCTTTTTTTCGTCTATCTGATTTGAAATTTCGGGATTAGCTGCGCTTGACCCTTGGTGCAATGGCACATAAGAGCTCATAGCCAATCGTACCAGCGGCCTGAGCCACCTGATCAACTGGTAAATAATCTCCCCAAAGCTCAACATCTGTTCCAACCTCTACATGAGGCATATCGGTCACATCGATAGTAATCATGTCCATTGAGACTTGACCAGCGACAAGACAAATCTGCCCACCTGCTAATCCAGATGCGCCAGCTACCCATACAGGAGTGCCATCGGGGGCATGCCTTGGGTAACCATCGGCATAACCGCAAGCGATGACCGCTATCCGAATAGGTACATCTGTTTTATAGCGAGAACCGTAACCAACTGTCTCTCCAGAATCCAAATGCTGGATGGCTATCACTTTTGAACGCAATGACATCGCCGCCTGCAGCTTGGCATGTTCAATATCTTCATAACGTCCCGATGGGGATGCACCGTACAACATAATGCCAGGTCTTACCCAATCGGAATTGACCACATGGTGATGCCAAAGAATCGCCGCAGAATTTGATAAAGATGTTTCACCCGCCAAACCCTCAATGGTTTGATGAAAGAGCTCGACTTGCTGATCAACACTTGGCGTTCTATCCACATAGTCTGCATTGGCGAAATGTGTCATATGTGAGACTTGATAACCAACCGTATGTAAACGGTGATACACCTCACGATAAGACTCAGGCACAAGACCCAAGCGATTCATCCCTGTGTTCATCTTCAAGAAGATATGAATATCTTTGGCATCCGAAGACTGACGTGCTTCCATAGCATTCTCCAACCAGTCAACTTGATTCAGATCATGCACTACGCAGTCACAATGCAAGTCTAGGGCCTCAAATACGTCTTCTTGGCTAAATAGACCCTCAAGCAACAAGATGGGGCCACGCCAACCATGTTCACGCAAAGTTTTCGCTTCTGACAAATCTAGCAAAGCAAAGCCATCTGTACCGCTCATACCCTCTAGGGCCTTGGTAATGCCATGGCCATAGGCATTAGCCTTGATGACTGCCCATACTTTTGAATTCGGCACGAGTTCTCTCACACGCGCCAAGTTATGGCGCAATGCCTCAGAATTAATGTGGGCTACTATTGGTCTAGACAGATAAATCTCACTTTCGTGTTTTAATGGTAGTTCATAACTGAATTGTACGAATGAAACCAGGTTTTTACACAATTATGGCGGCGCAATTTTTTTCGTCGCTCGCAGACAACGCGCTTTTAATAGCTGCTATTGCACTTTTATACCAACTCCAAGCACCGGCTTGGATGACTCCGCTCCTCAAACTTTTCTTCGTTTTATCCTATGTTGTCTTGGCAGCCTTTGTAGGCGCCTTCGCCGACTCGAGGCCTAAGGGTAAGGTGATGTTCATGACCAACACCATCAAGATTGTTGGTTGTATGGCCATGTTATTCAGCACCCATCCACTCATGGCTTACGCCATTGTTGGTTTTGGCGCAGCAGCTTACTCACCTGCCAAATATGGCATTTTGACTGAATTACTACCCCCAGAAAAACTAGTGGCTGCTAATGGTTGGATCGAAGGTTTAACCGTTGGATCGATTATTTTGGGTACGGTTTTTGGTGGCATGTTGATTTCTAATCAGTTATCTACCTTCTTACTTGGCTTTGATATCCCTTTCTTTGATACGGGCGTTGATACGGCACCAGAATCTGCTATTTGCATCATTGCCTTGGTTTACATCATTGCTGCTGCTTTCAATTTAAGAATCCCTGATACGGGTGCGGTTTATCCAAAGCAAGAAAGCAATCCAATCCGTTTGATCAAAGACTTTGAACATTGCTTCAGAACTCTTTGGCAAGATCGCTTAGGCCAGATCTCTTTGGCTGTGACCACTTTGTTCTGGGGCGCAGGAGCGACTTTACAGTTCATCGTTCTCAAATGGGCTGAATCGGCCCTTGGCATGACTTTGTCACAAGGCGCTATCTTGCAAGCAGTAGTGGCTTTTGGTGTTGCTGGTGGTGCCGTTTGGGCTGCCTGGCGAGTGCCTTTGAAGAAATCATTAGGTGTTTTGCAATTCGGCGTGATGATGGGTGCCTTGGTCATGGTTATGGCGATCTATCGCAAAGACTTATTACCGAACATCCAAGTTGATTTAGGATTCTTCCAAGTACCTTTGTATCTGCTAATTGCTTATATCTTCTTAATGACCATTGGCTGGATGTCTGGTTATTTTGTGGTGCCTATGAATGCCTTGTTGCAACATCGTGGCCACGTATTGTTATCAGCCGGTCATTCCATTGCCGTGCAAAACTTCAATGAAAACTTATCGGTACTCGGCATGCTTTGCTTGTACTCGATATTGATTTGGTTAGATGTCCCTATCTCGATTGTGATTTTGATGTTCGGCAGCTTTGTTTGCATCATCATGGTCTACATTATTCGTTGGCATGATCGCAATCAGGCTGAATACGATTCACTGCATTTGATTGGTGAACATAAGCATTAATTTCTAGAATTACCCCACAATTTTTCAGGTAATTCAGAATCTTAACCAGCCCTTGCAAGTTATATATAAGATGTCAAAAAGAGTATTTTTGACATATAAAAACATTAACTTTAAGGCGACAACTGATGCTTGAATTTCTTTTAGATCCCAACACCATCATCGCGTTTCTAACACTAGCTGCTTTAGAGATCGTTTTGGGTATCGACAATATTATTTTCATTAGCGTAATTGCTAACCGCTTACCAGCCGAAATGCGAGATCAAGTTCGTCGCTTTGGTTTAATGTTTGCCCTCATCACTCGCGTTCTATTGCTCTTGAGCTTATCTTGGGTAATGGGCCTTACAGAAGCCCTCTTTACAGCCTTTAATCAAGAGATCAGCGGTAGAGATCTGATCTTGTTCTTCGGTGGTTTGTTCTTGCTTTGGAAAGCTTCCAAAGAGATTTATCTTGAAGTGGAAGCTGAAGAGGAACACGTTGAAAGTTACGATGACTCTAAGCCTGTGATTTCAGCAGCAGCTGCAACAGCGGCTAAAGCAAAAGTATTCTGGGGTGCTGTGATTCAGATTGGTATCTTAGATATTGTGTTCTCACTCGATAGCGTGATCACAGCGGTAGGCTTAGTCGATGAAATCTCGATCATGATTGCTGCGGTATTGGCTTCTATTGCAGTGATGCTTTACGCAGCTAAACCGATTGGTGAGTTTGTCCACAGACACCCATCCATCAAAGTATTGGCATTGTCTTTCTTGACGATTGTTGGTCTTGTGTTGATCGCAGAAAGCTTAGACGTTCACATCCCTAAAGGATATGTTTACTTTGCGATGGCCTTCTCACTCTTAGTTGAGTTCCTCAACATCCGTGCGAGAACTAAGAAAAATAATTTAAACGCTTAAGATTTAAATCAAAGATCTTGCCAAAATAAGATCTTGCCAAGTTTTTGACTTATCAGCAGAACGCTTTAAAAGATGTTCTGGGTGATAAGTCAAAACAACTGGCCACTCAGCATCACCCTGCTCTAAGGAGTGAACAGCACCACGTAGTTCTTCAAAAGGCTCTTGCATCTGCAAGAGCTTTTTACCTAGATCAGATCCCATCGCTAGAATCACATGTCCTGACGACTGACCAGCTAGAGCCTCTGCACATGTAATGATCTGAACTTGAGATCGATTTAACATGAGAGATGCCAAGATTTTGTCAAACAACAAATTGGCATCACCTGATAGCTGATCAATCACAAAAGTCCAAAGACCAGCCTCACTTGCTGCAATTGCTGTATCTGTATTCACATCTTGCGCTGCAGAATGCGCAGCACTTGCTTGATTGGAATTTGGCTCAGATCCGGCATCTTGAAGATCCCAAGTGCTAATACCCATCGCGTTTAAATAATCTTTCTGACTCATGCTCTTATCGACTCTTTCATCAATTCTTTCATCATTACCAGAGCATCTTCACGCTGCCCTTCATGGATTGGATAATATGCTTTTCTGATGCCCACCTGCTGATATCCCATACGATCATAAAGAGCAATGGCGGGGGCGTTGCTAGCGCGAACTTCTAGGAATATTTTCTGAAAACCTTTTTGACTCGCTTGATCTTCCATCACTGAGAGTATTTTTCTAGCCCAAGACTGACGACGATACTGAGGATCAACAGTGATGTTGAGCAAACTTAAATCATCAACTCCAGGCATCAAAATGCAATAAGCAATCAAAGTATCAGGTGCATCATCAATACCTAATTGGGTTAATGAATATGCCCAATAACCAGCGTCTAAGGAGTCGGTGAATTTACCTAAGGTCCATGGTGCTAAGTGACTCTTATTTTCAATCGCTACAACCTGATCGAGATCACGCACAGCCATCGGTAATAGTCTGGTCTCGAACATAAGGCTACCCTTAACCTTGAGTTCCTGCTCGTTCAGCGATGGTTTGCGCCACCTTATCTCTGATGTAAATCGGCTGAAGTTCTTCAGCACTGACTTGAAGCCCCTTTTCTAGAGCATCAAATCCTAAACGGGCAATAGATCTGGCATGAGGTATAGCATCAACATCGACCTTAATCGCTTGCGCTTGATGCTGGGCCATTTTTTCTGGATAAGCCGTCACTGCATTGCCTACCAGGTAATAAGGGCTTGTAGGTAGCTCAATGCTCTCCGGTGCTGATAAATGAATATCGCCCACTCTCTCAGGCAAACCATTTTCTTGAACTGTATATTGCGCCCAGTACACCTCGCCCATACGAGCATCAACGGCTACTAGGACGTGATCTCCTGTTTGAAGGCCTAAGGAATTAATGCCTTCTAATGCAATGGCATCTAAACAGACAATCGGCAAGCAAGGTAAATCACCACCCAAAGCCATACCTTGGCCAATGCCCACACCAATCCGAATCCCTGTGAAAGCGCCTGGACCAATCCCCACAGCAATCGCTTCTAGATCCTTGAAAAAGATATCAGCTTCACCAAGTAAAGCTTCGACCCAATCTAAGGCATGCTGACTGGATTCTGGGCCTAGGTTTTCGTGACGAATCAAAGAAAAAGGAGGCTTGGATAGATCCGAGCCCCCTTGGGGATTAACCAAGGCCACAGAACACCACTGTGTCGAGGTGTCGATGGCCAGGATAGTCAATTAGATTTCCTCGTACAAAGGCAATGTTAAGAACTCTTCAAACTTCTCACCAGTACTCATTACATCGAAAATCTCAGCAGCACGATCCCAATGACCAGTTGCGCCACTTGCTTTTACTTTTGGCAATTCTTCTGCAATTAACTTGCGGACTAATTCAACGGTTACTTTAGTACCGTTATCCAAAACACCTTTTGGTGAACGGATCCACTGCCATACTTGTGAACGGCTGATCTCTGCTGTAGCAGCATCTTCCATCAAGTTATGAATCGGTACGCAACCATTACCAGCTAACCATGCACCTAAGTAATGGATACCAACGTTGATGTTCATGCGTAAACCAGCTTCAGTGATCGGTGTCTCTGGTTGGAAATCCAACAAGTCAGCAGCTGTAACATTCACTTCTGGTTTTTGCTTGTCAAATTGGTTAGGGCGATCACCCAATACCGCTTTGAACTCAGCCATAGAAGCTTCAACAAGACCTGGGTGAGCTACCCAACCACCATCGTAACCATCCGTTGCATCACGTTTTTTGTCGTTGATGATGCCTTGCATAGCAATAGCATTTTTCTCAGGATCGTTCTTAATAGGAATCAAAGCACTCATACCACCCATCGCAGGTGCACCACGCTTGTGGCAAGTCTTGAGTAGTAATAAAGCATAAGCACGCATAAACGGTGCTGTCATGGTTACCTTAGCGCGATCTGCCAAGCAGAAGTTTTTGTCTACTTTGAACTTCTTGATGCAAGAGAAGATGTAATCCCAACGACCAGCATTCAAGCCAGCGCTGTGCTCACGCAATTCGTAAAGAATTTCTTCCATCTCAAATGCTGCCAAGATAGTTTCGATCAATACAGTTGCCTTGATCGTGCCACGTGGGAAACCAAGTTCATCTTGAGTCATGCAGAAAATATCATTCCACAAGCGAGCTTCTAAATGGCTTTCCATTTTTGGCAAATAGAAATAAGGGCCAGCGCCACGAGCCAATTGCTCTTTAGCGTTGTGGAAGAAGAACAAAGCAAAGTCAAAAATACCACCAGAAACACGCTGACCATCAACAGTCACATGTTTTTCATCCAAATGCCAACCACGTGGGCGCACTTGCAAAGTAGCAATCTTGTCATTTAGTTTGTATGACTTACCGTTTTGTTCCAAAGACAATTCGCGACGAATTGCTTTTTTCATATTGATTTGACCTTGAATCTGATTCGTCCAGCTTGGGCTGTTTGAATCTTCAAAGTCAGTCATGTAAGAGTCAGCGCCTGAGTTGAAAGCATTGATCACCATCTTGGCTTCAACTGGGCCTGTGATTTCCACACGACGACATTGCAATGCAGCAGGAATCGGAGCAACTTTCCAGTCACCTTCACGAATCGCTTTTGTTTCAGGTAAAAAGTCAGGTTTTTCGCCAGCGTCTAAACGCTTTGTGCGCTCAATACGCGCTTTTAATAATTCTTGGCGACGTGGCTCAAAAGCGCGATGTAACTTAGCGACAAGGGCCAATGCCTCAGGTGTCAAAATGGTTGCGAATTCTGGGCTTACTTCGGCATTAATAGCCATACCTTGTGGCAAGTTAGACATATAAATCTCCTGAAAAACAATTAGTTAGATATTTAAACTGTTAAAAATCGTGAAAATCCAAAACAAGCATTATGCCTCCTACTGAAAAAAATATCTTTAAGTAGGCTTACAAAAAAACAAATTTGATATTTCGCGTCAACCAAACTGAAAACTCACGCGTTAAGGTAACAAGGACACTTTAAAAGGAGCCTTAAGTGAGATACGGTTTTAACCACTTATCAGATGATGAGTTCATTGTTTTGTGCAAAGAATTGAATAAAAACAAGGGTTTACTGCTCATTGGAGCTATCCGTGAGCTACCGCCTAAGCTAGCAGCCTTCTCTGAATGGCGCAAAGGCCTAAGCTATATGGCCGCCTACGCTTAAGGTTTTTGAGCAGATCAGCCTGCTGACACAAGATCCAATGAAAAAGCCACATCCTGGGATGTGGCTTTTTTTACGACTGAAGCTGATTAACTTAAAGCTGCTATCACTTCAGGTGGGGCTTGAACTAATTCAATCAAAACCCCTTCACCGCCGATCGGGAACTCTTCATTACCCTTGGGATGTAAAAAAGTGATGTCATAGCCGGCAGCACCCTTGCGAATACCACCAGGTGCAAAACGAACACCATTCGCTGTTAGCCACTCAACTGCTACTGGCAAGTTATCCACCCATAAACCAATGTGATTTAAAGGTGTGGCATGCACAGCAGGCTTCTTCTCAGGGTCAATTGGTTGCATCAAGTCCACTTCTACCTTGAATGCGCCCTTGCCCATGGCACAAATATCTTCATCCACGTTTTCACGCTCAGATTTAAATGTGCCAGTGACTTCAAGACCAAACATGTCCACCCATAACTTCTGGAGTTTGGTCTTATCAGGGCCACCAATAGCAACTTGCTGAATACCTAAAATTTTGAAAGGCTTAGTCATATCTACCTTATTCAAAACGAAGGATGTGTTGGTCAACAGCCAAGCTTTCGCCTTTAGCTGCCATCACTTCAGCAACCACGCCATCTTGTGTCGCAATAAGAACGTTTTCCATCTTCATCGCTTCAATTGCAGCCAAACGCTGACCAGCTTCTACTTTCTGACCAACTGTGACTGCAACATCCACCAACAAACCAGGCATTGGTGACAAAAGGAACTTAGACATATCAGGTGGTTCTTTGAAAGGCATCAACTTCTGCATTTCAGCACCTTGCTCAGTTAATACCAAGCTATCAACACGCACGCCATCAAACTGAATACGGTAGAACAATCCAGTACGCTCTACTTGCGCAGAGATGGTTTGGCCGTTGACCTTGGCGCTGTAAATAATTTGACCTGGGTTCCAATCAGTTTCGATGTCGTAAGTCTTACCTTGAACAGTCACCTTGTATCCAGTGTTGGTAATTTCTAGTTGAGATGGTACGTAATCCATCTTGCCTGCTTCACCAGATGCCACCACAAAGGTATTAGGGATCTTGACTTCATGACCCTCTAACTGACCATAGATACCAGCTGCACGATCTAAGTAACTGCGATGAACTGCTGTTGCCAATGCGTCCATCAAATGTGGATCAGCAGGCTTCACATCGCTGGCACGGAAACCGTGTGGGAATTCTTCAGCAATAAAACCTGTATTGAAGTCACCAGAGATAAAACGCGGGTGCTGCATTAAAGCCGCTTGGAATGGAATGTTTGAATGAATGCCACGAATTACAAATTCGTTTAAAGCTGCACGCATTTTCGTGATCGCATCCATACGATCCTTACCATGCACAATCAACTTGGCAATCATCGAGTCGTAGTACATCGGAATCTCACCACCCTCGTACACACCCGTGTCCACACGCACACCATTGATTTCTTCTGGTGGCTGGTATCTCACTAAGCGGCCTGTTGATGGCAAGAAGTTGCGATATGGATCATCCGCATTGATACGACATTCCATAGACCAACCATTGCGCTTGATATCGCCTTGACCGAATGACAATTTTTCACCAGCAGCCACACGAATCATTTGCTCCACCAAGTCCAAACCTGTAATCGATTCGGTCACAGGATGTTCTACCTGTAGACGAGTGTTCATCTCTAGGAAGTAGAAAGACTGGTCTTTACCAACTACGAATTCAACCGTACCGGCTGATTGGTATTTAACAGCTTTAGCCAAAGCCACAGCCTGCTCACCCATCGCTTTGCGTGTAGCTTCACTGATGAATGGTGATGGCGCTTCTTCAATTACTTTTTGGTGGCGACGCTGAATAGAACATTCGCGTTCCCACAAGTAAACAGCATTGCCATGACCGTCACCTAAAACCTGAATTTCAATGTGACGTGGCTCTTCAACAAATTTCTCAATAAAAACACGATCATCACCAAAGCTATTAAGCGCTTCGTTCTTACATGCTGAGAAACCTTCACTGGGTAGCCAATACCCTTAGCAATTTCAACTGCAGACTCTGGTGTGTCAATCGCATCGTTGAAACCAGGAATGGTATTAACCTTGGCTTCATTGGCTAGCTTCTTAGAAGCAATTTTGTCACCCATCGCAGCGATGGAGTAATGCTTAGGACCGATGAAGGTAATACCTTCTTCTTCTAAGCGCTTCGCAAATGCTTCGTTCTCAGACAAGAAGCCATAACCAGGATGAACCGCTTCAGCGCCAGTATCTTTACAAGCCTTAATGATGTTATCCATCACTAGATAAGATTCACGTGAAGGTGCTGGACCAATACATACTGCTTGATCAGCTAATTCAACGTGACGTGCATCTTTATCTGCCTCGGAATACACCGCAACAGTTTGAATACCCATTTTGCGGGCAGTTTTAATAACGCGGCAAGCAATCTCACCACGGTTAGCAATCAGAATCTTCTTAAACATGTTCTTTTCCTAATCGATTAGAGGGGGATATTGCCGTGTTTGCGCCATGGATTTTCTAGATCCTTGTCTTTGAGCATTGCTAAAGAACGCGCAACACGCTTACGTGTTTCATGAGGCATGATCACATCATCGATGTAACCACGACGACCCGCTACGAATGGGTTAGCAAACTTTGATTTGTACTCAGCTTCACGCTCAGCCAATTTCGCAGGATCACCCTTTTCTTCACGGAAAATAATTTCAACCGCACCCTTAGGACCCATCACCGCAATTTCAGCTGATGGCCAAGCAAAGTTCACGTCGCCTCTTAAGTGTTTAGAAGCCATCACGTCATAAGCACCACCATAGGCTTTACGTGTGATCACAGTGATCTTTGGCACAGTACATTCAGCATAGGCGTATAACAATTTAGCGCCGTGCTTAATGATGCCGCCGTATTCTTGTGCTGTACCTGGCATGAAACCTGGCACGTCAACAAAAGTCACCACAGGGATGTTGAATGCATCGCAGAAGCGAACGAAACGAGCTGCTTTGATAGATGATTTGATATCTAAACAACCGGCTAGCACTAATGGCTGGTTAGCCACAATACCAACTGTTTGTCCTTCAATACGAGCAAAGCCAATAATGATATTTTTGGCATAGTCAGGTTGCAATTCAAAGAAGTCGCCATCATCCACTGTTTTAGTAATCAACTCGTGCATGTCATATGGCTTGTTCGCGTTATCGGGCACCAATGTATCGAGTGAGTAATCTAAACGTTCTGCCGCATCAGCACCTTTACGAACTGGTGGCTTTTCTTTATTAGAAAGTGGCAAGTAGTTAAAGAAGCGACGCAACATCATGATCGCTTCTACATCGTTATCAAATGAACGATCACAAACGCCAGATTTTGTTGAGTGCGTCATCGCACCACCCAACTCTTCAGCCGTTACTTCTTCATGAGTCACAGTCTTAACAACTTCAGGACCAGTCACGAACATGTATGAGCTATCTTTCACCATAAAGATGAAATCTGTCAAAGCTGGCGAATAAACCGCGCCACCAGCACTTGGTCCCATGATGAGGGAGATCTGAGGAATCACACCAGAAGCCGATACGTTGCGTTGGAAGATCTCTGCATAACCACCTAAAGATGCCACACCCTCTTGAATACGCGCGCCACCTGAGTCGTTCAGACCAATCACTGGAGCACCAACCTTCATGGCTTGGTCCATCACTTTACAAATCTTCTCAGCGTGGGCTTCAGATAAAGAGCCACCAAACACTGTGAAATCTTGTGAGAACACAAATACCAAGCGACCGTTGATCATGCCGTAACCAGTCACAACGCCATCACCAGGCACAGACTCATTAGCCATACCAAAGTCAGTACAGCGATGTTCAACGAACATATCCCACTCTTCGAAGGAACCTTCGTCAAGTAGAAGTTCAATACGCTCGCGTGCCGTCAACTTACCTTTGCCATGCTGGGCATTGATACGTTTTTGACCACCCCCTAAGCGCGCCTGCTCTCGCTTGGCTTCTAGTTGCTTAATGATGTCATGCATGGAATGCTCTCCCTTGTTTCTAAATCTCAAAAAATAACGTTATTAAATAAATCTCTTTTATCCAACCAATTCAACTTTTTAATCTGTTCTTTACTTCATCAAATCCAATAAACGTCTAGCAGCCACCGATGCAGCCATTTGGCCATCGTTGACTGCTTGCGATAACTCCGGCAATGCTTCTTGAACAGCCGCATTGTTTTCAAAACTTTGTTTTAAACCTGACTCAATTCGCTCCCACATCCAAGCTTGTGCTTGCTGCTGGCGTCTATGCGATAGATGACCGTATTGCGTTTGAATATCTTTGAATTGCGTGACCGTGTCCCAAAACTCAGAGATACCTTCAGCCTTTAAAGCGCTCATGCGCATGACCTTAGGATGCCAAAGCGTTTCATCATGGTGTGCATGATCAGGATTGCCATGCATACTGAATAAACGCAGTGAGCTCACAATTTGTACTTGAGCACGGGTAGCAGCGTCTGGATCTAAGTCGACTTTATTGATGACTACCAAGTCAGCCAATTCCATCACGCCTTTTTTAATGGCCTGTAAATCATCACCTGCATTAGGCAACTGCAATAGGACAAACATATCGGTCATATTGGCCACAGCAATTTCGCTTTGACCTACACCGACTGTTTCAACAATCACCACATCATGTCCCGCAGCTTCAGCTACCAACATCGCTTCACGTGTTTTTTCTGCCACACCACCTAAGTTGCCAGAGGATGGACTTGGACGGATGAAAGCTTTTTCATGAACTGATAAAAACTCCATACGAGTTTTATCGCCCAAAATAGAACCGCCATTGACTGTGGATGAAGGATCAATCGCCAGAACTGCCACACGATGACCTTTTTCAATCAAGTAAAGACCCAGGGCTTCAATGAAGGTTGATTTACCAACTCCCGGAACGCCAGAAATACCTAATCTAAAAGAATGACCACTTTTAGGAAGAACAGCATTGAGTACTTCATCTGCTCTTAAGCGATGATCCATACGAGTGGACTCAAGCAAAGTGATCGCTTTAGCCATAGCGCGACGTTGTGCAGCACCAGGTTGTGCACCTGGTCCGCAAATCGCATCGACTAAAGCTTGATCTTGAGCTTCCACTGAGTATTTTCTCTACTTAGGAGTTAATGATTTCTGCTTATTACTTCTTAAGAGCCAAACGAATTTGTTCTAGAACATCTTTAGCTGAAGCTGGGATCGGTGTACCAGGACCATAAATACCTTTAACACCGGCTTCATATAACTCTTCGTAATCTTGACGAGGAATCACACCACCCACGAAAACGATGATGTCATCAGCGCCCTGCTTCTTGAGCTCAGCAATGATGGCTGGTACCAATGTTTTATGACCAGCTGCCAATGTTGAGATACCAACAGCATGAACGTCGTTTTCAATCGCTTGACGTGCACACTCTTCAGGCGTTTGGAACAATGGGCCCATATCAACGTCAAAGCCTAAGTCAGCAAAAGCTGTGGCAACTACTTTCGCACCCCGATCGTGACCATCTTGACCAAGCTTAGCGATCATCACGCGTGGGTGACGACCTTCTTCTTTAGCAAAGTCAGCGATTTCTGTTTTTAATTTATCCCAACCTTCGGCTGAGTCATAAGCAGCTGCATACACACCAGTCACCTTTTGAGTATCGGCGCGATGGCGCCCAAAAACCTTCTCTAATGCATCAGAAACTTCGCCTACTGTTGCTCTTAAGCGAATCGCATCAATTGCCAAACCTAATAAGTTACCTGTATTAGTTTCTGCAGCTGTTGTTAATGCTTCCAATGCGGCTTGAACCTTCGCGCTATCACGCTTGGCTTTAACATCTTTCAAACGAGCAATTTGTGAATCACGTACTTTGTTGTTATCAATTGCTAAGATATCAATGTTGTCTTCTTTGGCTAATTTGTACTTATTAACACCAACGATCACATCTTTACCTGAATCGATACATGCTTGCTTCTCTGCAGCAGCAGCTTCAATCTTTAATTTAGCCCAACCACTTTCAACGGCTTTAGTCATACCACCCATCGCTTCAACTTCTTGGATGATTTCCAAAGCTTTGTCAGCCATGTCGTGCGTTAACTTCTCCATCATGTATGAACCAGCCCAAGGGTCGATCACATTGGTAATGTGAGTTTCTTCTTGGATGATCAACTGGGTATTACGTGCAATACGAGATGAGAACTCTGTCGGCAAAGCAATCGCTTCGTCAAACGAGTTAGTGTGCAATGACTGTGTGCCACCGAATACCGCAGCCATGGCTTCAACTGTTGTTCTCACCACGTTGTTATAAGGATCTTGTTCCGTTAATGACCAACCAGATGTTTGGCAATGCGTACGCAACATCAATGATTTAGGGTTCTTAGGATTGAACTCCTTCATGATCTTCCACCACAACAAACGAGCAGCGCGTAACTTAGCCACTTCCAAGTAGAAGTTCATACCAATAGCAAAGAAGAATGACAAACGTCCAGCGAAGTCATCCACGTCTAAACCTTTGCTCAAAGCAGTTTTGACATACTCTTTACCGTCAGCGATAGTGAAAGCCAATTCCAAAGCTTGGTTCGCACCAGCTTCTTGCATGTGGTAACCCGAGATAGAGATCGAGTTGAACTTCGGCATCTTTTGTGAGGTGTACTCAATGATGTCGCCAATGATGCGCATGGAAGGCTCTGGTGGGTAAATATAGGTATTACGCACCATGAACTCTTTCAGAATGTCATTCTGAATCGTGCCAGATAACTGATCTTGCTTCACGCCTTGTTCTTCAGCAGCCACAACGTAACCAGCCAAGATAGGCAATACAGCACCGTTCATCGTCATCGATACAGATACTTTGTCTAATGG
>ERZ1034361.1193-NODE-1193-length-14433-cov-2.684870_pt1 | contig 14433 bp, 13 predicted proteins | sample MGYA00520617_ERZ1034361 | MGnify/ENA primary metagenome ERZ1034361 (study PRJEB33736, sample SAMEA104284507) | Azolla filiculoides | biome: Urban; feature: Water surface; material: Ditch water | place: Netherlands | collected 2015-10-28 | depth 0-0.1 m ... | reverse complement strand
CCTGTACGACAGGAAGGCCAAACACCTGCTGGAGACCTGCCTGATTCTGGTGGAGCAGCTTGGCGGCGTGGTGCCCCGCTCGCGCGCTGCGCTGGAAGCCCTGCCCGGCGTGGGTCGCAAGACCGCCAACGTGGTGTTGAATGTGGCGTTTGGCCAGCCGACCATGGCGGTGGATACGCACATCTTCCGCGTGGGCAACCGCACCGGCCTGGCGCCCGGCAAGACGCCGCTGGAAGTCGAAATGAAGCTGATGAAGCGCATTCCGCCGGCCTACTTGGTGGATGCGCACCACTGGCTGATCCTGCATGGGCGCTATGTGTGCCAGGCGCGCAAACCGCAATGCTGGCAGTGCGCGGTCGCCGCCTATTGCGACTTCAAGCCCAAGACGCCAGCCCCCTGAGAGCGGGCCGGGGGCGCCCAGTGTGCCTGAGTGAAAAGCAGGTAAAACTACCTAGGTTCTAACCCCCTGCTGCCCCGCATTGCATCTGGATAGGATCGGTCTTTCATGTTGGCGCACGGTACGTCCGGCAACCCGAAGAACGTAGCCGGAGAGCAATTTGTCAGCGCAGTTCATTCTTGAGACGCATGGGTTGACCAAGGAATTCAAGGGTTTCGTGGCCGTCAACCAGGTGGACCTGAAGGTCCAGCGCGGCCATATCCACGCGTTGATCGGCCCCAATGGCGCGGGGAAGACCACATTTTTCAACCTGCTGACCAAGTTTCTGCACCCGACCAGGGGCACGATCCTGTTCAACGGCACCGACATCACCACCGAGCAACCCGCGCAGACGGCCCGCCGCGGCATCGTGCGTTCGTTCCAGATTTCCGCGGTGTTTCCGCACATGACCGTGCTGGAAAACGTGCGCGCCGCGCTGCAGCGCAACCTGGGCACCTCGTTTCACTTCTGGAAATCCCAAAACACCCTGCTTCCGCTGCACGCCCGCGCCCATGCGCTGCTGGCCGAAGTGGATCTGCAGGATTTTGCCAACGAGACCACCGTCAACCTGCCCTACGGCCGCAAACGCGCGCTGGAGCTGGCCACCACGCTGGCGCTGGAGCCCGAACTGATGCTGCTGGACGAACCCACGCAGGGCATGGGCCACGAAGACGTGGACCGGGTCACGCAGCTGATCAAGAAGGTCTCGGTCGGCCGCACCATCCTGATGGTGGAGCACAACATGAACGTGGTGTCGCGCATCGCCGACCGCATCACCGTGCTGCAGCGCGGCGCCATCATTGCCGATGGCCCGTATGCCGAGGTTTCGCAAAATCCCCAGGTGATCGAGGCCTACATGGGTACCGTCAACACCGAATTGCAGGGGGCGCACTGACATGACGACCGAACTGCTCCGCATCGAAGACCTGCACGCCTGGTATGGCGAATCGCACATCCTGCATGGCGTGAACCTGACCGTCCACGAGGGCGAGGTGGTGACGCTGCTGGGACGCAACGGTGCGGGGCGCACCACCACCATGCGCGCCATCGTCGGGCTGACGGGCTCCCGCAAGGGCTCCATCAAGATCAATGGCGAGGAAACCATCAAGCTGCCGCCCCACAAGGTGGCCCGCCTGGGCCTGGGCTACTGCCCTGAAGAGCGGGGCATCTTCGCCAGCCTTTCCGCCGAGGAAAACCTGATGCTCCCCCCCACCGTGGCGCCGGGCGGCATGACTGTGGACGAGATCTACAAGATGTTTCCCAACCTGCAGGAGCGCGCGGCCAGCCCCGGCACCCGCCTGTCCGGCGGCGAGCAGCAGATGCTGGCGGTGGCGCGCATCCTGCGCACCGGCGCGCGCCTGCTGCTGCTGGACGAAATCTCGGAAGGCCTGGCGCCGGTCATCGTGCAGAAGCTGGCCGAAATGATCCTGACACTCAAGAGCAAGGGCTACACCATCGTGCTGGTGGAGCAGAACTTCCGCTTTGCCGCCCCGCTGGCCGATCGTTTTTACGTGATGGAGCACGGCGCCATCGTGAAACAGTTCGCGCAGGCGGAACTGGCCCAGAACATGGGCATGCTGCAGGAATACCTGGGCGTCTGACCCGCTCAGCCCGCACCGCATCCGGCTTTCTTATTTTTTTGTCACACGTTCACAAGGAGACCCCATGAAACTCAACGCACTCGTCGCCGCACTGGCTTTCGGCTTTGCCGCTGCCGCCTCCGCCCAGACCACCGGTCCGGTCAAGATCGGTTTCATCACCGACATGTCCAGCCTGTACGCCGACATCGACGGCCCCGCCGGCGGTGAGATGGTCAAGTGGGCCGCCCAGGACTTTGGCGGCAAGGTGCTGGGCCGCCCCATTGAAGTGCTGACCGCCGACCACCAGAACAAGGCCGACGTCGCCAGCTCCAAGGCCCGCGAGTGGATGGACAAGGAAAGCCTGGCCATGCTGGTGGGCGGCACCAACTCCGGCACGGGCCTGGCCATGGCCAAGGTCGCCGAAGAAAAGAAGCGCGCCTTCTTCGCCATCGGCGCCGGCTCGGCCCGCCTGACCAATGAAGCCTGCTCGCCCTACACCGTGCATTACGCCTACGACACCGTGTCGCTGGCCAAGGTGGCCGGCACGGCCCTGGTCAAGGAAGGCAACAAGAACTGGTACTTCCTGACGGCTGACTACGCCTTCGGTCACTCTCTGGAAGGTGACGCCGCCACCGTCGTGAAGGCCAATGGCGGCACGGTGGCAGGCTCTGCGCGCCACCCGCTCAATGCGTCCGACTTCTCGGCCTTCCTGCTGCAGGCGCAATCGTCCAAGGCCCAGATCCTGGCGCTGGCCAACGCCGGTGGCGACTTCACCAACGCCATGAAGGCGGCCAAGGAATTCGGCATCAACAAGAGCATGAAGCTGGCTGGCCTGCTGGTGTTCATCAACGACGTGCACAGCCTGGGCCTGGCCAACACCGAAGGCCTGCAGCTGGCCGACAGCTGGTACTGGAACCAGGACGATGCCTCGCGCAAGTTCGCCAAGCGCTTCTTCGACAAATACAAGCGCATGCCCTCCAGCATCCAGGCCGCCGACTACTCGGCCACCACGACCTACCTGAAGGCCGTGCAGGCCGCCGGCAGCACCGACTCGGACAAGGTCATGGCCAAGCTCAAGAGCACCAAGGTGGATGATTTCTACAACAAGGGCCAGATCCGCGCCGACGGCCGCATGATCCACGACATGTACCTGTTCCAGGTCAAGTCGGCCAAGGAATCCACAACGCCATGGGACTACTACAAGACCGTCGCCAAGATTCCTGGCGAACAGGCCTTCACGACCGTGGCCGAGTCCAAGTGCGCGCTGCTCAAGAAGTAAGCTGACACACCTGGCGGCTGGTTGCGCAGGTAACCGGCCGCTTTTTTATTTCACGGCATGAACTGACGGGCTTCCATGGAAATTTTCGGCATCCCCCATCAAGCTTTTCTGGGCCAGCTGCTGCTCGGCTTGGTCAATGGCGCGTTCTACGCCATGCTCAGTCTCGGTCTGGCGGTGATCTTCGGCCTGCTCGACGTGGTCAACTTCGCGCACGGCGCGCTGTACATGCTGGGCGCGTTTGTGGCCTGGCTGCTACTCGACAAGCTGGGCGTCAATTACTGGTTCGCGCTGGTGCTGGCACCCCTGACGGTGGGCGGGCTCGGCGTGGTGATCGAACGGCTGTTCCTGAAGCACCTGTACAAGCTCGACCCACTGTACGGGCTGCTGCTGACCTTCGGTCTGGCCTTGATCATCGAAGGCGTTTTCCGCGAAATTTTTGGCTCGTCGGGGCAGGAATACCCGGTACCCGAACTGCTGCAGGGCGCCACCAATCTGGGCTTCATGATCCTGCCGATTTACCGGACCTGGGTGGTCGGGGTGTCGCTGGTGGTCTGCCTGGGCACGTGGTACCTGATCGAGCGCACCCGGCTGGGCGCCTACTTGCGCGCCGGCACCGAGAACGCGCCGCTGGTGCAGGCCTTCGGCATCAATGTACCGGTCATGGTGATGCTGACCTATGGCGCAGGCGCCGCCCTGGCGGGTCTTGCCGGCGTGCTGGCCGCGCCCATCATCCAGGTCAACCCGCTGATGGGCTCCAACCTGATCATCGTGGTGTTTGCGGTGGTGGTGATCGGCGGCATGGGCTCGATCATGGGCTCCATCCTGACCGGCCTGGGCCTGGGCGTGGTCGAGGGCCTGACCCGCGTGTTCTACCCCGAAGCCTCCAGCATCGTGGTGTTCGTCATCATGGTCATCGTGCTGATGATTCGCCCCGCCGGACTGTTTGGCAAAGAGGCCTGAACCATGACCACGACAAGCACCCCCATGACCCACACCCAGCAAATGGCCCGAACGGCCCGGCTCATCCGCATCACCTACATCGCCCTGCTGGTGCTGGCGCTGCTGGCGCCGCTGCTCGGCCTGTACCCCGTGTTTGTGATGAAGCTGCTGTGCTTCGCCATATTTGCCAGCGCCTTCAACCTGTTGCTGGGCTTCACCGGCCTGCTGTCCTTCGGCCATGCGGCGTTTTTCGGCTCGGCGGCCTACATCACCGGCTGGCTCATCAAGTCGCAGCACTTCACGCCCGAAGTGGGCATCGTGGCAGGCGCGTTTGGCGCCGGCGCGATCGGTCTGCTGATCGGCCTGGTGGCGATCCGGCGCCAGGGCATCTACTTCGCGATGATCACCATGGCACTGGCGCAGCTGGTGTATTTCTTCTGCCTGCAGGCGCCGTTCACCGGCGGCGAGGACGGCCTCCAGGGCGTGCCGCGCGGCGCGCTGTTCGGCGTGGTCTCGCTGGAGTCCGACACCGCCATGTACTACCTGGTGGTGGCGGTGTTCGTGGCCTGCTTCCTGGCCATTTCGCGCATCGTCAACTCGCCCTTCGGCCAGGTGCTAAAAATGATCCGAGAGAACGAGCCCCGCGCCATCTCGCTGGGCTACCAGGTGGACCGCTACAAGCTGCTGGCCTTTGTGCTGTCCGCCGCGCTGGCCGGCCTGGCCGGCTCGCTCAAGACGCTGATCATGGGCTTTGCCACGCTGTCCGACGTGCACTGGTCGATGTCGGGCGAGGTGATTTTGATGACGCTGCTGGGCGGTGTGGGCACCTTCTTCGGCCCGGTGTTTGGCGCCGGCATCGTGATTTCGCTGCAGGACCTGCTGGCTGACAAGGTAGGCTCGTGGGTCACCGTGATCATCGGCGTGATCTTCGTGCTGTGCGTGCTGGCCTTCCGCAAGGGCGTGGTCGGCGAACTGCACACCTGGCTGGAACGACGGCGCAAGCCCGTGCATTGAGCACGGCAGGGCGCTGTCGGGCCGCGCCCGATGCGGCGCCCGACAAACCGCAATCCACTGCAACGGGTTGCGGTTTTTTACTTTAATTTCGATAGCAAACTATGACCATCCCATGCTGGGAAGCGGTCGAAAAATTTTGAAATCAGCCGATTTCAATCCAGCCGGAGGCCCGCGCGCGCCACCAGGGCCCGGTAGCGCGTGATTTCCGAGTCCATCACCTCGCGCAGCGCCTGCGGTCCCAGCAGGACGGGCTCCATCGATTGCTGCTGGAGTTTGCTGCGGACCGCCGGCTCAGCCATCACGGCCGTCAGCGCCTGCAGCAGGCGCTCGCGGATGGTGGCGGGCAAGCCGGCGGGCGCGGCCACGGCGTACCAGGCGTCCAGCAGCGCCGGCGAGAGCTGCAGCTCGCCATAGGCCGGCACCTTGGGCATCAGGGGGGACCGCTTCTCGCTGACCACGGCCAGGGCGCGCAGCTTGCCGGACTGCAGATGCGGCCCCATGGCGGCCATGGTGTCGATGCCCAGGCGCACGTCCCCACGGATCACGCCAATCGCCGCGTCGGCGCTGCCCTTGTACGGAATGGCCGACAGCTTGACGCCGGCCGTCTGGGCCAGCAACTCACCGGCCAGATGCGGGGCCGAGCCCGCGCCGAAGCTGGCGTAGTTGACGGCGGCCGGGTCCGCCGCCGCCCGGGCGAGCAAGTCCCTGACGCTCTTGTACGGTCCGTCTGCGGACGTCACCAGCAGCAGCGGCGCGCGCGCGACCATGGCCACCGGCGCCAACTGCCGGAACGGGTCGTAGGCCAGCTTGCTGCGCACCGCCGGGTTGACGGTGTAGCTGCTGGAGCCGGAAAACAGCAGCGTATGGCCGTCGGGCTCCGCCGTGACGACCGCCATCACGCCGATGGCCGTGGCCGCGCCGGGCCGGTTGTCGATCACCACCGGCTGCCCGAGGCGCTCGGCCAGCCGTTCGCCCACGATGCGGGCGGCCAGATCCGTTCCACCCCCGGGCGGGAACGGCACCACCAGCTTGACCGGCCGGACCGGCCAGGTCTGGGCCATGGCCAGGGACGGCAGGGCGGCAGCGCCCAAAGCGGCGCTCAACGCCCCCAAGGTGGCGCGGCGGGAAAGGGAAGGCATGGGCATCTCCATTCGATTCGTTAAAGGGTTGGATCAGGCAGCAGCGGGGGCGCCGGCGTAGATGGGCCGGGCAGTCCACGGCGCACCGCCCGGTTCGCCCAGGTCCCAGTACAAGCCAGCCATGATCTGCAGGCCTTCGCGCATCACCGGCGCCAGCAGGTGCTCGTTGGGCGCGTGCTGGGCGCAGGCCGGGTACGAATGCGGCACCCACAGCGTGGGCAGGCCCAGCAGGTCGGCAAAGGCGTCGTTGGGCAGCGAGCCCGCCAGATTGGGCAGGGTCACGGGCCGCTGGCCGCAGCTTTGCGCGATGGAGTCCTGCGCCCAAGCCACCCAGGGGTTGTCCGGGTCGAGGCGGGTGGCGGCACCGGTCAGCGTGATCGCCACCTCCACCTGGCTGAAGCCGTGGCGGTCCAGATGTTCGCGCAGGATGGCCGCCAGTTGCTGCCAGGGCGTGCCCACCACAAAACGCAACTGGCAATGGGCCACCGCCTCCGCCGGGATCGCGTTGACCGGCCGCTGCGGCGTGCCCGCGCCGAGCGCCAGCACCTCGATCGTGTTCCAGCCCATCAGCCGCTCGGCGGCGCTCAGGCCGGGCTCGCCCCAGCCGGCGTCCAGCGCCGGGTCGTCGGTGCCGCCGCCGATCTCGACCTCGGCCAGCGCGCGGCGCACGGACGCGGGCACGTCCTGCGGCCGCAGGGCCTCCACCCGGAGGCGTCCGTGCTGATCCACCTGCGAGGCCACCGCATGGGCCAGCACCGTGCCGGGATTCAGCAGCACGCCACCCCAGTTGCCCGAGTGGTAGCCCTTGTCGCGCGCCCGCAGCCGCAGGCTGAAGTTGACCGCCCCGCGCGAGCCCAGGAACAGCGTGGGTCGCGCCACATGCACGCGCGGGCCGTCGCAGGCGATGAACACGTCGGCCTGCAGCTGCGCGCGGTGGCTTTCGCAGAGCGCATGCAAGCCGGGCGAGGCGGCCTCCTCGCCCATTTCCAGCAGCAGCGTGACGTTGTAGCCCAGCCGCCCGCCACGCGCTTCGATCACCTGCGCCAGCGCGCCCAAATTGACGGTGTGCTGGCCCTTGTTGTCGGCGGTGCCGCGGCCGTACCAGCGTTCGCCCTCCACCGTCAGCGTCCAGGGATCGAGCCCGGCGCGCCAGCGGCTGTCCTGCCCGCTGACGACGTCGCCGTGGCCGTAGCTCAGCACGGTGGGCAAGGCGGCGTCTTCCACCCTGCGTGCGATCAGGAACGGCCCGCCGCCAGCCGCCGGGTTGGGCACGATGTCGCAGGCAAAGCCCAGCGCCGTCAGGGCCGGCGTGATTTCATCGTGCAGGTAGGCGTCGAGTGCGGGGCCGGGCGTGCCGGTGTCGCTTTCGGTGCGCAGGGCCACGCGCCTTTGCAGCGTGGCAAAAAAATGGCCGTCGTCGAACCATGCCGCCGCAGCGGCAAGGCAATCAGGTCGCAGCATGGAATCCCCGTTTCATGGATGCAGTTCGCCCCACTTTAGGGGGAATCCAGCCTTCCTACAATCAGCGATATGGCACCGCACCATTGCCTTTAAGGCAAATGAATTCCAGATGCATTTTTCATTCTTCAGCACACAGATCCGCTACTTCCTCGAAGTCGCACAGACCGGCTCGGTCAGCCAGGCCGCGGCGCAACTGCATGTGGCGGGCTCGGCGGTCAGCCGGCAGATCAGCAAGCTGGAAGCCGCGCTGGGCTGCGCCCTGTTCGAGCGCCGCGCGCGCGGCATGGCGCTGACACCGGCCGGCGAGCGGCTGATGGCCCATGCGCGCGCCGGCAACGACGACGCCGAGCAGGTCATCGGCCAGCTGCGCGGACTGGCGGGCCAGGCCGCCCTGCGGGTGCGCATGGCCTGCACCGAGGGCTTTGCGGCCGGTTTCATGCCGGGGGTCGTGACCGGCTTTCGCCAGGCCCATCCGCAGGCGCGCATCGAACTCCACGTGGGGTCGCCGGACGAGGTCAGCCGCCAGTTGCTGCAGGGCGACGCGGACGTGGCGCTCAAGTATTCGGTGGCGCCGGAGCCCGGCATGGCGGTCCAGCATGCGGCCACGGCGCCGGTCTATGCCCTGATGCGGCCCACGCACCCGCTGGCGCGCGCGCCCCTGGTCACGGTGGCCGAGGTTGTGCAACACCCGGTTGCGCTGAGCGGCAAGGGCATGACCGGTCGCCAGATGTTCGACCTGTTGTGCAGCCTGCAGGGCCTGCAGGTCCAGCCGGCGGTGGTAAGCAATTTCTCGTCGGCCTTGCTGCCGGGCGTGTGCGGCGACGACATCGTGCTGTCAGGCTACCTGACGGCGGCCCACCTCGTGCGGGAAGGCCGGCTGGTCGCCGTGCCCTTCGCCGAGCCCCAGTTGCAGCAACGCCTGCTGCAAGTGCTGACCCTGCAGGGCCGCAGCCTCACCCCGCTGGTGCAGGCGTTCGTTGACCGGCTGGTGGAGAACATCGTGCGCGCGGGCAACGGCATGGCTCCGGGGCGTGAGGTGGCGGGCGAAGGACCGGCGTAAGCCAGGGCCCGGAAAGAAGAACGCCGTCCCCTCGGAACAGCGTAGAAACTCTTTTTTAAATAGCACCACAGGACCATTCGACGCTGGGAAAAGGCCAGAAAAGCTTGAAGCCAGCGAATCCTGCCCATCCGCGGGTGTCCCGCCTGCTCCCGGCCCCCCTAGCGGCTCGCCAAGATGGAATCATGGACCACCTGGCCGGCCGTCAGGGTGTTGATCGCGTCGCCGGGAATGTCCATCAGGATGCGACTGCGCTCGGGCGTCATATGCACCATGAGGTACTGCACCGGCTTGGCGTCGAGGTCATGCAGCAAGCGAACCATCCTGAGAAGCGGTGCGCCGGTTTCGGTGTGCAGCAGCCTGGCCCGCTCGGGGCTGGCGCTTTCGGCGCCGATTTCCTGGACTACGCGCCCAAAACGGATGCCCTGGCTCATCAGCAACTCGTACATCGCCTTTTTTTCCAGCGCCACGCGGGTCACGCGCTTGCCCAAACGGGCCGGAATCCAGGCGTCGGTCAGCATGAGGGGAACATCGCCCGCACTGCGCAAGCGCAACGCATGCACGGCGCTCTCGCCGGCCTGTAGCTGGAGCAGGGCTGCGATGTTGGCCGGCGGCACCAGGCTTTGCAAGTCCAGCACCTGCACCTGTGTTTCGGTCGCCACTTTTCGCAGGCCATCCAGAAACCCCAGCGTGGCACCTTGCCGGGGTGCCGCACCGCCGGGCTGCACAAAGGTGCCCAAGCCGTGCCGGCGCAGCACCAGGCCCTGCGCCGCAAGGTCGCCCAGCGCACGGCGTACGGTAATGCGCGAAACCCCGAACTGCTCGCACAGCGCCTCCTCCTTGGGCAGGGCTGCCCCCGGCGCCAAGACACCACCGACGATCTGGTCGCGCAGAACCAGGAACAGCTGCCGATGCAGGGAGGTTCCCGGGACCCGGGACATGGGGGGGCTGACTGCGGCGTTTGAAGATGCGGGAGCGGGTGTTGGCATGCGTTGGCGACCTGGTTTGAAACAAGGATAACAAAAAGCTTGACCAGTGATTTTGTTGTTATTAAACTATAAACACATAACAACAAAACCTTGACTACTCCGGCAATCGGCAACCCCACTCCAGCCTCCAGAAAGCGACATGTTCATGAGCACCTCCCCCTCCGCCACACCTGCAGCTGCGCTGCGCCGCCTGCTGGGCCAGCCCGGCATGCTGATCGCCCCCGGCGCCTACGACGGCATCGGCGCGCGGCTGATCGAGCAGGCCGGCTTCAGCGCCGTTTACATGACGGGGGCGGGCACCTCCCTGGCGCGCGGCTTTCCGGACTTCGGCCTGCTGGACATGGGTGAGATGGTGGCCAATGCAGGCGTCATGGCGCGCAGCGTGTCGTTGCCGGTAATCGCCGATGCCGACACCGGCTACGGCAACGAACTCAACGTCACGCGCACCGTGCGCGAGTACGAAGCCCGTGGCGTGGCCGGCATCCACATCGAGGACCAGGTCTCGCCCAAGCGATGCGGGCATCTGGACGACAAGGAGGTCGTCAGCCGGGACGAGTTCATCTCCAAGATCCGGGCGGCGGTCGCGGCGCGGCGCAACCCCGACTTTCTGCTGATCGCACGCACCGACGCGCGGGCGGTGTTGGACCTTGACGAAGCCCTCTGGCGCGCCAACGCGGCGCTCGCGGCAGGCGCGGACATGGCCTTCGTCGAAGCCGCCCAGACCCTGGAGGAAGTGGCCGCCATTCCGAAACGGGTGCAGGGCCCGTGCCTGCTGAACGTGGTGCCCGGCGGGCGCACGCCGATCTTCGACCTGCGCGAGGCCGAGGCCATGGGCTACAAGCTGGCCATCCTGCCGGGGCTGATGATCAAGGCCGCCATCGAGGCCGGCGACGCGGCGCTGGCCGAACTGCGGGCCACGCACAGGGCACCCGCGGTCAGCGGCACGGTGGCGCAGACCTTCAGCCGCTTTGGCGCCGACGAATGGAACGACTTGCGCCGGCGCTTCCAGACCGGCGCGGGGAAAGCATGATGGCGCGCACCCTGTTCGACAAGCTCTGGGACGCCCATGTGGTGCGCGATCTCGGCGACGGCTGGGCGCTGCTGCACATCGACCGGCACCTGCTGCACGACCTGTCCGGCCCGCCCGCCATGGCCGAAGTGGCCCGGCGGGCCCTGCCCCTGCACGACCCGGAACTGGCTTTCGCCACCCCCGACCACGCGGTGTCGAGCGCACCGGGTCGCACGGCCACGACCTACCCGCTCGGCGGGCGGCTGCTGACCGCCTTGCGCGGCCTGAGCGCCCAGGCGCAGGTGCCGTTTTTTGATCTGGGCCAGCCGGGCCAGGGCATTGTTCACGTGATGGGCCCGGAGCTGGGTATCGTGCTGCCGGGCCTGACCGTGATCTGCGGCGACAGCCACACCTGCACCAATGGCGGCCTGGGGGCCATGGCCTTTGGCGTGGGTTCGTCCGAAAGCACCCACGCGCTGGCCACCCAGACCCTGCGCCAGCAAAAGCCCAAGCGCATGCGCATCCGCTGCGAGGGCCGCCTGGCAACGGGCGTCACGGCCAAGGACCTGGCACTGCACATCATCGGCCAGCTCGGTGTGGCTGCGGGCGTGGCCTATGCCATTGAATTTGCGGGCAGCGCCATCCGCGACATGGACATTGAAGGCCGGCTGACGCTGTGCAACCTGTCGGTGGAGCTGGGCGCGCGCTACGGCCTGATTGCGCCGGACGAACGCACGTTCGAGTACCTGCGCGGGCGGCCCTGGGCGCCCCAGGGCGAGGACTTCGAGGCGGCAGTGGCGTACTGGCGCACGCTGCCCACCGACGACGGCGCGCGCTTCGACCACGAGGAACTGATCGACGCATCAGCCGTGGTGCCGACCATCACCTGGGGCACCAGCCCGGAGCAGGCCATCCGTATCGACGCCATGATTCCCGATCCGGCAACGGCCCCTGACGGCGAGCAGCGCGACGCGCAAGCCGCCGCGCTCGCCTACATGGGCCTGCAGGCCGGCCAGGCGATTGCGGGCACGCCGGTGGACTGGGTGTTCATTGGCTCCTGCGCCAATTCCCGCCTGTCCGACCTGCGCGCGGCTGCGCACATTGCCCGCGGCAGGCGCGTCGCCGTCGGCGTCACGGCCTGGATCGTTCCGGGCTCGGAGAACGTCAAGCGCGCGGCCGAAGCCGAGGGCCTGCGCGCGGTGTTCGAAGCGGCCGGCTTCGAATGGCGTGAACCGGGATGCAGCATGTGCGTGGCCGCCAACGGCGAACAGGTGCCACCAGGCCAGCGCTCGATTTCCACGTCCAACCGCAACTTCGTCGGTCGCCAGGGCCCCGGGGCACGCACCCATCTGGCCAGCCCGGCCATGGCGGCGGCGGCGGCCGTCACGGGCTGCATCACCGACGTACGGGAACTCACATGAACGTCAAGACTTTCACGACCGTGGCAGGCACCGTGGCGGCGCTGCTGGCGTCCGGCGCCGCGCTGGCGCAGGCCGTCTGGAAACCCGCACGTCCGGTGACGCTGGTGGTGCCCTACGCGGCCGGTGGCGGCACCGATACGACGGCACGCGCTGTCGCAAAACAGCTCACCGTCCTGTGGGGCCAGCCCGTGGTAGTGGAAAACCTGCCGGGGGCCGACGGCCTGATCGGCACGCGCAAGGTGATGGATGCCGCGCCGGACGGCCTCACCCTGCTGTTCCAGGTGCCCGCCATCGTGGTCACCCGGTACATGCCCGGCCTCAAGGGCATCGACCCGCTGGCAAAACTCGATCCGGTGACGGCGGTCTCGCAGTCGCCCGCCGCCATCGTCGTCAGCGCCAAACTGCCCATCAAGACCTTCGGCGAATTCCTGCAGTACTGCAAGACGGCACCGCAGCCCTGCTCGCTGGCGACCGGCGAGGCCCTGGCGCGCATCTACGGCAAGCAGCTGGCGGCCGAGGCCGGCTTGCCCAACCTGATCATCGTGAACTACCGCGGCACCAGCGCGATGGTCACCGACATGATCGCCAACAACGTCAACATGGGGTTCACCGGCATCACCGCAGCCTTGCCGCACTACAAGGCGGGCACGCTGAAGATCCTGGCCACCCAGGACGACAAACGGGCCGCCGCGCTGCCCGAGGTTCCGACCACGGCCGAGGCGGGATTTCCACAGTTCCGGTCAGTGACGTGGTATGGGATGTTCGCCCCCAAGGGAACGCCGCCCGCAGTGACCCTTGGCATCGTGGCCGCGCTGCGCGAAGCCGTGAAGGACCCGAACGTCCAGGCCACGATCACCGCTGCCGGGGCTGAACCCGTGGTCAATTCACCGGCCGCTTTTGCCGCGCAGGTGCAGGCCGAGAGCGAGCGCTGGGGTGCCCTGGTCAAGCGCTATCCCTTCGATTAAAGCCCCGGACGTCCAACCCGCAACCCACACCATGCAAGCCTTCACCACCCTCACCGGCCCGGCCGCCCCACTGCTGCGGGCCAATATCGATACAGACGTCATCATCCGCATCGAGCGGCTGACGTCGCTGACGGGCGCAGAGCTCGGCCCTTATGCGCTCGAAGCACTGCGCTTTCGCGCCGATGGCAGCGAAGACCCGGATTTCGTGCTGAACCAGGCGGCTTTCCGCGAGGCGCCCATCCTGCTGGCGGGCGCCAACTTTGGCTGCGGCTCATCGCGCGAAGGGGCGGTGACGGCCCTGATGGCGCGCGGCGTCCGCTGCGTCATCGCGCCGAGCTTCGCCGACATCTTCTTCAACAACTGCTTCCAGAACGGCTTGCTGCCGATCCGCCTGCCTGATGCGGCGGTGCTGCAGCTTGCGGCGGAGGCCGCCGGCGGCGCCGGCTTCACGGCGGATCTGCAGACGCAGACGATCCGCACCCCGGCCGGCAAGGTCCACGCCTTTGATGTTGACCCGCGGCGTCGTGAAGGCCTGTTGCTGGGTCTGGACGAAGTCGACCTGACGCTGAAGGACGACACGCTGATTCGCCAGTGGCAGCTGCAGGACCGGTTGGCGCGGCCCTGGGCCTGGCCCAAGCCCCCTGGGTCACCCACCTGAAACGCTTCCAAGGCGAAATCATGAAAACAATGCCTCTGGCCAGCGTCAAATGGTCATATAAAGCTATCACTACGATAGCAAACTAAAGAGATTCCACGATGGCACACCACACCGACTCCGAACAAAGCGAAGTGCGCTGCGTGCTGATGCGCGGCGGCACCAGCAAGGCGCTGTTCTTCCACGAGGCCGACGTGCCGCCACCCGGCCCGGCGCGCGACCGCCTGCTCAAGCGCGCCATGGGCACGCCCGATGTGCTGCAGATCGACGGCCTGGGCGGCTCGCGCCTGGTGACGTCCAAGGTGGCGATCATCGCGCGCTCGGCCCGGCCTGATGCCGATGTGGACTACACCTTTGCGCAGGTGGACGTGGACCGCGACACGGTCAGCTACGACGCCAACTGCGGCAACATCTCCTCGGCCGTCGCGCCGTTTGCAATCGACGAGGGCCTGGTTGCCGCGACCGAACCAGTGACCACCGTGCGCATCT
>ERZ1034361.1191-NODE-1191-length-14457-cov-3.007024_pt1 | contig 14457 bp, 17 predicted proteins | sample MGYA00520617_ERZ1034361 | MGnify/ENA primary metagenome ERZ1034361 (study PRJEB33736, sample SAMEA104284507) | Azolla filiculoides | biome: Urban; feature: Water surface; material: Ditch water | place: Netherlands | collected 2015-10-28 | depth 0-0.1 m ... | reverse complement strand
GTTGACTGCTTGGGTTGTGTAGTCCTGGAATGCTCCGCGACGCCCAAATCCACCGCCAAGGTTTACTTTGTAGGCATTGCACTTTTCAGCTGGCAAGCCAGAGGCCGCAATAACAGCTGCAAGAGTGGCTTCACCATCTTGCGTAGGAACCCAGGCTTCACAAGAATCTGGCGTCCACTTTGCAGTCGCAGTTTGTGGCTCCAAAGTTGCATGATTCAAGAATGGATAGAAGTAGGTTGCCTCAATAGTTTTAGCGGCTTTGCTAATCGCTTCTTTAGCATCGCCATTCGAGTTACCTACAAATGTATCGCTCGCAGTAAGGCCCTCTTCTAGCATCTTCTTAATCGAAGCACTAGATACCTCACCATTGGCGCCGTTATCCCAAATGATGCTGACAGCATCCAGGCCCATCTTGGCCTGCCAGAATGTGTCCGCTACGACTGCAACAGCCGAGTCACCCACTTGCACTACTTTCTTTACACCTTTCATACTGGAGGCTTTAGTAGCGTCGTAGCTCTTCAAATACTGGGCTCTCCTGAATAGTTGCAACTAGCATGCCAGGCATCTTTAAGTCGATAGCGTAAACCTGCTTACCAGTGACCTTATCAGCAGTGCCATCGATACGGTTTACTGACTTACCAATTAAAGTCCACTCTTTAGGATCTTTGAGTGTGATTTCTTTTGGCACATCCAACTGAGATGCAGCTACAGATACTTTTCCAAAGGTCGTTTTGCGACCAGACGGGGTGTGTGTAATGACACTGTTCTTAGCAACACACTCAGATGCTGGAACATTCCATTGGTTCGCAGCGGCCTGAACCAGCATGATGCGAGCAGCTGCACCACCCTTACGAACATATTGCTCAGAAGTACGAATACCTCGACTACCGCCAGTGGAGTAACTTCCCCACGCTTGCTTGCGTTTCAGACTTTCTGCTGGAGATGGATATTCGTAAGTAACTGTTTTCCAGTCGCATTGCAATTCTTCGGCAACCATCTGCGCTAAACCGGTAATCGTTCCCTGGCCCATCTCAGAGCGCACGATACGCACAACAATGTCATCGTTTGGCTTCACTACTACCCAAACACCAATCTCTGGGGTGGCGAGAGGTGCCATAGAGGCAGTGCCTGTTCCCATTGCCGCATTGGCTGATGAGATGAAAGAGAAATCAAAGCCGATTGCTAACCCAGTTGCAATAGCGCTTGAGCCAACAATAAAGTGGCGACGTGAAGTATTGGTAGTTGTTATATTTTTAGTCATGATCGCTCCTTATGCCTTGCTCACAGCATGAATAGCATCACGCACTTGTTGGAAGGTACCGCAACGACAGATATTGGTAACTGCAGCGTCAATCTGTGCATCGGTAGGTTTTGGAGTGTTGCGTAATAAGGCAGTAGTTGCCATCACCATGCCAGACTGGCAGTAACCGCATTGAGGCACTTGATTATCAACCCACGCTTTTTGAACTTTGGAGAGTTGACCATTCTTTTCGAGGCTCTCAATGGTTTCAATTTTCTTGCCTTCTGCAGCGCTTACTGGAATCATGCAGCTTCGAATTGCTTGGCCATCAAACAGCACAGTACAAGCACCGCACTGACCAACACCACAACCATATTTAGTACCTGTCAAACCGACATGATCTCGGATCACCCACAACAAAGGGGTTTCTGGATCAACATCTACCTTGTACTTTTTACCGTTGACGTTTAAGTCAGCCATGACCGCTCTCCTAAGTGTTTTTATATTCAAGTCTTCACAATCAGACAAAGACCCTGCTTTTGTTGTGATTATCTTAACCAAGAAATAAGTTATTACTTTGCAACATATATTGCGGGGCAGTAAGATCAACGGATGATCTCCGGCCTGGTTCAAATCCTCTTATTTCAAAGCCTGGGTGAGCTTGTTTCCAAGTTCGCTCTCCCTACCCTGCCAGGCCCAGTGATTGGTTTGGTGCTTTTGATTGTTTGGTTGGTTTTGCGTAAAGGCATTAATCAAGAGCTAGCCATGGTGGCTGATGGCTTTAGCCAGTACCTTGGCCTTCTATTTGTACCCGCAGCGGTTGGTGTTGTTCTATTTCTACCTCAACTCAAGGCAAATGCCTTGGCTATTCTGAGTGCTCTAGTCGCCAGCGTTATTTTGACAATCGCCACAACAGCAATTGTTGTCCGCTTCTTGAGTGCCAAGCCTAAAGAGGTTGATTCATGAGCGAAAAACACTCCATTGTGGAGATTTGGGTTTACCTTTCAGGTAGCCCCCTATTTGCCCTCTTTATTACTTTGGCAGCTTATCAAACCGGTCTTTGGATTTATAAGACGAGCAAGCAAAATCCTTTGGCCAATCCCGTAGCCATTGCCATCATTCTCGTGGCTAGCATCATCCAGTTTATTGAAATGCCCTATTCGACCTACTTTGAAGGTGCGCAATTTATTCACTTCTTATTAGGCTCAGCAACCGTCTCTTTGGCAATACCGATATATAGAGGCTTAAGTAGCCTAAAGGGCCGATCCATTCCACTGCTGGTATCTTTACTTGCCGGCGGCTTGGTATCCATTATTAGCGCAGTCAACGTTGCCAAATTATTCGGGGCCGATTCCAGCATTACTGGGGCCATGTATCCCAAATCAGTGACGGCGCCTATTGCCATGGGTATTGCTGAACGTATCAGCGTATCTCCAACCTTGACCGCTATTTTTGCTGTGACTACCGGTATTTTGGGTGCTATCTTGGCGCCCTTTATTCTAAATGCCCTAGGAATGAAAGCATGGTGGCAACGCGGCTTTGCAATTGGCATTGGCGCTCATGGCATTGGCACCTCGCGCGCATTTAGTATTCATCCAGAAGCGGGGACTTATGCCAGTCTTGCGATGGGCATGAACGGTGTCATTAGCGCTGTAGCTATTCCAATTTTGTATCACGTGTTTAATTAAGAAAATTTCAGATTATGTTGATATCCCCTCCTTTTGGTGGCGGTCGTGCCCCAGTCCTAGCCAAGAATGCAGTTGCCAGTTCACAGCCTCTAGCAACTCAAGCCGGCATTGAAGTTTTACAACATGGTGGCAATGCAGTTGATGCTGCTTTAGCTACAGCCATTACGCTCACTGTAGTTGAGCCCACCATGAATGGCCTTGGTGGTGATGGCTTTGCATTGATTTGGGATGGCAAGAAACTCCATGGCATGAATGCCTCGGGTCGTGCTCCTGCAGCTTGGACGCCAGAGTACTTTTCTGGCAAAGCGGCAATGGATTTGATTGGATGGAATACCGTCACAGTGCCGGGCATGGTTTCTGGTTGGATTGAACTTTCTCGCAAGTTTGGCAAGCTACCTTTTGCGCAACTCTTTAAACGCGCAATTGACTATGCGGAAAATGGTTTCCCCGTATCTCCAGTCATCGCACGCCAATGGCGTGAAGCGATTCCGATTCTAAAAAATCAACCGGGTTTTAGTGAGTCATTTTTGATTGAAGGTAAAGCACCCACTGCAGGCCAAATCTGGCGTTACCCTGCTCAAGCCAAGACACTTCGCGAGATTGCGGAAAGTGAAGGCGAATCTTTTTATACGGGCAAGTTAGCCCAAAGCATGGTCGACTTTGCGCAAAGTACTGGTGGTTGCTTCACTATGGCTGACTTTGCAAATAATCAAACTGAATGGGTAGAACCATTAGCCTTTGATTATGGCGAATATACCCTCCATGAAATTCCACCCAATGGTTCCGGCATCGTTGCACAAATGGCTCTTGGCATTTTGCAAGCTGCTAATGTCAAACAATACCCTGCTAATTCTGCGCAGCGCATTCATCTTCAAGTAGAAGCCATGCGCATTGCCTTTGCCGATGCATACGCTCACGTATCTGATGCCAGCACAATGAGAGTAGCAACGAGCGCTTTATTGGATAGAGACTATTTGGCTAGCCGTGCTGCACTCATCAACCACAATCAAGCAGGAACATATGGCGCAGGAGATCCGCATGCTGGAGGCACTGTATATCTTTGCGCCGCCGATGAGTCCGGCATGATGATTTCGTATATTCAGTCCAACTTCAAAGGCTTTGGCTCAGGCGTCGTGGCCCCAGGTGGAATTGCATTTCATAACCGTGGCATGAGCTTTAGCCTAGTTGATGGTCACCCCAATCAAGTGTCGCCAGGCAAACGTCCTTTTCACACCATCATTCCAGCGTTCCTTACCAAAGGCAATCAACCCGCCATGGCCTTTGGTGTGATGGGTGGCAATATGCAACCACAAGGTCACATTCAGTTCGTCATGCGCTTTGTTGATGAATATCTTAATCCCCAGGCTTGTTCAGACGCACCGCGATGGAGAATTGATGATGTGGGCAAACTGACTGTTGAAGCTTCTATGCCAGCATTAGTGGTGGAAGGACTAAAAGCCATGGGGCATGAAGTTACTGTGATGCCAGCGAACAGCTTAGACTTTGGTAGCGCTCAAGCTATTGCGCTATTAGGCGAAGATACTAAAGATGCCTATATTGCTGGTAGCGATCATCGCCGTGATGGATTAGCTGCAGGCTTCTAACTAAAGCGCAAAGGTTGCCTGCAAAATATCGAGGCTAGTCCCCAGTGTTTTATTGCTGACTGCTCCCAATCGCTTGACCAGACGAGCCTTATCTATAGTGCGAATCTGATCTAAAAGAATCAGACCTTTTTTACCATCATGCGTCATTGGCACACGAAAGGATGCTGACTTCCCTTTTGTAGTCATTGGCGCAATAATCACAGTTCGCAAGTAGTCATGCATTTCTTGTGGAGACACAACAAGGCATGGACGAGTCTTTTTAATCTCGCTACCCATGGTTGGATCTAGATTAATTAGCCAAATATCTCCGCGTGAAACGATACTTTTTACCAAACCCAATCCTCATCAGCCTCATTCATCAAGTCACCCAACACCAGTCGGTCTTCACCGGCCGCAGCGATTACCTTTGAATCCTCAGCCCAACCTTCACGGGGATTTTTTTTGGGTTTACTTAATATAAGCCTGTCGCCCTCAATCACCAAATCAGCCTGATCATCAAAACCTATCTGCTCAAGGATAGCTTTAGGAATAACCACTCCACGAGAGTTACCTATTTGACGGATTTGAAGGTGCAACTGTTTTTTCATAGTAATAACAATGTTATAACCATTTTATTGCAAAGTCAATGCCTGCTAAAGGCTACCCAGGCAAACAGTTGAGATAAAAACGCTTCACTTCTTGGTCGCAACTCACATCCTTAGGTTGGATTGGTCGCTCTAGAGTAATGCCTTCGATGGAGGTGCAGCGACTTAGGGCCACATAGACCTGACCCGATGCAAATGCTCCCGAAGATAAATCGACTTTTATCTTATCGAGCGTCTTGCCTTGGCTCTTATGAATAGTCACAGCCCAAGCTAACATCAGAGGAATCTGTACAAAGGTGCCAATGATATTTGGCGAAATCTTCCCAGACATCATGTCATGGTCATAGCGATACGATTCCCACTGATGGCCTTTGACTTCAACCGTATTTGAGTAAGGTCCATTTTGAACCATGACTTTTACAGTATTAGGCAGTAACTCGCGAACTACTCCGATAGTTCCGTTCACCCAACGCTTTGGGAAATTGCTATCGGTCGCAGTAAACATGACCTTTGCACCCACTTTTAAAGTGAGTTGATTAGGCGATGGTAGATTACGATCATCCACATTGAACTTACCAGTGCTACTGCCCATATACACTTTGGCATCAGTGGTGAGCGCTCGCAATCCTGCACCATTAATTTGATCTGCACGTGCGTTAGTTGTAGTTAAGGTGATAGTCTGCTCATCAGCCTCTTTTTTAGTTTCGTAACAAACAGCATTTAACGTATCCAGTGCTTCATCGATATCTTGATTGATACGGATCTGATTGAGCAGTCCTGCAAAGTGAGCATCTTTTTGGCGGAAGATCTTTGATAACTCCACCATCGTGACATCTTTACGATGCAAGGCCATGGCGCAGAAGAAATAAGGACCCTCATAACCGCGCTCAGATAACACTTGCATATCGGCATTCGAGACTACAGGGGGAAGTTGAAACAAGTCCCCTACGAACATCACCTGAATACCGCCAAAGGGTTGACTCTTATGGGGACCATTGGCGCGCAGGAATAAATCCATCGCATCCACAACATCTGCCCTGACCATGGAGATCTCATCAATGATGAGCAAACGAATATCTTTGTAGAGACGCTTATCTTTTAAAGGCTTGATATCTTCTTCCGGAAAGATCAAGCGAGGTGGCAACCGAAAGAAAGAATGGATCGTCACCCCTTTTACTTGCAGAGCAGCTACGCCAGTGGGCGCTACCACAACTACATTGCCAGGAATGTGCTCGCGCAGATAACCAATTAAGGTTGTCTTGCCAGTACCCGCCTTACCGCTCACAAAGATATAAGGGTCGTGACGCTCAATAGCGTCGATTACGTCCTGGTATTCAGGGGTGATTTCAATGGCGGATGGATCGACTACAGGATTGGTCATCCCCTATTGTTTCATGGGATCAGCTAACGCAGCGAAAGCCGATGTACACCACGCCTATATCAGCCGGCTTAGACTCTACATCCGACTCTTTTTGCCTCTCTGGACCATACCACCACGAAGCACCACGAGTGATGAAGCCCCCATTGCGCTCAGTAGCGGTCCACTCCCAGACATTGCCACCCATATCTAATAGACCGTTGACTCCTGGCTTTGTAGTGCCTGCTGTTACATGACCTGTACCACGGTTTAAAGCGCCTGCGGGTGCTAGACCTTTGTAGTCACCACAGCCATTCAGGCAGTGAGAAACCTCTGGCGTAGCTCCACCTGGAAACGGATAACGTTGACCTTTGGTAAAACCTACCGGAGGAGCCTCTCTTTGCTCCAGAAATGCTGCAGAGGTCCACTCAGCTTCAGTAGGCAAACGCTTGCCGTAGAAACGGCAAACAGATGCTGCCTCAGCTTGATTGAGATGCACTGCTGGTTCATTGGCTTTTGCAGGAACACCATATGGCGTTTTCCAAGTCCAACCTGATTTTTTGACAAAGCCAGACTCATAAGAAAGACCGCCGCCGTTTTTCTCGGCCTGACTGATGAAACCTGTAGCATCGGCAAAAGTTTTGACATCCGCAATCGTCATCTCGGTTTGATCCCAAGAAAGATTCCCCACTTTCACGACAGGAATAGTTGATGCAGGAGCGCTAGTAGCTGACGATGGTCGCAACATAAAATACAGCGCGATTACAGAAAGCAATAAGCCAAAGAGAATAGAAAGAAAGTCGAATTTTTTCATGAATGAAATCTAGAAAATAAAAAAGCTCCACCAGGGAGCCTTAGGATACTGCAGTATTCGGTGGGGCGAACGACGGGGCTCGAACCCGCGACAACCAGAATCACAATCTGGGACTCTACCAACTGAGCTACGTCCGCCACTGAAGACATAGATTATAGCTTTTGAGGCAAAACCCTGTCAAAAATGCCTTAGATACAGGCTTTAGGCCCCCTCAAATTCAAAGGCAGCCCAATCACCCAGGGTTAAGCTAGCGTCAATAAAGAAGTCCACAATCGCAGCCTTACTTTGCACCTTAGCTAGAGCATGGTGATCAGAAAGACGCTGGCGCCAGTAACGGGACCCCGCCCTGCCATGAGCCAGCCCTAAGATATGACGTGTAAATGCACCAATATAAAAAGGCTTATCTTTGGCACGACATTCGTCATACCAAGCTTGGACTTGCTTCACCAATGCAATCTGAATGCGATGCCATTCTGTCTCACTAAACAGATAGCCCGCAGCATCCCCATTGGTGTTGATCATGTCATCCCAGCCCAAGAGAAGCGCTGGAAAATGATAGGCTGCTCTGCCCACCATAAAGCCATCAAAGTCATCCCAGTGACCCGCAATTTGCTCATTTGTCTCTAGGCCGCCATTGAGCAATACCTTGAGTTTCGGAAACTCCTTCTGAGCATCTAAACGCAGCTTTGCAGCCACTTCATAACGTAGTGGTGGTTTGCTGCGGTTCTCTTTAGGAGATAAACCTTTGAGCACGGCATTGCGCGCATGGATGGTGACTTGGCTAGCCCCAGCATCCGCCACTGCAAGAATGAAATTGAGTGCAAATTGATAATCCGCTTTAGAGTTAGCGGCATCCATCGAATCCAAACCCAGGCGATGCTTCACAGTAATCGGAGTATCAACAGCAGACTTCATTGCTTTGACGCAATCGGCTACGAGTTGTGGCTCCGCCATAAGACAAGCACCAAAGGCACCTCGCTGAACACGCTCTGAAGGACAACCGCAGTTGAGATCGATCTCGTCATAGCCCCACTGCTGCGCCAACTCTGCAGCCTTAGCTAAATCAGAAGGTTCGGATCCACCCAATTGCAAAACAACTGGGTGCTGCTCTTTTGAATAATCTAAATGGCGTGGCACATCCCCATGAATGAGTGCGCCGGTAGTCACCATCTCGGTGTACAAGATGGCCTGTTGAGTTAAAGATCGATGAAAGGAGCGGCAATGGCGATCAGTCCATTCCATCATCGGGGCAACCGCTAAGCGCTTCGGTGTATTTACAGTCATACGAATATCAAGCCAATACTCTTTGGGATGAAAAAGATCTCTCCTGCCCCGTTACCGGGTCTTTGAAATAAATCTCTTTTGCTAAGAGCTGCAAAGGTTTGGAAAAATCCAAATCATACTCTTGGTAAGGTGTCAGAATAGGGTAAATCTGGTCATGCTGAATAGGAATTCCTAAGCTATTCAGGTGACAACGCAATTGGTGCTTCTTACCGCTACCAGGGCTTAAGCGATATCTAGCCCAGGGCTTTTTTACCTCAAGCAACTCAATGAAGGTGTCGGCATTGGCTTCGCCCTCCACTTCCTGCATTTGCAGAAAATGCTCAGACTCCTCTAGCCTACTCTGGTACGTCATCGGTAATTTATTGATGAGCTCTTCTGAGTAAGGCGCGATCGCCTCATAGACCTTTTTGACTGCGCGATCTCTAAATAAATTTTGGTATTGCGCCCGCTCAGGCGGATTAATTGAAAAGATCACTAGCCCTGCTGTGTCACGATCAATGCGATGCATGGGGCTTAAGTTTTGAATACCCGTTTTTTTCTTCAGTCGATTCAGTAGAGTTTGATGCAGATAAAGACCGCTAGGCGTTACTGGTAAAAAATGGGGTTTATCTGCAACCAGAATGTGCTCGTCTTGAAATAGGATGACCTCTTCAAAAGGAAGATCTGGTTCCCGTGCTAAGCGCCTGAAATACAGCAAATGCGTATTGGGAATATAAGCATGGCTTGCAGGAAGGGCCTCCCCTTCTTGATTGAATACCAATCCCTCATCAAAACGAGAGCGCCATTCACTTGCATCTATATGCGGAAAAGTAGCAATAAAGAAATCTAGCAGGCAAGCGTGACTTTGCCCAGCAGGCAAATACACCCTTGACGAAGAGACTCCTTCTGAATTGACTTTCATTTGGACTAGATTATCCACTCCCGCCCATGAAAACAATTGAATCCAACGGCATCCAGAAAGAAACCCCTCTAAAATGGGTTGGGATATACAAAAAAACTAAAAAAATAAATAGACAATATGCTTGAACTCTCTGCATTCGACCTTGGCTTATTGCTTGCTTGCGCTTTATTTGCCGGCCTAGTCGACTCCATTATTGGTGGAGGGGGAATGATTCAGGTTCCAGCGCTATTTGCGGTACTGCCAGGTTTTCCACCAGCAACCCTGCTCTCAGTCAATAAGTTTGGCTCCATCGTAGGAACGATTGGTTCCGCCATCCAGTACAGCCGAGCCAATAAGAGCCCTTGGGGCTTGGTAATCATTTCCTCAGCGTTTGCTTTCTTTGCCTCAGTTGCAGGAGCCTACCTAGTTACCCAATTACCAACCGAGTGGCTTAGAGGCGCCTTACCGTTTCTGCTGCTGGCACTACTAATATTTAATATCAAATCCAGTGCCGGTCTAGTGCATGCACCAAAGCATGGTCACCATAAACAAAAGGCGATCGCATCGACTGGTGCCGGCATCATTGGTTTTTATGATGGCTTTTTGGGGCCTGGAGCCGGAGCCTTTTATAAGCTCTTCTATACCCGTATATTGGGATTTGATTTTTTACGATCTGCAGCGCCTGCGAAGTTTCTCAACATCGCCTCAAATCTCGGTGCACTATGTGTCTTTTTTTATCTGGGTTATTTTGACTGGAAGCTTGGTTTACTCATGGCGAGCGCCAATCTTGTGGGCGGTCAAATTGGTACCAAGATTGCCATTAAGCATGGGAATACCTTTATACGCAAAGGCTTCTTTATTTTGGTCACCATCCTCATCATCAAAACCTTCTATGACGCTTTTCTTAAATAGCCACACAATTGATAGATAAACAGATTAGTGGGTTATTAATAGATTTATAGTAATTTTCATAGTAAATTAACTACATATCTAGATACAGTTTATTAACAACAAAAACAGAGGGACAAATGAAAATTCTATTACCAGTTGACGGCTCAAAATCTTCACTTAATGCAGCCAAGTACGTTGTGAAATTAGCAAAGGATTTGCGTAGCAAGTGCACGGTAACTCTGGTCAGCGTCCATGACGATATCGGCTTGGGTCATGTTAAGCAATTCGTGGCCAATAGCGTAATCGATGACTACCTCCGTGAAGTGAGCGAAAAAGAACTCAAGGGAGCCCAGAAAGCCCTCGACACAGCTGGCGTAAAACACAGCATGGTGATTAAGCGTGGAAATGTTGCAAATGAAATCATCGCGCTTGCAAATAAGGAAAAGTTTGACCTGATCGTTATGGGATCAAAGGGCAGAACGGGCATCGTTGATACCCTCATGGGTTCGGTGGCTCAAAAAATTAGTAACGTAGCAAAGCAACCTGTTTTATTAATTAAGTAAGTATTCTGGTTAATAGCTAGATTAATGCAATAGGCCGTCATCGCGACGGCCTTTTTTATGGACTATGAAATGAGTATTTTGCTTTTCTTATTTGCACCAGGAATTTTTGCGATCTACTGGTTAATTCGCCTACAGATATGCCTCTCTAGAACTCGCTATCTAGTTGATACCTATGGCTTAGATCGCAATAAATTACGCAAACTATCCTGCAAGGAACTAAAGATGCTTAGAACATCCATTGATGAGCTAAGGCATACAAACGATGCATTTGGCTTGGAGAATATTGTAAGACCTTACAGAGCCTGATGAATTTGCTAATTAAATAGACCGCTGATTTACTCTCTTGGATAACTCCTCCGCAGACTCTTTTCGCTCGCTATAACGGTCAGTTAAATATTCACTAATTCCACGCGTGAGTAATGTGAATTTGTAGAGCTCTTCCATGACGTCCACTACCCGATCATAAAAGGCAGATGGCTTCATACGACCATCTTCCTCAAATTCAGTGAAAGCCTTGGCAACTGAAGATTGATTGGGGATGGTAATCATCCTCATCCATCGACCTAAGATACGCATTTGGTTAACGGCATTAAAGGATTGTGATCCCCCGCATACTTGCATTACAGCCAAGGTCTTACCTTGGGTTGGCCTAACCGCCCCTTCAGACAACGGAATCCAATCAATCTGTGTTTTTAATAAACCAGTCATGGCGCCATGTCGTTCTGGGGAAGTCCAAACCATACCCTCAGCCCACATGGCTAGTTGACGAAGTTCTTGCACCTTTGGATGGGTATCAGGCACGCTATCTACCAAAGGCAATCCAATAGGATCATAGATTTTGACTTCACCACCCATGGCAGTTAACAATCTAGCCGCCTCAAAAGTAAGAAGCCTACTGTAGGATCTCTCACGAAGTGAGCCATAGAGCATTAGGAAACGAGGTGCATGATCGCTAGAATTTGTACTTAGTTTTTCAATTCCGGGAATTTGGAAAAGATCCTCTACTAAAGCTGGAAATTGCAGCGGAGACTCAAACACTTAAGCCATATCCTTTTTGAAAAAACTTTCCTTAAACCACAAAGCCACAGTCACTAGACCAATCATGATGGGCACCTCTACTAGAGGGCCTATGACGGCCGCAAAAGCTGCCCCAGAATTAATTCCGAATACAGCAATTGCAACTGCAATAGCCAACTCAAAGTTATTGCTAGAGGCTGTAAATGAAAGTGTGCAGCAACGCTTGTAATCGATACCCATCTTGCCAGTGACAAAGAAGGTCAGCAAGAACATGATGAGAAAGAAAACCAATAGCGGTACCGCAATAGTCACCACATCCATTGGGAGCGTTAAGATTACTCCGCCTTTGAGGCTAAACATGACGATGATGGTGAAGAGCAATGCAATTAAGGTGATCTTTCCAATACGTGGCACAAAATGCTCGTGGTAATCCTCTTTAGTCATGAACTTGAGCATTACAACTCTCGTCAATATTCCAGCAATGCAAGGAATGCCCAGATAGACAAACACACTCTCAGCAATCTGTCCCATACTTACACTGACGTTCGAGCCAGCAAGGCCAAAGTAAGGTGGCAGCACTGTGAGAAAGAAATATGCGTAAACACTAAAGAACAGCACCTGAAAGATCGCATTAAATGCGACCAAGCCAGCAGCGTACTCAGTAGAACCCTTAGCCAGGTCATTCCAAATAATGACCATCGCAACACAAGGCGCAATACCAATCAAAATCAGACCAGCCATATATTCAGGTTGGTCAGGAACAAAAGTGATAGCCAAAAAGAACATCAAAGTTGGCGCAACAATCCAATTCATCAAAATGGATATACCAAAGATGCGCTTATCTTTAAATACGTCTGGCAAGTCTTCGTAACGCACCTTGGCAAACGGTGGGTACATCATCAATATCAAGCCAATCGCAATTGGCAGATTAGTTGTACCGACCTGAAATGAATTAATAAACCCTTCAACACCAGGAATGAAATAGCCCAGACCAATTCCCAGCGCCATTGCCGCAAAAATCCAAACTGTTAAATAACGATCTAAAAAGGAGAGTTTTTTAGTGATAGAACTCATGCTTTTGTGTGAACCTCTTTAAGACTGATGGAGTCGAGCTTTTCTAATGGCATCGCTGCCAGGATATCTAGGCGTTTTTTAAGGCCGTTCTTCACTTGATTAAAAGCGGCCCGCTTCTCCAAATCAGTACCCTGGACTTGTGATGGATCAGGGAAACCCCAATGTGCGGTGGCTGGTTGACCAGGCCAAAAAGGGCAAACCTCACCAGCAGCGTTATCACATACTGTGATGATGAAATCCATTTTTGGAGCATTGGGCTCCCCATACACATCCCAACTTTTTGACTTCAGCAGAGTGCGGTCCATACCCAACTCTTCTGCAATATCAGCAGCAATGGGATTAACGCTTGTACCTGGGGTTGATCCAGCTGAATAACCTACAAACTTGCCACTAGGGTGGGTGGATGCTAAAGCTTCACCCAAAACAGAACGAGCAGAGTTATGGGTGCACAGGAAAAGAATGTTGTACTGTTTCATTGAGTATTCACCTTTTTAATGGTTTTTGCGGTTTTGCATGACTTACCGCCGCAGCAGTTAGCCAATAGAAATTGACTCAGCTCTTCTACCATTCCTGGATTCGGGCGGTAGATGAGGTTGCGACCTTGGCGCTCGACAGTGATGAGATTGGCCTGATAAAGCTCTTTGAGATGAAAGCTGAGTGTTGCATTAGGAATGCCTAGCATTTCATGGATCTGTGATGGCAACAGTCCGAGATCCCCCTTTTGAACAATCAGGCGGTATACGTTTAAACGCGACTCTTGTCCTAAGGCGATAAATGCCTGTATTGCTTCGGTATTTTTCATAATTCGATAATAATGGAACTATATTACAAATTGATGACTAGGGAGCACCAAAACCAAAGCGCACCATAACTTGCTTTGACTTTGGCTCTAGCAAGTATTGATAGAAATCTTTAGCGCTAACTGCGTTATTTTTTATTAAGGCCATCTTTTGCTTCAGAGGCTTATGTAGGGTATCCGGTATTGCTACATAGATGGATTGCGATTGAATTTGTGGTGATGAAGCCAGGGATAAGGCAGCGATTACAAAATCCGCCGAGCCCGTTAAGGCAAACATGGTTGCTTGAGAAATGTTTTCACCAAATACCAGTTTATGCCGAGCTAAATCCCAAACCCCCATGCTGATGAGATATTCTTTTGCAGCTCTGCCATAAGGCGCATGCTCCGGATTGGCGATCGCAATTTTCTTAGCCTCTTTGATTGCCTGTATTAGAGCCTCTTTATCGGCACCGAGTCTAATTGAACTACCTTTTTTCTCGAGCAGAACAATTCTGCCGATTGCATAAAGACTTCCCTCGCCTACCGTTAGGCCATTTTTATATAAGTCATCTATATAAGCCTCATCAGCAGACATGAGCAAGCCAAAAGGTGCGCCATTTTTAACCTGCTGCCACAGCACCCCTGATGAACCAAAGACCAACTTCACATCTTGTCCTTTATCA
>ERZ1034361.1189-NODE-1189-length-14475-cov-5.757397_pt1 | contig 14475 bp, 13 predicted proteins | sample MGYA00520617_ERZ1034361 | MGnify/ENA primary metagenome ERZ1034361 (study PRJEB33736, sample SAMEA104284507) | Azolla filiculoides | biome: Urban; feature: Water surface; material: Ditch water | place: Netherlands | collected 2015-10-28 | depth 0-0.1 m ... | reverse complement strand
TTTTAAGCGAACGCATCAAGCGGCCTTCAGTGCCTTCCAGATAGTGTTTGAGGGCATCGCGCCCGAAGTGGGTGCTGCTGTCTTCGGCGTTGTAGAACACCGCGGTGGGCATCGCCAGTGCCTCGCCCTCTAGCGGGATCAGACGGGCGCTGCCCTGTGAGCCGACCCAGGCCATCGCGGAGTTGGAGGTGCCGAAATCAATGCCGAGCGTGCCGGCGGGGGAAGGAGTCATGAGCAAAAGGTGCAGGCTGTCTTGGGGGCATCAATGGGTGGCGTGGCAGGCTCAAGTGGCCTGTTTTTCCAGGACCGGCGATTGTGCCATCTGGCGTAAATCGTGTTTTTGGACCGTAGCACCTTGTGCCGCTGGGATAAGTCCAGCGTTTGATGGCGTGGATGGATGGCCCATGTGAAAAAACCCGCCATGGCGGGTTTTTGATTTCAGATTGGAGGGCGGTTACAGGAGCGCTCTTATTGGTTCAATTGAATTTTGAAGTTTTTCACGATCAGGGCGTTGCGGTCAAACTCAGCACGAACGCTTTGCTGCAATTGCGTTGCACTCAAAGCCACGTTGGGCTCAAAACCAGCACCGACCAAACGTGTTTTGACTTTGGGCGAATCGGCGGCTTTCAACACAGCAGCGTTGATTTTGTCCGTGATGTCATTGGCCACCCCAGAGCTGACGACCACACCGATCCAGTTGCCAAACTCCATGTCGGTCAACCCTTCTTCGGCCAGCGTGGGCACTTGTGGCAAATGGGTGGAGCGGGTTTTGCTGGCCACACCGTAAATCTGGAGCTTGCCGCCTTTGACCTGTGGCAAGGAGGTGGCCATGCCGTCAAACATGATCGGGATCTGTCCGCCCATCACCTGAGCCAAAGCGGGCGGTGAACCAGGAAAAGGGACATGTTGCAGGTCCAGACCGGCTTTTTGGTTGAGGATCATGCCAGCGTAGTGCGAGCTTGTCCCTGCACTGTAGGAGGCAAAGCTCAATGTGCCTGGTTTGGATTTGGCGTAAGCAATCAGTTCCTTGACGCTCTTGGCGGGCAGGTTGGGTGCGCCGACCAAAACCATAGTGGCACTGGCCACAGTCGCCACGGGTTTGATGTCCTTAAGTGGATCAAAGCCGGTTTTCATGACGTGTGGAATTTCGGTCAGCACATTGCTGGCGGTCACCATGATGGTCTGGCCGTCTTGAGGGGCGGAGGTCATTGCCTGTACGGCGATGGCACCACCGGCTCCGGGCTTGTTGTCCACGACCACCGGCTGCCCGATGTCGGCAGAGAGTTGGTCGGCCAAAATGCGGGCCACGATGTCCATCGTGCCCCCGGCCGGTGCGGGCACCAGCATCTTGACGGGTTTGTTGGTCCAGGCGTGTGCCTGAAAGCTGACGAGAAGCGCCGCAGCACAAGTCAGAAGCGTTGGGATTTTTTTCATGTTTGTCTCCAGTTGGATAGTTGTGGGTGAAAAGGACTCAAAGAAAACGGGCAATTAAATCAGGTGCTTTCGGCCAGTGGCCATACCCTGATGCAGGGTTCAAGTGGCCGACTCGGCCCAGATCAAGGGTCTCCGAACGCCAGTCATTGGCCAGTTTTTGAATGGCGCCGAAACTCCCCAAGGGGTCGTTTTGACTGAGTGCGACCAAGCCTTTGAAAGGCAAGGGCTGCCGCGGTACAGGCAACCAACCACCGATCCGCAATGCCTCAATGGATGGATAGCCTTCGGGCATGGGGGTATCAAAGTCCGCTGGGGTGGCCAACAGGGCGCCCTGGATGCGCTGGGCATGCTGTGTCGTTTGTGCCCAGTGGGCCACCGTGATGCAGCCGCCGCTGTGCGCTACCAAAATGACGGGGCCCGCGATGGCAGACACAGCCGCTTCGATCGACTGCACACGCCGTGCGCAGTCGAGATCTTCAAGTCCCATGGGCGGCACACTTTGGGCAGAAGGCCATTCGGCCGCCAGCAAAGTTTGCCAATGCTGCGTGACATGGTCACGCAGCCCGGGCACGATCAAAACGGTTGCGGTCATGCGGGGCTCAGGCGACCTTGCGCAGAAAACCTTGTTGGCCGCCCTTGGGGTTGGGCGCAAATCCGTTGGCGGCCAGCGTTTCTTCGACGGTGTCGTAGAACACACCGATCTTGAGGATTTCGCGGGCCTCTTTGCCGTCGGCGACCGGACGGCCCATTTCGGTGGCGATCCGCACCAGTTGTTTGATTTGCTCGACGGTGGTCATTTTGGCGGTACGGTGCTGGTTCCAGAGGTTGTCCTCAATGCCGCAGCGCACATGCAGCCCCAGGGCCATGCCGATCATGTTGATGGGCAGCACATTGCGCATGCTGCTTTCCACTGTGAGCATGCAGCCATCGGGCGCGGCCCGCACAAAATTGGCCAGGTTGTAGATGTTGGGGGCATCCATGCCACCGCTGATCGCGACCCAGTTCATGACCAGTGGGCCTTTGTAGACGCCACGGCGGATCAAGCGTTCCACGGTCTCAAAACTGTTGATGTTGTAGAACTGAAAGGCACTCTGGATACCGGCGGCACTCAAGCGGCGGATGTGCTCTTCAAACCAGGCCGGGTTGGAGGGCACGATCATTTCACTGTAAGCCCGTGCATTGGCCGGCTCGGCCATGGATGTGCCTGCGTAGTCACGCACGTCCATGTGCTCCAGAACGTTCATTTGTGTGGTGTTCACCGTCACCGTGACTTGGTCGGGTTTGGGGTCGAGATCTGCCAGCATGTGGCGCGTGTCGTCGGACAACCACTTGGCTGCAGCGCCGTCGGATTCGGGTGCAAATGAGATGGAGCCACCGACTTGAATGACCATGTCGGGCACGGCTTTTCGCACGCCTGCAATCAGTTCGTTGAATTTGGACAGGCGCTTGCTGCCTTTGCCATCGAGTTCGCGCACATGCAGGTGCAAAACAGAGGCCCCTGCGTTGTAGCAGTCCACGGCCTTCTGGATTTGGTCTTCCATCGTCACCGGAATGTCTTCCGGAAAGTCCGAAGGAATCCATTCAGGGCCATAGGGCGCGGCGGTGATGACCAACTTGTCCTGGTTTTCCGGGAACAGTGAGCCGTCGAGAAAGTTCATGGTGTGTCCTTGATGGTGTTGATCGGATGAATGGGTTTTAAAAAGGCTTGTCGCCGATGATCCCGGCGCGCTCCATCTTGCGATGACAAGGCGGGTAATCCATCACAGCGTAATGCTGTGTGCAGCGGTTGTCCCAAATGGCCACGCTGCCCGGCTGCCAGCGCCAACGCACTTGGTATTCCGGAATGGCGGCTTGGCTGATCAGGTATTGCAGCAAGGCCGAGCCCCCTTGGGTGTAGTCTTGCCCGTACCGCACGTTGTCGGGTGTGTGGAAGTTGGTGAAGTGGGTGGTGAAACCATTGACAAACAACACCTTCTCGCCAGTTTCAGGATGGGTGCGCACCACGGGGTGTTCGGCATCGGGAAACTGGGCGTGCAGGGCCAGGCGTTTTTCGGTCGGCATGGCGGCCCCGAAGCTGGCTTCAATGCTGTGTCGTGCCCGCAACGAGGCGATCTGGGTTTTGACTGTGTCCGGCAAGCGTTCGTACGCCAGAGCCATATTGGCCCACATGGTGTCGCCCCCCACGGGTGGGCACTCCACACAACGCAGCACGCAGCCCATGGGCGGTTTTTCGCGCCAAGTGGCATCGGTGTGCCAGGAGTTTTCGTAACGGTCCATCGGATGGTCGGGCGATTTGTAAATTTGCACCAGACCCGGGTGATCAGGGTGGCTGCCCGCAACCGGATGGTTTTCGAGTGAACCAAAACGCTCGGCAAACTGCACATGCTCGGCGCGGCTGAGGTCTTGGTCGCGCAGGAACAGCACCTTGTGCTTGAGCAGTTGTGCCTTGATTTCAAGAAACAAGCCCTCATCGCGTGCCGCATCGCTCAGGTTCACGCCGATCAATTCGGCCCCGATGCTGCAAGTCAGTTGTTGAACTTTCATGCCTAACCTTTTCAGATGACAAAGATCGATGAACCTGTGGTTTTGCGCGACTCCAGGTCTTCGTGGGCCTTGACCGCGTCTTCCAGGCCGTAGCGCTGGTTGATTTCAATCTGGATGCGACCTGCGGCCACGTGTTCAAACAGCTCGTTGGCCAGTTCTGCTTTTTCGGCAGGGTCGCTGATGTAGTCGGCCAGCGCCGGGCGCGTCATGTAGAGCGAGCCTTTCATGGCCAACAGTTGTGGGTCAAACGGTGGAATCGTGCCGGAGGCGGTGCCAACGCAGACCATGAGGCCGCGTTTTTTGAGCGAGTCGAGCGAGGCGTTGAACGTGCTTTTTCCCACGCTGTCGAAGACGACATTCACCCCGACACCTGAGGTGATTTCACGCACCCGTTTGGCGACGTCTTCGTGGCTGTAGTTGATCGTGTGGTCGCAGCCGTGGGCCTTGGCCACAGCGGCTTTCTCTTCGGTGGAGACGGTGCCGATCACGGTCAAGCCCAGCAGTTTGGCCCATTGCGAAACGATGAGTCCCACACCGCCGGCTGCCGCATGGAGCAACACCGTGTCGCCTGCCTTGAACGGGTAAATGCGGCGCATCAAATAAGCAGACGTCAGGCCGCGCATGGTCATGGCGGCTGCGGTTTCACAAGAGATGTCGCTGGGCAGTTTGATCAGGGGTGCAGCCGAAATGATCCGCTCGGTACTGTATGCGCCCAGTGTGTTCAGAAAGCCGGTGTAGGTGACGTGGTCACCCACTTGAACGTGGCTCACGCCTTCACCGACTTGTTCGACCACACCTGCCGCTTCCACGCCAATGCCATTGGGCAAAGGAATGGGGTAGGTGCCGTTGCGAAAGTAGGTGTCTGCGTAATTGAGTCCGACAGCGACATGGCGCAGCCTCACTTCACCAGCGCCGGGATGGCCTACGGCGATTTGCTCCAGGCGGAGAACCTGAGGTCCTCCGGTCTCATGAAAACGAATGATTTTGGCCATGCAATGCTCCTTGTGGCGATGGGCTGTCTGTTGATGGTCACTTTAGGTCATGGGGGTTGTTCCTTATTTACCAATTGACGTCATGTGTTTAGCATTTCATGACAGTCGAAATGACGACCAAATTGGATTGCAGCTTTGAATCATTCCCCTATGTCTATCTCTTCAAAAAGCCAAACGGGTACCCAGGTGCGTGCGGCTGTGCTGTCTCATTACGAGGAAGTTTCCAGACGGTTGGGGCAGAACCCATTGGCTCTTCTTCGAGAGGTGGGACTGAGCCCCAGTGTGTTGTCCACTCCCGCGCAGCTCATCCCCGTTGGTGCGGCGGTGACGCTCTTGGAGAAATCGGCAGAGAAGACGGCCTGTGTGACCTTTGGCCTGCTGATGGCCGAGGCCCGTGTGTTGTCAGACTTTGGACCGATCAGTTTGCTCTTGACGCATCAACCGTCTTTGCGGGCAGCACTCAACACCATCGTGCAATACAGGCATTTGCTCAATGAGTCCTTGGCCATGCACATTGAAGATATCGGTAAAACCACCTTGATTCGTGAAGAGGTGATTGCGGGAGATGCAGGACACACTCGTCAAGCCACCGAGTTGGCTGTAGGGGCGTTGCTGTTGATCTTTCGCGCAATTTTGGGATCTCAGTGGCGTCCCAAGACGGTGCACTTCACACATCCGGCGCCACAAGACTTACAGGTTCACCGACGTGTATTTGGATGCCCAGTGGAGTTCGAGTCCGAGTTCAATGGTTTGGTGTGTTTCAGTGCAGATTTGGACAGCCCCAATACGCTGGCGGATGCGGGTATGGCCAGTTACGCGCAATCGTTCATTGATGCCATTCCGCATCAGGGGCAGGCTTCGATTGTCCTGGATGTGCGCAAATCCATTTACCTGTTGCTGCCCATGGGCCGGGCCAGCGTGGAACAGATTGCACAAGGTTTGGGGATGAATGTGCGCACACTTCAACGACAACTGGACAGGCATGCAGTCTCCTTTTCTACCTTGATCAACGATGTGCGAAGTGAGTTGGCGCAGCGCTACATCGCCAATAAAAGCTATCCGCTGGGGCGCATTGCTGAACAGCTTGGCTACGCCAATCAAAGTGCATTTACCCGGTGGTTTACAGCTCAGTTTGGTGCAACACCATCTTCCATGCGTGTGAGCGTGCCCTTCAATGCGGTCGATGTGAGCACAAGCCTGTCATGAACAGATAAATTCATGGCACGAATTGATAAGGCCAGAAGAGCAGACTTGATGAAAATCGCTGAATGCCATTGACCAAAGTCATGTGTGCATTTTGTCAATTCACTGGAAGCGCTCATGTTCAGACAAATGGCGTGGTTGAGAACCACTTTTTCATGGATTCCAACGCTTGATAGCCAGGCTTCGGCATGAGCGTGCTGTACGCCAACATGTCGCGCTGGGCGCCGGGTTTGCTGATCAGTGCCATCGTGGCGATTGCTGCCGTTTTTCTTGCAGAACATTACGGTGCACCGGTCATGCTGTTTGCGCTGCTATTGGGCATGGCTTTGAACTTTCTCTCTGAAGATGGGCGTTGCCAAGCAGGGTTGGATGTGGCGGCCAAACAGATTCTGCGCATGGGCGTTGCTTTGCTCGGGTTGCGCATTACCCTCGATCAGGTCGCGGCGCTTGGCTGGAAACCTTTGGCAATGGTCGTGTTGAGTGTGGTGCTGACGATTGCTGTCGGTATCGTGCTGGCGCGACTGATGGGATTCAAAGCTTTCTTTGGTTTGCTGACTGGCGGTGCTGTGGCCATTTGCGGTGCCTCCGCAGCAATGGCTTTGTCGGCGGCGATGCCCAATCACCCTTTGAAAGAGCGAGCGACGTTGTTCACCGTGATTGGCGTGAGCACCTTGTCCACCATCGCCATGATGCTCTACCCATTGCTTGTAAATGGGTTGAGCTTCTCTGTGCAGGATGCGGGATTTTTTCTTGGTGGCACGATCCATGATGTCGCCCAAGTCGTAGGGGCCGGTTACAGCATATCTCCTGCCACCGGGGATGCGGCAACGCTCATCAAGCTGTTGCGCGTGGCGATGCTTGTGCCGGTCATCGTGCTGGCTTCATGGATGACCGTGCGCTACAGGGTGACGCAAGAAGTGCATGCCTCTGATGCGAAACGCCCACCATTGCTGCCCTGGTTCGCCGTTGCATTCACCGTTTTGGTCGGCATTCGCAGCACCGGCGTCATTCCGCTGCCAGTGGTCGATGCGGGCAAGATCGCATCGCAATGGTGTCTCATTGGCGCCATGGCGGCCATTGGCATGAAAACACACCTCAAGGACGTGCTGACCGTGGGTTGGAAACCGGTGATGCTGATGGTGATTGAAACTTTGTTTTTGGCGATTTTGTTTTATGGTCTGTTACGGGTACAGACGGTTCTGGGATAGTTTGTTCTATTGTTTGAAGGCAAATTTGAATAAATACAATGATTTTGCGTTGTCATTCCATGACCTGCCAAATTGGTATAGATTCGAGTGGTTTTAAAAGCCCAATCCCATGACCGACACCCAAACCTCCGCCTCTGCTCGCCCCGAACTGCCCGACCACTTGTCGATCGACGCTCGCAGCCCGCACCACATCCGAGCCGTGTTTGAGCACGACATCGGTATCCGCTTCAATGGCAAAGACCGCAACGATGTCGAGGAGTACTGCATCAGCGAAGGCTGGGTCAAAGTGCCCGCTGGCAAAACGCTGGACCGCAAAGGCCAGCCTCTGATGATCAAGCTCAAGGGCAAAGTCGAGGCGTTTTACCGCTGACAGGATTGACAGCCGCCGCAACGTGCAGTGGTCTGTTCACTGGCCACTTTCGTCGCCTGTTCTTGGTGGATGTGTGCGCCGCTGCAAATCTTCAAACGACAGCAACTCCCCCGCAAGCGCACTCGCCATGACCGTGGGCGGGCTGGCCAGCCAGACTTGGCCTGGCCCAGAGCGGCCGGGGAAGTTGCGGTTGATGGCGCTGACCGTCACTTGCCCAGCATCGGTTGATGAACCCGGCCCGCAGTTGGCGCAGGCCCCGCACGAGGGCTGCAGAATGCGCACCCCCATGATCGCGAAGGTTTTGTCGTAGCCCTGTGCGGTGCAGTAGTCCCGTACGGCGGTGGTGCCGTACTGCAAGAACACTTGCACGCCTGGGGCGATTTTGAGACCGTTGGCCAAACCCCAGGCGAGTACCGCGTGGTAGTGGTCAAAGTCTTCCCGCTTGCCCGCCGTGCACGAGCCGCCATACGCGATGTCGATGCCCACGCGTTCTTGCAAGTCCGACAAAGCCAGACCCTGACCCGGATCGCCGGGTCGCGCCACCATGGGGCACAAGGCGTCCAAGTCAACGTTGATGTGGTGTACGAAGTGCGCCCCATCGTCGCTGTGCATCCAGTCTTCGATCTGGAAGTCCACCCCGCGGCGTTCTTTCAAGAAGCGCACGGTCTCTGCGTCGGGGGCCACGATGCCTGTCAGTCCCCCCAACTCGGCACACATGTTGGTGAGGGTGGCACGTTCGTCAGTGCTCAAGTGGGTGATTCCGTCTCCGGTGAACTCGAACACTTTGCCCACGCCGCGCCCTTCGCGAATCCAGGGTGTGGCCAGCAGGTGCAGCATCAGGTCTTTGGCGGTCACGCCTGCGTGCAGGGGGCCTTGCAATTGGACCCGCACACATTCGGGCCAAGTCACGCGCACTGCGCCGGTCACAAAAGCGTTGGCCATGTCGGTGGTGCCCACACCAAAGGCCACGCAGCCGAGCGCCCCGCTGTGCGGGGTGTGCGAATCGGTGCCCACCACCACCTGGCCGGGCAGCGCGTAATGCTCGGCCACCATGGCGTGCGAGATGCCCGCCACATTGCTGCCATCGTCCTGCAGCACTTCGGCATCGGTCAGGGTGCGGTGCATGCGCAAACCGTGACGCTTTGCGAAGTTGCGCTGCGCCTGGCTCATGGCGTGCATGTTGGCGATCAGGCCGCCGCGCACATGGGCGGGGCTTTCATCAACGTAGGAGGTGTGGTCTTCAAACACCACGATCTGCTCAGGGCGTTGCAGCGTGATGTGCTCGCCCAGTGCGCCGTGCAGCAGCGTATCGGCCATGCCGGTGTAGTACTCGTGGATGAAACGCCAGTCGGCCCGCACGAACAGGCCGTCACCGGCTTGTGGGTGGTCTGGCGTGTGCGGCGCGGGCAGGCGGTGGCGTTGCAGGATTTTTTCAAACAAGGTTTGCGGGGCGGCATTCGCGAGCAGGGGCTCGCTCCCACAAGGGGGTGCATCATGCCCACTCAAAAAGCGTTGTCCCCAGCGCAGCAGACCACCGGCCGACAAGATCGACGCCGCCAGTGCTTCGCGTCCTTGCACCACATCGGCCAGCGTGATGCCTTCGCCGCGTTCGATGCGTTCCAGCAAGCCGAAGTCGGTCGAGGTGAACAGGCCGATGTTGTCTGCGTTTTGGCGGTAGATGCGCTCAAAGCTTTCAGCAATCACCAGCTGTACGCCCGCCAGTTTTTCTGCGGTGGGGCTGTGTTCGCGTGACGAGCCCTTGCCGTAGCGGCGGCCCGCCACCAGCACGGCAAAGCCTGCTTGCCTAAGCACCTGACGCCCGATCGGGTTCAGACCTTCACAGCGCAGCCCGGTGTGTGCAAAGTCGCCCAGCGTGTCGTCGTAATGGCTGAGGATGTGCACGGGGGTGATCTCGTCGGTCGAGACATCGTCGCGCAGTGTGCCGGCCTGTTCTCGTGTGAGGGTTTCGCCTGCCAGTTGGCGGCGAATCAGCGCCGGGTTTTGGCTCAGGTACAAGGCCTTGAGGGGGGGTCTCAGCACTTCCTGCGCAGGGGCTCGGGGGGCAAAGTCGTTCATGTCCAAACCTCAGGTGCCTGGGTGAGCGGCAGACAAATGATTCAACAGCAGTTGCGCCGACGGGCTCAGCGCGTCTTCGCCCCGGTGGCACAAGATGAAACGCCTGCGTGACCAGCTTTCTTGCAACGGCAAAATCTCCAGCCCATAGGCTTCGGCATAGAGGGTCGTCACCTCGCGTGGCACCAATGCAATGGCCAGGCCCGCCCGCACCACGCGCAGCGCGGCTTCAAAGTTGGTCACGATCACGCGGTGCTGCAAGCGCTTGCCCAGCAAACCGGCTTCGCGCTGCAGCATCACCTCCACCGCCGAGTTGACCGGCATGATCACATGTTCAAAATCCAGCGTGTCGGCGTAACGCACCTCGGGCAGTGCGCACAGCGCATGGCCCCGGGGCACGGCCACGCTCAGGTGGTCGTGCCGGTAGGTGCGGGTATGCAACAGACCGGTTTCGGCCGCGTCCCAACAAATGCCGATGGATGCCACGCCTTCGCGGATGCCGCGCACCACCTCGGGGCTGATGCGCTCTTCCAGGTCGATCTGGATGTTCTGGTGCTCGGGCATTTTCAGGAAGCCAGCGATCTCGTCGGCCAACGACTCGGCCATGACCGAGGCCGTGGCCAGCAGATTCACCCGCCCCTGGATGCCCGCCGCGTGGCTGGCCATGTCGCGCTCGATGCGGCTGGCGCTCAGCAGCATGCTGCGGGCGTGTTCCAGCAAGGTCTCGCCTGCCAGGGTGGGCACCACGCCGTGCTTGCGCCGGGTCAGCAGGCTCGCGCCCACGGTGGCTTCGAGCTGGGCCAGCCGTTTGCTCACAGCCGAGGCGACCATGTTGGCCTTTTCGGCGGCACGGCTCATGTTGCCCGTGTCGCAGACGGTCACAAAAAGGCGCAGCGATGTCAGGTCGAGGTCACGCATTTGATTATTCCAATTGGGAACAAATGTGGTTCCAAAATTGAATTGTATGATCGATCGGAAACATTAAACTGTTGGCCAGAACAGAGACAAGGACATCCAGCATGAACGTATTCCACTGGCCCGAGCGCGTGACGGTCCGCGAAGTGGGCTTGCGCGACGGGCTGCAAAGCATCGCCCGCACCTTGCCCACTGCGCAAAAACTGCAATGGATTCAGGGCGCTTACGATGCGGGCATCCGCGAGATCGAGGTCGGCTCTTTTGTGCCGCCCAAACTCTTGCCGCAGCTGGCCGACACGGCCGAGCTGGTGGCCTTTGCCAAAACCCTGCCGGGTCTGTGCGTCTCGGTGCTGGTGCCCAACCTCAAGGGGGCCGAGCGCGCCATGGGCAGCGGTGCCGACTGGATGCTGCTGCCGCTGTCGGCCAGCCATGCGCACAGCCTGGCCAATTTGCGCAAGACGCCCGACGAGGTGCTGGCCGAAATCGCCGCCATGGTCGAAGCCCGCCGCGCACGGGGCTCGAACATCCGCATCGAAGTGGGCATGAGCACGGCGCTGGGTTGCACGATCCAGGGCCGGGTTGAGGTCGATGAAGTGCTGCGCTTGCTCCAAGCGGTTGTGGCCATGGGAGTGGACCGCGTGGGCATTGCCGACACCGTGGGCTATGCCGACCCGCGCCAAGTGGGCGAGCTGTTTGCACGGGCCCGGGAAGTGGCAGGCGACAAGTTGGCCTGCGGACACTTTCACGACACACGGGGCTTGGGCATGGCCAATGTGATGGCCGCGCTGCAAGCGGGCGAAACCCGTTTTGACGCGTGTCTGGCCGGTATTGGCGGTTGTCCCCACGCGCCGGGGGCCAGTGGCAACGTCGCCACGGAAGACCTCGTCTATTTGATGGGCAGCATGGGCATTGCCACGGGCATCGACTGGGACGCTTTGATGACACTGCGCGCCCAAGTGGCCCAATGGCTTGCAGGAGAATGTCTGCATGGCAGCATCGCGCAGGCAGGTTTGCCCAAAACGTATTTGAAAACCCCCCACCCTTTGCAGACCGCATGAACACCGCTGTTAAAAAACTTCCGCTCGAAGGCCTGCGCGTCGTCGAGTTCACCCACATGGTCATGGGCCCGACCTGCGGCATGGTGCTGGCCGACATGGGGGCCGAGGTCATCAAGGTCGAACCCATCGAGGGCGACCGCACCCGGCATTTGCTGGGTTCGGGCGCGGGCTTTTTCCCGATGTTCAACCGCAACAAGAAGAGCATCCAGCTCAACTTGCAAAGCCCCGAAGGGGCCGACATGGCGCGCCGCCTGTGCGCCACCGCCGATGTGGTGGCCGAGAACTTCAAGCCCGGCTCCATGGCCAAGTACGGCCTGGACTACGCCAGCCTGTCGGCCACAAACCCCAAGCTGATCTACGCCAGCCTCAAAGGCTTTTTGCCCGGCCCGTATGACCACCGCACAGCGCTCGACGAGGTGGTGCAGATGATGGGCGGGCTGGCCTACATGACCGGCCGCCCGGGCGACCCGCTGCGCGCAGGCACCAGCGTGAATGACATCATGGGTGGCATGTTCGGCGCGATTGGCGTGCTGGGGGCACTGATACAGCGCGGTATCACCGGGCGTGGGCAAGAGATCCAGTCGGCCTTGTTTGAGAACAACGTGTTCCTGGTGGGCCAGCACATGCTGCAGTACGCCATCACCGGCAAAGCGGCCGAGCCCATGCCCAACCGCATCTCGGCCTGGGCGGTGTACGACGTGTTCACCGTCAAGAACGGCGAACAAATCTTTTTGGCGGCTGTGAGCGATGCGCAGTGGGCCACCTTCTGCGATGTGCTGGGCTTTGCCGACCTGAAAGCCGATGCGCGTTACGGCGACAACAACGCCCGCGTGTCACTGCGCGACGAGTTGTTGCCCGAGTTGCGCCGCCGCCTGGAGGCCTTCACCGCCGCCGAGCTGACCGCCATTTTTGAAAAAGCCGGACTGCCCTTCGCACCCATCGTCAAACCCGAAGAACTGTTTAACGACCCGCACCTGAACGCCACGGGTGGCCTGGCCGATGTTCGCCTGACCGATGGCCTCAAGGCCGGACAGACCGCCCGTGCTGCGCTGTTCCCGTTCACCATGGACGGGCAGCGTTTGGGCGTGCGGCGTCAGCCACCCCAGCAGGGCGAAAACACCGACGAACTGTTGCAAAGCCTGGGCCTGAGTGCTTCAGAGATTGCGCGTTTGCGTGCGCTCAAGGCCGTGGCCTGAGCGCTTGTGGCTCGGGCGTTTCTGATCCTGCTGTAAATTCCTACCCATCCAAAACCAAAGAGAGACAAACCATGAAACACACCCCATTCCACCTGACCCGCCGCACCGCCTTGTCTGCCTTGGCTTCTGCCGCCGCAATCGCTGTTCCGGGCTTGGCGTGGGCGCAAGCCGATCGCCCTGTCAAGTTCATCTTGCCCAACGCCACGGGCTCGGGTGTGGACGCCATCACGCGTGCCGCTGCGCCTGCATTTGGCAAGGCGCTGGGCACCAACGTCGTGGTCGAAAACCAGGCAGGTGCTAGCGGCGTGATCGGTTTGCAAGCCCTGTCCAAGAACCTGCCCGATGGCTACACCTTGTCGGTGGTGTCCAACAACGTGGTGATTTTCCCGAGCGTCATCAAGAACCTGCCGTTCGACATGCCCGGCGACTTCACGCCGATTGCCGTGGTGGGCAGCACGCCCATGGTGCTGGTGGCCAATCCGCAAAAAGTGACCGCCACCAACAGCCGCGAATTCATTGCCGCACTCAAGGCCAAGCCCGACGGCTACAACTTTGGCTCGGGCGGCACTGGCACCATCTTGCACCTGGCCGGTGAAATGTTCATCGACGAAGCCGGTGTCAAAGCCCGCCACATTCCCTACAAGGGCGTGGGCCCCATGGTCACCGACTTGTTGGGCGGCCAAATTGACTTCGGCGTGGTCGCGCTGCCCAGCGTGGCCCAGCACATCAAGTCTGGCGCACTGCGCGCCATTGGCATGTGCGCCGACAAGCGCACCCAGGCTGCGCCGGACATTCCGACGTTTGTCGAGCAAGGCCTGACGGGTTACAACATGGAAGCTTGGTTTGCCGTGGTCGGACCCAAGGGCATGGCCCCGGCCCAAGTGAAGAAAGTGCACGATGCCGTGACGGCCGCTTTCAGCGATGTCACCGTGAAGGAAACCATGGCCAAGCAAGGCAACACCATCAACATCAGCAGCACCGAGCAAGCCCAGAAAGCCTTCCGCAGCGAGATGGCCCGCTATGCGGCTTTGGTCAAGAAAGTCGGCATCGAGCCGCAATAAGGCATCTGGTCGTCGCTTGACATTTGGCAGTCCGGCGACGACCATCGTTCCATGTCCATCCAGGTTTTGATTTTCGGCATCCACCTCGCGCGCAGCACGCGGGGCAAGCCCTGCGCACCGCCGCAGGCTTTGTAAACGCTCTGTTTATGTCGGTGGCTTCAGCCCCGACAAGCCACTTCGAGCGGCCACAGCCGTGAAGACGGGTGCAGCCGCAAATCTGTCATACCCGCGAACGCGGGTATCCATGACTTGAACCTCTGGATGCCCAATCAAGTCGGGCATGACCAAAGACAAAACAGAGGCTTGCGCCTCAATCACTGCCGGAGATTTTCATGACCGATTTATTTGACAACCCCATGGGCCTGTGCGGCTTTGAGTTCGTCGAGTTCGCATCCCCTGTTGCCAACACCCTGGAGCCCTT
>ERZ1034361.1188-NODE-1188-length-14481-cov-3.201750_pt1 | contig 14481 bp, 22 predicted proteins | sample MGYA00520617_ERZ1034361 | MGnify/ENA primary metagenome ERZ1034361 (study PRJEB33736, sample SAMEA104284507) | Azolla filiculoides | biome: Urban; feature: Water surface; material: Ditch water | place: Netherlands | collected 2015-10-28 | depth 0-0.1 m ... | reverse complement strand
GAGCGTGCGATTCACGCAGAAAAAAAGCCCTCTGAAAATTTCTGCGGGCTTTTGAACTGGTTGCGCGAGCAAGATTTGAACTTGCGACCTTTGGGTTATGAGCCCAACGAGCTACCAGGCTGCTCCATCGCGCGGCAAGATTGAATTATAGCACTAAACGGCGGCTTCGCCAGAAACTTGTTCAGTTTCTGAAGGGCGGTCAACAAGTTCGACCAAAGCCATGGGTGCATTGTCTCCGACGCGGAAACCCATCTTCAAGATGCGGGTGTAACCACCAGGACGGGCGTTGTAACGCGGACCCAATTCGGCAAACAATTTAGTGACGATGTCACGGTCGCGCAGGCGATTGAAAGCGAGGCGGCGGTTGGCAAGGGTTGGCTCCTTGGCAAGCGTGATCATTGGCTCGACGACGCGGCGAAGTTCCTTGGCCTTGGGCAACGTCGTTTTGATGACTTCATGCTCGAGCAGCGAATTCATCATGTTGCGGAGCATCGCGAGGCGGTGCTCGCTGGTCCTGTTGAGTTTACGTAGTCCGTGTCCGTGACGCATGATGCAGTCCTTTCATTTCATTTTTAATTAAAACAGGCGGCCGTTTCAGGTACCGCCTGTAAGGTATGCGGCCTCTCAAGAAGAGGCTGCATGCTTGGATTATCGCTTGTCCAGCCCAGCCGGCGGCCAGCTCTCGAGCTTCATACCCAAGGTCAACCCACGGGAAGCAAGTACTTCCTTGATTTCATTCAACGACTTGCGACCCAGATTCGGCGTCTTCAGCAGTTCGTTTTCCGTGCGCTGGATCAAATCACCGATGTAATAGATGTTCTCAGCCTTCAAGCAGTTGGCGGAGCGAACCGTCAACTCAAGCTCATCGACCGGGCGCAACAAAATCGGATCAAATTGTGCATTGCCACCGCGCTGCGCGGGAACATCGAAGGCGGCCAGTTCGCTACCCTCGAGCTGTGCGAACACAGCCAATTGCTCCACCAGGATTTTGGCCGAAGCGCGCACTGCATCTTCTGCAGTAATCGCCCCATTGGTCTCAATCTCCATCACGAGCTTGTCAAGATCCGTGCGCTGCTCGACGCGCGCACTTTCAACGGTGTAGCTGACGCGCTTCACGGGAGAAAAGGAAGCATCCAGGACAATGCGGCCAATCGACTTGGTTGGCTCATCAGCGTAGCGGCGCATTGTGCCGGGCACATAGCCACGGCCCTTCTCCACCTTGATCTGCATGTCCAGCTTGCCACCCTGCGACAACGTCGCAATCACGTGGTCTGGATTGATGATCTCAACATCGTGAGGCGTCTGCATATCCGCGGCACGCACAACACCTTCGCCATCCTTGCGCAGGCTCAGCGTCACTTCATCCCGGTTGTGAAGCTTGAACACCACACCCTTGAGGTTCAACAAGATGTTGATCACATCTTCCTGAACACCATCGATCGACGAATACTCGTGCAAAACACCAGCAATGGTGACATCCGTGGCAGCGTATCCAACCATGGACGACAGCAACACACGACGCAATGCGTTACCGAGCGTATGGCCATAGCCACGCTCGAAAGGCTCTAGCGTCACTTTGGCACGATTGAGCCCGAGTTGTTCGACATTGATTGCTTTGGGTTTCAGCAAATTTGTTTGCATTCAGACTTCCTCTCAATACCCCCGGTTCGTTACACCGGTAAGGCTGATGAAGCGCCAGAACCGCCGAAAAGGCGGAACTGGAACGATTTTTTGGGACTGATTGCGAATTAACGCGAATACAGTTCGACGATCAACGACTCGTTGATGTCAGCAGCGAACTCGTCGCGATCCGGCACCTTCTTGAACACGCCTTCGGCCTTGTCCAGATTGACGTCCACCCAAGCCGGCATGCCGACTTGCTGAGCCAGTTGCAGAGCTTCGACGATGCGGGTCTGCTTTTTGGACTTTTCACGAACGGAAATCACATCACCGGTCTTGACCATGTACGAAGGAATGTTCACGGACTGACCATTCACCGTAACAGCCTTGTGCGACACCAGCTGGCGCGCTTCTGCACGGGTGGAACCGAAGCCCATACGGTACACGACGTTGTCAAGACGCGACTCAAGGATGAACAACAGATTGGCACCCGTGTTGCCCTTGCGACGATCTGCTTCTTCGAAATAGCGTCGGAATTGCTTCTCCAGCACTCCGTACATCCGCTTGACCTTCTGCTTCTCACGCAGTTGCAGGCCAAAGTCGGAAGTGCGCTGGCCCGAAGTCCGGCCATGCTGGCCTGGCTTGGAGTCAAACTTGCACTTGTCGCTGATGGAACGCCGCGCGCTCTTCAGGAACAGATCGGTGCCTTCACGGCGGGATAGTTTGGCCTTGGGGCCTAGGTAACGTGCCACTTGAACTTCCTTTGTGTCATCTGCCGCATAAAAATGCGGGAGCCGTCATTGCTGCGCAATGACGGCGGTGGGCTTGGTTGAAAATTAGATGCGGCGGCGCTTCTGCGGCCGGCAACCATTGTGGGGCATTGGCGTCACATCGGCGATCGATGCGATGCGGATGCCAAGTGCGGCCAAGGCACGAACCGACGACTCTCGACCTGGGCCGGGGCCTTTGATTTCAACATCAAGATTTTTGATGCCTTGGTCAATGGCGGCACGCCCAGCCACTTCCGAAGCGACCTGCGCTGCAAAAGGGGTGGATTTACGCGAACCCTTGAAACCTTGACCACCTGATGATGCCCACGACAAGGCATTGCCCTGGCGATCGGTGATCGTGATGATGGTGTTGTTGAACGAAGCATGCACATGCGCGATGCCATCGGACACGTTCTTACGAACTTTTTTGCGAACACGCTGGGCAGCGCTATTAGCGGGAGCTTTTGCCATATGTAACTCTCAATCCCGATTATTTTTTGAGTGCCGCAGCTGCTTTACGCGGGCCCTTGCGGGTGCGCGCATTCGTGCGAGTGCGCTGACCACGCATCGGCAAGCCACGACGATGACGGAAACCGCGGTAACACCCAATGTCCATCAAACGCTTGATGTTCATTGTGGTTTCACGGCGGAGGTCACCCTCAATCGTGAACTCGGCGATCTGGTCACGGATTTTCTCCAGATCTCCATCGGTCAAATCCTTGACCTTTTTTGCATAATCGATACCACATGCTTCGCAAATCTTGCGTGCGCGGGTCCGACCAATACCGAAAATGGCCGTCAAGCCAATTTCAGCATGTTTGTGCGGCGGAATATTGATGCCTGCTATACGTGCCATTTTCGTCCTCTAAAACTCTTGCAATCAGCCTTGACGCTGCTTGTGACGTGGATCCGTGCAAATCACACGGACCACACCTTTGCGCCGGATGATTTTGCAGTTGCGGCAAATTTTCTTGACCGAAGCCGAAACTCTCATTTCATTCTCCTAAATTTGTAACCTGTTTGGCACTAACTACCGAGTGCAGTCTTGAAATTCGCTTTCTTGAGAAGCGACTCGTATTGCTGAGACATCATGTAGTTTTGCACCTGTGCCATGAAGTCCATCGTCACAACCACAATGATCAGCAGGGATGTCCCACCGAAGTAAAACGGTACGTTGTACTTGAGAATCAAGAACTCCGGCAGCAAACATACAAATGTGATGTAAACAGCGCCCGCCAAAGTCAACCGAACCAGAATCTTGTCGATGTATTTGGCTGTCTGGTCACCTGGACGAATGCCAGGAACAAAAGCACCACTCTTCTTCAAGTTATCTGCAGTTTCCTTGCTGTTGAACACGAGAGCCGTGTAAAAAAAGCAGAAAAACACAATTGCAGATGCATACAACATCACGTAAATCGGCTGCCCTGGCGTCAACGCACCAGAAATATCCTTGAGCCATCGCATTGATTCACCTGAACTGAACCAACTCACCACAGTCGCAGGCAACAAAATAATGGATGAAGCAAAAATGGGAGGAATCACCCCAGCCATGTTCAACTTCAGCGGCAAATGCGAAGACTGGCCACCATATACCTTGTTCCCGACCTGCCGACGCGCATAGTTCACCAGGATTTTGCGCTGGCCACGCTCGACAAACACCACGAAGTAAGTCACAAGCATGACGACTACGACGATAAAAATCGCAGCCAAAATACTCATCGCACCTGTCCGGACCAACTCCAGCAGCCCGCCGATCGCATTGGGAAGACCCGCTGCAATTCCGGCAAAGATCAGAATTGAGATTCCGTTACCCAACCCGCGCTCGGTGATCTGCTCGCCAAGCCACATCAGAAACATGGTCCCGGCAGTCAGGCTGACAACCGCCGTCATGCGAAATCCAAAACCCGGCTCAATCACCAAGCCTGCGGAGCTTTCCAGCGCCACAGCAATGCCCAGTGCCTGAAACAAGGCCAGACCCAAAGTGCCGAACCTCGTGTACTGCGTGATCTTGCGCCTGCCAGACTCGCCTTCCTTCTTCATCTGCTCAAACGTGGGGACCACGTAAGTCAACAGTTGCATGATGATGGAAGCCGAAATGTACGGCATGATCCCTAGCGCGAAGACCGTGAAGCGTGATAAGGCACCACCGGAGAACATGTTGAACAGACTCAAGATGCCGCCTTGCTGGCCCTTGAAAAGCTGCTGCAACTGCCCGGGATCAATACCAGGAACCGGGATGTGCGCTCCGACCCGGTAGACAACCAGGGCGAGCAGCAAAAAGACCAGTCGGCGACGCAAATCACCGAACTTGCCTGTCTTTGCGATTTGTGCCGCGTTAGTTGCCACTGAAGTCTTCCTTCAAAATGCGTCAGGCCAACGATCCACCGGCTGCCTCGATGGCAACCTTGGCACCAGCCGTAGCACCGATACCCGTCAGCTTGACCGCTTTGCTGATCGAACCGGTCTGAATGATCTTGACGACCTTCGCCAGTTGTCCAACCAAGCCAGCCTGCTTCAGCGTCAGAAGGTCGACTTCTGTTGCCCCCAGCTGATCAAGCGCAGTCAAGGTCACTTCGGCATTGAACTTCAGCAGATGCGACTTGAAACCACGCTTCGGCAGGCGACGCTGCAAAGGCATTTGACCGCCCTCGAAGCCGACCTTGTGGTACCCGCCAGCACGGGACTTTTGACCTTTGTGACCACGTCCGGCCGTCTTGCCCAGACCAGAGCCAATACCGCGGCCCACACGCCGCTTGGCATGCTTGGCGCCATCGGCAGATTTGATGCTATTGAGTTCCATCAGCGGTCTCTCAGAGTACTTTGACCAGATAGCTGATCTTGTTGATCATGCCACGCACTTCAGGGGAATCCTGCAGTTCGCTGGTGCTGTTGAGCTTGCGCAGACCCAGGCCACGAACAGTGGCGCGGTGCGATTCTTTGCAGCCAATCGGGCTACGCACCAATTGGACTTTGACAGTTTGTTGAGTAGTCATTTTCAAACTCCCGGTTAGACGAAGAGTTCTTCAACGGTTTTGCCGCGCTTGGCTGCAACTGCCGACGCCGTCGTCGAGTTGGACAAAGCATCAAACGTGGCACGTACCATGTTGTAAGGGTTGGACGAGCCATGGCTTTTTGCCACGATATCGGTGATGCCCATTACTTCGAAAACAGCCCGCATCGGTCCCCCAGCAATGATGCCGGTACCCTTGGGTGCTGGCGCCATCATTACGGAAGCAGCGCCATGATGGCCCGTCACGTTGTGGTGAATCGTTCCGTTGCGCAGGTTGACCTTGGTCATGTTGCGACGGGCTTCCTCCATTGCCTTCTGCACAGCAGCAGGCACTTCTTTGGACTTACCTTTGCCCATGCCGACGCGACCATCGCCATCACCTACCACGGTCAACGCTGCGAAACCAAGAATACGGCCACCCTTGACGACCTTGGTTACGCGGTTGATCGCGATCATTTTTTCGCGCATGCCGTCCTCTGGACCGTCACCTTGCGCTCTTGCCTGAAATTTAGCCATGATTGTTTCCGATCCGCTTAGAACTGCAAGCCAGCTTCACGCGCCGCATCAGCCAGCGCCTTGACGCGACCGTGGTACGCAAAACCAGCGCGATCAAACGCCACTTTTTCGACACCAGCGGCTTTTGCTTTTTCTGCAATGCGCTTGCCGACAGCTTGCGCTGCAGCGGCATTGGCGCCCTTGCCGGCACCACCCAAAGCTTGACGCATTTCGGCTTCGGCAGTGGAGGCACTGGCTAACACCTTGCTGCCATCGCCAGAAATAACACTTGCATAGATATGCAAATTGGTACGGTTCACCGTCAGTCGTGCAACACCCTGCGTAGCAATACGGATACGGGTTTGACGGGCTCGGCGAAGACGCTGCTCTTTTTTGGTCAACATGTTGCAGCTCCTTATTTCTTCTTGGTCTCTTTGATCGTGATCTTCTCGTCCGAATACCGGATGCCCTTGCCTTTGTAAGGCTCCGGAGGACGAATCGCACGGATCTCAGCAGCTACCTGACCAACGCGCTGACGATCAGCACCCTTGATCAGAATTTCAGTGGGAGTGGCTGTCGCAACAGTGATGCCTTCCGGCATTTCCTTGTTCACTGGGTGAGAGTAACCCACCGTCAGGTTCAGCTTGGAACCTTGGGCTTGGGCTTTATAGCCCACACCGATCAAGGTCAGCTTCTTCTCAAAGCCCTTGCTCACACCGACTACCATGTTATTCACCAGCTGGCGCATGGTGCCGCTCATGGCGTTGGCTTCACGGGATTCGTTGGCAGGGGTAAAAGTCAGCTTGCCAGCCTCGTTCACCACCTTGACCAGCGCATTCTGGGTCAGCAGCAGTACGCCACCAGTTCCCTTGACGCTGATCTGGTCTTCCTTGAAAGACACATCCACACCGGCGGGGACGGTCACAGGCATTTTTCCTACACGGGACATTTCAGTTTCTCCTCAATGCCGCGGTCAAGCCACGTAGCAAAGCACTTCACCACCGACACCGGTAGCACGCGCTTTGCGATCGGTCATGACACCCTTGGGCGTCGTCACGATAGCCACACCCAAACCGTTCATCACGGTAGGAATGGCATCGTGGCCTTTGTAAACGCGCAAGCCAGGACGGCTCACACGCTCGATACGCTCGATGACAGGACGTCCGGCGTAGTACTTCAGGGTAATTTCCAACTCGGACTTGCCGTCGATGGATTTGACCTGGAATCCGTCAATGTAACCCTCGTCTTTCAGCACCTGCGCAATAGCCACCTTCACCTTGGAAGACGGAATCAGTACGGTTGCCTTGGCAACCATTTGCGCGTTGCGAATGCGGGTCAACAGATCGGCAATGGGATCACTCATGCTCATGTTAAATCTCCTGCCGATTACCAGCTTGCCTTGACGATACCTGGGATATCGCCTGCAAATGCCATTTCACGAATCTTCGAGCGACCCAGACCGAACTGGCGGAAGGTACCGCGCGCACGACCGGTGATCGCGCAACGGTTGCGCTGCCGCGTCGGGTTTGCGTTACGCGGAAGTTTTTGCAGAGCCAGACGTGCTGCTGCACGCTCTTCATCGCTGCGCTTTGCATCGCCGGCGATTGCCTTGAGTTCAGCGTGCTTTGCCGCGTATTTGGCGACCAGTTTGTCCCGCTTGAGCTCGCGCTCAATTAAAGCCATTTTTGCCACAGGTGACCTCAGTTCTTGAACGGGAAACGGAAACCGGCGAGCAGTGCCTTGCACTCTTCATCCGTCTTGGCCGTTGTCGTGATGCTGATATTGAGACCGCGCAAGGCATCCACCTTGTCATACTCGATCTCAGGGAAAATGATCTGCTCTTTGACGCCAACGTTGTAGTTGCCGCGACCGTCAAATGCACGACCGGAAATACCACGGAAGTCACGAACACGCGGCAGAGCCACGGTCACGAAACGATCCAGGAATTCATACATCTGCACACCGCGCAGCGTGACCATGCAACCAATCGCCTGGCCTTCGCGGATCTTGAACCCTGCGATAGCTTTCTTGGCTTTGGTCACCACCGGCTTTTGCCCGGCGATCTTTGTCAGATCACCCACCGCGTTGTCCATGACTTTCTTGTCAGCAACGGCCTCGCTCACACCCATGTTCAGCGTGATCTTGGAAAGACGCGGCACCTGCATCGGCGACTTGTAACCAAACTTGGCCATCAACTCGGGAGCGATTTTTTCGCGGTAAATTTCTTGCAGTCGAGCCATGGTCATGCCACCTTGATTTCTTCGCCGCTGGACTTGAAAACGCGTACACGCTTGCCGTCAGCCAGGAGTTTGATACCCACGCGGTCAGCCTTGCCGGTAGCCGCATTGAAAATGGCCACATTGGACTGATGGATAGGCATGGTCTTCTCAACGATGCCACCAGGGACACCTTTGAGCGGATTCGGCTTGGCGTGCTTTTTCACCAAGTTGATGCCGTCAACTACCAGCATCGAATCATCTTTACGCAGCGAAACTGTGCCGCGCTTACCCTTGTCGCGCCCCGTGATCACGATGACCTGGTCGCCTTTGCGAATTTTATTCATGGCGCGTCCTTAGAGAACTTCAGGAGCCAGGGACACGATCTTCATGAACTTCTCGGTACGCAGTTCACGCGTGACCGGGCCGAAGATGCGGGTGCCGATAGGCTCCAACTTGGCATTCAGCAACACTGCTGCGTTGCCGTCGAATTTGACCAAAGAGCCATCGCTACGACGAATGCCCTTGGCCGTACGAACCACCACAGCGCTGTAGACCTCGCCTTTTTTGACGCGGCCACGCGGAGCGGCTTCTTTGATGCTCACTTTGATGATGTCGCCAACACTAGCGTAGCGACGCTTGGAACCGCCGAGCACCTTGATGCACAGGACGGACTTAGCGCCGGTGTTGTCGGCAACGTCTAACCGAGATTCTGTCTGGATCATTTCAATATTCCCAACTTGCACCTGCCGCACCTCGCAAGCAAGGCGCATCAGATCAGTCTTGGGCCCGTCGTCCACGCCATGAACCACTCACGACGCTTTTGCTGGGCAGAAACTTACGCTTTTTCAAGCGAAGCCCATTATTATTGCCAAATCAAAACGGGCTGTCAAGCACCTTGAACGAAAAACAGCAGCTATTTCAGCCCCCCCGGCTTCAGGGTCGGCGCCTATTTGCGGCAGGCGCCGGTCTGCCCAGTCGGTCTGCGTCTCCAACGGCCGCCAAGCCGGGAGCAAGGCGCGACCCCAACAGCCGCTCGACGCGGAGCGGGAATAACCAGTCACGCAGCGGGTAACCCGGCCCAACCCTTGGCGCGGGCTACAGCCGCCCGCCAGCGCGCCAGTCGCTGGCCGCGCGCCGCAGCCCCCAAGGCGGGCTCGAAGCGCTGCGACACAGCCCATGGCGCCGAAATCTCATCCACCCCGCGCCAATAACCTGTTGCCAACCCCGCGAGAGTCGCCGCCCCAAGGGCTGTGGTCTCCGTCATCCGCGGGCGCACCACCGGCACCCCTAAAAAATCGGCCTGCATTTGCATCAGCAAGTCATTGCGGCAGGCGCCGCCGTCGACGCGCAGTTCATGCAGCGCAATGCCTGAATCCTGCGCCATGGCGTTGAAGACGTCCGCCACCTGCAGCGCGATGGCCTCCAGCGCCGCGCGCGCCAAGTGGGCACGGGTGGTCCCGCGCGTCATGCCCACCAGTGTGCCGCGCGCCCCACCGTCCCAGTCGGGCGCCCCGAGACCGGCAAAGGCAGGCACCAGATAGACATCGCCAGTGTCGGGCACGCTGGCCGCCAGCGCCTCGACCTCGGCTGCCGAGCGGATGATCTGCAGTCCGTCGCGCAGCCACTGGACTGTGGCCCCCGCCATGAACACCGAGCCTTCCAGCGCATAGGCAGTGCGATGGGGCGCGCCCGATGGACCTTGCCAGCCCACGGTCGTCAACAACTGGTTCCGGCTGCGGACGGGGACGGTGCCGGTATTCATCAGCATGAAACAGCCCGTGCCATAGGTGTTCTTGGCCATGCCGGGCGCAAAGCAGGCTTGTCCGAACATGGCGGCCTGCTGGTCGCCCGCCAGCCCCGCAATGGGCACCGGCACGCCAAGCAGGCCCGCATCAGTTTCCCCAAGCACCCCGCTGGACGGGACCACAGTGGGCAAGACGGCCGGGGGGATATCGAAAAGAGCGAGCAATTCATCATCCCAGGCCAGGCGGTGGATATTGAATAGCAGCGTGCGCGAGGCGTTGCTGGCGTCCGTCACATGGCGCCGGCCGCCGGTAAGCTTCCACACCAGCCAGCTGTCGACCGTGCCGAAAGCCAGTTCGCCGCGCCCGGCACGCTGGCGCGCCTCCGGCACATGGTCAAGCAGCCACGCCAGCTTGGTGGCCGAAAAATAGGCGTCCAGCAACAACCCGGTCTTGCGCTGGACCAGATCGCCCAGGCCCTGCGCCCGAAGTTCGGCGCAGCGGCCGACCGTGCGGCGGTCCTGCCAGACAATGGCGGGGGCCACGGGCTCGCCGGTCGCCCGGTCCCACAGCACCGTCGTCTCGCGCTGGTTGGCGATCCCGATGGCGGCGATCTTTGTGGCGGATACGGCGTGTTGTGCCAGCACTTCCTGCATCACGCCATATTGGGACTGCCAGATCTCCACGGCATCGTGCTCCACCCAGCCCGGTTGGCGGAAGATCTGGCGGAACTCGCGCTGCGCCATGGCCACGACCTGCCCCCGACGGTCAAACAGCATGGCGCGCGAACTGGTGGTGCCCTGATCAAGTGAAAGGATGTAATCCATGAAAATGGAGCCTAGCGCAAAGCGCGTGTTCCACGCAGACTGGAAACCCGGCCCCGCCGTGAAGCGGCGCGTGACGCCAGAATATCCCTCTTCGTTATCAAACCCGTTCTCACACCATGACCACACACATCAGCTTCATCGGCGGCGGCAATATGGCCAGCGCCATCATCGGCGGACTGCTCAAGCAGGGCGTGACCGCGCAGCAGATCGACGTGGTGGAGCCCTATGCCGAAGCCCGCGCCAGGCTGCTCGCGCAGTTCGGCATTGCCGCACTGGAAAGTCCGGGCCCGGCGCTGGAGAAGACCTCGCTCGTCGTCTGGGCCGTCAAGCCCCAGACCTTCAAGGAAGCGGCACTGGCAACCCGCGCCCACACTGGCAATGCGCTGCACCTGAGCGTGGCCGCGGGCATCCGCAGCGACAGCATCGCTGGCTGGCTGGGCACGCAGCGCATCGTCCGGGCCATGCCCAACACACCCGCACTGGTGGGCATGGGCATGACCGCCCTGTTCGGCCGCCCGGCCGTCAGCGCCGAAGACCGCCAATTGGTGGAGCGCGTGATCGCCACCACCGGGCAGTATCTCTGGGTTGATCTGGAAAGCCAGCTCGATGCCGTCACGGCCCTGTCGGGCTCGGGCCCGGCCTACGTCTTCTATTTCCTGGAGGCCATGACCCAAGCCGGGGTGGACATGGGCCTCACGCACACACAGGCGCATCAACTGGCCGTGGGCACCTTCGTCGGCGCATCGGAACTGGCCCGCGCCTCCGACGAGTCGCCGGACGTGTTGCGCCAGCGCGTCACCTCCAAAGGCGGCACCACCTATGCGGCCATCACCTCCATGGAACAGGCCCACATGAAAGACCTGTTCATCCGCGCCCTGCACGCGGCCAAAGACCGGGCCCGCGAGCTGGGCGACGAGTTCGGCGCCTGAAAAGCACGGCCCGGCCTTGGCGGGCTAGCGCAGCGGGTACGACAGCGCGATGCCCGCAAACACCGTCAGGCCCAGCCAGTGGTTCAGCCGGAACGCCCTGAAACAGCCCTCGCGTGAACGGTCGCGAATCATCGTGAAGTGCCAGAGGACTTGCGCCAGCGCCCCGCCAGTCGCTACATAATGAATAGCTGTAGAAGGCCATTCCACGCTGGGAAAGGCCCATATTGACAGGTAAATCAGGTAAAAGACCGTGACCGCGGCCACGTCGAAGCGCCCCAGCGTGATCGCGGAGGTCTTCATGCCGATCCTGAGGTCGTCGTCGCGGTCCACCATGGCGTACTCGGTGTCGTAGGCCAGCACCCAGAACAGGTTGCCTAGCAGCAGCCACCAGGCCAGCCACGGTACGCTGCCGGTCACGGCCGAGAACGCCATGGGGATGCCGAAGCTGAAGGCCACGCCCAGCACCGCCTGCGGCATGGACACGAAACGCTTGGCATACGGATAGACCAGCGTGACCGCCAGCGCGGCAAACGACCAGGCCACGGTGGCGGGGTTGGTGGTCAGCACCAGCCCAAACGCCGCCAGCGCCAGCGCCGCGCCCACGCCCAGCGCCTCCTTCACGCCGATTCGCCCGCTGGTCACCGGCCGCTGGGCGGTGCGCTTGACGTGGCGGTCGAACTCGCGGTCGGCCACGTCGTTGAGGCAGCAACCGGCGCTGCGCATGAGGAAGGTGCCCAGTGTGAACACCGCCAGCAGGTGCCAGCCCGGAAAGCCACCGGCCGCGATCCACAGCGCGGCCAGCGTCGGCCACAGCAGCAGCAGCCACCCGGCCGGCCGACTCCATCGGATCAGGTCGAGATACAGGAAAAACCTGTCGCGCAGCAACATCACAAGCCGATCTGGCGCAGGTCCAGCCTCGTGCCTTGGGCGCCTTCCCGCACGGGCGGGCACCAGAAATACGCACCCGAGACGGGTTTCGAGATCTGGAACAGCGCGTCGGTGATGCCGTCTTCCAGCCCCGCCATGCGGCGCATCTGCGCCTCGAACGCATCGAAGGACTTGCCGAAAGCCACGAACATCAGCCCGGCCTTGTGCCCCAGCGCCCAGGGCATTGAGCGGCGCAGCACGAAGGCTTCGGGCGTGAAGCTTTCCTGCGCGGTGCGTTTGACATGGGCGGAGGCTGGCGCGTCTTCCCGCTCCTTGTTGTCGCGGCGGCGGCGGCCGACGGTGTACTGAATCAAACCGGCTGCCATACCGCCCCGAAGGCATCGAAGTCATGCACCCACTGCTGCACCGCCACAAAGCTGGCACCGTTCATCCCGGCCCCCTGGCGGTGTACCAGCGCAGCATTCTCGGCAGCGGCGTCCTCGGGGTTCTCCGTGCCGTCCTCGTAACCCGTCAGGTCGCGGCCATGGCCGTTGGGGCCGCGGCCGTGGCGGAACGCCTCGATCACGCGGTCCAGCTGCAGGGCGGGCGCCAGCGCCTGTTCCAGCGCACGGGTAGTGTGGACCAGCTTGCCGCGGTCAGTGCCGCGCAGCCAGCACCACAGGGCCGTGGGCGAGGCGGGCACCTCGACCGCCGGGCCGCGCAGGGCGGGGAATTCGCGCAGGCCGGGCACGGTGGCACCCAGCGCCGCCACCAGCACCGGGCCCAACCCGGCCACAACATGCAGGCCGTCCACCTGGGTGGCGAACGCTGGCAGGCAGCTGCGCAGGGCATCGGCCTGTTTGAGCGAGAAGAAGAGGTAGCGCCCCTGCGGGGGCACTGGGGCCAGGATGCCGGCTTGCGCGGATTTCATGTGAGCAGTCAACTCCATCGGATCAGATTCAACAACGGGCGAGCCCTTCGGAGCGGCTCAGGACAGGCGCGTCACGCCCGGCAGTTCGCAGGCGTAGATCGCGTTGCGCAGCGCGGCAATCGCCTCGTAGCGCGTGAAACTGCGCCGCCAGGCCAGCACCACGCGGCGCGTGGGCGGGGCAGCGCCGTGCTCGTCGGTGATGGGCAGGTACTTAACAAAGGCGTCCTCGTCCTTGCGGCGCTTGCGCCCCACGCCCAGCGCCTCCTTGGGCACCGACAGGCGCGGCACCAGCGTCACGCCCATGCCGGCGGCCACCATGTGCTTGATGGTCTCCAGCGACGAGCCCTCGAAGCTGCGGCGGATGCCCTCGGCATTGCTGGCAAAGCGCGCGAACTCGGGGCAGACCTCCAGCACATGGTCGCGGAAGCAGTGGCCGGTGCCCAGCAGCAGCATGGTCTCGCTCTTGAGCTGCTCGGCCGTGATCGACTTGCCCACCGCCAGCGCGTGGTGGCTCGGCAGGGCGGCCATGAAGGGCTCGTCGTAGAGCGGCGCAATGGCCAGCCCGGTGTCGGGAAACGGCTCGGCCAGCACGGCGCAGTCGATCTCGCCGGTGCGCAGCATCTCCAGCAGCTTGACGGTGAAGTTTTCCAGCAGCATCAGCGGCATCTGCGGCGACAGCCGGATGGCGTTGCGCACCAGGTCGGGCAGCAGGTAGGGGCCGATGGTGTAGATCACCCCCAGCTTGAGCGCCCCGGCCAGCGGGTCCTTGCCGCGCCTGGCGATCTCCTTGATGGCAGCGGCCTGCTCCAGCTCACTCTGCGCCTGGCGCACGATCTCCTCGCCCAGCGGCGTGATGGCGACCTCGTTGGCGCTGCGCTCGAACAGCTTGACCTCCAGCTCGTCTTCGAGCTTGCGGATCGCCACCGACAGCGTGGGCTGCGAGACGAAGCAAGCCTCGGCCGCCTTGCCGAAGTGCTTCTCGCGCGCCACCGCGACGATGTATTTGAGTTCAGTGAGGGTCATGGGTGCGCCGGTGCATCCTTGGGGAGGTTCGCAATGAAGCAGCGGAAA
>ERZ1034361.1184-NODE-1184-length-14504-cov-4.648714_pt1 | contig 14504 bp, 14 predicted proteins | sample MGYA00520617_ERZ1034361 | MGnify/ENA primary metagenome ERZ1034361 (study PRJEB33736, sample SAMEA104284507) | Azolla filiculoides | biome: Urban; feature: Water surface; material: Ditch water | place: Netherlands | collected 2015-10-28 | depth 0-0.1 m ... | reverse complement strand
AAAAGAGACAGAGATACTAAATTGTGAGAATCTTAAAGGGCTAACTGAACTAATTCTGACTGAGACAAAGACTAGAGCACTAAATCTGCAATATTTGAAAGATTACCAAAATTTAAAATCTTTGATAATTGGAGGACACACAAAAAACATTAACGCTTTGGGAAGTCTTAAGGATTTAGAATATTTATCCTTAAATTCAATAAAAAAAACTTCAGTTGAATTTATAAATAGCCTAAAGAAACTCAAAACTCTAAAATTTATATTAGGAGGCCGTGAAAATATAAATGAAATCAATGACAACCAAATTGAGCATCTTGAAATTGTTTGGGTAAGAGGTTTTGATGACATTAGCAATATTGATAAATTCAAAAAAATAAAATTTCTACTGTTAGAAGATAATATTAAGCTAGAAAAGATTGAGTTCAATACCAAAATGCCTACGCTTAAAACATTATCTATATCAAACTGTAAGTCATTAAATTCGTTAGAAGGTCTTGAAAATCTATCTTCTCTCGAGCGTATCGGTATTTATCAAACAAATATTAATTTCGACACTTTTATTGAACAAGAATTACCGTCTAATCTAAAAGCAATTAGATTTTATACTTCAAAAAACAAACTAAATGAGCAAATAAAAATTAGGATCAAATCGAAAGGATATACAGAATAAAAAACTACCTGCTCCGCAAAGTCTCCAGACTTTGAGGTAGTGAATTTCGATTTTCAATCGATTGTTTTTAGAAGATTTTATATCAGTCGCAGACTGACAAACATGTCCTCAAAGTTAAAGACTTTGTGAAGCGACAACAAATCAAGAATGTAGCAAAGAACTGCAATTAGAAAAAAATAATTAATCAAACTCAATCCTCAAACACAAATTCATTCATCGTAAAATCTAAAACATCCGATTTTACGGCTGTGCGAATGATTTCGTCAATGCCTTTTTCGAGTAATAAAGGCGTGGTGTATTTTCGGCTGGTGGCTATTATGGTTTCTTCCAGCATCATTTTAAAAAAGTATTTGCCGTTGGCCGCCCTCGATTTTACGTAAGTATATTTTTCGATGTTTGCTTTTATGGCTTCGATGCTATCTTCGCATTCCATTTTGAGTTCTAATGACGGACTGGTAAAAATAGTTTTTCCTTTTCGGGAAGTAAATACAAATTTGTAACGATCATCAAACCGTTTGCTGATAACGAATGTGCCCATAAATTAGAGTTTACTTTTCAGATTTTCTTTTACAGAGTCAAACCATTCGTTGCGAAGAATACTCAAAATAATACTGTCGCGTCTAACTTCACTCTCAAAAGTGGGCATATGATTTCGTAACACGCCTTCGACTTGGCAACCAATGCTTTTCATTGCGGCGATGCTTCGCTCATTATTGTTATCGGCACGAAATTCGACACGTTCCATTCCAAGGGTTTCGAAAGCAAATTGCAATAGCAGAAATTTACAATGCTTGTTGAGTCCCGTTCCTCTGAAATCTTTTCCGTACCAAGTGTACCCTAATTGCAGGGTTTTGAACGGCAATTGAATATCATAAAAACGAGTACTTCCAGCATATTTTCCAGATTTCTTGTCGAAAACAATAAAGGGAAATTCGGTTTTGTTTTCTCTGGATTTTACAGCGTGCTGAATGTATTTCGTCAAATTTTCTTTTCCGTGTGCGGGAACTAATGAATATTGCCAAGTTTCGGGTTCGTTGATGGCGATTTCCAATAAATTATCAACGTCAAATTCTTGCAACGGACGAAGTAATACAAAGTCGTCTTCGAGGATTATATTTTGCGGGAAGCTAGAATTTATTGACATAGAAAGTGTGTTGAATTAGCAACAGATGACGAAAATTAAACGAATTTATCAGAATTAAAATGAATAAAAACTACTCATTAAATTCATCATACCGAACTGGAACTTGTGGATCGTACAACGGACATTTGAATTCTTCCAAAGTATCGGCCAGCAAATTCATCGTTTTACCTTCGGTGCCGTAGCAATCGATCTGGATGCTTTGTGGAGTGGTTTTGATTTGAAAAGCGCCTTTTCCTTTGGGATTTTTCCAGCTGTTTTCATCTACTTTTTCCCAACTCTCAAAAACTTTATTAATACGATTGAGAATGACTGAAACAGGAAGTATTTCCAATCCTTCTACTTCTTGATTTTCGATTAAGGCTTCGTAAACCAAATGATGGTTGAGATAAATTCCGTCCTGATATTGCCAAAAAAGTAGTTCGTACATAGTTTTATTTTTTTTGCCACAGATTTGCTTCGCCTGTTCGCTATCGCTCGAGTCACAGATTAACACAGATTTAAAAAAAAGAGGTTAAAAATCCGCTTTTATCCGCGTTTTGCTTTAGCAAATCCGTTTCATCTGCGTTCCAAAAAGCTGACGTGATTTAATACTCAAAAATTCCGTATTCGCTGATAATGGTCAGTTTTTTGGCATCGGCTGCTTCTACCCTGCCCACGATTTGTGCGTTGACATTGAACGATTTCGAAATGGCGATAATGTCCTGGGCAACGGCTTCGGGAACGTAAATTTCCATACGATGTCCACAGTTGAAGACTTGGTACATTTCTTTCCAATCGGTTTTGGACTGTTCTTGAATCAGTTTAAACAAGGGTGGAACCGGAAATAAATTATCTTTTATGATGTGTAGATTTTGAACGAAATGTAAAATTTTGGTTTGTGCTCCTCCACTGCAATGCACCATTCCGTGAATTTCATTAGAAGAATATTTATCTAAAATTTTCTTGATGATTGGCGCATAGGTTCTGGTTGGCGAAAGCACTAATTGCCCTGCGTCGATTGGTGAATTTTCGACAGCATCGGTCAATTTTACTTGTCCTGAATAAATTAATTCTTCAGGAACTGCAGCATCGTAACTTTCAGGGTATTTGGTGGCCAAATATTTCCCGAAAACGTCGTGACGCGCCGATGTCAATCCGTTGCTTCCCATTCCGCCATTATAACTTTTCTCGTAAGTCGCCTGACCGAAAGATTCCAATCCAACGATTACATCACCTGCTTTGATATTAGCATTATCAATTACTTTAGAACGTTTCATACGAGCCGTAACGGTTGAATCTACAATGATAGTTCGAACAATATCACCCACATCGGCAGTTTCTCCACCTGTTGAATGAATGGTTACTCCGTAAGAGTCTAGTTCTTTAATCAGTTCTTCTGTTTCGTTAATGATTGCTGAAATTACTTCGGCAGGAATCAGGTTTTTGTTTCTTCCTATCGTTGAAGAAAGTAAAATATTGTCGGTTGCACCTACACACAATAAATCGTCGATATTCATAATCAAAGCGTCTTGTGCAATTCCTTTCCAAACGGAGACATCACCCGTTTCTTTCCAATACATATACGCCAAAGACGATTTGGTTCCTGCTCCATCGGCGTGCATTATGAGGCAATACTCTTCGTCATTGGTTAAATAATCGGGAACAATTTTGCAAAAAGCCTGTGGAAATAATCCTTTATCAATATTTTTTATGGCGTTGTGCACATCTTCTTTAGATGCTGAAACTCCTCTTTGCGCATAACGTTTGCTAGAATCTGAACTCATTTTATCGGTGTGTAGTTGTGGGGGCAAATATAAATCTTTTTTTTGGGTTTTGCCTATTTAGACACAGCATTCGATTTTAAAATTTTCAACCACAAATTACACGAATTAGCACAAATTTTATTATTATTTTTTAAATTAAATTACACCAATTTTGACACGCAGATTATGGAAAACAAAAATGCCTTTCCTGTTTTTGGAAAGGCATTTTAATAAAAGTGAATTAGTCTTATTTTGTAAGCAACAATTCTCGGTATTTGGTCAATGTCCAAGTTTCGTCATCGACCAATAATTCTAATTTATCGCAGTGATTTCTAATTTCTTCAAAATACGGTTTTACTTTATTGCAGTAGGCTTCTGCCATTTCTTGAGCATTTGTAAGATGATTGGCTTTCTTCCTTTCGTTAGTCATTGCTTCCACTTTAGAATTGATACCTTCAATATGTCCGGAAACTTCCCTGATAAGAATAATTTGCTCTTTGGCCAATGTTTTGAATTCATCTCCGAAAATTTCTTTCAACCCTTTTACGTTTTCAATCAAGGTGTTTTGATAGCGAATGGCTGTTGGAATTACGTGATTTTGTGATAAATCTCCCAAAACCCTACCTTCAATTTGGATTTTCTTGGTGTATTCTTCCAGTTCAATTTCATAACGAGCTTCGACTTCTACGTGATTCATAATGCCCATTTCTGAAAATAAATCCAAAGCTTGTTTTGATGCTCTGGCTTTCAAAGCTTCGGGAGTGGTTTTATGATTGCTCAACCCTCTTTTGGCAGCTTCTTTTTCCCAAGCATCGCTGTAACCGTCGCCTTCAAAAAGGATTTTTTTAGACAATTTGATGTATTCTCTCAAAACATTGAAAATTGCTTCGTCTTTTTTCAACCCTTTGGTATCGATCAAAGCATCTACTTCTACTTTAAAATCTTTCAATTGTTTGGCAACAATAGTATTCAAAGTGGTCATTGCATTCGAACAATTCGCCGAAGAACCTACTGCTCTGAACTCGAATTTATTTCCTGTGAAAGCAAAAGGCGAAGTTCTATTTCTGTCGGTATTATCCAAAATTACTTCTGGAATTTTACCTACTACGTTCAATTTTAAATCGGTTTTTTCTTCTGGAGATAATTTTCCATCGGTCACACCTTCTAATTCCGCCAAAACCTTTGTTAATTGTTCTCCAATAAATACTGATATAATAGCTGGTGGCGCTTCATTGGCTCCCAATCGATGATCGTTACTAGCTGTTGCAATAGATCCTCTTAATAAGGATTCATAATCATTTACGGCTTTGATGGTATTAATAAAGAAAGCCAAAAACTGTAAATTACTCATTGGCGTTTTGCTCGGACTCAACAAGTTTACGCCCGTATCTGTTGCCAAAGACCAGTTATTATGCTTTCCTGAACCGTTGACGCCTTTGAATGGTTTTTCGTGAAATAATACTTTAAAATCGTGACGCTCGGCTACTTTTTGCATTACATCCATCAACAAGCAGTTGTGATCTACAGCCAGATTTGTTTCTTCAAAAATCGGCGCTAATTCAAACTGATTTGGAGCTACCTCATTATGACGGGTTTTTACAGGAATGCCGAGCAACATACATTCTTGCTCTAAATCTCTCATATAAGTCAAAGCACGGGTTGGAATCGAGCCAAAATAATGATCGTCTAATTGTTGCCCCTTGGCAGAAGTATGTCCTAGTAAAGTTCTTCCTGTCATAATCAAATCAGGACGGGAATTTGCTAAAGCACTGTCAACCAGAAAATATTCTTGTTCCCAACCCAAAGTGGCGGTCACTTTTTTTACATTCTTATCGAAATATTTACAAACTTCAGTTGCCGCTTCATCTATAGCAGACAAAGCTCTCAACAATGGAATTTTATTATCCAAGGCTTCTCCTGTATAAGAAATGAAAACCGTTGGAATACACAAAGTTGTACCATAAATAAATGCTGGAGATGTTGGATCCCAAGCCGTATATCCTCTTGCTTCGAAAGTATTTCGGATTCCACCATTTGGAAAACTAGAAGCGTCTGGTTCTTGTTGAACCAATTGTCCGCCGCCAAATTTTTCTACAGATTCGCTACCATCATAAGAGGTCTCGAAAAAAGCATCGTGTTTTTCGGCAGTCGTTCCTGTAAGCGGTTGAAACCAGTGTGTATAATGGGTAACACCTTTCGATAACGCCCATTCTTTCATCCCCATAGCGATGTAATCAGCTAATTTTCGGTCAATTTTTGTTCCGTTTAAAACAGCACCTTGCACTGCTTTTAAAGCATCCGAAGTCAAATATTGCTTCATTGCTTTTTCGTTAAAAACATTCGAACCAAAAAGAATTGATTTTCTGTCTGTTTCCTCAAAAAGGATAGATTTTCTGCTAGAAGCTTCTTTCAAAGCTTGAAAACGTAATGTTGCCATAATTTTCGATAATTTTGAACAAAGGTAATTATTAATTTTTGCATATAAAAAATTTAATATTTACAATATTACCTATACAATTATGGGGTATTCATAAAAATAACATTATACAAATTAATTTATACCCCATTATTTTACACTAATAATACTTTTAATTTATATTTGCATAATAATAAAACAACACTTAATTAATTTATATTGTTATGGCAAAAATTAAACTAGAGTACCTTTGGTTAGACGGATACGAACCAACTCAAAATCTTAGAAGTAAAACTAAAGTAGAAGAACACGAAAATTTTCAAGGAACATTAGAAGAAATAGGAAACTGGTCTTTTGACGGTTCATCAACTAGACAAGCAGAAGGTGGTTCATCTGACTGTATGTTGGTTCCTGTTGCAATTTACCCAGATCCAACTCGTATTAACGGATATTTAGTAATGACTGAAGTTATGAATGCTGATGGAACTCCACACCCATCAAATGGTAGAGCTACTATTGATGACGATGGTGATTTCTGGTTTGGTTTCGAACAAGAGTATTTCATTATGGATACAAAAACTTTATTACCTCTAGGTTTCCCTGTTGGAGGTTATCCTGCACCACAAGGAATGTACTACTGTTCAGTAGGAGGAAAAAATACTCACGGAAGAAAATTAGTTGAAGAGCATGCTGATTTATGTATTGCTGCTGGTCTTAATTTTGAAGGAATCAATCAAGAAGTAGCTTGTGGACAATGGGAATTTCAATTGTTTGCAAAAGGAGCAAAATTAGCTGGAGATGAAATTTGGGTTGCTCGATATATTTTAGATCGTTTGACTGAAAAATACGGTTACTATATAGAATACCACCCAAAACCACTTGGAGATACAGATTGGAATGGCTCTGGTATGCACGCTAACTTCTCTAACGAAGTTTTAAGAACTTGTGGTTCTAAAGAAACTTACGATAAAATTTGTGAAGCTTTCCGTCCTGTAACTGCTGAGCACATTGCTGTTTACGGAGCTTACAACGATCAACGTTTGACAGGTAAACACGAAACGGCTTCTATCCACGATTTCTCTTATGGAGTATCTGATAGAGGATGTTCAATTCGTATTCCATTATACACTGTAAAAAATGGATGGAAAGGATATTTGGAAGATAGAAGACCAGCATCTAATGGTGATCCATATAAAATTGCTGCAAGAATCATCAAAACTGTAAAATCAGCTTTGTAATTCTAATTCAATTATACAAACAAATGCCTTCAGAAATGGAGGCATTTTTTTTGCAAACAGATTAAAAATAAGTTTCAATTCTATGCAATCAAGAAGTATCTTTGCTAAAACTATATAAATTATTTATTTATGACTGTCTGGATTATATTTTTATCAGCTATCGTTTTATTTCTAGCCCTGGATTTGGGAATTTTTAACAAAACACCGCACATTATTGGCGCTAAGGAAGCTAGCAAATGGACAGCCGTTTTTGTAACACTATCTTTTTTGTTTTCGGGAGTAATTTATTGGTTATACAACAACAATTACATTGAAAACCCCGATGGCCTAAAACCCATTACGGCATCCATAAAATACCTCACGGGCTATTTAATCGAGTTATCACTAAGCATCGATAATATTTTTGTTATTGCCATTATTTTTTCTTCATTCAAAATACCCAAAAAACTCCAACATAGAGTATTGTTTTGGGGAATAATAGGCGCCATTGTATTTAGAGGATTAATGATTTATTTTGGTGTATTAATCATCAACAAGTTTGCTTGGACGACTTATTTGTTTGGCATTTTCCTGATTTTTACAGCATTAAAAATGTTATTCACCAAAGAAGAAGATGAATTCAAACCTAAAAATTCATTTATTTACAAATTATTAGGAAAAATAATTCCAATTACCCATCAGGCCGACAAAGAACATTTTTTTGTAAAAATTGATGGAAAAACATTTGCTACTCCTTTATTTGTAGCGCTAATTGTTATTGAAGTTATGGATGTAGTATTTGCATTAGATAGCGTTCCAGCAATTTTAGCGATTACATCTGACCCATTTTTGGTATTTAGTTCTAATATTTTTGCCATCTTAGGATTGCGTTCCATGTATTTCTTTTTAGCCCATATGTTAGAAAAATTCAGTTATTTAGAATATAGCCTTATTGCGATTTTGAGTTTTGTTGGACTCAAAATGTTGCTCAAAGAACTTATAGAAGTTCCTGAATGGGCCTCATTAGGTTTTATTGCACTTTCACTGATTACTGGTGTTGTTGTTTCTCTAAAAAAGAACAAAGACGATTAAAACAGTAAGGCATAAAAAAAAGGAAATCTCACGATTTCCTTTTTTAATTTCAATTAATTTCTTAGAAATTTATCTTTTGAATTTGATTTTCTTTAAGATTTAAAGCCGCCATAACAGCATTATAATTATTTGTATCTACAGTAGCAGAAAAACTTCCTGGCACGATAACAATTCTAAAAGTTTGATTATTCAAATACGTTGGTGTTAATGATAAATTATAATTTCCACCTGCGTAAATAGTAAAATCTTCTTTACTAAAATCGAAATCATAATCGAGTTCGCCTTGTGTTAAAAAAAGCGTTCTTGGAATGGGCTGCCAAATTGGAGTGTTCGAATCAATTGTTCCAGACAATCTGTAAATTAAAACAACATCTGAAGCATAAATGTTAGGAGTTAATTTTTGATAAATATGATACCCATCCGTAGCATCATATGCAAAATTCACATTTTTAAGTTCAAACACTTCGGCTATTAAACCATCTTGACCAGGTATCCCCGGGGCTCCCTCTGGTCCTGTACAACTTTGAAATCCAAACATTCCGATAACGGCTAAAAGTGTAATTATTTTTTTCATGATTTTAATATTTTATTGGTTCGAATAGGGTATTCCAAAAATCAAACCAAAAATACTGTTTTTAATGATTTTACTTAAAATAAATTGTTTTTAATTCGCTATTAGCCATATCTTGGGATATTTTGCAATTAGAAAAAGACACAAATTCGCAATAAAACTTGATTAAGGAGTAGATTGCACGAAATAAAAAAAGCCTAAATCAACTACAAAATACGCTAACAAACTATTTATTATCAAAAATAAGAGTAGTTTTGAGGAAAATTAGGAATTTATTTCTAGCCCTGATGGAAATGGAAAGCTCGGAACTTTAGAAAGTTATTTTTATTAGCAGAAAAAAGCGACAAATACCGATAGCTATCGGGACTTTTTCTGACTTAAAAAAATACTTTATAAAGTGAGGACTTGAAATGTACAGCAGGATTAGCTTCAAATTAAACAATTATGCAAAAAATTACCATTCTTATACATTGTGAAGATCAAAAAGCAATTATTGCTTCTGTAACCAATTATATTGCTTCAAAAGATGGAAACATCATTTATTTAGACCAACACGTAGATGCCGACGAAAACGTGTTTTTTATGCGTTTAGAATGTGAATTCAGTGCCAAAAACTGGAATTTAGAATCCCTAAAAAACGATTTTGAAACTCAGTTAGCCACACCATTCAAAATGTTTTGGGAAATGTACACTCAAGAAGAAAAACCCAAAATGGCACTATTTGTTTCTAAATACGACCATTGCTTGTACGACATTTTAGGACGATACAGCGCTGGAGAATTGCCCTTAGAAATTCCAGTAATCATAAGCAATCACGAGGATTTAAAACCAATTGCCGAACGTTTTTCTATACCGTTTTACCATGTTCCTTTTACTAAAGAAATTAAAGAAGAAGGCGAACTAGCCCAATTGGATTTGTTACAACACTATAAAATAGATTTCATTGTTTTGGCGCGATATATGCAAATTATCACACCCAACTTGATTGCAAAATACAAAAACAAAATTATCAATATCCATCACTCCTTTCTACCTGCTTTTCCGGGTGCAAAACCCTATCATTCGGCTTTTAAACGTGGAGTGAAAATCATTGGTGCTACCAGCCATTATGTTACCGAAGGTTTGGATGAAGGGCCAATTATTGAGCAAGATATCGCCCGAGTTTCACACAGTCTTTCTATTGAAGATTTTATTATGAAAGGACGTGATTTAGAACGTCTAGTTTTGGCAAGAGCTATAAAATTACACGCCGAACACAAAACAATGGTTTATGATAATAAAACGGTAGTATTCTCGTAAAAATTCTTTCTATAATTTGTTTTTACATTAATTCTCAACTGCAATAAATATGAGTTCTTTGTTCGTTTTTCTAAATCTAAAAAAACATTAACGGAACTCCAACAAAGTAATAACATATCATTAACAGCAAAAAAAGGAAAACTATCTGATCTTTGCAGTGTAATAAACTGGTTATTTATTATTTTGGTTAGGTTAGTTAAAAATATGCCGATGTCTTTGGATGTCGGCATTTTTTTTACAGAATCTTTTTGGCAGAAAAACAACCTCATCACCACAAAAAGTTAACGGAACTACAACAAACTAATAACATATCATTAACAGCAAAAAAAGGAAAACTGTCTGATCTTTGCAGTGTAATAAACTGGTTATTTATTATTTTGGTTAGGTTAGTTAGTAAAAAATTGTCGATGTCTTTGGATGTCGGCATTTTTTTTTATTCAATAGAACCAATAAATGATAAGACTTCATTATTGAAAACCATTGGTTGCTCGACATTGACTACGTGACCACATCGTTCAATTACAAATAATTTTGAAGATTTATAATGCTTTTCGACCACCAATCTTACCGAGGGCAAAAACATATAATCTTCTTCGCCCATTACATAAAGTGTTGGGATATTCAATTCTACTTGGCGAAACCATTTGAGCAATGGATTGATTTCGGCAGTGAGTTTGAACCATTTTATAAATTCTTTCTGGTATAATTTTTTGGCTTCGTTTATAAAAAGCAAACGAGATTGTTTGTGACTTTTTTTAGGCATAATCACAAAGGCAAAAAATTTGTACAACACCAAATAAGGCAAAACATATTTGAACGTATTTCCTAATTTCATCAAGATTTGGGAGCGAAAATTCATTTTCAAAATAGCTCCACCCAGAATCATACTTTGTACTCGTTCGGGATGCATTTCGGCCAATTGTCTAATCAAAATCGTTCCGAGTGAAATGCCTACGAAATGTGATTTTTCTATCTTTAGATGATCGATAACTTCCAAAACATCATTGGCAATGGCTTCGAAAGTATATTTTTTTTGAAACGCTTTTTTTATAACCGATTTCGAGTCTCCGTGACCTCTCAAGTCCAACAACAACACATTATACTGACTCTTAAAATCCCTAATTTGCTTGAACCAAATAGACGAACTACCACCCGCTCCGTGAACAAAAGTCACCCACTGATCACTGTTTTCGTTTGTGTATGTGATGTAGTTTATCATTATTTTAAATGGAACACAGATTAAACGGATTCGCAAAAGCGAAAACACGGATTAAAACGGATTTTTTCAATAAATTTAATTCGTTGCAATGTAGAAAAATTTCAGCCACGAATTTCACCTATTCTCACGAATTAATTTGTGGAAATTTGTGTAATTTGTGGCTAGTTTTATTTTAAAATTTCTTCCATTTCATGTTGCATTTTCAGGGCTTCTTCCCTTGCCTTTTCGGCAAAATCAGTGCCATTCGATGCATAAATAATCGCTCTTGAAGAATTGATTAGCAAACCCACATTCGCATTCATACCGTATTTGCAAACTTCAGAAAGACTTCCTCCTTGTGCGCCAACGCCAGGAACCAATAAAAAACTATCGGGAACAATTTTGCGAATTTCAGTAAAATATTCCGCTTTGGTAGCGCCAACCACATACATCAGGTTTTCGGAATTTTTCCAATTTTTAGAAGTTTCTAAAACTTGTTTGTACAATTCTGTTCCGTCCACATTTAGGGTTTGAAAATCGAAAGCGCCTTCATTGGAAGTTAAGGCTAACATTATGGTGTGTTTGTTTTCGAAAGCCAAAAACGGCTCCACCGAATCTTTTCCCATATAAGGTGCAACGGTAACACTATCAAAGTTCAAATCTTCGAAGAAAGCTTTGGCATACATAGACGAAGTATTGCCAATATCACCCCGTTTGGCATCAGCAATCGTGAAGATGTCAGGATGATTTTCGTTGATGTAATTGATAGTTTTTTGCAAAGAAATCCAACCTTTTATACCATACGCTTCATAAAAAGCGGTATTGGGTTTATAAGAAACCGCCAAATCGTGTGTGGCATCGATAATCGCTTTATTGAATTCGAAAATTGGGTCTTCGAGTGCTAATAAATGTTTTGGGATTTTATTCAAATCAACGTCCAATCCTACGCAGAGGAATGATTTCTTGATTTGAATTTGGTCTATAAGTTGTTGTGTAGTCATTGTTGTTTGTTTAACCGCAAAGTTCGCAAAGTTTTTCGCAAAGTTCACAAAGTGTTAAAAAAAATGCCAAACATTTCGGTATGGCATCTATTATCTCTTCGTCTATTATCTTTTAGTCTCCTTAAAAAACCTCACTGGCTTCTTTCAGTTTTTCCATATTGTTCACCAATTGCAATTCGTCAACAATTTTCTGAATGTCGCCATTCATAATATTTCCTAAATCGTACAAAGTCAAACCGACTCTATGGTCAGTTACACGACCTTGCGCATAATTGTAGGTTCTAATCTTAGCCGAACGGTCACCCGAACTCACTTGCGAAGTACGTTTGGTAGCATCTTCCGCTTGCTTTTTGGCCAATTCCATTTCGTACAAACGAGAACGTAAAACCGTCAACGCTTTATCTTTATTTTTATGTTGCGATTTTTGATCCTGACATTGCGCCACCAATCCAGTTGGAATGTGCGTCAAACGAACTGCCGACTTCGTGGTATTTACCGATTGTCCACCAGGTCCTGACGAACAGAAGAAATCCACACGAACATCGTTCATATCAATTTGTACATCAAATTCTTCGGCTTCCGGAAGTACCATAACCGTCGCTGCCGAGGTGTGAACACGACCCTGAGTTTCCGTTTGTGGAACCCGTTGCACACGGTGAACACCCGCTTCAAACTTCAAAGTACCGTAAACATCTTCTCCGGTAACTTCAAAAATCACCTCTTTGAAACCACCCGAAGTTCCTTCGTTCATATCCACAACCGAAGTTCTCCAACCCATTCCTTCGCAATATTTGGTGTACATACGGAACAAATCTCCTGCAAAAATACTCGCTTCATCCCCACCCGTTCCGGCACGAATCTCCACCATCACGTTTTTGGCATCTTCAGGATCTTTCGGAATCAACATAAACTTGATTTCTTCCTCTAATTGAGGCAAACGTTCCTTGGCTTCTTCGAGTTGCATCTTGGCCATTTCGGTCATATCGGCATCACTTCCGTCGGCAATTATTTCGTTAGCTTCCTCAATATTGGCTAAAACTAAAATGTATTCTTCTCTTTTCTCCACCAAAGCTTTGATGCTTTTGTATTCCTGATTCAGTAGCACATAACGCTTTTGATCGGCAATCACATCGGGTTGAATAATCAAATCCGAAATCTCGTCGAAACGCTGCTTTACATATTGAAGTCTATCTAACATATTCTTGTTCCTTTATTTGGAGTGCAAATTTAGTGAAAAGATTGCAGATTTTAGATTGCAGATTTCAGATTTTTTTCAGGAGCTATTTCCTGCTATTCGCTATATCTTTCCTTGCTTAAAGAAAGCAAGAAAAGGGTGCCGCTGCTATCAGGGCTAGTGGCACTCGTTGAACAAATGGCTATATCTTTTCAATCGAAAAAAGTCTAGGCTAAAAAAAATATCTAAAAAAAAAACACCCTTTTACGGTTTCCCGTAAAATTACTGATTCAAAAGGAGTTAATTTTGAAAAGGATAAAAAAATTAATAGGAATTAGTCAGTTTTTTCGGTATTAAGTTATATATTTGAGAATAAATAAAACTGATGCTTCAGATAAACTGCGCCGAATTTGGGTTGCTAAATCCCTTATCGATAGAACTAAGACAAAGTGTTATCTACAATCACAAAAAAAAACGCTACTAATAATTTAGGTAGCGTTTTTAAAAGTAAATTCTATATATTTTTTATATGCTTAAATATACATTTGCTAATTCCATTCTTGAATCATTAGACTTCTTTTCTGTTTCATACCTATACTTTTCTAATGAATTTTCAATTTCATCGAAAATTTCATATAAATTAATACCATCAAAAACAGGAGTATTATCCAAATTTAAATCCTTTTTTTTAGTTTCAATTTGTTCTACTAAAAGTTCAAAATTATTTTTAATTGTCTCCATAATATTTTAAATTATCTTTATAAGAGGTAAATAAAGAATTACTGATTCTAAACGCTGATATTCCAGACTTATTATTTTTTTTTATAAAACTATCTTCAAAAACTGCACCGATAACATGAAATTCTTTAGGTTCTGTCGCATCTAAAATAATTAACCCTTCACATTTTTTATTTAAAAATTCTTTTTCATCAAAAATTTCCGTTATCCATATAAACTTAGGCATAGACAAACTAAGCAAA
>ERZ1034361.1183-NODE-1183-length-14508-cov-5.465803_pt1 | contig 14508 bp, 14 predicted proteins | sample MGYA00520617_ERZ1034361 | MGnify/ENA primary metagenome ERZ1034361 (study PRJEB33736, sample SAMEA104284507) | Azolla filiculoides | biome: Urban; feature: Water surface; material: Ditch water | place: Netherlands | collected 2015-10-28 | depth 0-0.1 m ... | reverse complement strand
CACGCTGGAAGACCACACGGTGGGGTTCCGGGGCTCCCCGGCGTTCACCGAGTGGCGCGCCATCGTCGGGCCGTTTTTTGCCAGCCCGCCGGTGGTGGAGCACTTTGATCTGGTCGCCAAGTCGGTCTGATTTTTTCTAAAGGCTGCCATGAACACTGTTTTTCCTCCCGCACCCGTCGTGACCGTTCCTGTCGTCGGCACGTCTGCCCAATTCCCGGTGCACCGCATCTACTGCGTGGGCCGCAATTACTTGGAGCACGCCCAGGAGATGGGCCACAGCGGGCGCGAGCCGCCTTTTTTCTTCATGAAACCGGCCGACGCGGTACTGGTGGCGACACCCGGCACCCTCACGCCACTGCCCTACCCCAGCCTGACCAAAAACCTGCACTACGAGATTGAGCTGGTGGTGGCGCTTGGCAAGGGTGGCAAAAACATTGCCGTGGCGCAGGCTGCTGAACATATTTTTGGCTACGCCGTGGGCCTGGACATGACCCGGCGCGACCTGCAAAACGAGATGAAAGCCCAGGGCCGCCCGTGGAGCATCGGCAAGGGTTTTGACCATTCTGCTCCGATCGGCCCGATCACCCCGAAAGACGCCGCCGGTGATGTGGCGCACGCCAGCATCAACCTGCAGGTCAACCAGGTGACACGCCAGAACAGCAACATTGAACAACTGATCTGGAACATTTCCGAGACTATTTGCCAGCTCTCCGCCGCCTGGGAGTTGCAAGCTGGCGACCTGATCTACACCGGCACCCCCGCAGGCGTGGGTGCGGTGCTGCCGGGCGACCTGCTCAAGGGCAGCATCAGCGGCCTGACGGACATTGAATTGAAAGTGGTTTGAATTCATGCACCGGACCCCAATCAAACACTGTAAAAATTGTGGCACTGCCGTAGAGTACCGGCTGCCAGACGACGGCGACACCAAACACCGCGCGGTGTGCCCGATCTGCCAGACCGTGCACTATGAAAATCCGCTCAATGTGGTGGGCACCATTCCCACCTTGGGCGCCAAGGTGCTGCTGTGCAAACGCAACATCGAACCACGCTTGGGTAAATGGACCTTGCCTGCGGGCTTTATGGAGCTCAACGAAACCGTGGCCCAAGGCGCGGCACGTGAAACGGTGGAAGAAGCCGGTGCGCAGTTTGAAATGCAAGAGCTGTTCACCATGATGAACGTCATACGGGTGGGCCAGGTGCATTTCTTTTACCGCGCCCAACTCACCAGCGACACCTTTGACCCCGGCCACGAAACGCAAGAAGCACGTTTGTTTGCCGAGCATGAAATACCGTGGGACGAGATTGCGTTTCGCACCGTCAAAGAAACTTTGCAGCACTACTTTGCGGATGCCAAGAAGGGCAAGTTTGAGTTGCACCACGTGGACATTGTTTGATCCTGTCACATCCCTGCGCGAGGCAATGGTGCGGGCAATTTCGAAAATCAACCGCCACAAAAGACAAAAGGACTAGCAACTTACATTGCTAGTCCTTGGTCATTCTTGGTCGGTGTGAAAGGATTCGAACCTTCGACCCCTTGCACCCCATGCAAGTGCGCTACCAGGCTGCGCCACACACCGAATCAGGCTGAAATTATAACGCTTACTCAGTGCAGCTCAGAGAGCAGGTCGCGAATTTGTGTGAGTTCTTTACGCAAGGTTTGCAGCGCTTCATCGTTGCTGCTCAAGGCAAGTGGTGGCAGCTCATGTACGTCGTCTGAGTCGACATCTAAATCATCATCAAACCCATCGTCGTCGGGCAAGTCCACATCGATCAACTCACCGCCTACGCGGCGACGCTCGCGCTCGGATTGCACCAACTCTTGCAACTTGTTGCGTGCGCCGGTGATGGTGAAACCTTGGTCATACAAGAGGTCGCGAATGCGGCGAATCATCAGCACTTCGTGGCGCTGGTAATAGCGACGATTGCCGCGACGCTTCATGGGACGCAGCTGCGTGAATTCCTGCTCCCAATAGCGCAGCACGTGCGGCTTGACGCCGCACAATTCGCTCACTTCACCGATGGTGAAGTAGCGTTTGGCTGGAATGGGAGGGAGGGATTTCTCCATGAAAATCAGTAGCTTGTGAACGGGACCGCAGAGGTTACACGAAGATTCGACCTTCCGACGCGCCGCTTGACAGTTTTGTCAAAAAAAAGAGGCCGCGTGGGCCTCTTTCTCAATCAGTTGTCAACTTTGGGATTACTGTCACCCTGTATTTGCTCTTTCAGCTTGTGACTTGCATGGAAAGTCACCGCACGTCGCGCCTGAATTGGAATGGCCTCCCCTGTGCGTGGGTTACGACCGGGGCGAGGTGCTTTGGTGCGAATTTGAAAATTGCCGAAGCTAGAAATCTTCACATCAGTGCCATTGACCAAGCTTTGCGCAATCAGATCAAAGAAGGCATCAATCATGTCCTTCGATTCACGTTTGTTCAAACCGATTTGCTCGAACAACAAATCAGCCAGCTGCGCTTTGGTGAGCGCTGGCGTTTCTAGGCTTTCAAAAGACAGTTCCATACGGTTCTCTTTTTAACGTGAAAACATCAAGCGCGCAAACGCGCGGACACTTGAGCGGCCAATTCGGCCAGCACGGCTTGCACCACGCCTTCGATTTGGGCTTCGTTCAACGTAGCCTCATCGCTGTTGAGCGTGAGGCGCACGGCCAAGCTCTTCTCGTCCATCGCCATGGCAGCACTTTCTGCCTTGGGGCGATACACATCAAACAAGACGGCATTGCGCAGCAAGCCTTGTGTTTTGGCAGCATGCACCGCAGCCATCAACTGGGCGTGCGTGACGCTGTCTTTGACGATCACCGCAATGTCGCGCTCAACGTTGGGGAACTTGGCCACACCGGTGGACTTAGGCACATCGCGATGCAACACGGCATCGAGTGAGAGTTCAAACATCACGGGCGCTTGGGTCAGCTCCCAGCTTTGACGCCAACGTGGGTGCAACTCACCCACATGGCCCACGGCTTGCCCATTGACCAAGACCTTGGCACAACGACCGGGGTGCATGGCTGGATGCTCAGCCGCTTCAAACTGCGGCACAGCGGGGGCCAACAAGGCTTCCACATCGGCTTTCACGTCGAAGAAGTCTGCGGCTTGTTCTTTGGTGCCCCATTGCAAAGGTGCAGCGCTGCCAAAGGCAATGCCTGCCACGTGCATGGGCTGGTCGAAGCCTTGCACGGTGGTATCTGTGTTTTGCACCGATGTGTCTTTGTGGAACACGCGGCCAATTTCAAACACGCGCACGCGTGAGGCTTTGCGGTCCACGTTGAACTTCACCACATTGAGCAAGGAGCCCAACAAGGTGGAGCGCATCACGCTCATTTGACTGGCGATGGGGTTGAGCAGTTTGATGGGGTTGGCGTTGCCTGCCAACTCGTGCTCCCAACGCTCATCCACAAAGCTGTAGTTGATGGTTTCTTGATAGCCCAAGTCGGCCAAGTGGTGGCGCAAGGCGTGCGGGCTGCGCTGCGCCTCTTTGCACACGCTGGCCGTGATGGGTGCCAAAGGTGGTGTGGTGGGCAGGTTGTTGTAACCCACCATGCGTGCCACTTCTTCGATCAGGTCTTCTTCGATTTGCAAATCGAAACGGAACGATGGGGGCTGCACGGTGACAACACCCTCGCCTTCTGTCACGGGCAAGCCCAAGCCACGCAAAGCATCCGCCACGCGTTGCTGGGTCAGCGGCATGCCAATGACTTTTTCAGCACGTGCCACGCGCAACGTGACAGGCTTGGCCACAGGCATGTTCACGCGTTGGTCATCAATCGGGCCCACCGTGGTGTTGGGCGTGCCGCAAATGTCGATCACCAACTGGGTGATGCGCTCGATGTGCTCTACCGTCAACTCAGGATCGACACCGCGCTCAAAGCGGTGGCCAGCATCGGTGCTGAAGTTGAAGCGGCGTGAACGGCCTGCGATGGCCGAGGGCCACCAGAAGGCGGCTTCGATGTAAATGTTTTGCGTGTCGTCGCTCACGGCAGTGGCGTCGCCGCCCATGATGCCAGCGAGTGACTCGACTTGATGCGCGTCAGCGATGACGCCCACTTTGTCGTCCACGGTCACGGTGTTGCCGTTCAAGAGTTTGAGCTGCTCACCGGCTTTGCCCCAACGCACATCCAAACCACCTTGAATTTTGTCGAGGTCGAAGATGTGCGAAGGACGGCCCAGCTCGAACATCACGTAGTTCGAAATGTCGACCAAGGGGCTCACGCTGCGTTGGCCGCAACGGGCCAAGTGGTTCACCATCCATGCAGGTGTTTGCGCTTTGGTGTTCACGCCACGCACCACGCGGCCAGAGAAACGGCCACACAAATCGGGGGCGCTGATGTTCACAGCAACTTTGTCAGCGTTAGTCGCGGCAACGGCTGGGAATATAGGCGCCTTCAACGGTGCACCTGTGAGAGCAGACACTTCGCGGGCAATGCCGTACACGCTCAAGCAATGCGCCAAGTTAGGCGTGAGCTTCAAGGTCATCAAGGTGTCGTCGAGGTTCAGGTACTCGCGGATGTTTTGACCCAAAGGTGCATCGGCTGGCAACTCAAGCAAACCGCCGTTGTCGTCTGCAATTTTGAGTTCTTTGGCCGAGCACAACATGCCTTGGCTTTCCACGCCGCGCAGCTTGCCCACTTTGATTTTGAAGGGCTTGCCGTCTTCACCGGGTGGCAACTCTGCGCCCACGGTGGCGCATGGAATTTTGATGCCTACGCGTGCATTGGGTGCACCGCACACGATGTTGAGCAACGCGCCCTGCCCCACGTCCACTTGGCAAATGCGCAAGCGGTCAGCGTCTGGGTGCTGCACGGCTTCTTTGATTTCACCGACGACGATGCCTGTGAAAGGCGGCGCAACGGGTTGGAGTTCTTCCACTTCCAAACCGGCCATGGTCAATGTGTCGGCCAGCTCTTGGGTGGTGAGTGAGGGGTTGCAGAATTCGCGCAACCAGGATTCGGGGAATTGCATGATGAATCTCGTGTGTGCGTGAAGTTATTGGAACTGGCTCAAGAAGCGAATGTCGCCATCGAAGAACAAGCGCAAGTCGTTCACGCCGTAACGCAGCATGGTGAAACGGTCCATACCCATGCCAAAGGCAAAGCCGATGAAACGCTCAGGGTCGAGGCCCATGTTGCGCACCACGTTCGGATGCACTTGGCCTGAGCCACCCACTTCGAGCCAACGGCCCGCCAAAGCGCCGCTTTGGAATTGGATGTCAATCTCAGCACTGGGCTCTGTGAATGGGAAGAAGCTGGGGCGGAAGCGCAACACCAAATCGTCGCTCTCAAAATACGTGCGGCAGAAATCGGTGATGACCACTTTGAGGTCTTTGAAGCTCACGTTCTCGCCAATCCACAAGCCTTCGCATTGGTGGAACATGGGCGAGTGCGTGGCATCGCTGTCCACACGGTAGGTGCGGCCTGGCGCGATGACGCGAATTTCGGGCATGCCTTGACCGGCATCCAAACGCGCTTGGTAGCGCTTGACGTGTTGCACGGCGTGGCGCACTTGCATGGGGCTGGTGTGCGTGCGCAGCAAGTTGGGGGCTTCGGCACTGCCACCTTCCACATAGAAGGTGTCGTGCATGGAGCGTGCGGGATGGTCTTCAGGCGTGTTGAGCGCGGTGAAGTTGAACCAGTCGGTTTCGATCTCTGGGCCTTGGGCCACTTCAAAACCCATGGAGCCAAAAATGGCTTCGACGCGTTCGAGCGTGATGGTCACAGGATGCAAACCGCCAGCCATGCGAGCGCGACCGGGCAAGGTCACATCCAAGGCTTCGGCTTTGAGTTGGGTCTCGAGTTCGGCATCGGCCAAGGCTTGGCGGCGTGCCGTGAGCGCGGCTTCAATCGCTTGCTTGGCCACGTTGATGGCGGCACCGGTCGATTTCTTTTCTTCGACGCTCAATGCGGCCATGCCTTTCATCATCTCGGTGATGCGGCCTGACTTGCCCAAGAACTGGGCCTTGGCGTTTTCAAGATCAGCCGGTGTGGTGCTTTGCGCAAACAGGGCCTGGGCACTGGCGACCAGAGAGTCCAACTCGTTCATAAGAATTCGGGGAATGAGAAAACAAAAAAGGGATTGAAGCTGTGTAGCCCCAACCCCTTTACTCGTGGGTGGTTAACCCTTGACTATCAAGCGGCCAATTTGGCTTTGACTTGATTCACGATGCTGGTGAAAGCAGCCATGTCGTGAACGGCCAAGTCGGCCAACATCTTGCGGTCGATTTCGATCGCTGCCTTTTTCAGGCCGTTGGCGAATTGGCTGTATGTCAGACCGCATTGACGTGCGGCAGCATTGATACGAGCGATCCACAGCTGACGGAACACGCGCTTTTTAGTGCGGCGATCGCGGTAAGCATATTGACCGGCCTTCATCACCGCTTGTTTAGCGATGCGGAAGACGTTACCGCGGCGACCGCGGAAACCTTTGGCTAAAGCCAGAACTTTTTTGTGACGGGCACGGGCCGTAACACCACGTTTAACGCGAGGCATATTTTTTCTCCTTGTTCGTCAGTTAATTACAGGCCGCACTTGGGCAGCATTTGCGCCATGTGACCCATGTTGGTCTCATGCACATTCACTGCACCACGCAAGTGACGCTTGTTCTTGGTCGTCTTCTTAGTCAAGATGTGACGTTTGAAGGCTTGACCGCGTTTAACGGTACCGCCTGGACGAACGCGGAAGCGCTTTTTAGCGCTGCTTTTGGTCTTCATTTTGGGCATTTAGATGCTCCTTTAATTTGTGCTCGCGAGGCGCCTACGCAGGGTGCGTAGTCTTGTAAGCCCCGAGACACTAATCTGCGTCGCCTTTTATGCAGACGCTGCCGGAGCAGCTTCTGCAGCGGGTTTGGCGGCGCCACCCGATTTCTTCTTACCAGGCGCGATCATCATGATCATCTGACGCCCTTCGAGCTTGGGGAACTGTTCAACAACGATCAGGTCCGCCAACTCATCACGGATGCGCTGCAACAGCGCCATACCGATTTCTTGATGCGTGATCTCGCGGCCACGAAAGCGCAGCGTGATCTTGCATTTGTCACCGTCATCTAAGAAGCGCTTGATGTTGCGCATCTTGATGTTGTAGTCACCATCATCGGTACCGGGACGGAACTTGATTTCCTTGACCTCGATGACCTTTTGCTTGGACTTCGCTTCGGCAGCCTTCTTTTGCTCTTGGTACTTGAACTTACCGTAGTCCATCAAACGGCACACCGGCGGCACAGCCGTGGCGGCAATTTCAACCAAGTCAACGTCGATCTCACCGGCCATGCGCAAGGCATCAGCCAAGCTCACGATACCGAGGGGTTCGTTGTCAGGACCTGAAAGGCGGACTTCCGGGGCCATGATTTCCCGGTTAAGGCGGTGTTTGCGTTCCTCGCGCTGGCGGCGGTCGCGAAATTCTGTAGCGATGGTGACTATCCTTAAAAATCAAAAACAAACCGACACACGTGTGCGACGCACAACTCTTGGCAATTCCTAAATGAAATTAGCTTTTGAGAGAGATGTCAGAGGCAATCTTTTGAGAGAAGGCTTCGAGGGACATCACACCGAGGTCTTGATTGCCTCGGGCGCGCACTGCGACGGCGCCAGCTTCCTTCTCTTTGTCGCCTACGACCAAGATGTAGGGAAGCTTTTGCATTGAATGCTCGCGTATTTTATACGTGATTTTCTCGTTGCGGAGGTCTAAATCGACCCTAAGCCCTTGATTTCGAAGCGTTTTTGCAACTTCTTGGCAATATTCGGCCTGTGAATCGGTGATATTGAGCACCGAAACTTGGGTTGGAGCCAGCCAAGTGGGCAAGGCGCCGGCGTGCTGCTCGATCAAAATTCCGATGAAACGCTCCATGCTGCCCACGATGGCGCGGTGCAAGATGACGGGGCGTTGGCGTGAGCCGTCTTCCGCCGTGTACTCGGCATCCAAGCGCTCAGACAGGTTGAAGTCGACCTGAATCGTGCCGCACTGCCACTCACGGCCAATCGCGTCTTTCAGGGTGTATTCAATCTTGGGGCCATAGAAAGCGCCGTCGCCTTCAGAGATGACGTACTCGCAACCAGACGCCGTCAAGCTGTCCATCAAAGCCTTTTCGGCCTTGTCCCACAACTCATCGGAGCCAATGCGGGCTGCCGGACGGGTCGAGACTTTGTACAAGATGTCGGTGAAGCCAAAGTCTTGGTAGACCTTCTTGAGCACCTTGGTGAAGGTGTCGCACTCGGGCAAGATTTGGTCTTCGGTACAGAAGATGTGGCCGTCGTCTTGGGTGAAACCACGCACGCGCATGATGCCGTGCAAGCCGCCGGATGGCTCGTTGCGGTGGCACTGACCAAACTCGCCGTAGCGCAATGGCAGATCGCGGTAGCTCTTGATGCCTTGCTTGAAGATCAGGATGTGGCCGGGGCAGTTCATCGGCTTCAAAGCGTAGTCACGCTTTTCAGACTCGGTGGTGAACATGTTGTCGCGGTACTTGTCCCAGTGGCCAGTTTTTTCCCACAGCGACTTGTCAATGATTTGCGGGCCTTTGACTTCGAGGTAACCGTTGTCACGGTAAACCTGACGCATGTACTGCTCGATGGTTTGCCACACACTCCAGCCCTTGGGGTGCCAAAACACCAAGCCAGGTGCGTGCTCGTCAATGTGGAACAAGTCCAATTCACGACCCAACTTACGGTGGTCGCGCTTTTCAGCTTCTTCGAGACGCTTGAGGTAGAGCTGCAAATCGTCTTTGCTGGCCCATGCTGTGCCGTAAATGCGTTGCAGCATTTCGTTTTTGTGATCACCGCGCCAATAGGCACCAGCCACTTTCATCAGCTTGAAATGCTTGAGCTTGCCAGTGCTGGGCACGTGTGGGCCACGGCAGAGGTCTTCAAAAGCGCCTTCGCGGTACAGGCTCACGTCTTCATTGCTAGGGATGCTGGCAATGATTTCGGCCTTGTAGTGCTCGCCCAAACCTTTGAAATAAGCCACGGCTTCGTCACGTGGCAACACGCGGCGCACCACAGCTTCGTCTTTGTTGGCCAACTCGGTCATGCGCTTTTCAATGGCCACCAAGTCCTCGGGGGTGAAGCCACGGGTGAACGAGAAGTCGTAAAAGAAGCCGTCGTCAATGACGGGGCCAATGGTCACTTGTGCTTCTGGGTACAGCTCTTTCACCGCATAGGCCAACAAGTGGGCGGTGGAGTGACGAATCACCTCCAAGCCTTCGGCGTCTTTGGCCGTGATGATGGCCAAGCTCGCATTGCTGCTCATCGTGTAGCTGGTGTCCACCACCTTGCCATCGACCTTGCCAGCCAAAGCCGCCTTGGCCAAACCAGCGCCAATGGATGCGGCCACTTCGGCCACGGTCACGGGGCCTGGAAATTCACGTTGCGAACCGTCGGGAAGAGTAATCTGAACCATGTGTATGTTATTTAAATCGCGGTAAAACACTGATTTTACGCCCCTCACGATGCACCCTTGATGCATAGGTATCATCCAAAATCACTATGAACAAATACACCGCCCTCACCTGCCTCAGCGCCGCACTCTTGTGTGGCTGTGCCAATAGCTTTCTCAAACCAGCCGCAGGCTCTGAACGCGTGCTGCTGATGAAGGCCAACCAAGTGACACACTGCCAGTCACTTGGCAAAGTCAATGTGAACGTCGTCACCAAAGTGGGCATCTACAACCGCGACGCAGATGCCGTGGAAGCTAACTTGTTGCAACTGGGCCAAAACAACGCCATTGAATTGGGCGGCGACACACTGGTGAAAGATGTCACACCGGAATTTGGCAAACAGATATTTGCGGTCTACAAGTGCAAGCGTTGAAAGCCTAAACAAAAAAACCACCCAACGCTCACGCGTTGGATGGTCTCAAACCTTGTTCAATCCAAGAGACAGCCCTTTCAGGCCATCTCTCAATTGAAGTGCTTAGTGGAACTGTTCTTCTTCAGTAGAACCTGTGAGGGCTTTCACAGAAGATGAACCGCCTTGGATCACGGTGGTCACGTCGTCGAAGTAGCCTGCGCCCACTTCTTGTTGGTGTGACACGAAGGTGTAACCCTTGTCGCGTGCTGCGAATTCAGGCTCTTGCACCATGTTGACGTAGTGCTTCATGCCTTCGCCGTTGGCGTATGCATTGGCGAACTGGAATGTGTTGTACCAGTTGATGTGGATACCAGCCAATGTGATGAACTGGTACTTGTAGCCCAATGCTGACAAGTCTTCTTGGAACGAAGCGATTTGGCTGTCGTTGAGGTTCTTCTTCCAGTTGAAAGAAGGTGAGCAGTTGTAAGACAACAGCTTGCCTGGGCATGCAGCGTGCACAGCTTGTGCGAATTCGCGAGCGAAGCCGATGTCTGGCACGCCTGTTTCGCACCACACCAAGTCAGCGTAAGGAGCGTATGCAACGCCGCGGCTGATGGCTTGCTCCAAACCGTTTTTGACGCGGTAGAAACCTTCTTGAGTGCGCTCGCCTGTCAAGAATGGCTTGTCGTTGGCGTCGTGGTCAGAAGTGATCAAGTTAGCAGCTTCAGCATCGGTACGGGCCAACACGATGGTGGATGTACCCATGACGTCAGCAGCGAAACGTGCAGAGATCAATTTCTCGCAAGCTTCTTGTGTTGGCACCAACACTTTGCCGCCCATGTGACCGCATTTCTTCACAGCAGCCAATTGGTCTTCGAAGTGAACGCCAGCAGCGCCAGCAGTGATCATGTTCTTCATCAATTCGAAAGCGTTCAACACGCCACCGAAACCGGCTTCAGCGTCAGCCACGATTGGCAAGAAGTAGTCGATGAATTCTTTGTCGCCTGGGTTGATGCCACGGCCCCATTGGATTTCGTCAGCACGTTTGAATGTGTTGTTGATGCGGCGAACCATGGTTGGCACAGAGTCATACGCGTAGAGCGATTGGTCTGGGTACATGGTTTCAGATGTGTTGCCGTCAGCAGCAACTTGCCAGCCTGACAAGTACACAGCTTCCAAGCCAGCTTTGGCTTGTTGCATGGCTTGACCAGCAGAGATCGCGCCGAATGCGTTGACGTAGCCTTTCTTGGCGCCGCCGTTGACTTTTTCCCAGAGCTTTTCTGCACCGCGCTTGGCGAGTGTGTGCTCGATAGGCATGCTGCCGCGCAAACGCACGACGTCAGCAGCAGAGTAACCACGCTTCACGCCTTTCCAGCGTGGGTTGGTCGCCCAGTCTTTTTCGAGGGCTGCGATTTGTTGTTCGCGGCTGAGTTGTTCATTCAGTGATTGAGGCATGGTTCACTCCAGAAAGTTAAAAGGTTGTCGATGGGTCTACTATAAGTCTTATAGAAGACTGAATGCATGTCTTGTGTCTTATAGAAGAATATATTTTTCTTGTTTAAAAACAATGCTTTACAAATTATATTCCGATATATGAAATTCACTTTCTCATATCGAGAAAAAATACTGCGTTGCAGCATGTTGATTTTTCACTATTTGAAACATGTTTTCAAAACATCTGCACTCTTTGAACTCTGCATGAAATTGCTTGTCGATATGCATGCGCCGCGCATCAACTCAGTGCATAGAAAAACGCATTTGAAAAAAACAACATTTAGCTATGAAAAAAATCGTTTTTCACTTGGAAAGAACGTTGTTCTCAATTAGCATCCGCAATGCTCTAGAGCGATATCTCTAAGGGCTTGAAAAAAACTTCTAGAAGGAAAACAACCATGGCAACTGCAAAGAAAGCTCCGGCTAAAAAAGTGGCAGCAAAAAAAGCTGCTCCCGCAAAAAAAGTAGCAGCGAAAAAAGCTGCTCCTGCTAAGAAAGTAGCCGCTAAAAAGCCAGCTGCTAAAAAAGCAGCCCCAGCTAAGAAAGCAGCTCCTGCTAAAAAACCAGCAGCGAAAAAAGTAGCCGCTAAAAAAGCGCCTGCCAAGAAAGCCGCTCCAGCTAAAAAGCCAGCAGCTAAGAAAGTTGTTGCGAAAAAAGCCCCAGCTAAAAAAGTAGCAGCCAAAAAGGCTCCTGCTAAGAAAAAGGCCCCTGCCAAAAAACGCACGCCTAACGCTGCGTTCATGAAAGCCCTCACACCTAGCGCCGCTTTGGCTGCTGTGATCGGCCACACTGCAGTGCCACGCACTGAAGTCGTGAGCAAGATGTGGACATACATCAAAAAGCACGGCCTGCAAGACAAAGTCAACAAGCGCAACATCAACGCTGATGACAAGCTCAAGCAAGTGTTCGGCAAAGCCCAAGTCACCATGTTTGAATTGGCTGGCTTGATCGGCAAGCACCTGAAGTAATTCAGTTTCTGCCAAACAAAAAGGGACCTCACGGTCCCTTTTTTATTGCACGTCTAGATGCCTTATGCGTGCACTGTCCTGCGCCCCACGCCAAGCGCTACGACAACGCTGAGCATCAGCACCAGCGCAGCCCCTAGCAAGGTGGCTCCATACCAGCCATGGTCCATGAACACACCAAAGATCAGTGGAGAGATGGCAAAGCCTGTGTCCAGCCCCGAATACACCATGCCATACACACGGCCTGTCGCGCCTTTGGGCGTGGCTTTCTTGATCATCATGTCGCGCGATGGCCCACCAACACCAATGGCCAAGCCCGTGGCAGCCAAGATGACCATGGTGAACTCTGCACTCAACCAACCACTGCCGCACAAAGCCATGCAGATGGCACCTGCCGTCATACAGCCCGCCACCACTTTGTCGCTGTGACGCGGCCAACGCGCTGCCACAAAGCCGCCCACAAACATACCTGCAGCAGCGCACAGCATGTACGCCGTCAGCGTGAAGGTGGCGGCCTCAAAGGTGACGTGGTGCAGCGCTTGCAAGATAGACACAGCAAAGCTTTGCACCACCGCCAACGTCATGGTGGAGAGCAAGAAGAAGCCAAAGCACCACCACACCACTGGGATTTTCAAAAAATCTAGGGTGCTGGCATCGCCAGCAGTCGGTTTGTGGCTCACCACTTCGGCGTGCAGCAAGTCACGTTGCCACAACAACAGCGCAAGGATGGCGACAAACAAAAGGGCCGCTCCTTGGTAAGCCACACGCCAATCAAACGCAGCGCTCAAGCCCACCATGAACACAGGCGCAAGCGCCCAGCCTAAATTACCGGTGAGCCCATGCGCACTGAAGGCATAGCCCAAGCGAGGAGCGGACACTTTCTGGTTGAGGATGGTGAAGTCCACGGGGTGAAACGAGCAGTTGCCAAGGCCGAGCAAAGCAGCGCCCAGCATCAAGCCCACATAGCTATTGGCCACCGACACCACCATGCAACCTGCGGCTAACAAAAGCAAGGCCACGAACAGCACAGGACGCGCACCCAATCGATCCACAACAAAACCTGCCGTCGCCTGCCCCACACCCGAGACCACAAAAAACACCGTCATCAAAAAACCCAGCTCTGAATAACTCAAACCAAAGGTGCTGATGAACACAGGAAACATCAGGGGCAACAACAGGTGCGAAAAGTGCGAGCTGGCATGCGCAATGCCAACCAAACTGATCACAGCAGCGTCGTCGCGCCAAGGGTTGGATGCAGGGTTCAAAGTGGTCATAAAAAAGCGCTGCAGAAAGAATGCAAGCATCCTAACTGCAGCGCTTGATAAGCGCGGTCGACTGGGGGACAAGCCCCCTCATCTACCCTGGGTCAAACCTCGGCTTTGGTGAACGCAAATTCACCGGGTGCACGCACGGGATCGACATTGACCGCAATCGTGTCTTTGGGCAAGAACTTGCCTTCTAGCAACAACTTAGACAATGGGTTCTCAATGCGCTGCTGAATGGCACGCTTCAATGGACGCGCACCAAACACGGGGTCAAAGCCCACCTTAGCCAATTCGGCTAATGCGGCTGGCGACACATCCAAGGTCAAGTCCATCTTGGTCAGGCGTGCACCCAAGATCTTGAGCTGAATGCCTGCGATGCTGGCGATGTGTTCGGCATCCAAAGCGTGGAACACCACGGTCTCGTCGATGCGGTTCAAGAACTCTGGGCGGAAGTGAGACTTGAGCTCATCCCACACCGCGTCTTTGATGTCTTGCGGATCTTGCCCCACCATGCTTTGGATGATGGGTGAGCCAATGTTGGAGGTCATCACGATGACGGTGTTTTTAAAGTCCACCGTGCGGCCTTGGCCATCGGTCAAACGGCCATCATCAAGCACTTGAAGCAAGATGTTGAACACATCAGGATGCGCCTTCTCCACCTCATCGAGCAACAACACGCTGTAGGGGTTGCGACGCACGGCTTCGGTCAAGTAGCCGCCTTCGTCGTAGCCCACGTAGCCAGGAGGCGCACCCACCAAACGGCTGACCGAGTGCTTCTCCATGAACTCGCTCATGTCGATGCGAATCATGTGGTCTTCGCTGTCAAACAAGAAACCTGCCAACGCCTTGCACAGCTCAGTTTTACCCACGCCCGTTGGGCCGAGGAACAAGAACGAGCCAGTAGGACGATTTGGGTCGCCTAAGCCCGCGCGTGAGCGACGGATGGCATTGGCTACCGCGGTGATGGCCTCTTCTTGGCCCACCACACGATCGTGCAACTTGTC
>ERZ1034361.1180-NODE-1180-length-14529-cov-2.863341_pt1 | contig 14529 bp, 23 predicted proteins | sample MGYA00520617_ERZ1034361 | MGnify/ENA primary metagenome ERZ1034361 (study PRJEB33736, sample SAMEA104284507) | Azolla filiculoides | biome: Urban; feature: Water surface; material: Ditch water | place: Netherlands | collected 2015-10-28 | depth 0-0.1 m ... | reverse complement strand
ACGATTACTTGAAGAGCGTTCAAAAGCAAAAGCTACTGATTTCTTAAAAAAACTTATGGACTTAGCTCCTTTAAATGCAACACTTATTTCTGAAGATGGCAGTTTTAAAACTATTTTAGCAACACAACTCAAAATAGGTGATAAAGTTCTAATAAAAACTGGTGAAAAAATATCAACTGATGAAACAGAATATTCAGACGTTGGACAATAGCCAAATCTCCAAAACGACTGACCAGAAATTCTGTTTGCTGCCACCGCTGTTCCACTTCCGTAAAAAAGTTGGTCAGCATAGTTAGTCGCCGTATCGTCTGACGATGTACGCAAACGAGCAGTGAGGTTTGAGGAAGAACTATGTGCAAACTTAACCATGATTCGGTAGTTATCGTATGTTGCGCTGAAAATACCATTTAGGCTGACGGATGAAACGCCCGTAAACGTCACGGCCGCGCCCGATGCGCTTGCGCTTCCTCCGCTGTTGGCGATCGAGGTGGGGGTCACGATGTTGAGGCCCGAGCCGAGGCCGCTGATGACCGTCTCGACATCGGTCGCTAGTTCCTGCCCGAGCGTCGGGTAGTCGGCCACGAGATCCGTGGACTGCGGATACGGGAACCCGTAAATCGGTGTACTGCCTGCCATGTCTCGCCCTTCCTAGGCTGCGACTAGATCGTCGGATCGGACTACGTTGTACCACTCGATTTCGGGATTTACTGCGCCCCATGTTAGCGCAGCATCGACGCCCGCCCAGGTAACTGTCTGGTAGGAGTAGCGCGGGTCGGAAATCGAGAGTGTGAGGATGTGCTGCCCTGGCGTGTACGTCTCGGACCATCCCTCGACGATGCCGAGGAACTGCGTGTATGGGGCTGGGGAGGGTAGGCCGTTGATGAGGACCGAGCTGCCGGATACGAGCCCGAGCACTTGGTTGCGGGTTGGCTCGTCGAGGAGGTCGATGTACACGGAGATTTGGCCGAGGTTCCAGAGCGGGTAGGCCTGGGCCAGGAGGATCTCGGAGGCCCGCGTGGTCGCGTCGGAATGCTTGTCTAGGCCTGTGGCGAGTGTGAATGCTCGACGGCCATACAGGGCGATTGAGGCGGCGTCCTCGTCCTGGTCGGAGTGGGGCGGGTCGCCGTGAGTGACAGTGATGTCGTTGATGATGCTGGCCTGATTTTGTGCCCAGGTGGGGGTGAATATGACGCCGTTTGCGGGGATAGATACGGCGGCTATGGAGGTCGGGAATGAGTCCCATGTTTGTTCGTAGTCGGCCCATGGGTAAATGAGGCTTGACCATACTCCGGCGAATGTGGTGAGGCCGCGCTGCCCGTAGGACTCGAAAACGATGACGCCCTGCGGGGTGTCGAAGTAGGTGCCTCCTGACCATTCGGCGAGGCTCTGGAGCCCGTCGAGGCACGTTTGGGCGGCGTCGGCCGTGGCGTAAAGCTCCAGGGCGGTCGTCGCGCCGTTGAGGAAAGTCTCACCCGAGTCGGTCAGGATCTCCTCGACGCGCTCGTAGTTTGTTTGCTTGACGTATCCGCTGGCCCCAGTGATCCGACTGCCGAGATTCGACAGGTTGCCGATACAGGTGATTGTCGTGATTGCTACGGGCGGGTCGGCCTGGAGGTGCGTTATCCCGATGTCGGTGACTTCTCCCGTAAATCTGGTAGTACCCCATGCGGCAATATCCACGGAATCCGTCAAGGCAATATCGAGGCCCTGGGAGCCTCTGAGAATGATCTGGGCAGTAGAGGCCTCGGGCTGACTCTTGATGTCGTTACGGCCATGCTGAACGGCTACCTGGTACTCGATGTCGTCAAGGTCGAGCGTGACCCCGCCGATGATGACATGCGTGACCGGGCTAGTCATTACGAGTACACCGCCTGGCCTGTGCGGCCGAGTCGCTGGTTGCTGTCCTGAATCGCCTGGGCAATCGCCTGGGCCGTTGCTGTACCCATGAGGAATGGCGAGCCCGCGTACATGCTTTGGGCGATCGCTCCGGCCGTGGTCGGTCCTACGCCCGTAGCCGTTCCCGCGATCGTGTTAGTAGCGGAAGCCTGAGATCCGCGTGCAGCTGCGATTGCGTCGGCGATTTCCTTGGCCGCTGCCTCGCCGATCGTCTTACCCATCGCCTTGCCCATTTCCTCAAGCTGCGAGGTCGCCGCTGCCAAAGCATTTTGAGTGCCCGTGAGGAATTGGATCGCCGAGTTCACGCCCGCAACGAGGAATTCTGGGGTCATCGAGGAGGCCGTTGTGCGGGCCTGCTGCTTCACGGCCACGAGCTGAGACTGCATCGTCGGAATTAGCCCGGCCTTGATGATCTCCTCGGCTAGTTTGTTTCCCACCTCGGGGCCGAGGGCGGCCACGGCATCCCGGAGTTCCGGGCCACCCTCGGAGTTCAGCCGCTTCAGGTAGTCACCGAAAATGCCCGCCTGCTGGATCTGCTTGTTAAATCCTTCGATGAGGCTCTGCCCGGTGGACTTACCCTTTTCGTCAAATGCTGCGCTATAGGCCGCCCCGAGGTCGATGCCCGAAGTGATCTGGCCAGCCATGGAGTCGATCCAGTCGTTCATTTCCTTGCGAGCATTGACGAGCTGCTCGCTGGCCTTGTCGAGTTCTGAGGTTAGATCCTTTACGAGGTCGATCTGGGCTCGTAGTTTGGGATTCATTTTCTCGATGGCTTGAGTAAGGCCGCCTCCACCGCCTCCACCGCCACCGCCTGCGGCGTTCTTGGTTTCCTTGAGACGATCGCGCATACGGGCGAGCATGTTGTTCATTGAGTTCATGCCGTTATAAGCGGCCGTCGGCGTGCCGCCCGTTTCGGCCCCGCCAAATGCAAATGCATCGTTCATGGAGGCGGCGGCTTGGTAGGCGGCATACTGGACGTACTCGAATTGCTTGCCGAGCCCTCGGGCTTCTTTTCCTGCTTGTTCGAGGGCGTCTCCTGAACCAAAAATAAGGGTAGTTGCTAGGCCCCATTTGCTGCTTGAGGCGGCGTCGACTGCGAGGAGGAAGTAATCGGCAGCCTTTAGCCATGCTTGCCCGGTCGAGGATACTTCCTCGCCTACATTCTGGGCCGCGGGCTGTAGGTTTCTCATGCTTTCTACGGCGTCGTCGATTGCTTGGGATGAGGAATCCGCCGCCCCGACTAGGCCTGTGCCGAATGCCTCGATGAGTTCGTCAGCTGCGATCTGGAGTTTCTTCATTCCTCCCGAGGCCGTGTTGGCCGCTGCCTCGGATTGGCCCTGGAATGTCAGGGTGAGTCTTTCGTTAATGGCGTTCATGTCGCCAGACTTGAGGGTCGCAGCGTCGATTCCTGCGCCCAACTTGCCAAGGGCTCCAGTATTACCGTCATAGGCCTTGCCGAGGGCGTTGGAGACTGCCTCCAGGCTCTTTCCTGTGCCGACGGATACATCGAGTGCCAGCTCTAGCGCGGACTGCGCCTCGGTAACAGATCCTGTGGACCGAACGAGTCGATCGAATGCGGGTCGGAGTTCTGAGTCGGTTACGGCCGCCGAATATTGGAGATCGTCAATGAACCTATTGACCTTTTCGGACTGGTTGCCGAACCCGAGGTTGCCGAGCGTGGTGCCAAGTTTTGCTAGTTCTGCTTCCTCGACCATGGCTGCTTGCACACCGTCGGTCGCTAGTTTCGCTGCAAATGCTCCAGCGGCTACGCCTGCGCCGATAAGTGCAGGGCCGAGCACATTCTTGAGGCTGTGCCCGAAAATGGTTACGCCGTCGTCGGCATCCTTCATGCCTCGACGGAACCTCGAAACGTCAGCTGCAAGGTAGACGGTTAGGGTCTTTCCTGTAGCCATTAGAGGTGACTCCATTTCATGATGATTTGGTCAACGGCCTTAGCCCATTCCTGGAGAGCCCCGCCCTGGTATTGGCGCACTTGAGAGATCCAGTCGGTACCCTGACGGAATGCCTCGGGTGCGCGCTTCTGAGATCCTGCCCGACCGCGATCGCCCTTGTCCGTGAGGTATCGGACCATGGTCGGGGAGGCCCCGCCCGAAAATTTCTTACGCTGCCCGCCAATATTGACCGCAGGTACACGGTCTTTCTTGACCTTCACCGAGTCGGCGATGACCTGGCCCCATGGACCCGCGTAGTTGATTGCCGCTTCCCGCCATGCGGGGGCCATGTGCTTATCTGCGACAACCTGGGAGGCCTGTCGGAGTTCGGCCGATGCTTCCTTGGGCAGGTTGCGGAAGGCCCGCAGGATGTCGTCGAGGCCGTCGACGTAGGTGTCAAAGGTCTTGGGAGCCACTACCTAACACCTCCACGATCGTCGCTAGCTGCCGGGCATCGTAGGCGGCCACCTCCTCGATGGGCCTGCCTATCCTGACGGCGACTTGCGTTATGAATCTTCTGACGGAGCCTCTTGGGTAGGGTCCGGCGTTTCAGCGTCCTCCGCCCAAACGGCCTTTTCCTTAGCCCATGTCTTTACCTGGGTGAGAGTAATGGGGCTCTCTCCCGTGACGTGGATATAAGCGCAGATGAGGCGGATGCCCATCGTGCCAGGCTTGCGCTTGGCCTTGTCGTACAGTTCCTCGGCCTCCATGAGGTCTGCCGAGCAGATCTGGTACGTCTGCGCCTCGGTCATGTCTGAGGTTTGGACGGTAATGCTTGGGTACATGGCGTTTCCCCGTTCTCTAGTTGGTTTCGCTTAGGCGAAGGTTACCGTTCCCTGCAGGGAAACGGTGCAGGACGCCACGCCTGCGGCGTCGAACGTGACATCGGCTGAGTCGATGTACATGGCCGAGCCGGTCCACACGCCGATTGCAGACTCGATGGTGACGGCAACCGAGGTTGCGCCAGCGATCGCGGTCTGGAGTGCGTCGTAAAGGCCCGTGTTCTCGTCGTACAGGAAGTCGATCGAGACGGCCGAGTTCAGGTCGGTCTGATCGAATGCCACATCGCCGAGAGTCTTGGTGCGAACAATGGTCGGGGTCGTGGTGATCGAGCCCGTGGTGATCTGGTCCTCGTACTGGGTCGCGCCCACCTGAACGGTGAATGCGGCACCGGCCACAGAGACAACTGCCATTTTCTTACTCCTTCATTGAGACGGAGACGTTTATCTCCGTGGTGTAGACGGTGCCTTGCGCTCCCACATCATTGAGCTGCGGGGGGTTTACGACATCCCAGCTGAAGCCAGCGGGGATAAGGGGGAGTAGGAGATCGAGGGCGTTCTCCACGTCGAGCGTGGCGGCCTCGTTGTTCCTGGGGCTGATGACGATTAGGACTCTCCATCGCACCCGGTAACCGAGCGTCCCGCCCCGCTCATGAGTGATCCACGGCGAGTCGGGCACGATGACCACGGCCGGTGGCCGAGGTACGGCGGGGACCGTGGTGTAGACCGTGAGGCCCTGCCCCGTAAATGCGGTGACAAGGGCCTCGCGTGAGTCCGTGGTGAGGGCCATTAGCCGATCATTCCCCCGACGTTGAGGTAAGGCCCCAGGAGGGACATAACTCGACGGGTGAGCCATACCGACAAGCGGTAAGGCCCTGGGCTGAAGTCGGTTGCTACGGCCTGCCCGCCTGAGGCGGTGCGGGCCTGGAAGATCTCCACGGCCACGGCTAGGGCTGCCTCCTTGCAGGCTGCGGGCTCTAGCTCGTAGGCGGCGGTGGTGATTAGGGCGGAAACAATGTCATCAGCGGCTTGCGCCACCTGGTCATACGGCTCCTGCGGCGGGTCATAGTCGAGGTCTAGCGCGATTGCTAGATCCTCACCCGTCACGAGTGCCATGTCTCCGCCCTAATCCCTGTCTACCGTTAGGCCTGGTTGTAGATGCCGACGATGCCTGCCGGGATGAACGGCGTGATGACACCGTATCCGTAGACCGCCGACTCGCGACCGAGGTTGCTGACGACATCCGCGCTGATGGTGCGGGGGCCGTCCTCTGCCCACTTGACCGCGGCCGAGTTGGTCACGATCGCGTCCTGGGTCTCGTCGGTTGCGAAGTTGCGTGCCAGCACGAGCGGAAGGCCCATGATGGAGGCGCGCAGCGTGCGACCGTCGAAGGTGCCCGAGGCGTTGTAGTTGGCGTAGTTCTGCGACTGGAAGTACGACCACGCGGCGATCTTCTTGTAGACCGATGCGTTGACGTAGACGACCTCGGCGGGCTGGCCGGTGGCGTTCTCGACATCGACTGCTGCGGCCCAGACTGCCTCGACGAATGCCGAGCCGGTGGAGTCAGCCGAGAAGTCGTAGTCGACGCCTGCGGTGTCGTTGGCCCACAGACCGGTCTGGAATGCGTAATCGGTTTCGGTTCCGTATGCGCCCATGAGGATGCGCATGTGAGCGGTGACATAGGACGGGTCGGTGCGCTCGATGACCTGCATGGTGAGGCGGTTGCCTGCTGCGTAGGTTGCGAGGGTCGCGGTGCCCTTCTTGATGTCGATGTCGGCGGAGTTGATCTCGTCGTTCTCGGCGGCCTGGACGGCGACGATGGAGGCGAGGTTGCCGTCGAAGTACGGCCAGTTGATGGTGAGGCCTGCGCCTGCGGCGGAGACTGCGCCACCGACTGCGTTGATGCATGGACGGCCACGGTCGAGGACGCCCTTGATGTCGCGCCACCATACGGGAGGCACGAGGCCTGGCGCGTCGGCCAGGTTGGAGACGTCGAGGGCACGAGCCTCGGTGCCGTTGTAAACGGCCTTGACGTACTCACCGAATGAGCGGTACTGGTCGAGCGGGTGTGCTGCCTCGGTGCTGAAGCTGCGGGCCTCGACGGCTGCAAGCTGCTCGCGCACCTGGGCGATGGCCTCACGGGCCTCAATGTCTGCGGCGACCGCCGGAGCGGTTTCCACCTCGACGGTTTCGACTGACATGGATTCTTCCTCTCGGATCGCGCTAACGCCTGCGGTGGCGTAAGCGGGCATATGGGTGACTGACACCTCGGCCAGAGCGGCGCGGGCGTGCTTCACAACGGTGCGAGCCTTGTTCCAGATGGACTCGGCGGGGGTAAATCCGACCGACAGGCCCTTGGCCGAGCCGGTGCGGATGAGTGTGGCGGCGTCGCGGCCCTGGACCGTGTTCGCGATGTCGAAGCCGATGTACAGGCCGTCGGCCTCATTCTTGGCCGCGGTGATGACGCCGATCGGCTCGCCGTGGCGGTAGGCGAGGGGCTTGCCAATGACGTCGGCGGGGTCGAATGCGTTAGCGTCGAATGATTCGCGGACCGATCCAATGCGGGTTTCCACACCGTAGGGGACGGCGCGGCCGTAGCCCGAGGCCACGACGTCGGCATTTTCGGCGTCCTCGCGCATGTCGAGGAGAAGGTCAGACAAGAATTCAGTCGTCTGCATTACGGCCTCATATCGGGATCGTCGGAGATGTAGTCGGGCAGGTCGAGCAGGTCGCGGGCCTCGTCGATCGAGATGACCTCAAGCGGGCGCAGCGTGGCGATCAGGCTGGTTATCTCGGTTGCATTGGCCTTGAGGAATATCGAGGTGTCGAAGTCGACCGAGTGGCCTCGGGGCGTGACGTCGTTCATCGACAGACGCTCGGAAATAAGGCGCATGACGGGGGTCAGGCTGAGGTCGAGCAGCTGACGATACAAATCCGTCCGATTGGCATAGGTCAACGCGCTTCCTTGCGTCGCTGCATTGACCCATGTGGCGTCGAGGTTTGCCTGCCGGGCGATCGCTAGCGCGGATGCGTTGCGGGCATCCGTTAGCTGCATATCGTTCGGGGAGAATCCGCCGATAGTCTCGGTCGAGATCGTCGAGTTCAGGTAGGCGGTCGATCGGTCGGTGCGAGCTGCTTCCCAAGCGGTCAGGAGTTCATCGACCACCGATGCTGGCAGATCCGCGCCCGAATTCTTGAGGATGACGTTCGGCTGCGGATATTCGGCGTATCGGAGGCACGCGGCCTCCAGAGCTGCGGCGGTATTTACGGCCGAGCCCATGGTCTTGAGCCAGCCGCCGAGCCCGTCGCCGTCGAAGCGGATGACGTCGCGCATGGGAACCTGGACGCCGTTCCAGTAGATCTGCCCGAGTGCGGGAAAGACCTCCATCGAGGCATCGGCCTGCGGGGTGAATGAGATCTGGTCATAGGGCATGTACTCGACCGCGCTGGGGAACCCATCCCACGAGCGGGCCGTGATATGCCAGTACGCCACATCACGGGTCAGGAGATCCGTGATGGTGCGCGTCATGAGTGCGCCGTAGGTCGTCACCGGGTCGGGCTGATTCAGGAAAGGCCGGGCGACTACCTGATCCTTGCCGATGTATTCCTTGAGCGGGAAGGCCGAGATCGTGTGGGTGTAGACCTTCAGACACTTAGTGAATGCGGGCACCTGGAGGGCGACGCTCATGGTGGTGGCGTAGTTGCTCATGCCTTGGACCAGGCCGAGGATGTCTCCAGAAATGTCGCGAACGTACGGGACCGGCTCGGCTTCCATTCGCGCTGCCGCTTCCTGGATTCGAGCATGGTCCCGCACGATCGCTAGTGAACGGGGAAACGCCACGGGTGTAATTCTGGTCTCATATCACACGGCGGTCAAGTGGTCGCGCTTTTCGCGGTTTATGCGCGTCGGCGTGTATGGATGCGGGCTAGAGGTTTGGGAGTCTTGGAGGCCTGGTACGCGGCGAACATTACGGCCCGGGCGGCGTACACGCCACCGTGGCCCATGCGGGCAGACATGACCCAGCCGCCTTGACGCTTTGAGATATTGGACTGAGTGAAATGCTCGAGTAGGGTTTCCGATTCCTCGTGCAGTAAGGCCCGCCGGTCGAATAGGTCGAGGATATTCTGAGTCGCGGCTGCGGCCTCACGCTGCCCGACCAGTTCGTCGAATCGCTCCTGAAGCCTGTCCACATATCCAGGAGTGACCTGTATAAATAGACTGGGGTGATCCTTGCGGATTTCCCCTAGACGTATGTCAACATCCTTGATCGTGCGGTGAGTCGTAACCCTGCACACGATCCGCCCATCCTCAAGGGGTGCGGCGATTGCCACGGCGTGACCCATACCGTCAAAGTCAGATTCGACCGCGACTGACCACGTAGCCGCGGCCGGCAAGGTCTCGGCGCTGGTGGTTTCTTTCCACCATGAATCCTTCAGCCAATGGTTCGCTCGAGGCACCCAGAGATTTAGATATTCGCGGAGCCATGACGACTGCTCGATATTGTTGTGAGCTTTGGTCAGGAATGCCTCGCGCTTTTCATTCCACTCGGGGCTAGCGAATTTCCAGGTCTCTGGATCGTCGGGGTCGGCCGTCGGCGGGGCTGACCACTCGAGGAGCAGCACGCTGCCCGGATCATCTGAGCCGAGCCTGTCGATTGCTAGCTGACGATATGAGGCCATGAGATCCGAGCCCGAATCACCTGCCGTGGAAACCAGCCAACTCTGTGCGTACAATCTCTCCGCCTGCGTGGGCTCGACGGCCGACTCGAAAACGGATTTCGGGATCGACCAGGCCTCGTCGAGAAATGCCATATTGATTGAGAATCCCACACCAGCGGCATCGTTCGCGGCATGGATCAACCAGCGGTCTCCCGTGGGTAACTCGATGCCGGCCCTCTCGTTGCCCCACTTTACGGCCTGCTTGCCGTACTTCTCGACGGCCCAGATGCCTGCCGGCCGCATGACTTCCATGGCCGTTGCGCGCTTATTGGCGATATGGATGATGGTCTGAGTCTCACCGAACAATTCCGCATTGTGCAGACGCCACATGCAAATTGCCCGAGCTAGGACGGATTTACCCGACTGGCGACTAACCGTCAAAACTATGATCGGCCAGCACAATTCCTTAGTCTCGACGTCGTACTCGAGCGCCCGGTCAAGCGCGTAGCCCTGCCAGCCGCGAAGCTTCAGGCCATAAACGCTTTCCAGCCATTCCCGAGCCGCCGGACCATGGCTAGCGAATGTCCCCCGTGGTGGCCCTGTCTCTAACCGTGGCAATACGAAACCTTCAGGATGTACCCGAGCCTTGTCGGTCTGCTTCTGGCCCTTCCTGGAGCCTTGTGGGACCTCTGGGGGATAATTGATAGGGGCGGCGGGAGTGATATGTCGCCTGTCTGAAAAAGCGGTCTCAACTTTTTTTCCGTTGCGCTTCGCGGTTGCTCGAGCTGATCCGAGTTTTCCGCCGTGTGATCGGTTGCAGCTGAGGTGTGCGATTCCTGCGGCGTCGAGGCTCGGTGCAATCTCGCCTGTCTCTGCCAAGGGTGGTTCGTGGTCTGCTGTCGGGCCGTCGGGGTGTGAGCCAGGCAAGGTCATGTCGACGGGGTAGCCGCAGCGAATGCATGTCGGCTCGCACTTGGCTAGGACTTCCTTGCGCCATGCGCGGTACTGGGCTGTCGAGTGGAGGCTGCTCATACCTTGCGCCTGCCGAGGATGCGGTTGACGGCTTCGAGGGGGTAGCCCTTCTGCCTGGCTTGGCAGGCCATGAGCCAACGCTCATGCGTCTCTGGCCGGCAGAACTGGCAGGGGCTGGTGTGGTCGGTGTCTATCCATCCTCGGTAGCAGATGACGTGGCCGCAGTTGCAGCCAGGCTTGCGACAATGTGCGTCGATCTCGGTGGGTGTGTGCATGTTGTTTCCCCTAGCGTTTGGGCCACTCGCCCCGACCTTACCCCTGCGGGGTCAGGCCGAGCGGCCATTAGTTGTTGAGTGGGTATCTTCCCCGAACATCCTCTAATCGTTTCCGATCTTGCAACTACTCCGCAACCATGCACCCATTTCCGCATGGCAGGCCCACCAGTTTCATCGCTGGGTTAGAGCCATCCGGTAAAGGTAGGCCCCCTGGTGGGCGGTCATCGCTCTCGCTACTCGGGCAGTAGTGGGCTCGCGCATGATGTGCAGCTAGTTATGAGCCTCGGGGTGCTGCTCTAGGTAGGCGTCCCAGATGTGGGCCTGGAGTGTGCCGCGTTCTCCGACTGGCATTCCGACGTTTCGGGCCCATGCCCTGACGTCTCTGACTGTTGCCTTCATGCGGTTTCCCCTCCCGTGAATGCCTCGACCGTGGTGCTTGCGGCCATGTGCTCTATGACTGCTGAAGCTGCGCGCTTACTCAAGTCGTCGAGGCTGGTGACCGTATCAAGGTTCCCGGCCATTAGGCAAGCATTGACAAGGCCCATGAACTCCTCGCGTGTCGTAATGCCCATGTCTTTCGCCATGCCACGGATCTTGCCTTTCTGGGCTGACGAGGCGGGATTGTCAATGTGGCCGTCTCCTGGTCGGGTCACGGTGGGTACAGGCTGACCGTTCGGGAAACTCTCAACCTTTGGTTGAGGATTGTAGAACGGATCGTCTTCTGGTGTGCCCTTGAGCCGTTCGGCTTTGGTCATTTCCGTCATCGAAGCGCGGAACTTCTCTTTCGAGTATCCGGCGTTTGCCAGGGCTCGACCGATCGCTGACGTCTCGCAATTCTCCAGGGCCGAGGTCTTATTGACCGGCGAACCTCCGACGACTTCCTCGGCGAATCCGTTAGCTGCGAGCCGATCGGCGATCCACACCTGGGCCTCCATGAGGTACTGAAGGGGGCGGCCTGTCTCGTCTCGGACTACCTCGATGAGCCTGGACTCGATGCGGCCGTCGGCCTTGTGTTCGCCCCAAAACTTATGGATGCGGGTATCGACGGTTTCGTATTGGCTGAGATCAAATGCCATGATTCGCCGCCATTACCTCGACGCACCGCCATGAGCAAAAGTGCTGAGTGATTCCGACCCTGGGCGTGAGTGTCAGGTATGCCCCATCGTGCATGAATTCGTGACAGTGGTTGCACTTGTAAACGATCATCTCTTCTCCCATTCTGGGCAGGTTGCTTTGTGGCGACTGACTGCTTCGGCTAAAGCCGTCTTGACCGTGGGGCCGAGAATGCGGCCGCAGGAGCATGAGGCTGAGTACATGATGTAGGCGGTCATGCTTTCCCCTTTCGTGAGTTTCTTTTCCAAATTCTGGACTGTTGCCGGGTGATTTCTAGCTGCGCGTTCCGTTCGCAGTCTGGGCAGGCCCCGTCGCCGTGATCGAGTTCGCACACGAAACACATCATGCGAGGATTTCCCATTCGCGCAGGATGCGGCCGTGGTTTCCCTTGACCGTTGATGTGGTGAAGCCTGCGGCCTTTATGAGGCCTTTTGAGGCCCATGAGTGCATGAGTGCGCCGACTTGGTTAGTCGAGCCCGAGGGCAGGCCTACACATGCTCGGAGGTCATCCGCCGTAAATGTGAGGCCAGGGCCAAGGTCGCGCCGGTACTGATTGGCCCGCTGATGCCATTCTGCGTCTTTGACGACCGCTGCGGTGGCTGCTGCTTTGGCTTCATAGCCGCTCCGAGTAGAACACCAGCTGCAAACGCTATTGCGGAGAGGCCGACCGCAGTCATGGCAGTCTGAAAGCGTTGTGCCGAATAGGGCGAGTTCATTCATCATCGCCTGCCTCGGGCTGGCGTGCCTTAGCCGCTGAGAGAATCACGAAGGCGAGTTGTTCGGCTGTGTCTTTTGGCAGGCCGAACATGTGGTAATTCTCGGTGCTGCTCGATGTCACCCATACCATGTCGGAGCCGAGGTCACGCTGAACGGCGACATAGTTGGAGCCCGAGCCGGTCTGAATTAGACGGTGAAATACTGACATGCGTTCCCCTTGGTTGTTGTTTGTTTGTGTTTGTTTCTAGAGGCCTGGGGCCTCAAGCCAGCCGATTACGCCCATGATGACGAGACCGGCTGACATTACGAGCCCGTAGAACATGATGCGGGCGAGATCCTGAAAGGTCATTTCCCCTACTTTCCTGGTGTGCAGGTCCAGCGGCCACCGGCCCAATGATGGGCTCCTGACCACTTGCCTCGGTGGTTGAGTGTTTCGACCATGGCTGCGATCTGGAGATTGCGAGGCCATTTGTGCATTTCGACGGTGCGCAGGTAAGCCGCGAACTGTCGAGGGTGCGGGTGCCAGGTCTTGAGCCAGTCGAGCATCATCCAAGTGGCCCCGTCGGTGAGTGCGTCGGAGAACTGGAACATGCCGAAATACCCATGCGCCCGGTTAGTGCTGCGCGGATTGCTATGTGATTCTCTTTCGGCCACACATTTTACGTACCTCACTTGATCCTGAGGGACGGCGTATGTGGGGCCTACGAGGATTGCCGCAGCTGCTACGGCTGCGATAATCACCCGGCCTCAATGACCGTAACGGTAGGCGATACGCGAGTGCGCGTGATTGCTTCCACGCTGTCGCGGTTTACTCGCCTCTGTCCGCCGGGCGTCCTATGTCCCTCGATGATGCCGAGGTCTAGGTACCGTCCGACGGTGTCAGTCGAGACGCCGAGGATCTTGGCGGCCTCTCCTGGTGTAATGATTTCGCTCATCGTTTCCCCTTACGAGGTAGAACGTAGCAGGGTTTGCGCGCTTTGCGCGGTTACTTCTTAGGCGTGTCGAAGATCGGCAGCGGGAACTTTTTGCCGTTGTTGTCGGCCTGGTTTGTAAATGAGATGTGGATATGGGCCGTGTGCCCGAAGCCGCTGCCCGTGAATTTCCAGCCGCGGCCAGGGCTCGCACACTTGTCCTCGTACACGATGTGGGCGATCCGCTTGTCATATGGATGCGTCCGGCAGTAATCGGCTAGCTGCTTTGCGAACTTCATCGCATCGCCTGGCGCCCCGAAATCCTCGTCAATGTCGATTGCATGGACGATGCCTCTGGGATCTGGAGTGTGGTACGAGCCCTTGCCGTTAGTCCCCCAGCCGTCTCGGGCCTGGTGGCGTGCGTCACCTACCCATCCATCACTTGACTTGTCCCGCTTGGGAAAGCGTCGGTTTAGCTGATCGCGGAGGGTCACACCTGCGGCGCAGAGTTTCGCCATTACTCGCCCACTTCCTCGGCCCCGAAATCTTCGGGTGCGGCTATATCTTCGGCATTGGGGGCCTTACCTACACCCATACGAGTGTCAGATTTGTTGAGGAGGTCGGTGGCGGTCGGGATCACGGCCGCAGCAATAGCCACGATGAGTGGGTGTACCTCGGAGGTGGTCAGCCATGAGAGCAGCGCGCCTAAGGCCGCTCCAATGATTGCCTTAGTTGCAGTACCTTCCCAAGTACTTGCGAGCCACTTACCCATGGCCGACCACCTTCCTAGAGTCTATTGGCGAGTTCGTCGAGTTTGGCTGATATGTCGGCCAGGCTGGAGCCGCCGTTGCGGTAACCGGGCTGAATGGTTTTGGTGTATTTCTCTAGCTCTTGTCGGACGACGGCGCGAATGAACCACATGAGGCCTCCCAGGATGAATGCTAGGGCGGTGAGGGATGCGACCACGATTCCTACGACGTCTGTCCAGGCCATTTCTAGCCTTTGAGGCGGCCAAGCACGATTGCGCGTGCCCGGATGGTGGATGGATTTAGGCCGAGGTCGGCCTGAGGGGCCTTCTTTCGTGAACGCTTGACGGGCTTCTCGTCGATTTCGTCGATGACCTTGATGATCTTGGCGATATCCAGCGAAGAGGCGCGGATGCCGTCCATGGCCTTGACCATTTCGGTGATCTTCTCGCGGCCTTCGGCGGCCACGGTCGACGCGCCCACCACAAGCGTGTTGGCGCGGGTTGCCG